>Ga0302252_1000334_pt1 | contig 44861 bp, 43 predicted proteins | sample AAG_RA_Leu_MG_FD_193511 | JGI IMG/M metagenome (GOLD analysis project Ga0302252, IMG submission 193511) | Enriched activated sludge microbial communities from anaerobic digester in WTTP, New Holstein, Wisconsin, United States - AAG_RA_Leu | ecosystem: Engineered > Bioreactor > Anaerobic >... | reverse complement strand
CAGCCCAACCATTAAGTTTATCGGTTAAAGAACCATTTATAATTAAAGAAACTGTATTGCCTACAGCTTTTATTGCCTGCTTTAACGTAAGGTCAGATGACGTCTCAATATTAACGTCGCCGCCATTGTTTATGACACCTACTGTAGAGCCTATTTGATCTATTGTTAAACTTCCGGTATTTGATATATCGATATCCCCGCTTGTAGTATTCAAGGCAGCTAAATTCGCAACTTGAGTTTCTACTGTATTTAAATTACCGATACCATTTGAAGCTACTAAATTTAAATTTTTTGCCACGATATCAACAGCTTTTGAGTCATCATCATCTGTAATTTGATTTGTTGCCGAAATACTTGCATCGCCAGAACCAGCATTTACCAAAGATGTTAAATTAACATTGACACCGCTTATGTATATATTTCCACCTTTAGAGTTTAATCCTGCACCGTTGCCAAGATTTACATCGCCAATACCATCTGACGGAACCCAATGAAAACCGCCAGGCAACCACCAATACCAACCAGGAGCATCGGCATATAACTCAATATCTCCGCCGTTGGTTACTATAGAATCGTTATTTAAATTTATATTTCTTCCAGCTAAAATTCTGAAATACTCACCTAAATCATAGTTTTGAAGATTTAATTCATTATCACTTATACTAAAATCTACATCATTACCTGCGCTTATTTCTACGTTGCCAAATGTGGCATTTTCAAGAAACCATGCCCAAAGATCATTTATTGTAATATTCCAAGGATCGAGCAATAATTTTCCGGTATGGCCGTTTATCGATCGATTATCTATAAAACCATCAAAAATATCAAGAGTGCCACCGCTTATTTCTACAAACCCACCATCTGCACCAAGTTCTTTTGCACTAACATCAATTATTCCTGCATTTCTAACAACGGAATCCTTATTTTTAGAAAGTAAATAAACTTCGCCATTTCGGCTAACAAGACTTCCGGCTTCTACTACTCCCTCATTATTTACCGCTCTGTCAAAAACTCCATTTAATGCCTCTGCAGTTAAAATTACTCTGCCGCCATTTGCAATTATTTTTCCGGTATTTAAAACAGCATCTTTTGCTCCTTCTAAGTTTTCTTTAACCCCTTGAGAGATAATAACGCTGATTAAACCGTTAGGATCAAGATTAAGAGTTATTTCTTCACCTGAAGCTAAAACAACACTTCCTAAATCTGCTTCAATTACTCCGGTGTTTCTAACTGTAGAACCTAAAAGAGCAACATAACCGCCTGGCGTTGTAATATACCCTTGATTAACAACGCTTCCGCCTTTTCCAAAAAAAGTGTAACGCCCTGCCAAGAAATCCTCGTTTGATATATCAAGTGTTGATGCAACTAAGCCTGCCGTATCAACATGCGAGTTTGGTCCAAATAGTACGCCGTTTGGATTGATTAAAAAAAGTTTTCCTGTTGCTGTCAAAATACCGAAGATTGAAGAAGGATCAATACCAATAACCCTGTTCAAAGCTATCGAATCGCTGGAAGGCTGATAAAAATGCACCGCTTCATTCGTATCAATATTGAATTTTTGATACTCAGCAATTAGACGGTCCGTGGTTACGTTAACATTCATCGTGTTGCCGTCGCGTTCAAATGTTGCTTCTCCAGAAACAACATTCTCGCCTTCTGGTAAAGCCAAGCAGAAATATGGATTCAAAACAAAAGAAAGCAATGTACAAAGTGAAATTATCTTATTTACCTTTTTCCAAGACATTTTTAAAACTCCTCCTCTAAAAAAATTATTTTTTTGGTGAAAGAAACTTTTCTGTTTTTATGATAGCGATATGAAATTTTATAATTGCTATTGCTAAAAATTATTTTAAAACTTTTTCGAAATTTCTACCCATGGATGAAAATGGTTACTATCAGATGGTGTTTGGCCTATCGGATAACCACATTCAACCCTAATTAAAAGATTATTAACAAGGTTTAATCTTGCACCAAATCCCCAGCCTCTTAAAGTTCTGTGTTTTTCTTCGCCTGCCAACACTGTATTAACATGAGTTGTCGCCCAATCATAAAAAACTACCAATCTTAAAGTGTCATATATTTTTTCTTTTGTAAGCGGAATTTTCCACTCCTTAGGTACGCCGTAAGGCGGCACATACAATTCAGCCGATGAATACAATCCTTCGTCACCCGAAAATTCTCCTGGCGGATATCCTCTTACCGATGAAGGCCCGCCTATCTGAAATTGTTCAGAAGCAACTAAATTATAAGGACTTATTTGTAAAGTATTTTTTAATAAAAGTGAGGAAGAAAATAAAAGCGGCTGTAACCTGAAAATATTAAATATTGTTTTATTGAACTGCCCGCCTGCGCCTTGTCTGGATGCCTTGCTATCTTTAGCGGTAAGCCCTCCAAACATTCTTGGAATGCCAAGGTCAAACTCGCCAGTAACAACAGTCCTACCCAAAGGATCTGTCACATCCAAATCAAAACCGGCTTTTGCGACTCTGATTTCATCCCTGGAAGTTTCTACACCTAAAACAAAGTTTCTGACATGCTTATAATCATACCCTAAATTTATCCTCAGATCTACACTATCAGTCACCCATACACCTTTGTTTAAAAATATACCTCCGATAGTTGCTCTTCCTTTTGCATCCACATCTTTATATTCTCTGCCTAATTCCAGGTCGCTTCTTAAAAAATACGCTCCCAATTCCGTAGTTTCATTTATAGGAAAAAGATATCTTGCATTTTCTAATTCATACCATGAAGATTCTGAGCGTTGATATTTAAGATACATTTTATCGTCAAAACCAAGAAGGTTGTTGTGTTCTAAAAATCCCGTAAACCTGTTTTTACCTATAAAGCGGGAACCGTGATTATCATATTCGAAGCCTATGTGCATAGGAAATCTGTCTTCTACCTGCAGAATAATATCGGTAGTCCCTGGGGTTGTACCTGGGGCTAAAATCGCTTTTGCTGTTCTGTCTGGATTTTCGTTTATAAAAACTAACGAACGTTGTAGTGTGGAATAATCAAAATAACCATTTGGCTTAAGTTTAATTTTTTTTTCAAGCAATTTTGACTTGAAATAACGGTTGCCTCTTGTTGTAATCTGTCCTACTTTACCTTCTATGACTCTTATTACTAATGTGGAATCTTTTATTGTTTGTGGAGCAAGATATGCTCTTGAAGTTGCATATCCTTTCGTGCGATATAAGTTTGTTACCGCATCAGTGATTTTCTTCATCTCGGATAACGAAAGTTCTTGGCCTTCAAATTTCGACGTGATGTTTTTAATATCTTTTTCGGGTACTAACGTTGCCCCTTCTACGGTAATATTTTTTATTAATACTTTTTCGCTTGCATCTAGGGTCGGGGTTTCCTGTACTTCTTCTTCTATAACATCCGTTTCTTTTTGCTCTTGGATTTTACGTTCTATGTCTTTTTCTTTTTCGATATCTTTTTCGCGTCTCTCAAGGCCGCCTACGGTTTGAGAAGCGGGCGGTGTTTGACAATAAATAGTGTTCGGAATAGAAAATGTTATAAGGATTAGTAAAATAAATAATTTCTTTAAAACGCTTACTGTTTTCATTGGGTTTTGCCTCCAAAAAAGGAAAGGTTACTTGCTATATTATATGCCATTTGTTTTTTTAGTCAATAATAAAAAACAAAAGTTAGTTTTTTAACACCATATCCTCGTTTTTCAAGAAAATTGCACTTTATTACTAATAAAAGTAAGTTTAATTATTATGGATTAGAACAAAATCAAAAAATAGGAAAACATGCTGAAATTCCCAAAAAGGTTTATTTTATTTGTATATTTAAAACAAATATGTCATCTTCAAAATTTATATCTTTGAAACCATTAAGCTCATCAAACAGTTTCTGATTAAAAATATTAACCGGTAACGTACGATTAAGCTCTATAAATTTTTCTAAATTTTCCTTTCCATATCGCTGGTTAAACTTATTTTTTGTTTCAATGAGACCGTCTGTAAAAAGAAAAATCTTGTCCCCTTTTTCGAATTTTATTTCCTGCTGATATATATTTTTTTCATCAAATGGTAAACCCAACAAGGTACCCTGCGAATATAAGCCTTTTATACTAGAATCACTTATTCTATAGAGATACTGCGGGGGGTGCCCATGATTTGAATAAATAAGCTTATTGTTATTAAAATCCAAAAGACCGCAAAAAGCAGTTAAATACATGTTTATACCAGCAAAATCATGTAATATAAAATTATCCAATTCATGCAGCAAGGTTCCTGGCTCTTTTCCCTCTCGTATATAACGCTCTACTTCAGTATGCAAACGATTAACTAAAAGCGCGGCAGGCACTCCGTGCCCTGTAACATCGCAGATAATAAAAATCAGCTTTTTGTTGTCCAAAAAATGAAATTTTGCATAATCACCTCCAATATAATACATAGGAAGATACATAACTTCTATATCAACGATATCAGTACTTATAGACTTTGGTATCAATGTTTTATGAACTCTCGTGGCCAGTTCAAGTTCTTTTTGTATTTGTTCGTTTTTATTTTCAATATCTTTGAGTAGAATAAAATTTTCAATTTCTCTTGCGATTTCTTTTGCCCTTACAACAAAACACAACACAAATCCCATTAAAAGAAAAATAATCCCATCATAGTATTGTTCAAGATTAAGCGGAATACCTTTATTTTGAAGAATATATTTGTCGCCATACCAGAATAAAAGAGAATAAGACATTATATGCATCGTACTGATAAAAATCGTTTCTATAGGCGCCCAAGGAATAGTAAAGGCTGCTAAGAATAATACAAATAAATATAATGGTCCGCTTACATTAATATAGCTTGAATATACAAGACATACAGCGGTTAGAAATATCAACATAAGAGCTATAAACAAAAATGCTGTCGTCTTGGCCGCCTTTTCCGTTTTTGTTTTGCCGACGGAGATGAAAATCAAGACTCCGGCCACGATTAAAAATATCCATAAAGGTATTTCTTCTGTTTTAAATTGCCGAGGATAGAGAAAATAGCTAATAAGGGCCGCGAGAAAATAAATAAAAATGGATAGTGCACATAAAAGTTTTACTCTGGCTTTTATTAAAACTGTTTGATTGGTTTTGTATTCTTCTATATAAATTGATGGTATGGAAATGCGCATTTTTTAAAGCATTATTTTGTGTTTTTCGGTGTACTTAATAATTTTATTCATTACTTCTATCACCTTATGAGGATGTTTCCCCACGGCCGTTTCGGCTGAAAGTAAAAGATAATTAGCGCCATCTAGTATAGCGTTGGCTACATCGCTTACTTCTGCCCTTGTAGGCAAAGACTCTTCTACCATGCTGTCAAGCATTTGCGTTGCCACGACTACGGGTTTTCTTTTCGTTATACATTTTTTTATAATTTCTTTTTGAATAATAGGCACCTCATATATCGGTACACATACACCGAGATCCCCTCTTGCGATAATAATACCATCCGAGGCATCTATAATTTCTTCTATATTGTTAACGGCTTCTCTGTTTTCGATTTTTGCAAAAATCTGACATTTTGGATGCTTGGAATAAACTAATTTTCGCAGCATTTCTATATCTTTTCTATTTCTGACGAATGATTGTGCAATATAATCAAGTTTATATCGAATTGCGACTTCTAAATCTTTTTTGTCTTTTTCTGTTATTGCCCTGAAATCAAGCTTTGCACCGATTATCTGCACCCCTTTGTGTTCTTTTAAAATTCCGCCATTTATGACGGAAACTCTTAGTTTTTTTGCTTCTATTTTGTTTACTGAAAGAGAAATTTTTCCGTCGTCAATATATATAAGCGTATCTTTTTTTATATTTTTAAAACAACCTCGGTAATCAAACGGGACGTTTTCTTTTGTCCCTGTAAAATTTCCCTGCACCAAATAAAAACTGTGCCCTTTCATAAGTTTTATCGGTTCTTTAAGAGCCCCTATCCTTATTCGGTATCCTTCCAAATCTTGCATTATTTTTATAGAACGCCTCATTTTTTTATTGAGGTTCCTTATGAGATTTATTCGATTTATATGCTCGTTATGTGTACCGTGAGAAAAATTGAGTCTCACTACATCAAGACCAGCTATCATCATCTTTTGGATAACTGCCTGTGTAGTGCTTGCAGGGCCGAGGGTGGCTATTATTTTTGTTTTCGCCATGGAAAATACTACATTTTTTTAAGCAAATAATGGGCTTTTATGAAGAATGCTATGAAAACGAGGTCAAAAAACGCGAATGGTGCGAAAATAAACGATATATTACCAAATATCCAGTGTGGAAGTATTGCAACACAATATGCACATTTAACTAAAATTGCATAGATAATCATATTTCTGTTTTCAATTGGTTTTCTTGCTATATCATAAAACATAATAGAAACTACTATTAATAAAAGTGCCATAAGCTCGACGTAGGCACGGGGGTTCGGAAAACTAATACCAAGTACTGTAAACATTTCATCGTAAGCCAATAAAAGTGAAAGGCCGATAATTCCGTCGTAAAGACATGACGCCAAAAAAACAACCCTGATCCATTTAGGTATTTTCATATTTATCCCTCTTTAGAATTAAAAATTTAAAATTGTGGTTTTTACATTTTAAACTTTTAATTATTTGCCACTACTTTTATAAACTGCAATCTATAAACTAACTTAGTTTTCACTCAATACAAGTAGGCATTAAGCGTATATTGCTGGACCATTCTATGCGTATTAAAAAAAGATGCATTTATTGCTATCGAATGCCTCATCATGTCTATCCAGCCATTTTTGTCATTATAAAATTTCGGCACAATTTCTTTCTCTAATTTCTCATACAAAGCTCTTGCGTTTTCATAATCGTTGCTTTCTTTCTCCTGTACAGAATCTACCGCCCATCCAGTTAAGCCTTCAATACAACCCTCTATCCACCAACCGTCTAAAACACTAAAACTTGGAATTCCGTTATGGGCGGCTTTCATACCAGAGGTACCTGAAGCCTCCTGGGGTTTACGCGGCGTATTAAGCCATACATCCACTCCTGAAATCAATAGTTTTGCAAGTGTCATGTCATAGTTATCTAAATACACTATTTTAATATCATCTTTTGTTTGATTTGCAATAGTCACAATTTTTTTGATAAGCTCTTTTCCCTGATAGTCGCGTGGATGGGCTTTCCCGGAAAAGACAAGTTGTATCTTCCCAACATTTTTTGATATATTGATTAGTCTTTGTACATCGTGGAAAACAAGATCCATCCTTTTATATGCTGTAGCGCGCCTTGCAAAACCTATTGTAAGAGTATCACAATCTAAATCAGCTTGTTTGGTCTGATTTACATAATCAATCATTTTGCGCTTGGCTTCCTGATGCGCTTTCCAAATGGAATCCTTTGGTATACTTAAAGCATACCTTAAGCTAAAAGGATCCGCTTTCCATCCTGGCATGTATTCGTCGTATAATCGTTTAAAACTTTCGCAAACCCATGTGGCAGAATGAATGCCATTTGTTATTGCGCTGATGTTATACCCAGGAAACATTTCTCTGGATACCTTACCATGCTCCTTGGCAACTCCATTAACGTAATGGCTTAAATTTAATGCTAAAGATGTCATGTTGAGTGCTTCCGAACCGCCAACTTGCTTAAGCAAGTCTATCGGTAAAAAATCACCGAGAACTGACCTGACTAAATCGTATGAAAATTGATCATGTCCTGCAGGAACCGGCGTATGAGTAGTAAATACGCACATTTTTCTTACACCTTCAATGTCCCAACCAGAACCATTTCTTTTCTTTTCTTTTAAAAGTTCCAGTGTCAAAAGACTTGAATGCCCTTCATTCATATGGCATCTATTTAAGGCCACATAACCAAGAGCCTTAATCATTCTTAAACCACCTATTCCCAAAACAATTTCTTGAGCAAGTCTGTATTTGTCATCTCGTCCATAAAGACAATAGCAAAGACTTCTATCGTACTCGCTGTTTTTTTCAAAATCAGTATCCAAAAAAATTATCGGTATGCGATATCCGTCTACTCCATGGATAACATATTCCCATGCACGTATATATACCTTGCGGCCTTCTATTTCAACTGTTACTTGTTTTCTTAATGGACGCAATACATCTCGGGGGTTCCATTCGGCAGGAGATTCTTTTTGGGTTCCGTCATGCTCTAATCTTTGGGTAAAATATCCTTTTTTATAATACATTGTTACAGCAATAAGAGGAATACTCAGATCGGCGCATGACCTAATGGTATCACCGGCTAAAATACCTAGGCCACCGCTATAGGTTGGAATTTTGGGATCAATGCCTACTTCCATCGAGAAATAGGCAATTTTCCTCTTCTGCTTTCGCATCTTTTCGCGAGGAGCATCAAAACTAGCATACTTAGATCTGAAAGAATTCATTATTTATTCAATCGGTATTAAAATTTTCTGTCCGGGTCTTAGCTTATTAGGATTTTTTATTTTATCTTTATTGAACTCATATAAATAGTTCCAGCGATGGCCACCGCCATATTCTTTTTCGGCTATCGACCAGATGCTATCGCCTTTTTGTACAATATATTCTTTTGTTGAAACTTTTACATCTGATGCAACAGTTTTTTCTTCTTCTACAACATATTTTCCTTCCTCAACAAGCTTTGCGTTCGAAACTTCCGACACGCCGGCAGCCGGCATCATTATTTCCTCAACCTCTGCAATCATGAATTGCGCATTCCTATCTTTCTGCATACCAACCAAATCAGTAATGGGCGCAACTGCATCTAATTTGCCCCGGCTTATTATGCGCACTCTTTTCTCGGATATGCCGTTGTCAATCATAAATTTCTTTATTGATTCGCTTCTTTTTCTGCCAAGCTTCTCGTTGTAATTTTCTCCTCCCCTGACATCACAGTTTCCGGTCACTAATATATCCGCCTGCGGATTTCTTTCCAATGTTTTAACAGCGGAAGCAAGTATGCCCTTTGCGTCGTCTCTTAAGTCTGATTTATCATAATCAAAATAGATTTTTACGTTTTTAATTATTTTTTTGATAAGAAGCGAAGGCCTTAATTCCTGCGGTTTTGCAGGTGGCAATTCTTCTTCTTTGTAGTCAAAAATGATTTTGTAAAGATATATATAACCTCTGTTGCCCCATGGCGCTATTTTGCCGGGTACTTTGGGCCACCACCAATAACCACCGCGTTCGGCATCTTTTACCGGGCCTGGCATTGCATCTGTAGGCCACCATTCAAAACGCTTTTGCAGTTGTTGCAATTCCTCTTCTCTTTTTTGTTCCTTATTCTCCCTGAACGCAAAAACGTCAACTACTGCTATGAACATAATCGCTACCAGAATAAAAGCTATTATTTTATTTTTATTTGGCATAACTAATCCTCCTTCATATTTTTGCAATTTTACAACATATCAAAAGACTTTGCAAGGGCTGAAAGTAGATACCCAATTAATACACCTACTATCGCCCCAGCTATAACATCAGTAGGATAGTGAACCCCGCTATAAATACGGGTTATCCCCACTAAAATGGCTAAGCTGTAAAAAATACCTGGTTTTTTAAATCGCTTAGAAAGCAGAAACGCGACCATAAAGGCCATGGCTGTTGTTGTAGACGGAAAAGAACAATCCTTTACCTTTTCAAGAACATATAAATTAGACATTGAAAAACATGGTCTGGGCCGACCTACTAATTCTTTTATAAGATGAGTCAGCTGATAAACAACTGTAACGCCGGCAAGTATAAGTATGGCTGTTTTCTTTGTGGCATTATTTTTTGCAAGCAACAAACATAAGGCCAGCAAGAATAAAAAATAACCTTCAGCAAGCACATTTAACACTGTTGCTGCAACATTAAAAAGATGACAATGTAACCCTACATTTATTAGCGATACGCCTGCTTTATCAAAACAAGTAAACATTTTTCTCTTTTCTTTAAAAAGATTATACTCTCAATTTCCAAAAAACTAAAGACATTTTATCTGCTTAAAAACAACGCTTGCCCATTTTTTTGCGGCAAGTTTCATTGCATCTATAGCATATTTCATTTTTAAGATATTTTCCGTCCAAATACTCGATAATATTTTCAAACGTTGTCTTTGCAATATTGCCAAGCGCTTCCTTTGTAAAGAATCCCTGGTGTGAAGTAATGAGAACGTTAGGAAAGGTTAAAAGCCTTGCCAGGACATCATCACTTATCATAGATGAAGAGAAGTCTTCGAAAAAATATTCGCTTTCTTCTTCATAGACATCGAGGCCAGCATAACCCACCCTGCCTACCTTCAGGCCTTCAATCAAATCGTGGGTCTTTATAAGTTTTCCCCTGCCTGTATTAATTATCATCACACCGTTTTTCATTTGCGCTATTGTTTTTTCATTTATCATATACTGCGTTTCTGGTGTCAGGGGACAGTGCAACGATATAATATCTGAATCGTGGTACAACTCCGAAAGTGAAACATACCTAAAATGCATTTTGTCGGCATACTCTTTGTCAGGATGCAGATCGTATGCAAGTATTTTCATGCCGAATCCTGTTAAAATATCAATAGCACATTTTCCTATTTTCCCCGTTCCGATTATTCCGACTGTTTTATCATACATGTCAAAACCTAAAAGATTATTAATGGAAAAATTTCCGTCACGGGTTCTGTAATACGCCCTGTGAGTTTTTCTGTTTAAGGTCAGCATAAGCGCAACAGCATGTTCTGCTACTGCATGTGGCGAATACTCAGGCACTCTTACAACATGAATCCTGCCATATACTGCTTTTAAATCAACGTTGTTGTAGCCGGCGCAACGAAGTGCTATAAGTTTTATTTTACTTTTACATAAAACATCAACAACATTTTTATCAATGCTGTCATTGACAAAAGCACAGATCATATCATACCCATCGGAAAGATGAGCTGTTTCAATATTTAGATGATTTTTGAAATATTTTATTTCAAAGCTGTATTTTTTATTTTCTTCATCAAAAAAAATACGGTCATACGGTTTTGTATCAAAAAAAGCTACTTTGCATTTTTGCATTTATTATACCCCTACATTAAGACTAAGCATAATTTGCATAATCCCTTTTCTTATCATCATTATAGCTATTGCGGCCAGCAAAAGACTTGTCACTTTTGAAAGTGCTTTCGTACCGGAGTCTCCTAATGTTTTAATCAATATGCCGGAAAAAGAAAAAATAACGCCCGCTATCAGAACGTTCACTACAACAGAAAATAACGTAGCTAGCAAGCCGTATTCACCTAATAAGGCTAATGACGTTGTTAAAACAGCCGGACCAACTATTAACGGCGTGCCTAAAGGTACTGAACCAAGTTGGCTTGTGGGAACGCGACGTCTTTTACCCGGACTTAATATGTCGATAATTGAAATACAAAATAATATCGACCCACCTGCTATCATAAAATCTGGGATAGAAATACCTAATATTTTTAAAACCGCTTTTCCTAAAAAAAGAAAACCTGCTGCAAGACAAATTGCCGTTATCATTGATTGCAGTATAATTTTTGTTTTATCAGTTTTTTTCACACCTTGTGTAAGAGAGACAAAAATAGGCAACACTCCTATCGCATCAACTGCCACAAATATAGGGATCAAAACCAGCAATAACTCTTTAAACATGCCTTATTCTCCTTTTAAGATTCATTACTACGCCAATTAAATGAACGTCCTTTTTTCGTTTCTGCCCTCTGTTTTTTATTCTCTAACATTTTTTCTTTTGAGCGTTTTGACCGTTTCCTTTTTTGTCTTCTTATTTTTTCGACTTTTTGCCTTAACTCTGACTCTCTGCCAAGAATACGTTCCTCTATCTTTCTAACAAGTTCTCTTCTTGCCAGAAATCGATTTAAAGATTGCGAACGTTCTTTTTGACATTTAATTTCAATCCCGGTCGGTTTATGTTTTAAATAAACACAAGTGGCCACTTTATTCACGTTTTGGCCACCCCTGCCTGAAGAGTGTATAAATTTTTCTTCTATATCGGCCTCTTTAATGCCGAATTTACACATTTTATCAATCAGACTTTTTTCTTTTGCACAGCTTATATTAAACTTGATCATCCGCTTTATTTCTTATAAACTTTAAAAACCCATGTATCAGCCAAACTCCAAGACTGCGTGCGCATATCTCTTTGTTTGACAAACCACGAATATGTACTTCCATTTTCAAATTTATCTCCTAAAACAGTATATGAGTAAACCGTTGGCGGCAATGTTTCTGCTACGATATTTTCTCCCTCAAATCCTTTTCTCAATACAAATCTAAAAGAATCCCTGCCACTGCCGGGTCGAGGAGATGTTTTCCAAGAAAACATAATGCTTTCACCGGCTTTAATCGTTATTTCTCCTTCGCTTTTTGGCGATAGATACGCCACCTTGGGAACAAAATATTTTGAGGCAAGACCACAAGACAAAACACAGAAAACCACAACTATAGCAACCGACAATAATTTAATTCGATAATTTGGCATGTTTATATCCCCCCACATTTTGAAGGATGTTACCCTACTATTCTACCTGTTCTGAATGGCATGTCAAGGTTCAGAAGTTAGTTTATAGTTTATGGTTTATAGTTGATAGAAGATATCATCTTTATAAGTATAAGTTTATGGCTTGCCATATGGAACTGGTAAATACATACTATACACTATAAACGATAAACTAACATTGACATAATAACGCAACTGTGTTTAAATCAACGTATGACATATACGGGGAGGTCGCGTGGCGGCCTGAGAGTCTCGCAAAAGCGAGAGACCCAAAGAACCTGTTTCCATTATGATATCAAAAAACTGAACCATAATGGAACTGCTAAAACTTAAATATGTAATTAGCATGAGTGAAAGCAGACTGGATAATGCCAGCGTAGGGAATTTTTAAGTTAACCCTTATGAACGGCATAAGGGTTTTTGTTTTTATATATCAACTAAAAGGAGTTTTTTATGCAATTGGATGAAATAAAAATTTCAAAAGCTATATTAGAAAATTATTTTAAAAAATTAATTGAACACTTAGAAATTGATGTTGCCATAGTAGGTGCTGGCCCTGCCGGAATGTGTTGTGCATATTATTTGGCAAATAAAAATAAAAAAGTTGCGATTTTTGAGCGAAAGCTTTCAGTCGGAGGCGGTATGTGGGGCGGTGGTATGATGTTTAATGAAATAGTAGTGCAGGAAAAAGCAAAAGAAATTTTGGATGAATTTGGCGTTGACACAAAAATATACGATAAGGGTTATTATACTGCCGATTCGATTGAGGCTGTTTCTACAATATGTTCAAAAACAGTTAAGGCAGGTGTAAAAATATTTAATCTTATCAGCGCCGAAGATGTAATGGTTAAACAAAATAGAGTTTGTGGATTAGTGCTAAATTGGACATCTGTCGAAATGGCAAAGTTGCATGTAGATCCTCTTACAATGAAAGCAAAATATACAGTAGATGCTACCGGTCATGCTTCAGAAATAGTACACATTGTAGAAAGAAAATCCGGTATTAAATTAAAAACAAAAACCGGTAAAATAGTCGGCGAAGGTTCTATGTGGGCAGATCTGGCCGAAGAAACAACTGTTAAAAATTCTAAAGAAGTATGCTCAGGTCTGTATGTTTGCGGAATGTGCGCTAATGCCGTATTCGGCGGACCGAGAATGGGTCCTGTTTTTGGCGGGATGCTTCTTTCTGGCAGAAAAATAGCGAAAGATTTATTACAAAAACTGTAAGCTTTTAAAAATTTTGTCTATTCCTAATATATTTTTTATAAGCACAATTTGTATCGCCTGGCCAACTTTTATATAAAATATCCCTTATGGGTACGCAATTCATTTTTTTACCGCTTATAGTATGATGTTCGCCAAATCTGTTTCCATACACTCTGCAAAAATATTTATTTTCGCTTAACTTGATTAAATTTTCGCACAAATCACCTTCTATGGAACCGCAACAGGCACCGCAATGAAGGCATAGTGCTTCCCATTCTTCAAGCTTACTTTTTTGTAAGTCTCGATAAAGATAATCTTCTCTTATAACATTATTATTTGCCGTCATGGTTTCGCGATGCTAATAATAGTTCTTGCGTAAGCTTTAGTAACTCGTTAATTTTACTGTTTTTATTTGGTATGTGACAACCGGCCACGTCGAAATGGCCTCCTCCGCCATAATAATTGGCTATAGAAGCAATATTTATTGGCCCCTTGGATCTTAGGCTAACTCTAAGAACATTATTTGCAGCTTCTCGGAAAAACACAGCTATTCTTACTCCTTTTATTGAAAGCATATCTCCTGCAACAGCATCTACATCCTCTTTTTTGGCCTTTATAGAACCGAAATCTTTTTTTCTTATTATTGAATAGACTATTTTTCCGCGTTTAATAAATTGGCATTTTGATAAAGCCAAACCTGTGAGCAATGCTGCCTCTTTTGCCTTTGACCAGTAAACCATTTCTGCAAGTTTATAGTAATTTATACCTGCTTTCATAAGTTTGGCACAAATTTCAAAAGTATAAGGTCTCACATTATTTAGCCTGAAGGAATTGGTTTCTACTATAATAGATGTAAGTATATTCTGTGCTATTTGGGGAGTTATTTTAATGTTTAGTTTATAAAGAAACTTAAAAATTATCTCACCCACTGCCGCAGCTTCTTTTTCTATTATAGCTAAATTGCCGAAAGGAGTACGAAATTCATGATGATCTATTTCAATTATATATTTTGCTTTTTTGAAATATTTTTTTGAATTACCCAGCAATTCAACACTTCCGCAATCTACGGAAATAGCCAAATCTATATTTTGCTTTTCTATTTTTGTTTTAACATAAGATGCCCCCGGTAAAAACATATACGGTCTCGGAATACCATCGGCACTTATCATAAATACATTCTTGCCTAATTGTTCAAGCCCCAGGCCTAAGGCCAGCATTGAACCTACAGAATCTCCGTCAGGATTCATATGCCCTGAAATCAAAATAGACTTGGCTTTGAATATTTTTTGTTTTGCTGTATTGAGGTTCATATTTAATTTAATATAAATTTCAATTTTCCTATATCATCTATAATATCATCCGGCCTTGCTTTAACTATATCCTCTATTTTTCCTATTCCATAAGTTACCGCACAAGTGTGTACGTCCGCTGCTTTACCTGCCAGAATATCTAAATCCATATCACCTACCATAATCATTCTGCTTTTTGCATAGTTTAAATTTTGGATAGCTTTATTTATAAGACAGGGCGATGGTTTTAGACAGCTTTCATCATCTCCACCAAAAACGTTTCTAAAATATTTATCAATTCCGAAAGAACGCAATATATGCCAAGCTACCTCACCACTTCCGTTTGTTATAATTATTTTTTCCTTATCTTTGAAATGTTCTAAAGTTTCTTTGACATTTTTATAAAGAGTGGCTTTTATAGGAACATTCTCTCCGTAATAATTCTGAAATGTTTTCATTGCATGTTTAAGATATTTTTCATTTTCTTTACCTAAAGATTCTTTGATCAGATTTCTTAAACCTGTTCCCACATAAGATAACACGGTATCATATACTTTTTCTTGTAAACCAAGGGTCTTTAAGGTATGGTTTACAGAAATCACTATGTCTCTTCGGGAATCCACTAAGGTTCCGTCTAAATCAAACATTATCAAGTCAATTTTTTTCATTATTTTATTATTTCGCAACCAATTCGTAAAAAATATTTTGTGCCTTTTTACTGTCAAGCAAAGGGGTCGGGCTTTCGTTTATTATTGTAATATCCGTGTTTCTTCTAATAATTTCTTTCAAGAAAGGCATGAGAGCTTCCTTGCTTGTACCTATATGTTTTTTTTCGCCTTTATCTGTATATTCTATTCCTGAAAAATGTGCATGTATGTGTTTAATCCCGGCCAACTTATCGAAAACTTTTTTATAATCGATTGCCCCATCCCTGGCTAGTAAATGAGCAAAATCAACGCAAATACCACATTTTGTTTCGCAAGAAAGCTTTAATAATTCGTCTATATTTCCAAATTGCGATTTTTTTCCTGTAGTTTCAGGCGCTAATACAATATCCCATTTGTTTTGTTTTACTATTTCAAGAATATCAGCTATGTGTTTTTCAATACGACTATAGGTTTCTTTTTCTGTTCTGTCTTGATAAAAACCTGCATGGAAAACAACATATTTTGCTTCTAGGAAATGAGCTTTTTTGCAGCTTGAAATAATTCTTTTTTTAGAATCTTCAACTTTTTTATATTCAGATGAAGCAAGATTTACATAATATGGCGCATGCACAGAAAGGGAAACATCTAAATTCTTAGAAAGAGTGCCTATCGCCATGGCTTCTTCGTCTGTCATTTTTACGCCATAAGTAAATTCTATTTCAACGGCACTTAATCCCGACTTTTTTACTTTTTTAATTCCATCTAGTGTGCCTAGCCCATCTGAACCTGCCGGACCAAATCTTACCATTTTATTGCCTTTTCGTAATATTCCATCCTCGTTTACAAATTTTTATTCAGAATTCTAGGAACTGAAAGCACTAGAAACGCTACGATTGTTGCAACTAAAGCTGCTGAAATATAACCACATCCAACTGCAAGTCCGATACCTGAGCTTATCCATATGCTAGCCGCTGTAGTAAGCCCTATTATATGCTCTTCGCTTTTCATTATTGCACCTGCCCCCAGAAACCCGATACCTGTAACAACACCGGCAGCTATCCTGGAAGGATCAAGACTTGCATTGGTTGTCGCGTATAACTGAAAAATATATATTGAAATAAGCATAATAAGAGCAGAACCTACACAAACCAATATATGAGTTCTGAAACCTGCGCTTTTACCGCTTTTTGTTCTTTCCAATCCTAGAACACTGCCACAAACAACAGCTAGCATTAGCCTTATAAAAGTATGAAAAAAATTTAACTCATTCATTTCTTAATCCTCCTTTTTATTTTTTCAATTTACATCTATCCCGGCTTAATCCTTCAACTTTGCCTGAGATAGTTCTAAGGAACTACAAATAACTTTATTAACTTATTAAAACATTTTTCTCGGAATATTTTCTTAAAATATCTTCGTTTACATCCACTCCCAGGCCAGATCCTTCGATATCATGCCAAAACCCTTTTCTCGGAAACAGCTTCTGAAAAATAACATCTCTTTTCAGAAGAAGCCTGCTATAAGAACCCTCCACATATCTCGCATTGTGCGCAACCGCGAAAAGATGCCGTCCTGCTTGGGAAAGCACACCAGACTCTCCGACATGGCATCCAATTTGATATTCCAATCCGTTGTTTTGGGCAATTTTTATTATTTCAAGCGATCTAAAAAAACCACCGCATTTTGACAACCTTACATTGAAAATATCGCATGCTTTCGTGGAAGCAAGCAGCAATGCATCTTCTATTGTACACATCGATTCATCAGCAACAATAGGTATAGAAGATTTTTTGGTTATCTCTCTGAGGAGGTCTACTTCTTCTTTTGGTACCGGTTGCTCTACCGCAGAAATTCTAAAATTTTTAAGTTTTTTTATTGCCTCTACTGCTTCTGTACTGTTCCAGGTGCCGTTTGTATCAATTCTAAGATCAGTTTTTTTAAAAATTTTTCTGCAAAGTTTTATTTTTCTTATATAATTTTTTGAATCTACTTTAATTTTTATAAATTTAAATCTGCTATATTTGGCAAAAATAGCTACTAAGAATGTTTTAAATAACGACTCCGACGAAATAACAAAGCTGTAAAATAAATCTTGTGAAAAAGAACCACCTAAAAGAGAAGCAATCGGTTTATTAGAAATTTTGCCCAAGCAATCTAAGAGCGCTAGTTCAAACGCACAACGCGCTTCGTTTTCTATGCCTGCTATATTTTTTATCAAGGCAAGGCCGTTTTTTTCATCCAATTCGCTTCCTAAAAACATTGGCGTAAAACTAACCAGCTTTTCAAAAGTACTATCTTGGGTATTGCCGGTTACGTGGAACCGTGGCGTCGCTTCACCAAAACCAATAGTGTTATCGCTTAAGCTAATTTTGACAAAAACGTTTTCACTCTTACGACGAGTTGTTTTAAAATGTATAAAATTGAATTTAAAAGGTATGTTCACTTTAAAAATTTCAATTTTTGATATTTTAGGCATAAAATTATATTATTTTTTTGAGCCAATCAGCAATGCCCTGCATTATATCTACGTTCTTTTTGCAAGAAAAGAAACCGCAAGCAACAACTGAATTTCACTAAAATTATACTCTTAGGATAATAAAAACTAAAGCAAATTTTATTATCTTAAATTCTATTTAATAGCTTTTTTTGACACTACACGAATTTCCCGGGATTATTTATTGAGGTAGGGCTACAAAACATTTTTATATAATTATAATGATAGCTTTAACTTCGTGCCAAATATGTGAGAGTCAACCCAATGGTTACTGCTATTTTGTTTTGCCAGCCACATATAATAAAGTTCACCTTTTAAATTTTTTATTATTTTAAACGAAATGCCACTGGTTAACCTGTTTTGGTCCCACTTATTCCTGTCGGATTCAAAATAAATTTCTTCAGAAATATACGGTTCTACTTCAAGATTTGTAACTTTCGGAAATTTAAGCACAGTCTTGTTCATATATTCAAAACAATCTTTTTCCGCTTCTTTATCTCTGTACGCAACTCTGCTTTTATTACTTATTTGAAACTTATAAATATTGTATTTAAAATTAGCATACAAATAGGGGCGATTCTCCCTTTGCCAATCTTTGTTTTTTTCTTCATAAATTAAACGATAATTCACTCCCATGTCTAACCAATTTGTTAAATTTGTATATTCGATACCAAAATCAGAGTGGTGATAATAAAAATCCCCTCCGCTATCGCCAAAGTGCAATTCTTCTTCAAAAATTATACGCCAATTTTTAGTTAGCTTTACGCCTACAACATCGTTGTGCCAAACCTGGAAATCGCCGTCATCAAAGGCATAACACAGATATGGCAAAAGCAATATTAAAGCAACTAATAAAACGAATGGACTTTCTAATATTTTAATAAAGGATATGTATTGTTTTTTGTGCATATTGTAAGGCTTACTTTTTACGTTATCATAGAAATGAAACAAATAACCAATAATTTTATCAACAATTACGATTTAGTTTATAGATTATAGTTTATGGTTTATAGAAGTTATCATCCATACCAATTTATATCTATAGTTTATAATTTGCTATACGGAACTGGTAAATACACACTATAAACTATAATCTATAAACTAAACAAAACACATTGCTTGGCAAAAAATGTACCAATAGGCGTAAAAAATCCTCTGCTATCGAGATAAAACATAATAAATGAATTAACTAAAATAAGCAGTACTAAAAACAACGCTATCTTGGACGTGTTTTTAGATTGTTGAATAATTTTTTTCCCATAAAAATACATTATAAATATACCAAGCAAGCTGGTAATCCAATAAAATAAAAATACTAATTTACCAAAAGGCAGGCGCGTAACAAAAAATACTACTTTGGCAATTAAATAACTGAACGGCAAATTAACAAATGAATCACACCACCAGTTAAAAGGTGAAATTGCCCAGCCGGCAATAAATAGACTAATATATTTTATATTCCGTACCATATACGATATCTGAATTTATTGAAGGTTAAGGAAGGTAGAAACAACTATAAAATTTCTAAAAATTATTAAGAATACGCTCCCCCTTAAGTATCTCGGGGAGCTTTGAAGCATCTATCCGCAAACCACCATCATTTTCAATTTTGATTATATACAAAACCCCCGGTATAAACATAGTGCCGGGGGCTTCTATTTGTGCGTTCTTAATGCCTTCCTGTTTTGCCTTGTTGGAATTCAAAGCATAGTCCCAGAATTTTTTCCAAAGTTTTTCTTCAAAGCGGTTCTTCGCTCTGCTTGTTTTATATCCTTCCGGGACTGAATATGTTTTTGTTATTTCATATTCCTCTGTGTTGGCGCCAGAAAGCATAAACACTTTCCAAAATATATAAGCGCTTTTCCCGCGAAGCCTGTCTCCAGATTGGATATGAATATCGCTAAAGCGTATAACCAACGACTGAAACTGTATTACATTACCCGAAAAAGTAAAGTATTTAGGAGAAACAGGCCTGCCATAAATGTCATATTCTAAAAATTTTATAGTTGTAAATACTTTACCGGTGTTTTCATCAAAATTGACACCTGTAACTAGCACCTCTGCAACTCTTCTGTCAGCTTCGAGGCGCGTAATAATCTCTTTTAAAGTTTTATTTTCGTAAAAATGTGCATACAAAAAATGTATGACAAAAAACAAAAATATCCCTACCAAAAAGACAAATAACAATCGTCCCAAAGTTTCTATTCTCATCCTGTCCTTTGGTGATAATTAAACTAAAGTGCTATTTAAGATTTATTCGGCTTGAACAGCTTGTTTTTGTGTCAGATATTTTACCAGCAAGCTCTTGGTTTTCGATCCTACTACGCCGTCTGCTTTTAGGCCATTTGATTCTTGAAATTGCTTAACAGCAGCTTCAGTTTCAGGACCAACTTTGCCATCTATCGCGCCTTTATAAAAACCTGCTGCTTTTAAAGCTGTCTGCACTTCTTCGTTAGTCATACTTACAGAAGCTTTTACTTCTGCTTCGGCTTTTTTAGTTAATATTTCATTATATTTAGCTTCTAGTGCCGCATGTCTTTCTTCTAATGAGGTATAGTTATTATATAAATCTACTAATCTGTTCTCAATATCACCTACTTTTGTTTCTAACTGTGTTATTTTATCGTTCGAACCATTCAGATTGCAGCCTGCAAACACCAAGCAACTTATACCTAATACTAAAACCAATAAAAACTTTTTATCCATTTCTTCTCCTTCTCTATTAAGAGCGTTTGCTGTTGTTTATTTTCTATTTCTTGGAAGCCGCAGGTCTGCCGTTACCTTACTGGCTTTCTTAATTTTTTGTTATTTTAAACTATTTTTGGCAGTCACCCACCTCCCCCACGCCATTTTAAATAACTAATTTTGTCAATTCACTTATGCCACAGCTTAATCCTTCAGCTTCCATCGGCTTCGCCTATAGGCGAGCGCTTAAGGATGGCGAACATAATCGAATCAAAGCCAAGGCATATAGAATTAATCCCGAACGGTACTCTTATCCCAGGTTTTTAGCCAAGCCCTAGTACCGCTAGGGATATATTTTATACGATTTGAAATTTAGACTTTAAAAGCAGCGCTGATTTAACCTATTTTTAGGATGAGTGGATACATTAGAATTGATTATAGAACAAAAGTATGAATTGTCAACTTTTTTATACAAAATTTTATGTTACTTTTAGCTGCAAAACTATCAATTTACTTATGCCCTGGCTTTTAAGAAGCTGGGGGGGTATGCACTCTAAACGTTTTCATTGGAGTCCTTAGATTAACTCGTAACACCATAAGGAGCTAAAGCCAACTTGTTGATATTGTCCGCTATTAAAGTTATGCTATAATAAAAGGGTATGAAAACAACTATTGAAAAAATAATATACCCCGGTAAAAGTTTGTCGCGAAACGAAGGAAAAATTATTTTTACGGATGAAGGTCTCCCGGGCGAAGAAGTACTCATAAATCCTATAAAGGAAAACAAAGATTATACCAAAGCAACTACTATCGAGATATTTAACCCTTCTCCTTATCGTGTAAAACCTAGATGCACGCATTATAAAACATGCTCACCCTACCAATATATCGATTATGAATTTCAGGTAAACATCAAAAAAGAACAGGTCAGGGAAATATTCCTGAAACAACTAAAAAATATTCCTGAGCGTTTTACTTTTAGAAAAGCTTGCGATATATTTAACTACCGAAATAAAATAAATCTGTCTCTAAAATGGGCAAATGAAAAACCTGTGTTTGCCTATAATCTTACTGAATCCCATAATAAATATGAACTGGTGGAGGAATGTTTTCTTGCTTCAAAAAATATTAACGCTTTCTTAGGTAGTGTTTTAAAACTGATAACCAAATGGAAACTGGATTTTATAGAAGAGGTCGTCGTAAAGGAAAGCTTGAGCAAAAACCAAATGTTGCTAATTATCTACTGCAACCATTCTGGTAATATGACAGAAACAATCAACGAGTTAAAAGAAAAATTTCCTTTACGAGGTGTAATAATAAGTGACTCAAAAACCGGTAAAAGCACCATAGCCTTTGGGTATGACTTTATTGAAGAAAAAATACAGAACAGATTGTTTTATATAGGTGCAGAATCTTTTTTTCAAATCAATATACCTATGCTGAATTTATTGATTGAGGACATGCAAAGACATGCGCTGCCCCTTAATAATAAAATTATAGCTGATCTTTATTGCGGCATCGGTACTTTCGGTATAATCTTTGCTAAAGACACATCAAAAGTTATAGGCGTAGAATCAGATTATCAAAATATACGATTTTTAAAGAAAAATTTAGAAATTAATAACATACAAAATTTTTATATAAAGCACAAAGATTGTAAAAAATGGATGGCATCACTAAAAGAAGGCTTTGATATTTTAATAGTTGACCCTCCACGTAAAGGTTTGGATGAATTTATTTGCAAAAAGATATTGGAAAGCAATACTGGCACTGTTTTTTATATTTCTTGTAACCCCGCCACTTTAGCGCGTGATTTAAAAATATTGTCCGAGGGCTATCGCGTAGAAGAGCTCTACGCCTATGATTTTTTCCCGCAGACTTTTCATATTGAAACATTAACAATATTAAGAAAAATTTAGACTTTAGGATAGATTGGAGGATATGGCTATGACAAAAAAAGTTATTGTTATTCTTGCTGATGGTTTTGAAGAAATAGAAGCTTCTGCATCGATCGATATTTTACGAAGGGCTGGGCTTGAAGTAACAGTGGCGGGCTTAAAAAGCAACACAATAAAAGGCTCCCGTGGAATTGTAATTATTGCTGATAAAAAATTTGATGAAATAAAGGAAACCTTTGATGCTTTAGTCTTACCTGGCGGTAGTTTAGGTGCTAAGAATTTATACTCGTCTGAAGCAGTAAGAAAATTAATAGATGATATGAACAAGAATAATAAAGTAATCGCCGCTATATGCGCTTCTCCTGCTATAGTTCTTTCGCCTATTGGTATACTTAAAAATAAATCTGCAACATGCTACCCGGGCATGGAAGACTCATTCGAAAATGATGTAAAATTTAAAGAGGATAGCGTAATAGCTGACGGCAATATCATCACAAGCCGCGGCGCTGGCACATCAATTGTTTTTTCTTTAAAAATAGTTGAAAAACTTTGTGGTGTTGAAGTCATGGAGAAAATTAAAAAATCTATTGTAGCTTAAATTATTTTCCTGCGAGTTTTTTAAGCTCGCTTTTTAGTGGGGAGGGCAGGCTTTTTCCGAACTGGGAAAGAAATTTTTCCATCTCTTCTGTTTCTTGCTTCCACTCTTTCATATCAACATTAAGAATTTTATTTACTTTTTTTCTGTCTATATCCAAACCATTTAGGTTTAAGTCGTCGGAATTCGGGATGAGGCCTATCGGAGTTTCTTTCGCTTCTACTTTGTTGTTTACTCTATCAATTATCCATTCGAGCACTCTTATATTATCGCTAAAACCCGGCCAAACAAATTTCCCATTATCGCCTACTCTAAACCAATTTACTGAAAATATTTTCGGCGGATGTTTAAGTTTACTGCCTATATTTATCCAATGCCCAAAATAATTTCCCATATTGTAGCCGCAGAAAGGTAACATGGCCATTGGGTCTCTTCTCAACACTCCTACTTTATGAGTAGCAGCAGCTGTTGTTTCAGAACCGCTTCTTGCGCCCAAGAATACACCATTATCCCAGTTAAAAGCCTCAGTAACTAAAGGTACTAAATGCGTTCGCCTTCCTCCTAAAAGTATCGCTGAAATCGGAACACCTTTTGGATTATCAAACTCCTTAGAGAGTGTTGGTGAATTATAAATTGACACTGTAAATCGAGAGTTAGGATGAGCCGCTTTAGTTTCTTTTGAAATATCCCATGGCTTCCCTCTCCAATCGAGCATATTTTTTGATGCAGGTTCATCCAAACCTTCCCACCATGGTTCATTAGTATCCGTATCTAACGCTGTATTGGTAAATAAAGTAGGATAGAACTTTTTAGCCTTAAGAGTCCTTATCATATTTGGATTGGTTTTCATTGAAGTGCCTGGGGCAACACCAAAAAGTCCTGCTTCAGGATTAATTGCATAAAGACGACCGTCAGGTCCTATATTAAGCCATGCTATATCGTCTCCCAATGTCCAAATTTTATATCCAGGTAAAGCAGATTCAAGCATGGCCAAATTAGTTTTTCCACATGCAGAAGGCATAGCTGCTGTGATATATGTAATTTTACCCTGCGGGTCTTGTACCCCTATTATAACCATATGTTCAGCAAGCCAACCTTCCTGATAGCCAAGCCATGATGCAATTCTTAATGAAAAGCATTTTTTACCAAGCAAAGCATTGCCGCCATAGCCAGAACCTATACTCCAAACAAGATGTTCATCCGGAAAATGCATTATAAAACGTTTATTGGGATCAAAATCTCCAACAGAATGAAACCCTTTGACAAAATTATCGTTACTGCCTATTCTTTCAATGGCTTGTTTGCCCATCCTGGTCATGATTCTCATGCTTACGGCAACATAAGTAACGTCTGTGATTTGTATGCACGCCTTGGCATACGGTGAGTCGGGATGGCCCATCATATATGGAAGAACATACATGGTCTTACCACGCATACAACCATCAGATAACTTAGCCATTAATGACTTTGCTTCTTTAGGTTCCATCCAATTATTATTAGGCCCAGCAATTTCTTTTTGGGAGTGACAAACATAAGTTAGATGTTCTGTACGCGCAACATCTGTGTGGTGGCTTCTGTGAAGATAGGAATTAGGCCATTTTTCATGATTAAGCTTTTGAAAAATATAGTGCTCATCAATTTTCTCGTCTTTCATCCCAATTTCGATAAGTTTATGGGCTTCTTCGACAGAGCCATTGCACCAATATATTTTTTTTGGCTTCGCAAGCCTGGCTTGTTCATCAACCCATTTTTCGAGCGGCGTTGCCATTGATACCCTTCCTTTTTTGCAAAACAAATCAACAATTTACATCGAGAAAATTTGCAAGGTTATTGTACCTATTATAGATAAATTGTCAATATAAAACTAATAAAAAAAATTTACTAATATATTTTTTTATTTGGCAAACTATTCCAATCCAATAAAAGTTTTTTACATTCTTGTTTCATAAAACTAGGAACAATTTTAATCTCGGAACGGCCCAGGGCCTTTAATTTTGTGTTTTTTATTTTTAATTCATTAAAACCAATATTCGCTACGTCTTCTATTTTAGAACCATAGATAACAACGCCTATCCGAGCCCAATGAATTGCGCTGAAACACATAGGGCAAGGCTCTGTTGTAGAATATATAACACTTCCTGAAAGATCAAAAGTTTTTAACTTCCTTGAAGCAAGACGAATTGCGTTTATTTCCGCATGACAAGTTGCATCGTTTTTAAGAACAGTGTTTCTGGCAACAGCTAATATTTTTTTGCCAATTACTATACATGCTCCGAACGGACCGCCTTCTATTTTTTTACAATTTTTTCTTGCCGCATTGATGGCAAGTTGCATATATTTTTTATTTGGTTTTTGCATAGATTATCAGAACTTGAGAAATATTACCATTTTTTAAATATAAAAAATACTGCCAGAACCATTAATCCAAAACCGACTAAATAATTCCATTTTAATTCTTCTTTTAAATACAAAACAGAAAATACACAAAACACAACCAATGTAATGACTTCCTGTATTGTTTTTAGTTGAGCTGCGCTGAATTTATAATGCCCGTATCTATTTGCCGGCACCTGGAAACAATATTCAACAAAAGCTATAAGCCAGCTAATCACTATTACCTTAGACAATGGTGAATCTTTATATTTCAGATGTCCATACCAGGCAATTGTCATAAAAATGTTTGAAATTGTTAACAGGATGACTGTTTTCATCTAGCTTAATTTATTGTTTTACAGTATAAGGAACTATTATGCCCTCTTTCTCGTAACGCTCATGTAGTTTTTTTACAAACTCATGCTTTATAAACTGGCTGCTTTCAAATTCTCTTGCACGTAATGTAACTGTAAAATTTACACTATAATTTCCCATGTTCTGATAGCGGACAACCGGCTCAAAGCCAGGCACTCCGCCGGGCACTGTTTTCATTATTTCTTTTGCTGTTTCTAAAGTAACTTGCTCTACTTTTTTTAAATTGTTGCCATAATACACTCCCACATCGACTAAAATTGCTATTTCTTTTTCGGGCAGATAATAATTAGTAACTATAGCCTGGTTTAATTTAGCATTAGGGATCGATATGATATTATTAGAAAGCATTTTAATTTTTGTTTCTCGCCAATTTATATCCGTAACATAACCTTCTTCACCAGATGATAATTTTATGTAATCCCCTATTCTTATTTGGGTTGTTAATGTAATATGAAAACCAGCAAAAAGATTAGATAAGGTATCTTGCAAACCAAGCGCCACGGCCAAACCGCCGACTCCTAAAGTAGCCAAAAGCGGTGCAACTGAAATACCAAATGTGTTTAGGGCCATCAGAAAAGCTATCGCATAAACCGCTATTTTTATAATATTTTGCACAAGGTTTATCGCTGGCATAGCTATTTTTGTTTTGGGAGCAAAAAATCTTGAAGATTCTTTGGATATATTCACTATAACTTTTGCTATGGAGAATATAAGAAGCACAAGCAAAATTTTATTTACCAAAATAATTAGTTTTACAGGAAGTTGCGTAAACACTGCGGCAAAATAAACACCAAGCATCAAAAACCATATTATTATCGGAGCTTTTAAAGACAGGATTATTATTTCGCTTATTTTACTCCCTGTTTTCTGTGCCCACTGCCTGATTTGCAGGAAAACAACTTTACGGAATAAATACCCAATAACAAAAGTTATCAGGCACACGATTACCGGCATTGTCATTTTAAATATATCATTCCACGAAAATGACATACGTTGTTCTCCTTTTTATGTCACTTAAGAATCATATCTAATTTTTTAAATTTTTTTAGCTAACATTAAACCGCCAATGACAATAAATATCACTGCCCCGCTATATCTTATCATATCAGGTTTTAAATACTTGCCTAAAAGTGAGCCGACAGCAACTGAAAAAACAGTAACCAACATATAAGCCGCAACTGAAGCAGCCCAAATTAAAACAGGCTTACCGGATTTTGCCGACATTGCGATTCCAATGATTTGCGTCTTATCGGCAAGTTCAGCAAAAAATATTGCTGAAAAAGTGGCAAAAAACAGTTTCCATTCCATTTTGTTTTCCTTTCCTAAAAAAGTTTTTAGTGTCGGGCATTAATCCCCGTATATGGTTGCTGCGAGTATTCCTTTTATCGGTAAAAAAATTAAGGATTGAATCGTCCAATATACAACAACCGTTGTTGCGACCGTCATAAATGAATACGTAGCCAACATTCCTGGCAACACTCCAGCCACCCAAACAAATAATCCATATACAACACCTTTTGCAAATTTACTTTTGGCCGGAATACCATTTTTTAACATCACATAAACTAAAATAAACAATACGGTTAAAATAAATTCTCCTGCAATAAACGTTAAACCTGGACCGTTTTGCATCGGTTTCCATACATTTATCGGTTCCAATTTATAAACCCAGCTAAAAATACCACCGCATGTAACCATACCCAAAATCATATTAACAACCGAAATTACTACTGCAGCAACTAAAACTTTTCCTATTTTCATAATTTCCTCCTTTTTTGCAAAAAACTAAAGTCGGAAGAATGGTGACAGCCCTTCGGCTATACTCAGGGTCCCTCGCTGAAGGGTCCCGAGCAAGACGAGGGAAAGTCTGAAGTTTTTCCATCCTCCGTTATCTGTCTTCCGTCTTCTAACTTCAAAACTATAAACTGCAACTAAACAGCTTCCATAGTTGAAGGTGGTTTTGTAGTAATGTTATAAGTGACACTTACTACGCCGGCAACTTCTTTTACAATACGCTCTGATAATTTTTCTAAAGTCGCATATGGAAGCTGTGTTGGCTTGGCAACTCTGGCGTCTAAACTATCCCAACATCTTATTTCTATTTGCATACCGAAATCTCTTTTGCCATTTCGTATACCGGTAACTCTGTCTTGATGCAAAATAGCCATATACTGAAAAGCTCCTGTAGAAGCCAACTCTTGTTCTACGATAGAAGTTGCTATACGCACTGTCTGAATTTTTTCTTTTGTTACTTCTCCTATTACTCGCGCGGAAAGCGCCGGACCAGGAAATGGCATACGGTTATATATTGAGGCCGGCAATCCTACTGCCTCGGCTATTTTCCTGACTCCATCTTTTCGAAGTTGCACCAGGGGTTCTATTATTTTGTAACCAAAAGCTTCCTCTGTATCTATGCCTAATTGTTCAAAAACATTATGTTGTCTTTTTATACCGGCTACTGTTTCATCTACATCAGTAAGGATAGTTCCCTGTAAAAGGAATTTTGCCTTACTTTTTTTAACCAAATTACCAAATACTTTTTTGTAAAATGTCTGCGTGATTGCTTCTCTTTTTTCCTCTGGGTCGGTAATTCCCTTAAGGGCGTCAAAAAATGCATCCTTGGCATCTATAATTTCTACGTTTACGCCAAGCTGCTTAAAAATAGACTGCACTTTTTGCGGTTCTCCTTCACGCATAATTCCGTTATCTATAAAATATGTTTTAAGTCTGTCGCCTAATGCCCGATGCCCAAGCATCGTAACGGCGGCCGAATCTACTCCGCCTGAAAGCGCATTGATAGCTATGCCATTTCCAACTGCTTGCAAAATTTCTTTTGTTTTTTCATTTATAAATTCTTGAGGTTTTAAAGCATTCACTGTAATTTCTTTTATCTGTGTCATAAAGCCCTCCTATTGTTGGCTAAAATTTCCAAGGCTTCTTCTGCCATTTTTTTATGATACTCCTGCAAAGAAATAGGCTGCCCTTCTCCTTGCTTAACAGCTTCAATACCCTCCACACTTGCCTGCGCGGCAGCCATTGTAGTTATATAAGGAATTTTATAATGAATGGCCAGCATTCTTATATAGCTATCGTCGTATTTGCCCTCTCTGCCCACTGGCGTATTTATAATTAACTGAATTTCTTTATTTTTGATTGCGTCTTCTATATTTGGCCTTCCTTCATGTATCTTTTTAATATATTCTGATTCTACATTTTTATCTTTTAAATATTGGTGAGTGTTTTCGGTAGCCAGCAACTTAAACCCGAGTTCTACAAGTTTTTGGGAAACAGCCACAAGCTCAGGTTTGTTTTTGTCAGATACTGTAACAAGTATATTGCCACTAAGAGGAAGCTTAGATCCTGCTGATTCCTGTGCTTTATAAAACGCCAGTCCAAAATTTTTGTCCATTCCCATTACCTCTCCTGTCGCTCTCATTTCCGGACCTAACACCGGATCAACTTCAGGAAACATGTTAAACGGAAAAACCGCCTCTTTTACACCAAAATGATTGATTTTATGAACTTTCACCTCCGGAAAATCTTTTAATTTTTTACCAAGCATAAGCAATGTCGCAATTCGCGCCACAGGAACTCCCATAACTTTTGAAACATAAGGAACGGTTCTAGAAGCTCTTGGGTTTGCCTCTAAAATATAAACTTCGTCATCACAAATTGCAAATTGTATGTTGATAAGTCCAATTACTCCAAGCTCTTTTGCTATTTTTTCCGTATATTCCTGAATAGTCTTTAAGTGTTTTGGTTTTATGTTTCGCGAAGGGATGCTGCAGGCTGAGTCACCCGAATGTATACCTGCATGCTCTATATGTTCCATGATTGCGGCAACAAAAACATCTTTGCCATCGCACAGTGCATCAACTTCTGTTTCGATTGCTTTTTCAAGAAATTTATCCACAAGCATTGGATATTCCGGACTTACTTGTATTGCTTCTTGCGCGTATTTTTTAAGCATATTTTCATCGTATACAACTTCCATACCTCTTCCACCTAATACAAAAGAAGGCCGCACCATAACGGGATAACCTACTTTTGTTGCGATACGCACTGCTTCTTCCAGTGAACGTGCTGTTCCTCCGTCAGTCTGACGTATTTTCATTTCATCCATTTTCTGCCTGAATAATTCTCTGTCTTCAGCAAAAGCAATGCTTTGAGGGCTTGTGCCTAATATCTTGACACCATTATCCTGGAGCTCTTGAGCAATATTAAGCGGCGTCTGACCGCCAAATTGAACAATTACCCCATCGGGTTTTTCTTTTCTGTAAATTGCCAATACATCTTCTATTGTAAGTGGTTCAAAATAAAGTTTATCTGCAGTATCGTAATCCGTGGAAACTGTTTCAGGATTACAATTAACCATAATTGATTCGTAACCCTCGTCGCGTAAAGCAAATGCCGCGTGCACACATGTATAATCAAATTCTATGCCCTGGCCGATTCTGTTTGGCCCACCGCCAAGTATCATAATTTTCTTCTTGCTTGATACAGGAACTTGATCTTTGCCTTTACTATAAGTTGAATAATAATAAGCAGCACTGTTGACTCCGCTAACCGGCACTGCTTCGTATCTGGAATCTTTCATTAAAGCGTATCGCCTTTTAGATACGTCGGCTTCTTTTACTTTAAATATTTTAGCTAAATATTTATCTGCAAAACCAAATTCTTTTGCTTTAATTAAATACTCATTAGACAGTGTTTTCCATGAATAGGATAAAATTTTTTCTTCAAAATCAACCAGCTCCTTCATTTCCTGTATAAACCACCTGCCTATATAAGTCATTTTATGCAGTTCTTCAACAGATATTCCTTTTCTCAAAGCTTCATACATTAAAAATACGCGTTCACTCGACGGAAAGGCAAGTTTTGTTTTCAATTCTTCTATTGTGAGACTGTTAAAATTCTTTGCGAAGCCTAAACCGTATCTTCCTATTTCAAGAGACCGAATAGATTTTTGAAGTGCTTCTTTAAAAGTTTTTCCTATGCTCATCACCTCTCCAACGGCTTTCATCTGCGTTCCTATAATATCCTTGGCTTTGGGGAATTTTTCAAAAGCCCAACGCGCGAATTTAACCACCACATAGTCACCACTTGGAGCATACTTTTCCAGTGTCCCTTTTTTCCAATAAGGGATTTCATCCATAGTAATACCGCTAGCAAGCTTTGTAGATATTCTCGCTATAGGAAAACCAGTTGCTTTTGAAGCTAACGCAGAAGAGCGTGATGTCCTTGGATTTATTTCTATCGCAACAAGTCTATCATCAATTGGATTATGCGCAAATTGTATATTAGTACCACCTACTACCCCTATCGCATCAACAATTTTATACGAAAAATCTTGCATTTTTTTCTGTAGTTTCTCGGGCACCGTCAGCATAGGCGCTACGCAAAAACTGTCTCCAGTATGTACCCCCATTGCATCTATATTTTCAATAAAGCAAACCGTAATTTTTTGATTTTTGTGGTCCCTAACAACTTCAAGCTCAAGCTCTTCCCAACCGATAACAGATTCTTCTATCAAGACTTGGTTAATAAGACTTGCTGATAAGCCTCTGTTAGTAATTGTTCTTAGTTCTTCTATGTTATAAGCAATACCGCCGCCTGTGCCGCCCAATGTATAAGCAGGCCTTACCACTACAGGATATTTTAGAAGATCAGCTATTTTTTCTGCTTCTTCTATGGAATTTGCAATTTGTGACTGCGGTAATGCAATCCCTAATTTGTTCATTGTTTCCTTAAAGGCAAGTCTGTCTTCTCCGCGTTCAATTGCATCTGCTTGAACACCTATAATTTTTACTCCATATTTATCCAATATGCCTGTTTTATAAAGTGTAGATGCGAGATTAAGACCAGTTTGCCCGCCAAGATTAGGGAGAAGCGCGTCTGGTCTTTCTTTTGCAATAATTTTTTCAAGACTATGAGGAGTTAAAGGTTCTATATATGTAATATCTGCCATTCCCGGATCAGTCATAATCGTAGCAGGGTTAGAATTAACTAATACTATTTGATATCCTTCTTCGCGAAGCGCCTTACAAGCCTGCGTTCCCGAATAATCAAACTCACAAGCTTGACCTATAATTATTGGACCCGAACCAATGATTAAGACTTTTTTGATATCGTTTCGCGCTGGCATGTTTTGGCTCCTATTTTTTGGTGGATTATAAACATTTTTTGTTTAGGTTTTTCAAGTAATAAAAAATGAAAGTTGAAATATTTTACCTTCTCTTGATTTTACAGGCAAGGCAAATGTTTTGTGCATGTTTGTGTCAAAGTTAGTTTATAGTAGGTAGTTTCTAGTTTGTATTTACTAGTACCGTATAGCAAGCCATAAACTGTACGCATGGATTAGTATATATGATATCCTCTATATAAACTGTAAACCCTAAACTATAAACTAAACTTAATCTCCACGTCTCTTTTATCTTCTTCAGCCACTTTGAACAATTCTCTATCTTTAAAGTTAAGCATCCCTGCCACAAACATATCGGGTATCTGATGTATTCTTATGTTATATTGATTTACAGAATCGTTATAAAATTCTCTTCTGTCGGCAATCTGACTTTCGAGCATGCTGACACGCTGCTGTAATTGAACAAAATTCTGATTGGCTTTTAAATCGGGGTAATTTTCTGCAACAGCAAAAAGATTTCTTAACAAACCTCCAAGCTCTGCTTCTTTGTTTGCTGAATCTATAATCCCTCTTGCCTGAATACAAGCTGTACGGGCAGCAGTAATTTTTTCAAGTGTCTCCCGTTCATACTTCATATATCCTTCACAAACCTTAATCAGTTTTGGAATTTCATCATGCCGTTGTTTTAAGATAACATCAATATTCGCCCAGGCCTTGTCAATATTGCGCGAAAGTACTATCAAGCCATTATACACCACAACAAAGTAGAGTATAATTCCTACTATAATAAACAAAAAAGCGAAAAAAATAACAGTTCCAATTATCATTTTTCCTCCTTTTATCAAAAACTAAAAAATTTAAAACATAATAAACAGCTATAAAGCGAAACAAGACTTATAGCTACTCCACCACCAATAAAAAATATAGATTCCCAAGCCAATTTTTTAGTTAAATCTTTTTGGCTATAATCAGAGATGATAAATATTTTCTCTTGATCTCCTCTTGTGACTATAACATCTTCCTGATTTTCTTCTTTGGACGAATTGAGCGTTTCCTCAAGAAGTTTGTGTTCTATATACGCAACAGCAGTATCCCACTCTTGCTGGTCTATTACGTTATCTTTGTTTAAATCAACATTCTTCATTTTTTCGGCATTATTTTTCAATTCTTTTATACGCATTGCCAATTGTTCGTTATGATTATAGAAAGAATCTTTTGTGTATTTTGCAGTTCCTAACACATACACGTTCTCATCCTCAAGTACAAACCACTCTTTAAAACGAAGCTGTTTGTTGAAAACCCACGTTTTGTAGCTGATATTATTAAATTGCATAAATTCTATAAGATTATTTGGGATGGTTTTTCCGAAATGGATTTCTAATTCATAGTCAGCCGGCAGTATTATTTCCGCATCTTTTGTGATTACTCTAACTCTTCCGGTTCCGTCATCAAGCCAAAAAGGACGTAAAAAACTGTTGCCTGAAGCAACCATTACCCAATGCCCGGATTTTCCACTGCTTCTATATTCTTCTATTTTATACTGGTAAAGCACACATTTTGTTTTTGTTAAAGGGCTTGTGAGTAAATTTTCTCCTTTTGCTTTGCCGTATAACTCAACAAGTCCCATTGCCATACCGCGCACAGTGGAAGTAGGTATATCTTCTATAAGTTGTTTTTTGCGAAATTTTGTGAAACCAGAAAAAAATAGATAAATTCCAAGGCCAAAACCAACCGCGGAATAAATTATATTCTTAATATCATCCATAAAAAATTTTTATATACTGGTTTATACGCTGTATTTTATCACAGGGGATAGTAGAAAACAACTAAACTAATAGGATAAATATGGTAAGGAATGGAAATGTAAACTTTTGATATTGCAGGTTATTAACTGATATCTTCTATGGGCATAACAAATGCTTTGACACCTTCTTTTCCAAGCGTTTTACGCAATTCTTTTATACAATTAAGAATATTTTTTGCCTGATTTTCCGTGCACGCAACAAATAAAATGTTATTTCTGCCAGGCCACACATCTGTCCCTAAATGAATTTCGGATGTTGTGCCTCTGCCAAAAACACCTGGAATTTTTGTATAATTAGTTACCGAACAGCTGGTAATGGCTTCCATAACTTCTGCATCAATTGCTTCGTTATACGAAATTATTACCATTTTATTCACTTCTTTCGGCCTCCATTTAACTTATTTGTCAGTATCTGAATATTCTATTAAGAAACGTTAAACTCCTAAAAAGGAATTATTTATTTTTGTTTTTTTTCCTTACTTTTGCAGCAAACGCCGCATAGAGCGTAGGAACAAACAACAGTGTAATTAAGGTAGAAACTGTTAAGCCACCCAACATAGTAATGCCCAGAGGCTGCCAAGTTTCAGAACCTTCGCCGCGCGATAAAGCAAGCGGCAAAAGACCAACTATAGTAGTTATCGTCGTCATCAAAACTGGCCGCAATCTGTCTTTGCCACCCATAGTAACCGCTTCTAACATTGAACATCCTCTTTGGCGCAATATATTTATGTAGCTTATAAGCACTATCGCATTATTTACGACAATACCCATAAGCATAATAATACCTAAAAATGTTATAATACTTAAAGTTGTGCGAGTTATAAAAAAAGCAACCAACACCCCGGTAAAAGTAAATGGTACGGAAAACATAACGATAAATGGTTCAAATAAAGATTCAAACTGCGCCGCCATAACCATATAAACAAGTATAATGCCAAGAATAAGCAACAGCGTCAAATCTTTAAAAGCCTTGCCTTGCTCTTCTGCTTCACCACCAAAATTTATGGAGATACTTGAAGGAATGGTTATTTTTTGTATTTCTTTTTTTATATCTTCACCAACTTTTCCAGCAGAACGTTTATAAACGTTACACTCTACCCTGACTACTCTTTCTCTGTTTTGGCGTTCTATTTCTACGGGGCCTGTAACTTCATAAATTTTGGCAAAGGTAGGCAATTTTATTTGATTCCCTGAAATCGGCGATACAACCGATAAATTTTCTATGTCCTCAATTTTAGAACGCGAAAACTCCTCAAGCCTCACGTAAATATTGTATGTTTCTCCTTTTTCGCGGTATTTTGTCGAGGTAGAACCTTCTATAAATGTTTTTAGGCTTGATGCTACTGTGTGCATATCAAGGCCTAAGGCTGTGGCTTTTTCCCTGTCCGCTTCAATTCGTAATTCTGGCCTATCAAGTTCTCTTGAAATGCTGGCATCTACTGCCCCTGGAATTTTTTCCATGATATCTTTTATTTTTTCGGCTATGGAATCTGTTTCTTCAAAAGAGTGCCCAATAATTTCAACTTGAATACTTTTACCCCCGGTGCCGGTAATAAGGCGGCCTAGAGGATTACCAGTTGACACGTCTATTTTTACTACACCCGGAATACGCTCAATTTCTTTTCTTAAGATTTGACCGACTTCAGCCACGGATCTTTTACGTTCATTTTTGGGTACTAATTTCATCCCGCTTACTATAACATGCTTGCCTGATGCGCCACCCATAACTCTTCCCTGCCCCGGAGCCTCTCCGCTTCTTACATATGAGAGTATTGCATCGGGTGCATTTTTTTCAAAAATATCTTCTATTTTTTTTGCTACTTTATCGGTTTCTTCCAACCTTGTTCCGAGAGGAAGACTAACGGTCACACGTACATCGCCAGTATCCTCTTCAGGAATAAATTCGTTTCCTATAAATCGAGCAAGAAACAGACTAAATATAAACGCTCCTAAAAAACCGACAAGAACCAGTTTTTTGTGGGACAGGCACCATGCGAGCAATTTGCCGTAAAAATCCTCCCAGGACTTAAACCAATGTTCTGATATGTTATACATTTTATTTAGGACATTTTTATATTTGCTTTTTTGCTGTGACTTAGAAGGAAGGCTTAGCCACTTTGAACAAAGCATTGGAGTAAAGGTCAATGCTGTAAAAAGCGATGCTAAAAGAGTTACTGTTATTATTGTAGCAAGTTCACCAAACATAATACCTACAACACCTGTTATAAATAACATAGGTAAAAACACAACTACTGTTGTCAATGTTGACGCACCAACCGCAAGAGCTATTTCTGAAACTCCAAATATTGCCGCTTCCTGCAATCTCTGTCCTCGTTCAAGGTGCCTGTACGCATTGTCTACTACGACAATTGCATTATCCACAACCATACCGGAAGCTATCGCAAGCGATGATAAACTTATTACGTTGATGGTTTTTCCGCTTAAAAAAAGATAGATAAAAGATATCAAAAGTGAAAAAGGAATAGTAAGAGCTATAATCAAACTGCCTCTTAACTGACGCAAGAAAAACCAGACAACCAAGATAACAAAAATGATAGCAAACCAAACCGAAGATTTAAGAGAATCTAGCGCGCTTATAACATCTTTTGAAGTATCGAAAATAATATGCATTTTTACATCTGATGGCATATTGTTTTCTAATTCATTTAATCTCTTCTTTACTTTTTCTGCCACTTCAACAGTATTGGTTCCTGTTTGCTTTTGAATCATCATCATAAGCGCTGGTTTTCTGTTGAAACGCACTATCATAAGCTGTTCTTTAAAACCATCTTCAACTCGTGCAACATCTTTTAAATAAACAAGCTTTCCGTCACGCTTGTTTAAAATCACAGAATTGATTTCATCGGGCCTTGCAAATTCACCTGGTAGACGCAACAGATAATCCGTAAGTCCTGATTTCACGCTTCCCAAGGGTTGCGTTATGTTTTCTTTAGCAAGAGCGTTTTCTATTTCTAATATTGATATGCCATATCCCTGTAAGCGCTCTCTATCAACCCAAATATTTATTTGACGCTCTAAACCTCCTATTAATTGCACGGTTCCAACTCCCGCAATCTGTCTTAACGGATCTCCAATTTTTTGGTCGACCAAATCATAAAGCTCAGGATATGTTTCTTTCGCTGTAACTCCGATAAAAAGAATCGGGATATTTGCTGTATTAAACTTAAAAATAAAAGGGTTGTCCATTTCATCAGGTATGTCGGGCAGATATCTTTTAGCTAACTCAATGCGATCGCGTATATCGTTTGAAGCTTCATCCAAGTTCGTTCCCCACTGAAATTTAAGTGATATAAGAGACACTCCTTCTATAGAGCGAGATGTAATCTTTTCAATCCCGGGCGTAGTGGCTAATTGATTCTCAAGCGGTTCTGTTACTTTGATTTCAACGTCTTCGGAACTTGCTCCGGGATATGAAGAAATAACCGTTATAATTGGAGGCTCTATCTCAGGCATCATATCTATTCCGAGTTTTGTAAGGCTATAAAGGGCAATAATAAGAATTGCCGAGAAAATCATTAAATTAGTAACCGGTTTTTTTACACCAAATTCTGGTAAATTCATGTTTGTTATTCCTCTATGCTCACTATTGAACCATCGCGCAATCTTTGCTGGCCCATTGTTACTACTAAATCGCCTTCTTTCAAACCTTCAACCACTTCAAAATACGGTCCTTGTTTTATGCCAAGCGTTACTTTTTTTAAAAAAGCTTTGTTACCTTCTAAAGCGTACACATAGGTATCCGGAATCCTGCCAATAATAGACTCTTTTCTAATCACTAACGCATTATTATGTTCTTGAAGAATCAACTTTACCTTGGCAAACATTCCAGATTTTAAACTATGATTTTCATTAACTGCTGTAATTTCTATCGGCGCCGTGCGTGTTGATAAATCCAGCACAGGGCTTATTTTGTTAATTTGCCCCAAAAATTCTTCACCAGGATAGGTATCAACTGAAATTTTCGCATTTTGTCCAAGAATAATTTTTGACAAATATTTCTCGGGTATATCTAAATTTATTTTGACAGTGTCCATATTTACCACAAGAGCTATCGGCGTTTGTGGGGTAACGTTTGTCCCTATATCAACGTATATTCTACCTATGACACCTGAGACAAAACTCTCAACAGGCGCTTTTTCAAACTTAAGGCCTACTTCATCACGGTCTATATATGCGATGACCTCTCCTTTTTTAACAAAAGCACCGTCTTCTTTGATTTTTTCTATTATTTTGCCGCTAACTTTTGGATAAACTATAGCTTCGTCTTGAGCTTTGATATCACCTGAATATTCCAACATTTCACTTAAATTTTGAGCTGTTGTTTTCTCAACTTTAACAGGTATTATTTTATGATTTTTTTCTTTTTTTTCGTCCAAACCACAGCCTGTTAATAAAAATGCCGATAAAATTATAACCCCTATCAATTTGTGTTTTTTTATAAAAATTCTCATAGCTTGTTTCCTCCCATGGCCTTATCAAATTTTGCTTTAGCTATTACATAATCATAAAGTGCTTGCTGTTGATTAAATAGTGACACTTTATATGCAAGGCTTGCATCACTCATATCAAGAGAGCTTGCTATCCCTGATTTATATTTCGCTTCGGTTACAGATAAAGTATCTCTATACAAGTCAACATCCGCCTGTACTGCATTTAATTTTGATATGGCATTTTTAAAATCAAGATATGTGCTTTTTAGATCCAATGCTATATCTTTTATTGTTTTTTCTTTCATTAGTTTTGTTTCTTTCAAATCAATAATAGCCTGCTCAACTTTTGCTTTAGTGATCCAACCGTCAAATATCGGCCATGAAAATGTCACCCCTATAATATTATAATCGTTTGAGTTTTTTGCAGTACCCAATGCCGCATGACTTTTATAATAATAATCCCACGCGGCATATACGACTGGCCTGCCGTCGGCCTTTGCTATCTCAACGGATCTTTTATCAACTTTTTCCTGCATTTCATACTGTTTGATCTCGGGTCTTTTTTCCATCGCTTTTAAAAAAGCCTCTTCATAAGCTATTGTACTAGGCTCATAAACAAGCCGGCCCTCTGCTTTGATTTTTGTCATTTCATCAAGGTATAATAAATTTTTTAAAATTGCTTCACTTGCCTCAACTTGACTTAAAGATTCGATATAAACCTGCTCCACTCTGCTTAAAGACTCATTTATTTTTAAAACATCGGATTCAGAAGCTTCTCCATTTTCAAATTTCATTTTAATAAAATCAAGATGCTCTCTAGTGTTATCTGCTATGCTTTTGTTTAAATCGGCAAAATCGGTTGCCAATAAAAGAGTACAGAACGCACTTTCAATTTCTAATATTGTTTCTAACTTTGTTTTATCTAATATTGCCTTACTAACCTCAAGACTATATTCACTTTGTTTCAGCGTATTAACAGTTTTGCCGCCTTTATATAAATATTGTTTTATAGTTACCTGCGCTCCTCCAGAGCCAAAATCTTTATCATAATATTCGTTTGTATGCGCCCAACTGCCGCTAACATTCAAATTGGGCAAAAACCCACCTTTAGCTTCAACAATCTTATGTTTCGCTTTTTTAATATCTTCTATCCCAAGCAATATTTCGCGGTTATCTCTCAAGCCCATTGCAATAGCATCATCTAACGAAATAGAAATCTCTTCCGCCTTTATTGGATTACTGAAATATAGCATTAATATAAAAATACCTATTATTTTTTTCATTTTTTTAGTTTTTCCACTTCTTCTTGAGTTAAAAAATCCAAAACCTTTGTGATAATTCTAAGATATTCTTCACGATCGTGCTCTGTTAGAGCCACAAATATACTTTTTATAGCTTGCAATCTTTGATTTTTCATTCTTTCGGCCATTTCTTTGCCTTTTAATGTAAGGTTTATTTTAATTATACGCCTATCTTCTGGTTCGTATATTCTTTGGACGTAATTATATTTAACCAATCTATCCACCATGCCTGTCATAGCAGCAGTTGTTACGTCCATAACAACTGCTAAATCTTTCATTTTTGCTTCGCCATGTTTATTTAAAAAATCTAAAATTAGAAATTGAGGTAACGTAATTTTTCCTTTAAACAATTCATTCGATTGATGTCTTGAAATTCCCTTCATAACAACAGGAATAATATCATTCAACCTATCTGCAAAGGCGGAAAGTGATATAGACATATTTAATCTCCTTTATTGTTAATATAGTTAATAATTAACAATATTAGCATATAAACCACGTTTTGTCAAGGGCACATAGGCTAGTTTATAGATTATAGTTGGTATTTACCAGTACTGAGTTAGTTTATGTTCGGAAGATGGAAGTCAGAAGATGAATGACATAAGACAGAAAAACTGAAGATAAGTAGAAAGAACATCGGACTTCCGTATTCTGTCATCTGAGCCAACCAACAGGGACAGTGTTAATCTCTTCTTAATTTTTCAGATGTACCTACTGGGGTGGGATATTTAAAAATTACCATATAGCTTGAAGCAATGAAAGTAATTATGGTAACAAACTGTATTAATTGCGAGGCCCTTATTGTTATATTTCCCAAACTGAATGCCAAAATTGCAATAAGTAAAGAGAATTCGCTTAGCTGTCCCAGGCGCATGCCTGTCTCTTTGGCAAATGAAGGCTGCTCCCCTATTGCGATAAACATTTTTTTAAATAACCAGGGTTTTAAAAAAACAAAAATGGCGGCTAAAAGTAAGGCCTGCGGAAATATTTCTTTCATAACCAATAGATTAATCTTGGCTCCCAGGGTAAAGAAAAATAAAACCAGAAAAAAATCCCGTATAGGCTTAAGGCGTTCGGAAATAAAAAGTGAAATTGGATGCCTTGCTATAGCTACACCTGCAAAAAAAGCGCCAGTTTCATAAAAAAGACCCATGTGATTTGAAACGCTGGCTATACCAAAACACCATGCCAGACCCAGTATAAGCAATGCTTCGTGTAGGTGTTCAACCTTTATCATGACTTTTCTCAAAACAAATGTTTCGAATATAAGCAACAACCCGACAAATATGGCTACCTTTAAAACCAACAATGCGAAACCTAACAAAGCCCCCTGTGGCAAATCCATACATCTTATAAAGGCCAACACCAAAACGGCCAGCAAATCCTCCAGGATTAAAACGCCTATACATACCGCTCCCATTCTCTGCTGATGCAATGTAGTCGTCGGCAGTAATTTAACAGTCAATATAGTACTTGAAAACATAAGCGCCAACCCTATATAGACGGAATCTATTACGTTAAAGTGAAATATATACGAAAATGTAAAGGCTATAAGAAATGAAACGAGACAATTGGTAAACGTTACTACAATTGTTTTGCGAAATAATCTAGCGAGTTTCTGAGGATGCAAGCAGAGTCCTGCTAAAAAAAGAAGAAGCGTTATGCCAACATGAGAAACCATTTCTATAAAATCAGGTCGTTTAATCCAACCCATTACTGAGGGCCCGATAAAAATTCCGCAGGCAATATAAGCAATAATAATAGGCTGTTTTAAAATTACGGCAAGAAATGATAGCACAGCCGCGCCAACAAGAATTATACTCAGATCAAAAAGAAATCTTTCCATATGATTTTTGGAATTTATTGTAGCAAGAAATACGGTTTGTGTATAATGTATTTCTTCAATAACCAAACATTACAGATAGATATAATCTCCCTCGTAATACAGGGAGAGAAAAAGAAGCATATAATCTCTAAGATGCCTTGTTATCAGAAAATTATTTTTTATATGTTCCCTACCATTTTCGCCTAATTTACGCGCATATGACGGGCTGTTTAAAAGCTGTTTGATTGCGAAAGCGGCTCCTTGTACTGAATGACATAATAAGCCCGAATATTTGTGATTTATTTGAAGTGGTATCCCTCCTACATTGGAAGCCACAACCGGTTTTGCTTTCCAGAGCGCCTCGGCAACAGTAAGACCAAAACCCTCGCGAAGAGATTTTTGAACAATAACAGTAGATGCCCGCTGTAATGCGTTAATTACTATATCATCCTGTGGCAAAAGCAATATATGTATATCTTTGTCGTCTTTTGCTTTGTTTTGTACCTCAGATAAAACCTGTGCGCCTTCGGGATCGTCCGTAGCGCCTCCGCCTGCCAAAATAAGCTGACAGTTGATATATTTTTTGACCTGTTTATATGCCTCAATAACTCCCAAAGGGTCTTTTAACCGGTCAAACCGGGAAATTTGTGTAACAATAGGTTTATTTCTGGTAATACCGTATTTTTCAAGCACGCCATCTATTATTTCCTTTGGCAAATCTTTATTTTTGTCACTTAGAGGATCTATGGACGGGGCTATTAAAAATTGTTTTATCGGTAATTTTCTTGAAAAAGCCGGCGCGGAAAATACAGCGGAATTATATTTAGAAACAAAATCCGTAATAAAATTCCAAACTTGCTGGTTTGGGTTTGACACATCTATATGACAACGCCACAGCCACTTGTTGGAAGATTTTTTTTGAACAAGAGCCACAGGTTGCGGATCGTGCACAAAAACAATATCGCTGTCTGTATTCATTTCCTCTACGTTTTTCTGGCTTGTTTCAAGAAAAACTTCAAAATCGCGTTCTGCTATATCCTCACGTTTTCCATGCAAGGCATTATGAAATTTTTTTGTTATTTCAAAAAATTGCTCTCCCCCTTTTATAACATCCCATCTTGTCTCTACGCTAAGTTCTTTTAGAAGAGGCACCATGCGGTTTAGAATCTCGGCAACCCCGCCTCCAACAGCGGTAGAGTTGATATGCTGGATTGTTTTTCCTTTGAGTCTATCCGCTATAAGATGCAGGTCATCTATTATAGATTTCCCAACTATCGGAATATATTCATCAAGTTTTACCATTTTAAAGATTAATCCTCTTGTTAACTGTCTCTATTATTGTTTCCCTTAAATCTTCTAGTGTTCGAGTGTATGGATCCAATGACGCTATTTGATCGCCAAGCGCTTTATCTCCTAAAGATGTTTCTAGCCAGAATGAAAAGTCGTTTGTTTGCTTTCCCAACCTCAGGCGCGCCTCAAAAATATGGAAATATATAGAATCTATAGTAATTTTTTTTAGCGCCTCCGAAAACTCTGCTAAATTGTGTACTTCGTATGCCGTCGGAATAATAAAGCTTATAGTTTTCATAAAATGGAATTCTTCGCCTTCTTTGGCAAATCTCATATAGCTTATTTTGTTTGCGGCAAGATAGTTTTCGATGATTTCCGCTATCTTGCTACGTAAGGCGCTGATTTCAGAAAATTGCATAATATCTATGCTGGCCAATTGTTCGCCTAAATCGGCTTCGCCGAGTATCTCGGTAATCCAATAGGCAAAATCATTAGGCGGTTCCGGGGAAATATACTGATGCTGCTGTAAAAATTTATGGGTATGATGATAAATACAAGCGTCTGGCACCTGTTTAATAATCTCTAATAGCTGCGATAAAGTTGCGGCTTTAAGGCCTGTCATCTCTGAAAGATGAAGCCGCGTATAAAATCTGAATGGTTCCTTCGCTTGTATTAGTTCAATCATTATCGTCCGTGCTCTGTTCTAAGCTCTGACATTTGCTTTAAAATACATGCAACATCTTTGGTATCTTTCAGGTAATAGTTTGCGCTGGTTTTTCTGGACTTACCCACAAAAATTGTTATCCCTTTATTTTTGAAAACCCTGAATGCATCTTCGTCAGTTGTATCATCGCCCATATAAACCGGTAAAGCATCTACGGTTGAAATGTTAAATCTCCATCTTAAAAAAAGCCAAAGCGCCGCTTTTCCCTTATTCCATTTAACCGCCGGCCTTATTTCAAACACCTTCTTTCCGGATGTAACTTTTATCAGACCTGCTATTTCATAGGCGCGCGTTACATTGTGCACTATCTTTTTCAACGCAGGTTCAAATTTTCTATCTATCAAACGATAATGAACACTTAGCGATAATTTTTTATACTCGGCAAACGAACCCTTGATAACCGAAAGATTTAATTTTAAATCATCCTTCACGTGCTGCAAGACCCGGATGGTCCTTAAAGAAACTGGGTTTTTGAATTTTATCCCAGGTCCTTTCATTTCCAACCCATGGTTGCCAACATAAACAATGCCTGGTATGCCTATAACCCTTTTAATATTTAAAAGCTCCCTACCGCTTACTATCGCCAACTTAAATTTTGGATTCTTTGAAATTTTTTCTAAATTCCCTTTGACCGCTTGCGGCAGAACCGCTTTCTCTGGTATCTTGGCAATCGGGCTTAAGGTTCCATCGTAGTCAAGAAATAAAAACACGATTTTCCTTAAGAACATTTTTTTAAGCCTTGGCCATTCTTTCAAAAGATATTTCATTTTTCTAAGGCTTTTTCTTGGCTATAGTTTATAGCACGTATAGGATACGGTATGATTATACCTTCTCTTTTATAACGCTCGTGAAGTTTTTTGACAAATTCGTGTTTTATCAAATATTGGTCTACAAATTCTTTGGCCCTTAAAATTACCGTAAAGTTTATGCTAAAATCATCGAATGTATGATAGCGGATAAAAGGATCAAACCCGGGTACACCCCCGGTAACTTTATTCATAATCTCTTTTGCAACTTCACATGTAATTTTTTCGACCTTGGTCAAATCACTGTCATAATGAACGCCTATATCTATTAAAACGGCCAGTTCTTTATCGGGCAGATAATAGTTAGTAACTATAGTTTTGATCAATTTTTCATTCGGTATAAGAACAACATTGTTTGGAAGCATCCTTATCTTGGTACTACGCAATGTAATATCTGTCACATGGCCCTCTTGACCGCTTTCTAATTTTACATAGTCGCCGATTTTTATCTGTTTTGATATTATTATATAGAAACCGGCA
>Ga0302252_1000333_pt1 | contig 44916 bp, 46 predicted proteins | sample AAG_RA_Leu_MG_FD_193511 | JGI IMG/M metagenome (GOLD analysis project Ga0302252, IMG submission 193511) | Enriched activated sludge microbial communities from anaerobic digester in WTTP, New Holstein, Wisconsin, United States - AAG_RA_Leu | ecosystem: Engineered > Bioreactor > Anaerobic >... | reverse complement strand
GACCGTAAGTTGGATTGGGATCAGTGCAAGGTGCTTTTGTTTTTTTCAGGATAAAATACATCATATCGTCAATTTCGCGTTTATGAATCAGTTCAAAACCGCAAAAATAGAAGCGTCCCAGCATTTCCGTTTCCGCAATGGCTCTATTTTTACCTTTCGTTATGGCAAAATACCAGCCCTGCAAAATTGGCAATTTAGGAAAAACGCGCCTAAAAATAAAATCGATCCCATACAGGATCGATCCAAGATAAGGTGTCCAACGCTTATAAAAAAGATTATGCCTCTCTGAGATGGTTTGTCCTTTACAAACAAAGACACCCCCCTCAATCAGCAATTCGTTAACCCGAATAAAATAGTAGTTCAGCCGGCGTAAATCATTTATTTTGTGTAGATTGATAAAAATCTGCCGACTGCTTTCCGCTTCGTTTTGAATATTAAAATAGTCCTCCGAATTAAGAATTAAGGCACTGTTTTTATTAAACCGACTCAAATCTAAATAATCATTTAGGAAATCAAATAACTTCGGTTGGTCCGCTAAATATTGTTGCCAGAGAGGAATAAGAATGGAATCGGAATTAATATTTTCACTATAAGGTAAATGATAGGGCTCATTACTGATAATGGGAACAGCATTTGCCGAATCCAGAAAAAACTTCGGACTCTGCAAATTCTCCATTGCCTGGGAATGAGTTACCAAATTAGTAGAAGCAAAACTCTCATTCTCCTTATGAAAACGAAAGGCATAATACAAACCAGGAAAGAAAAACAACTCTAAAACAAAGGAAATAGATATCGTCCCGAAAACAATGTAGCGGGAATAATAAAACTTCCCAAAAAGATACATCAGCCCAAAGAGAAACGCAATGGCTATAAGATTACATTTGAAGATGCGTTTTACATAATCCGCTCCACCACTAATTGTTTTAACACTGTATTTCTGACCCCAAAGCCCGGAGCCCAGCCAAATTAGAGCAAAAGGGACAAAACTGCGATAATAGGTAAGAATTATCCTTTTGGTGCCGGGACGAACCTTGGCAGCAAATAAAAAAGCAAAGACAATGATCAGCAAATCAAGGATAAGCAGTGCATACTTAGCTATCTTATTTTTCATATTTTTCTCTCACAGATTCCACTATCTACAATAGGTCTGGGATGAACAGGATTTAAGGGATTTTAGGGATATAAATTTTAAAAATTCCATAGTTATGAATTAGAGCAATGAACAAAATTTGGATAACTTATTAAGATTTTAAATTATTGTGAAAGGTTTTGCGTCTGATTTCAGGTTTTTTACCAAAATTTAGAAGTAATCCCACTTCTATATTAGTAGCTTTTAAATAATTTTGTAATTGCAGAATGTTTTCAGGAACTAAGTTAGCACTTGCTTTCAATTCAATAATAACTTTATCCTCAACAATAATATCAGCATAATACTCTCCTACAGACACACCATCATAGTTAACTTTTACAGGATATTGAGAAATTGCCTCCAGACCATTTTTATTTAGCTCAACCAGCATAGCGTTCTCATAAACCTTTTCCAGAAATCCATAACCAAGATTAGTATAAACCTTATAGAAACAAGCAATAATTCTATCTGTTAACTCCTTGTGCAACATATCAATTGGGTTTACATTTCGTTTCTTGAAATTCTCCACATTCTCTCCCTTTCAATTAATTATATTATAAATCTTTTATCTCTTTAATCCCTAAAATCCTGTTCATCCTATACCTATTGAAAAAAATTTATGGTGCGACGCAGACCCTCTTTGAAATCCACCCTCACTTCATACCCCAACAATTCTTTCGCCTTTTCTATCCCTGCCAATGAATGTTTCACATCTCCTGCTCTCTCTTTTTCAAAAACCGGTTCAATCTCCTTCCCCAAAATTACATTCAACAGCTTTACCAAATCCAGTAAAGTATAACTTTCTCCGCAGGCAATATTGATCACTTCTCCAGCTGCTTTTTCTGCAGTGCAGGCCTGAATATTTGCCCAAACATTATTCTCCACATAAGTAAAATCCCGGGATTGACTTCCATCCCCGTAAATAATAGGTCTTTTATTCTGCATTATCAATTTTATGAATTTGGGTATAACTGCACTATACTGTGAAGTTGGATCCTGATTAGGACCAAACACATTAAAATACCTTAAGGATACTGTTTCCAATCCGTATAACTGATAAAAAATCTGACAATACCGCTCCTGCGTATATTTTGTTAACGCATACGGCGACATCGGATTAACAGGCATAGTTTCCACTTTGGGAAGGGATTCGCTATTGCCATAAATTGAAGATGACGAAGCACAAATCACCCGTTTCACTTCAAATTCTTTCGCTGCTTCTAAAATGTTCAGCATTCCCAAAATATTTACATCATTTGTAGTTATGGGATCATTTATGGAACGCGGAACAGAAGGCAAAGCTCCCTGATGCAGTATATAATCCACTCCCTTAACTGCAGAACGGACAATATGAAAACTTCTTAAGTCCCCTTCTATCAATGTCAGCTTCGGGTCTTTTAATAAAGGCAGGATGTTTTCTCTTTTGCCAGTAGCAAAATTATCCAGCACCCTTACCTCTTGACCCTGCTTTAATAACTCTTTCACAATGTTGGAACCGATAAACCCGGCTCCGCCTGTAACCAAATATTTCATTTTTTATCCTCTCACGCAGATTACGCAGATTTTGCAGATTTTAATAGGTATGGGATGAACAGGATTTTAAGGATATTAGGGATATAAATTTTAAAATTTCCATAGTTAAGAATGAATAACAATTAGGAATTTAATAGATAAGGGTTGAACAAGATTTTGGGGATATAAATTTTCAAATTTCCATTGTTATGAATTAGAGTAAAGGACAAAGTTTGGATAAATTATTAAGATTTATAATGATTAAGAAAGGTTTTACGCCTTATTTCAGTTTTTTTACCAAAATTTAGAAGTAATCCCAGTTCTATATTAGCAGCTTTTAAATAATTTTGTAATTGCAGAATGTTTTCAGGAACTAAGTTAGCACTTGCTTTCAATTCAATAATAACTTTATCCTCAACAATAATATCAGCATAATACTCTCCTACAGACACACCATCATAGTTAACTTTTATAGGATATTGAGATAATGCCTTCAGACCATTTTTATTTAGCTCAACCAGCATAGCGTTCTCATAAACCTTTTCCAGAAATCCATAATCAAGATTAGTATAAACTTTATAGAAACAAGCAATTATTTTATCTGCTAATTCCTTGTGCAGCATATCAATTTGGTTTATATCTCGTTTCTTTAAATTCTCCACTTTCTTTCCCTTTCAGTTATCTATATTATACATCTTTTATCCCTGTAATCTCTAAAATCCTGTTCATCCCAAACCTATTAAAATCAGCGAAATCTGCGTGAAATTATATCTGTGTAATCTGTGAGAGACATTATCTGCGAAATCTGCGTGAAATTTTGTCTATAATAGAATTTTTAATGATAAATCCTATAATATCATAGTCATCAAATTGTTTATCCATTACATCCAGCATTGGAAAAAGGTGTTAAACGAAAAGGTATATATATTATCTTTGGGGCAGCATGACCAGGATGCTCAGGCATATCTATTTCATCCATATCTTTAATAAGATCTTCAATACTTTGACTATTAGTTGCATTCCAAAAATTATTGGTAAAATCTAAATCAATATAATCAAAATCATAATTATAGAAATAACCCTCTGCATCGATTGCATATTCAGTTCCATAAAAATTATTTTGATTTCCCTTTGTCCAACCCTGTATTATCGAGTTACCCATATTACCAGTATGAAATGTATATACACAGATTTTCGCCTGAATATCATTAGATTGTATAGTCATATTAGACATAGCCGTATTTGTTATAGCATAATTTGCATCCTTAAAGGTATTATAACTTATTATACTTGTAGATATAGATGTACTATATATATGATTAGCTCCACCTTGAAAGATATTCTTAAATACTTGAGCATTCTCAGTAGCACTAATTGTTAACGCATTGTCAATATTAATAAATCTATTTTTTGAAATATTCGGATTTATAGTTCCATTCAAGTAAACTCCATATTGATTTGACCCTACCTCAGATACTATTACATTGTTAGAGAAAACATTATTTGTATTTCCTCCCCCAATAATCTGGAAGTTTTTATAATTATTATGGAAAAATGAATTATGAACTACAAGATTATTATTTAATACTACAAGACCTTCAGTGCAATGAGTTAAAATCATATAACCGATTGACTCACAAATGGATGCTTGTGCTATTTCAAATTTGGAGAATCTGTTTACTGCTCTTTCTTCTCCATACATCCCATCGGAGGAAGTAATTGTTGTAAATTCTGACTCATCGCCACTAATGTTAATATCCCCATAAACAGTTATGCTGCAACCAGGTTTAACAAGAAGTTTACTCCCTCTTTCAATTATTAAACTGCATTCCGGCAGAAAGGAAGCATCATTCTCAGCTAAATAACATTTATTATTTTCTAAATGATATTCTCCAATTATAGCTGATTGTAATAAAGTTATTGGATATAGATGTAAAACGCCATCATTAATCTCTAACTGTGTTCCACTTAATTCTACATCAAACAAATAGTTGTAACCCCATCCATCTTTATAATACGCCAAAATATATTTACCATAAGGAACATCATTAAAAGTAAAAGTTCCTGTCGCTGATGTTAAAACTTCATTCAAGGGTTGAAAATCTCTATGATCAAATATATGCTTTTCTTTTAATGTAAAACCTGTTTGAGGATATAGCTCATTAGTATTTTGAATATCCTCTGATATTATGTCTGCTTTATACAATAATACAGTAACACCAGAATGATCTACTTGTTCTTCTAAAGTTATAACACCGGAAATAACACCTTTTTGTATCTTTGTCCCACTATCACAGCTAAATAATAATATGGCAACTATTGTAATAATGACAAAATAACTAATCTTTATTTTCATTATAAATCCTTATCTGTTAAATCTGTGTAATCTGTGAGAGAACTTTTTTAATAAAGACCGCCATTCAAATTAATCTGGCTACCTGTAATATAGTCCGTAGCAATTAAATATTCTACAGTTTTTAGAATATTAATAGGGTCACCCAATTTCTCCATAGGAATAGAATTTATTATTTTGTTCAATAATTCAGTAGGAACATCTTTAATCATACCGATATCAAAGTATCCCAAATTTACCGTATTTATTGTAATGCCATAAGTTGCGTTTTCTATTGCCACGGTTTTAGTTAATCCCCATAGACCTGCTTTAGAAGCAGAATATGCACTTGTTCCTGGAACTCCAATTTGTGGAACTACTGACGAAAATAATATTACCCTTCCATATCTTTTCTTTCTCATTAGAGGTAAAGTGTGTTTTAGAGAAAGCTGAGCTCCAATTAAATTGGCATTGATAACCTCAAGCCATCTGTCTGTTTCAGTTTTATGAGTAATACAATTATAATTTAACCCTACACAATATATAAAGCATAATTCGCCTAAAGTATCAGCTACATCATTTATCCATTTCTCTACTTCGGATTCTTGAGTTACATCTACTTTATCCATTTGATATGTTAGATTTCTTTGGGGAGGATGGGTATTATAAGTACCATAGACAGCAAAACCTTGTTTACTAAATTCGTTAGCTAAAAATTTCCCTATCCCGCCAGAGGCACCTGCAATTAAGATTTTCAACTTTTTAGCTCCATCTAATAATTGAAGCACCATAAGTCCACCCGGAACCTACAGCAGCAAATAAAACTACAGTACCAGGTAACAATTTTCCAGCACAATTAACTTCATCCAATAAAATAGGAATAGTACCACCTGATGTATTAGCATACTTATCCATATTGATCATTACTTTCTCAAAAGGCAAACCAATAATTTCAGCTGTATCTTTTAAAATCTTAATACTTGGTTGATGAGGTATCATATAGTCAATATCATCAATACTTAGCCCGGTATCTTTCAGAACCTGAAAAATAGCTTTGGGAAGAACTTTTACTCCTGTTTCATAAACAGCTCTACCATTCATTTGAAAATAGCGATAGCCGGCATCTACATTTTCATAACTTAAAGGAAATTCAGAACCACCTCCTGGTATAGTAAAATTCCATTTCCCTCTTCCATCTGTATATAATCTGAAAGCTAAAAATCCACCATCGGTTTCTGTATTTGATAAAACAGCAGCTCCAGCACCATCTCCAAAAAATACACAATCTCTTCTACTCCAGTCAATTATCTTGGAAAAAGTATCAGCTCCAATAACCAGAGCATTATTATAGACACCAGTTGCAATAAACTGAGAAGCTGTAGATATACCAAAAAGAAATCCTGAACAAACAGCTGCAAGATCAAAAGCCACAGAATTATAAGCATTCAATTTATCCTGAACAATAGCTGCAGTAGAAGGAGCTAAACGATCAGGAGTAGCAGTTGCAACTATAATAAGATCAATATCATCAGATTTAAGACCTGCATTTTCAATAGCTTTTCTTCCTGCCTCAGCAGCAAGATCACTTGTTGTCTGGTTTGGTAAAGCAATTCGTCTTTCTTTGATACCAAGATTTTCTTCAATCCATTTAGCATTGGTCGGTGAGATAGTTTCCAGATATTCATTCGTATAAACTGTTTCCGGTAAATAAGAACCTGTCCCAATAATGTGTACATTCCTAACTAATTGTTTCATAACTCCTTCTAATCAAAAACCATATTCTTTTTTCCGCATTTCAAGAATTTTATTGAACTCTTCATCCGTATAATTTTTTTTCAATTTCGGAGCCAGATCCTTTTTCACTTGAGCAGGGATACCTGCTGCTAAAACAAGAGGAGGAATTGACTTTGTAACAACACTACCTGACGCCACTATAGAACCCTCACCAATTGTTACTCCTGGTAAAATAGTTACATTGATAGCTATCCAAACATGTTTACCTATATTAACAGGTGCTACGAATGCCTTACTAACTTCACTATGATATTCAAGGGGCTTGGAATGAGTCAAAATGAAATTATTGCCGGCAATTGATGACCCTTTTCCAATAGACACAAAATAGGGATATACATCATCAATTGTAACTAAAGGTCCTATATGAACATCTCTGGCGATCATAACACCTCTCATCCTTTGGAGTTTAACCCGAATACCATTGAAAGGCATTATTCTTGATATTACTTGTAACCAATGATCTTTAGCCCTTGAAACTAAAAACCTGCATTGTGCAAAAGGACCTGAAAAACCATGTTCTTTAGTAGTGTGTTTCAATGCCTTAGAGAAAGACCTTTCCCGATGAAAAGGGAGAGGTTGATATTCAACTTTTAGATATGCTTTCATAGATTGCTTATCTCACCTTTATTGTAAGATACATATTCCTGCATAGTAGTAAATGTATACCCTTTTTTTGTATAATAGATTATAAGCTTTTCATAGATTGGTAAAGCATTTTCACCCAGATTCCTGGTTTTAAGCTTAGCTCTCAATAAATCGCTTAACACATAAGCAATAAAATTATTTGAACGGCGCCTTATAGTTCTGGGTTCGTTGCTTTCATCAATTATTTCATTAGGATGTATTATAAAAACAGCAGGTTTACGATTCAATTTTGCTTCCGCGTGTAATATTTTTTGATGACATCTTGTTATCTTAGGCATAATCCTCATCGTAGTTCCAGCAAAAGGAATAATTGTTGCCGAAGGAGGAATTTCTACCAAGTTACTTTGACCTCTTATAAATATATTATTCCGATTTGTTCTATATGGTAAACGAGGTGCATATAAAAATTTGATTTTTTTCTTAGAGCCAAAAGAAAGAAAAAAATCAAACCTTTGAGAAGCAATAGAGCTATCAATACGAAAACCTGTTTTTAGCAACGCTTTTGCAGTATTTGGAGATACTCTTAAAGCTGGAGCTCTAAAAGAAATTACTTGTTTACCGCTTATATCTTCAAGTAATTTTTTTGAATATTCAAGATGTCTAACCTGCCTTTCATAAGGCATAATATCAAAACCATTTTCTTTGAGATGTGACTTCCCATGCGAGCCAATTTCATGACCTGAATCTGCAGCCATTTTTACAACTTCAGGATATAGTTTTGCAATGTATCCAGTATAGAAAAAAGTTGTTTTTATCCCATATTTTGCATATAAATCCAATAATTTGGGCATCCCATCTCGTAAAACTTTTTTCCCCGTAGCATCACGAAGTTCGTTAAACCATATAGATGTTGTTTCTACATCGTTGCTGAGAAGAGCAAAAAATTGTTTGGGAGTATTATTATTAATAACTATAACTCTTCTTTTACCTTACGATTTCTATAATAGATCTTATAGAGAGTGTGAGCAATTGAAAATGTTTTAACAAATAGCCATTCAGGCAAATTACTTGTCCACTGTTCAGGATGGGCATTAATTAATACTTGATGGGGAAGGGTTTCAATTCCTTTTATAATATCCTTCGTGCTATAAAAATTATAATTATATGAACTCTTTACATTGTCTCGTAAAGACATTTTGAATCCATTCCATCTTCTTCCTGTATCTGAAAGGTATAGTACTTTGTTATAATCTATGCTGACATAAGGTTCACAGATTAAGTCAAAATCCTCTAATTTGTAGTGTTTCCATAAATCACGGTTATCATAAGGAGTTCCACTACTACCATGCATACAAATAGTTTTTACTGGATAGAATTGTCGTATCTTAGCAAGATTCATTTCAAATGAATGTATTGCCTTTTCAAAATCTCCGTTACAGTTAGCTAAATCTTCATAATGATAACCAATTTCATGCCCTAAATCTACTATTTGTTTAATTATTTTAGGACTATAGCTTTGCTGAACAATTCTAAAATAGTAAGTTGACTTAATACCTAAACTGGCTTCGTATTTTGCCAATCTAATAGCTGCCCAGTTTCTTAAATCAACATCATGCCTTAAAACTACAACTCTATCTACTGTTTTTTGAATGAAATCTTCAACTCTTTGAAAACTATAACCCGCTTTTTTCAGTTCAGAGAGCAAGTGTCTATATATCTCTAATGTAAAATCTCTATTCAAAAAAGCCACCGAAATTACCGAAAAATAGTTTAATGGATTATTCTCTTGAATTCTAATTTTGCCACATTACCAAAGTTTAAGATATATCCAACTTTGAGCCCTGCTGCACTTAGATAATTTATTATTTGTGCTGAGTGCATTGAATGAATTATATTACAAGCTTTGAGCTCCAGTATAATTTTACCTTCTACAATAATATCAGCAATATAATCTCCAACAATTTGCTCTCTATAAAAAACTTGTATAGGAACCTGAGAAACATAACTAATACCTTGATATTTAAATTCTACACATAAAGCTCGTTCATAAACTTTTTCCAAATATCCGGCACCAAGCTCTTTGTGAGCAGCAATTGCACAACCGATAATTCTATCACTCAGTTCCTTCTCATATATCATAACTTTTTACCTTTTCCTGTCCTACTTTGAATATTATATGACTTTCTCAGTGCCCTCAGTGTTCTCTGTGGCTAATATTTTTGTATTGTAAATTACTTTTCGGTGTTTTCGGTGTTTTCGGTGCCCTCGGTGGCCAATATTTTTGTATTGTAAATTACTTTTCGGTGCTCTCAGTGTTTTCGGTGGCTAATAAAAATAAACAGCAGAGTCAATATTGCTCCAACGAGATTCGCCATCATATCCATCGGATTAAATGTCCTATAAGGTAGAAAAATTTGTAGTAATTCAATCACCAAAGCAGAAACAAAAACAATCCCTCCAAACTTCAAAACTTCATAACTTTCAAACCAACTAACATTCTTTATCTTCCCTAAAACCCAGATCCAGGCAAAAACCAGAAATGTTAACGAATGCACTACATAATCCAGCCGAAACTGGAATATTTTATTACCACTCAAACCCCTATTTGTTTCATTCCCCAAAGGCACAACATTCAAAATCAAAACCACCATCAGCCATCCCCAGAATAACCATTTTAAACCATTTAACATACTTTTTTCTTGTATCATAATCTTATTTTAAACAACTTCAATGTCCTCAGTGTTTTCAGTGTCCTCAGTGTCCTCAGTGGTTAAATTTTTTTCGGTGTCTTCGGTGTCCTCGGTGGCTTAATTCTCAGTGTCCTCAGTGTCCTCAGTGGTTGCATTTAATATAACCCACTCCACTGCTTATGCAATTTAGCAGTCCCAAAAATCAATTTCAAAACCCGCATTGAACAATTATCAATCTCATATTCCGAGCATATTTTTGAATAATTAGCACCTTCTTCTATGGTAACTTTAACTGAATCAAGCACTATATCAGGATCAAAACCGGAAAGGATAATCGTCCCGGCATCTACTGCTTCCGGACGTTCCATTGAATTCCGAATGGTAATAGCAGGAAATTTTAAAATTGAACTTTCTTCACTAATAGTACCACTATCAGATATCACACAAGCAGAATGCATTTGTAGAAAGTTGTAGTCAGTAAAACTGAATGGTTTCAGAAACTGGATTAAGGAATTAAACTGTAAACCCTCTGAATTTTCCAACCTTTTGCGAGTTCTGGGATGTGTACTGACTATAACCGGATAATGATATTGCTCAGCAAGTGTATTTAGGACAATACTTATTTTATGTAAATTTTCTGGATAATCCACATTTTCTTCTCTATGGACAGAGATTAAAAAATACTTTTGGGGCTCTAGTTGCAATATCTCCAAAATATTAGAATGCTTAATCTTAGGCATAAAATGATTTAACACTTCAAACATAGGAGAGCCAGTTAGGTAAATTCTCCTGTGTGGTAGCCCTTCTGATAAAAGATGACGGCGAGAATTTTCAGTATAGACCAAATTAAAATCCGCTATGTGGTCTATCATTTTTCGGTTAATCTCTTCCGGAACATTATTATCAAAACTTCTGTTTCCTGCTTCCATATGATAAATTGGAATATGTTTACGCTTAGCCATAATTGCAGCAATAGAAGCATTTGTGTCTCCAAGAATAAGCATTGCATCCGGATTTTCTTTATCTAAAATTTCTTCAATTTTAATTAGGGTTTCACCCAAAACATATCCTAAGCTGGAGGTCTTTACATTAAGATAATAATCTGGTTGCCGAAGCTCTAAATCCTCAAAGAAAATCTGATTCAGTTCATAATCATAATTCTGACCTGTATGAACTAAAATATGATTGGTGTATTTATCCAGTAAAGGAATTACACAGGATAATCTAATTATTTCAGGTCTTGTACCAACAACGGTTATCAATTTAAGCATAGTATCATTTCTCGCAGATTACACAGATAAAAACACATATTTCGCAGATATTATTTTATAATTCATCTTAAGAATTTTAAAGACCATTTACTTTTCGGAAAATGCTTTTGCTGATATCGGAAGTGTTAAAGTTGACGAGTATGCCAAGTTTCAAGTTAGTTAGTTTTAGATAGGTTAATAGCTGCTTATAATGAACTAAGGCAAGTGTTTCAACAGATTTTAATTCTATAATCACTTTATCTTCCACTATTAAATCCATCTTAAAACCAGCTCGCATATCAATTCCATCATAAACAATATTAATGGGAACTTGAAATTTTACATCTAATCCTCGTTTCCTTAATTCATAACTTAAGGCATTTTCAGAGACAGATTCAAATAAACCAGGACCCGGTTTATTATACACATCATAGATTGCTTCCCGAATTTGATATGCTATTTTATTTTCACTCATCTCTAATCTTTTCTATTATTATATTCAATCACATAACTAGCTTTTTTTGAATTCTTATTATTATAAATCCAATCTGCAGAATCTGCGTTTTTAGCTGCGTAATCCGCGGGATAAAATCACACCGGTTCATAGTAAGTATCCGGATCATTTGGATCATAGGATTCATTTATCCAGAACATTGTCAACAATTCCGTATCCCCGATATTAGTGATATTATGTGTAAACCAAACAGGCATATCTACATAAGCAGGTTCATTTCCATCCAAGGTATATTCAATAACTTCAGTGGTTCCATATTTTCGTAGCTTTATAGATGCTTTCCCTTTTAATACAGCAAATCTCTCCACTTTTCGGGTATGGAAATGATTGCCTCTTGTTATTCTAGGAAGGGTTGTGGAAAAGGAAACTTGTCCTCTTGAGTTAAATTTCATTGTTTCTACATAGATACCCCTATCATCAGAATGTTTATGGTATTTCACCGGAAAATGCTCTTTAGGCAGATAAGCCCTGAAAGTATTGAATAAGCACACCTCAAACCAATCCTCTAAATCAGGAAAAATCCCCTTAACTACATAGGTCTCATAATATCCTTTTAATTTATCCAATAATTCCGTAACCTTGTACTTTGCCCTATATTCAACTTCCAAAACCCTTGCATATATCCTACCCTCAGTGCCCTCAGTGCCCTCAGTGTCCTCAGTGTTTTCAGTGCCCTCAGTGTCCTCAGTGTCCTCAGTGTCCTCAGTGTCCTCAGTGTTTTCAGTGCCCTCAGTGTTTGCAATATCTGCGGGAAACAAATCAAGAATCACCTTTACCAAATCTCCTACATAGATCAATTTAAGTTCATTATCCACTTCAATCTTGGGTTCCTGCTTATTGCATAATTGGTAAGAAAATGTAGAAATCACCGAATTATAGAATGGCGCACCAAAAGGACCAAACACATTGGGAATAATCAAGCCGGTAAACTTTGCACTATTTCTATCTTCCCATTGATTAAATAATTCTCTGCCTTCTCTTTTGGAACGACCATATAAATTATCCTGTTCTTCTTGCAGAGACGAACTCATAATTACATAAGGTTTACTATTTGTGCGTTCCATAGAGTCAATCAGTTTCTGAACTAATTCTATATTGGTTTTATATAGCACATTAGGATCGTTATGCCTATTCATTGCTGCAAGATGGACTATTACATCACACTTTTTTACGAATGCATCCAATGCTTCTTCGGACTGGAAGAATTCATCCCTGAAGGGAATTCTAATATATTTATCAGGTTGCAAGCTGAGGGTGTTATATAGATGGGTACCGATAAACCCTGCTTGACCTGTTATCCCTATTTTCAACATCTTATAACCACTGAGGACACTGAGGACACTGAGGACACTGAGAACACTGAGGGCACTGAGAGCACGGAGAAAAATTATACAACTTTGCGTACATATTCAAGCTTCCCTGAACTGCCAAAATTAATAACATAACCGATTTTAATACCTGAAGCACATAAATATTGAATCAATTGAGCTTCATGAACAGGAATTATCTTTGAACAAGCTTTCAATTCAATTATAACTTTATTTTCAACTATTATGTCAATCTTATAGTCACCAATTAATATATTTTTATAATGAACTTGCACTGGGACTTGAGATTCAGCTTTCAAACCATTTTTCGCTAACTCCACTAATAGAGCTCTCTCATATAGTTTCTCCATATACCCTGAACCAAGTGTTTTGTGTACCTGTATAGCACAACCAATAATCTTATAACTTAATTCCTTTTCATAAATCTCATTAACCATATCGTACTATTTCTTTAACCTTTCTAAAATTTTCAGTGTTCTCAGTGCTCTCAGTGTCCTCAGTGTCCTCAGTGTCCTCAGTGTCCTCAGTGTCCTCAGTATCCTCAGTATCCTCAGTGTCCTCAGTGTTCACTAAGCTCATCCTGGATATATTTAAGTGTCAACAGTTTCTCTTTCACTTCTTCCACATTCAGCCGATATGTATTTTCCGAAGTATATTCCCCTACTTTTGCTACCTTTGCTTCCCCATTGCTAAAATATTTCTCATAATTAAGGTCTCTAACATCTGCAGGAATACGATAATAACCCTTAAGGTCAATTGCCTTTGCCATTTCTTCTCTATTTACTAATGTTTCATGCTTCTTTTCTCCATGCCTGGTTCCAATTATTTTTATCTCTGTTTTGGTTTCAAAAAGTTCTATCAATGCCTGAGCCAGGTCTTTAATAGTAGAAGCTGGTGACTTTTGCACAAAAATATCTCCCTGCGCTCCATTCTGATATGCATAAATAACCAATTCCACAGCTTCTTCCAGGGACATTAAATAGCGTGTCATATCAGGATCCGTAATAGTAATCGGTTTTCCTGCCTTAATTTGTTCTACAAATAACGGTATAACAGAACCTCTGGAAGCCATCACATTTCCATATCTTGTTCCGCAAAGCACTGTTCCATTTTCCGGTTGCTGCCTGGAATAGGCAATCATAACTTTTTCCATAAGTGCTTTGGACATTCCCATAGCATTTATAGGATACACTGCTTTATCTGTAGAGAGCACAATTAACTTTTTAACATTATTGGCAATAGCAGCTCTAACTACATTTTCAGCACCCAGAACATTGGTCTTAACTGCCTGAACCGGAAAAAATTCACAGGAAGGAACCTGTTTTAAAGCTGCAGCATGGAAAACATAATCAACTCCTACCATAGCATTCGCCACACTATCATAATCTCTTACATCTCCAATGTGAAATTTGATTTTGGAATTGTTATACAATTTCCGCATATCATCCTGTTTTTTTTCATCCCGACTGAAAATGCGAATTTCTTTTACTCCGGTATTTAAAAACCGTCTTAAAACAGCGTTCCCAAAAGAACCTGTCCCACCAGTAATAATAATTACTTTATCCTTAAACATAACTTTTACTTAATCCCTATTGAATTATCTATTTATTTCATCTTAAAACTAATGGCATATAAGTAACTCTTAATTTTTCTTTTCCCCTTCGTCTTTTCCTATATGACCATAACTTTATATAACTTTTATTTTCTCAGTGCCCTCAGTGTCATCAGTGTCCTCAGTGTCCTCAGTGTCCTCAGTGCCCTCAGTGTCATCAGTGTCCTCAGTGTCCTCAGTGGTTTCATTATTTAAATCTACCAAAATCAAAATCCTTTGCCTTAACCTCTTTTACCGATTCAGGATAATTTTCTACAAACCACACCCAGAATGCCGTTACATCGATTTTATCTTGAAGAAGTCTCTCTCTCTTTATTTGCCAATCTTCTTTTAAATTAGGAAGTTCCAAAAATTCTTTTATTCTATAATGCATCCAGTCAAATTGCGAAGGATGACAACCAAATGTTAAACCGTATTTTAATTCTAATTCATCCAAAACTGCCAATCTATTAGAAAAAGTATTACAACGAAATGAAGGGACCACTAATACAGCTGCTTCTTTATTAATAAAGGAATATTTATAATCTATAACATAGTTATATATAGATTCATTTTTTGAATAAGTATAAAAAGATAATATAAATTCAAATTATATAGCATATTTTCTGATATAAAGATAATAAATATTGACATTTTTGCCTATTACCAACAAATCCCTATGTAATTTTCTCCTGTATTAATACCAGAAATTCTGACAAAATCAATAATAATTCTATCTTTATATTTATCTATAAGATTAAAAAGTTCATTATATATTTGAGAAATGACAACAACTTCTGACTTGTTAAATAATTCTTCCATAGAAGGTAATAATATTTCATCCAATTTAAGTCCCATATTATGTGTATATTCCTTATTGGCACCCATCAAAAGAGATGTCCTAACATTTTCGTCGAATACAGAAACAGAATAGTTATCTTGGATTAGCCATTTCAATATATCTATCATAGGAGAATAGCGAAGATCATCAGTTCCTGGTTTAAAGGTGATTCCGACAATACCAATTTTTCTTTTATTAGTATTCCTGATTATATTAAAAGCCATCTTTTTTTGATATTCATTGCTCAAATCAATCGCAGAAAGGACATAAGACTCAAGTTCATATTCTTTAGATAATGCAACCATTGCACCTAAGTCTTTGGGAAGACAAGAACCACCATAAGCAAATCCAGGTCTAAAGTAATAATCAGATATATTAAGCTTCTTATCTTTACAAAAGATATCCATAACTTTATACGAGTCAATCCCTATTTCTTTGCATATATTACCAACCTCATTGGCAAAGGAAATTTTTAAAGCATGATAAGAATTATTAACATATTTAATTATTTCAGCTACTTTAACATCAGTTTCTACAATTTCAGCTGGGATTTCTTTATATATTTCTTTCATAATTAATAAAGCATTAGAACTTTCACTACCTAATAAAGTTAGCGGAGGATTAAAGAAATCTTTAACGGCGCTACCTTCTCTCAGAAATTCAGGATTAGAAACTACTCCAAAATCTTTGTTTTTTATCTTACCTGATTCTGAAGAAATTATTTCTCCTACTTTTTGATTAGTTCCAGGTATTACCGTACTTCTGATTACAATCGTATGAAAATCGTTTTTATTCCTTAAGGCTAATCCAATTTCCTTTGCACAATTAAAAATATATTCAAGATTCAATTTTCCATCTTTCAAAGCTGGAGTTCCTACGCATATAATTGAGATTTCAGATTCATTAACTACGTAATTAACATCCATTGTAGCTGCAATAGTACTTTCAGAATGGTATTTTGCTATTAATTTGTCAATACCTTTTTCAATAATAGTTGGTTTCCCAGAATTAATTAAATTAATTTTAACTGATGATTTATCAGTACCAATAACTTTATGTCCCATATCTGCTAGGCAACCCATACTTACACAACCTACATATCCTAATCCAAAAATAGATATATTCATTTATTCTCCTTTTGTGGATAATATCGCTTCAATAACCAAATTGTTTACATCAATCCATTTATCCAATAGACTAAGCCGTACAATTTCTTGGTCTATAAGAAGATCAGATTTTATTGCAGTAACAAAATCAGCATAATTTTTAGCCCATATAAAGTTACTTCTATCTATAAGAAATCTATTGGCTTCCATATCTCTTGAACCACAATATATACTTTTAACTCCGAGCATGGCACCTTCTCTTGCCATACTATCTCCAGAAGATATAACACAATAGGCATAATACATCAATGAGTGTATATTATTAACAGGTTCCTGTAAAAGTATCCAATCCTCAGGATAATTAATTCTCTTCTCTTTATCTTCTAAAGATAATAAGACTTTTAAATTCATCGAATTAATTGCATTCTTATATGTACTAATCAATCCTTGCTTTTGACACATATAATTTATAGTCTTTGTATTAACCTCTCTTATAAATATATAATTACCAATAGCCAAATTATATTCGTTAAGAACTGAGGCATTAGGTGAAAAGTATTTAGGAGACAAATATGCCCATTCTTTTAATGCATTAACAAGATATACATTAGAATTCCTTTTATATTTTAAATTTATCGTAGAAGGAAATAAATATAACCTATCTGCTGATAATTTTTCTAAACAAATTACTAATTTACGCTCATAATCATCATCAAATTGTATATATTTCCCGTGTAAAATTTTCATGGCTAACCCAAGAGAAAAACCTCCATTAACTCCTATTTCTATTTTATTTAAATATATAAATTTAACAAAATGTACAAATCTGCGTATATTGGCATCCCACATTATTGAGAAAATTGTTCCATTATGTTTACCTATCTCAATTAATTTTATATCAATATTAATTAATTCTTTCTTAATAACATTGCCTAATTTACCTCTATTGATATAAGAAACAAAAAGATTATGATGCTGACTGAGATAAATTATTGGTATTTTAAGAAAATTTAGTTGAGCTGGATGACCAATATCTATTAATATATTCACTATAACCTAACTTTCTGATATATCTTGAAACCTGTTTCGGCTAATTTCATTTTTAAAGGATTATTAACTAATGTAAACCTACCATAGTTAACAAATTTCCCACCAAATTTCATCTTATAATCTCTTACACCATAAGGAACATTAGGTTTTCCTGCACCACCAAAATCAAATATTGTTTTCCCTTCATTTTTACACTGCTTAAACACTTCCCAAGGTATAATATCATTAGGATTCTTATCGTAGTATTTTGATTTACTACCTGCATATAAATCATATACTATATTTTTGTATTGAAGAGTAATCATAATACCAATAAGGTCATCATCTAAACACGCACCATATATTCTCATTCCCATATACTTTGAACTGTTTCGTAATGCATTTTCAAAGAACAAGATAGATGGTAATGGTAATTTTGCTTTTTCATATACTTCTTTTATAATAGAATAGCTTTCCACTAAATATTCATCTGATAATCTCTTTACTTTTACACCATTCTTTTCTGCTTTTCTTATTTCATTTCTTCTTTTAGAATGTATTTGTTCCCATAAAATATTCTCGCTTTGAAATAAATCAACGATAATATTCAAATGATCTTCATATTTAAAGCCATTTTTGATCATAGCTTGTGATATACATTCAGGGTCATAATGATTCCTAACTTCAGAATAAACTACTTTATGTTTCATTATCTTTGAGTATTCAGATAAAAGAAAATCAATTGCCTCTATCTCATCAAAAATTGGCGCTTGCATCATTACGGCTCTTTTACTTAAACTCGATAAAAAACCAGGTTTTACGGTTTCAATAACCCCGGTCAGCATTGCTTTAATTTGTCTTTGATCATCAACTGCAAAATAAGCAAATGGCTCATAGTTAGGAGTTTCCTTATAAACCTCGAACATATAAGGAGTATGAAAGATTGTCCCATAAGGATGATTATCCACATAAGACAAGCATTGTTCGCTTGATATTTCTTTGTTTGTTAGCAGTTTCCATTGCATAAATTTTATACTCTCAATAATAAAGGTCTTTCGTAAACATAATGTTTAATTCACATAGATTATTCCATAATGGAAAATGATGATAGATACAGGACAACAAACCTTTATAATTCTATTCCTCTTTTTGCATTTTGCTTTGTTTCACCTTTTTTATGCCACTATTCAGATATTTCCACCGTCAGCCATATTATTTAAACTGTAACATTCTTTTATAATCCTATTATATTTCTTTAGCAATCCTTTAACGAGATTAAAGAAGTGTTAGAGAGTCGTTAGAGGGTTATTAGATAATCAGCTAAGTACATAAGTAGTTATAAAAATAAAATTAACATAGATATAACATAGTTCAACATACACTCTCTTTACCCTATAGTCCATAAACTTTTTCCTTTGAAGTGTTATAAATTACTTCTTCATAAACTTGAATTATCTTCTTAGCAATATGTTCTGAATCTAAACCTAAACTAATAAGCTTTTCTCTACCCATTGTTTTACCTCTAAAATTTAGTGCTTTCTCTATTTTATCAGCAACATCCTTAGGATCTTTAGTAGTAATAAAGCATCCCTCTACCCCATCCAATAACCATTTTACATCACCTACATTTGTAGATACAATAGGACAATTACAAGCCATTGCTTCTTTTATTATATTGGGAGAGCCCTCCCAAAGAGATGTAGATAATATTAAATCAGCAGCATTCAAATATAAAGGTATATCTTTATGAGGAACAGGATATACAACTTTTAATTCAACATTCTGTGTATTTAAATTCTCAGTTGCTTTTTTTGCTAAAGAGAAATTTTTTTCTGGCCTCATAGGATCTGCAACAAAAATAACTATTTTACTGTCCTGCTTCCATCCAAGTTTTATTCTGCATGCATTTTTGTCCAATGGCTTAAAGAGTTCCAAATCTACTCCATTAGGAATTACTTCTACTTCCTCAATTCCCAGTTCTTTTTTCATTTCCAGGGACTTAACAATTGTTTTTCCCCATTTGTGTATAACAAAATATTTAATAATAAATCTCCATAGTCCTGATTTTTTCACATCACTTCCCATCAGAGAACAAACAACTGGTTTTTTTGTTGCCAAAGCACTTACTATTCCACAAAAGGAATAATGGGAATGAACCATTTCATAATCACCTTTCTTAATAAATTTACTGAGCTTGGTAATATTAGAAAGGTAACCCCAAAGACCTTTACCTTTCACCGGATAATAATCTATTCTATGTCCAAATTTGGTTAAGGACTCTGCTTGAGCTTTTATAAAAGGAGAAATTTCAAAATAAGAGGAATTACCGCTAAATACAAAAAGTACTTTCATCAAATAAAACTTACTTATATTTTTCCTCTATATAGGATACCATACTGTAGGAATAAACATCTTCTAAGTTTGATTTTCCTAATATCTTTTCCCAATTCCCATTATTATTTACATAGTAATATGGTGATTTTTCTAATGTACTTGTACCAAAGTATAAAAATTGAAATTCTATCAGAACTACTCCATTTTTACTTATGGCAAGATCTAAAGATATAATTGGAACATCAAATATTCCTCTAAGTTCCCTAGCTGCATCAAGTAATCTGGGGTCTACTATTTCATCAAAAGAAAATAAACCACTACCACTTGCTCTGAAATCATTAGGGCGATTTTTTCTTCTTAGGACATAATATTTATCCCAAAAAACAAGAACTTTCCAATCATTTGAAAGATCAGGAATAAATTCTTGGACTATAAACTTTTTCCTATAAAATGATTTCCGTTTATATCCTTTATATTTTACTAAGCGTAAAGTATCTTTTATTTCTTCTTTGAAACAAGCAGTTCTTGCTATTTTTTTTGCTTTTTTCAATAATTCGGATTCTGAACTTGCAAAGAATACACCTTTACTGCCTGCGCCTTCTGCCATTTTCAGAACACAGGGTAATGATATATTATCAATTCTTTGTTCAAGTTCTTCAAAAGTCCCAAAACAAATTACTTGCAATTGATACTTTTCAGGAAGGTATAATTTTCTTAATAATTCCATCATTACTTTATTGTTATTTGCTCTTAGGAACTTATAGGGAGGTATTGCTAAAGCCCCCTGTATTTCCAACCCATATACAATATCTTCAATGTAACTTTTATAGCAATATCCAGGATCTTCTTGTGAAGTATAAATTACAAATTGATTATTATATGCTCTATTAAATTCAATATCTGAAAAACAACTATATTTTAGATCATACCCGTACTTTAAAAAATCTTTTTTTAATTTCTCTTTATCCATACCAGAGCGATATGGCTTGTCAAAATACTTTGATCCAAAATGATCATGATAATCAGTTAATGCCCATATATTCTTCATAATTTATCTCTTATAAAAGTGATAAGAGTATGATTTATAATGTTGTTTACCATAATCTAATATTTCATAAAGGTAGGGACCATATAGAGCTCCATTATTCATCTGCTGATTTATTATTCCTATATAAAGATTATTTATTTCAAGAATCCTTGTTCTTCCATTAGAGTCCACTGTGAAATCAAATCCCAATAATCTATGATGTAAAAAATAAGGAGCTATATTTTCAGCATAGCTAATAAACTCTTGAAAATTGGGAACAAATTTCTGTGAAGTCATCTTCAATATTTCGTCTTCTGTAATTTTTTTACCATATCTTGTAATATAAAAATTATTAGTTAAACCAGATAAATTCACTCCCATTGTAAATCCACCTTGTGAACTATTATCAACTAAACTCCCTTTTCTTCCAAAACGAATATATGCACTTAAAGGATGAACCATATCGTCTTGCACAGACCTATATACATATAATCGTAATGTATTCAATGATGTTATGTTAAATTGTTCAAACCATTGGTGTTGTTTTAATCTTTCTTGAAGAATACAATTTCCATAATTGTAATCTTTCATAAAAGAGAGTATTTCTTTTGCTGTGAAGATTTGCTTTTGTACCTCATATTTATCATTAATATGCTTTATCAAAATCACATTGGATCCGCCTCCAGTTTCTATTGATGGTTTTAAAATCAAATCCTCGTCAAGCGGCAATTCCATCAGTTTTTTTACACATAAATCATTATCAATCCTATTATATTTTTCATCATAGAATGTGCCATATTGAACTCTAAATATTGTTTTAGGAAAAAGATCAGCAAAATTGCCTAAATATCTTTCGAAAAAATTTTTATCATTATAAGCAAATGCGTATGTACGATTGTTGAGTACGGGTTCCAAAATTGTATATTGAATTGTTTCTGGTACATATTCATATGAACTAATTCCAGATATTGCAATCATAGAGCGCAAAAATTTTAATGAAGGTCTACATCTAAATTGAGACCAAAGTTCCTTATACTTTCTTTCAATCATTTCATCAGTAGAATAGTTACTTGTATTGGAATATATTTTATTTAATTTTTTATTTATTGATATTTGAATTTTTAGCTTACTTAAGTAAGGAATAATTGAGGTAATAATTTGATTCATAATTTAATATTTATAATATTATTGAACCATTCTATTCTGTTTTAGAAAAAAAGCCAAGTTAAGTGCCATTTTAGACCTGCTAACTACTTTACGATAGTTGTTATATTTAAGTTCAAACAATACATTTTTAATTATAGATTCAAATTCTCTGATAATTTGATGATTTTTCGATAGCTGTTCAATATAATTAGATTTATGTGGATACAATACTGAATGTAAAGGATATTTAATATTTACTGGTAATAATTGCCAAATAGTTGCAGCCATCCTAGAACTTAATGGCTCTCCTCGGAAAAAATCAAATCCATAGGAATTAGGGTATTTAGCCAATTCTGGTGAAACTATTTTAAGCATATCCAAATGAAATCTAAAGGAATTGCCTAAATACGGTATTGCTAAAAAAGATGGATCTGACAGCTGAATATCTAAATAGGGACTTAAACAAAATCCGATTTTATTTTCTAAATTAGTTTGTATTGATCGATATGAGACAGAAACTACATTACGATTATATTCTTTGAAAGTTATTAAATTTAAATAGTGATAACTAATTTGTTTTTTTAATTTCTCTGATAGATAAGATATGAGTTCATTATATTTTTTCTTATCTAGATACCCTCCCGCAAACTTATAAATCATCTCCCATTTTATCCACGATTCCAATGACATATTTGCTTTAATAGGCAATCGCTCCATATTTCTATATTGTTCACCCCCAAAGCCAAGCAGTCTCAAATATGGAGTTGGCCTTATATTTTCACGATATTGGAAAGTACTATATGGCTCGTCCCAATAACATCCAGGCCGAATTATAGCATCACAAAATTTATACGCTTCATTAAAATTATCTGCTAATTGCTCGTTACTTAAATCTAAAGGATCCATTACATCTTTGCTGCTTATTGGTATCGATAAGTGGTGTGCAAGTCCTTTAGCAAATCTAAAATCTAAATTTTTATTTTGTTTTTTTCTCCAATGAGTATGAAACACTAAGTTATAGTTTTCTTTTAATACTAAACCTGCTATATATCTGCTATCTAGACCTCCAGTTAGCCCAATATCAATAGGCGCCCCTTTAATGTAATAATTCCATGCATCACCTATAGTTTTTATATAATTTTTTGTAATATCTATTTGTTGCAATACGGCTTCTTTATATGATTGGGGATTTCTATATTGTTTAGCTACTCCAAGAATAGTTTCAAAACCAGGTATATTATCTGAAAGTCGATGAAGTTTGATTTTTTTGAGAATTGTATCTTCACCCATTATACAACCTGTATTTAATAACTCTAAAGTAGGCATTATATTTAATTCTTGTTGTTCTTCCATTAATCTATTTAATACATAAAAACTTGATGAATATATTTCGCAATTAGATATTTTATATATTTTATATATTTCAGAACCATCTCTTACCAATCGTAATTTATTCTTAACTTTAATTATCAATGTAAAAGTTCCATAAAAATCACTATTGTTAATGATATTTTTTTCCATGTCATCTATGATACGTTCAAGTGCTTTTTCATAAAATAGCCCTTTATAGCAAAAAGTACCACAGCAAGTAATAATATCGTTTCCACTCATAAACCAATTTTTAATTTTATATAATTTTTTAGGAAGTAAGTATATTTGCCAATCTCCTAAATCAATATAATAACCCTCATTATATCCATTCTCTTGGAATAAATTAGAAACAACATTCATATTTAATTGTTGATCTTTTCTATACAATAAAAACCCAGCCATTATTTTTGACCTCTTATTGCAAAAAAATCTGATAATCTTTTACCCTGCACTAAATTGGAAAAACAACGCATTGATACCTCTCTACCTTGAATTCCTACTATTTTTGCATGCTCATAATTATCAAGTGCTCTAAGCATTGATGCCGCAAAACTAACAATATTATTAGGTTGTGAAATAAATGCAGATACATTATCTTCCAGATATAAACTAATTTCACCAACATCTGTTACTACAACTGGTACACCAGTTGCTAAGTATTCACCTAGTTTTGTCGGGAATCCACCCTCAGCTTGTTTACTGGAAGGACGGCATAGAACTAATAAAGATGATTGAGATAATAAAAATGGAATATCAATAGGAGATACATAACCCAAAAATATAATGTTAGATTCCAACTTTAAACTATGAACTATATTTTGTATATTATTCATATGTTTCTTATCTTTATTATCTCCTATTATTTTTAGTAATATATTGGGATATTTTTGTTTAACTATAGCAAAACTATTTATTAGCAAAAAAATACCATCTTTTTGCTGAGATAAGTCCCCACAGTATGTAACTATCATGGATTTATTTTGTAATGGCTTTATATCCTTAAATCTATCAACATCAAATGTCATAGGTATTAATATAAATCTAGCATTCTTCCTAGATAAATTACTATAGTATTTCAACAGAGGTTTTGTCATTATTATAAAATCATCGAACCATTTAAAATTAGTATTTTTATGAAAATTATTCCATAATTTTATTCCATAATTTTTATTAATTTCATAAGGCGGATATTCATTCAATTCTCTAACTAATCTAGCTCCTATAAACCTAGATAAAAGGAAAAAAAACAAAGAATATATGTTTGAATTATTGCCTAGAATAATATATTTTATAGGTTCTTGAATATTGCTTGAGATTATCCTCATAATTGATATTGGTAACCCAATAGCAATACCTGCTATTTTTTTTATTATATTGGTAGCAGGTATAAATTTGTAGGAATGATTATTTATTTCTATCCCCTGATAAGATTGTTTTTTAATTTTATTTAAGGGAACATCTATTCTGCCAGGACCATATAAATGAATTTCAACCTTATTTCCATATGCTAATAGCCCTTTAGCGAGTGATATAGTACGGTTTTGGGGGGCACCTCCGAATGGGAAATCGTACATTCTCACCCATATAATTTTACAAGCCATTTTTATTCGATTATGAGTGTCATGTCAAGAATGATTTGTATGATAAAGTCGTTTTAGTTTTATTCTCGAATCGGCCAACAGTAAACTGCCAATTGATTCTGCATACCTTACTTTTTCTGGATAGTACCCAAACTGTTACTTCCTTATCCAAAGTTATAATATCTGGAATTCTCCTATTCAGACATTGATTTTGAAGTATGTTTAATGCAATTACTGCCATATTCAGCTAACTACCATGCTTAGGTGTATAAATTATTTCAAATTTTATGGGATTCCCCTTTTCAATACTTAAACCTACCATATAACCAGTTTTATCATAAGGCATATTGGTCAAATGTAATAGATTACCTATACCATAAAATATTGGAACATTACCATACACTTCATAACCAGAGAATGCTTGAGAATGATGAAGAATTATAGCATCAGCACCTGCTTCAGCATAAAACCTCATTCTATCTATTAATCTAGGATAAGGAAGATTAAATACATCAATTCCCTCATGAACAATTACAATTACAAAATCTGAACACTGTTTGGTTTTTTGAATTTCTTTATAATTACTAATAGTGTTAAGTGGATTTGCCCCTCCATGCTGATTATTGACACAATTAAACTCTATCCTGGAATAATTCAGAAGTGTAATCCTTATTCCATTAATATCAATAAGATATGGTTTCCCTGCCTCCTGTGGGGTAAGACCGGCACCAATTAAATCTATATTATGTTTCTTACATATTGCTATTGTATCAATAATCCCTTGATTCTTCATATCGTATGTATGATTTGTACTGAATGTTGCTATTTGAAATTTGGCAGAATCAAGAGCATCAAGACATCTCTCTGAACCAACCCCGTACGGACCAGATTTTATACAACCAATACGACTATTAGTTATAGGATCTTCTAAATTAAATATTCTTATATCGTATCCTGATATTTTTTCTAGTAGTTCATTCTTGAATAAATTATGATTAGGATTTCGTGAAATAAATTCATCAAAACGACCATAAATGTGGTAATCGCCAGCTATCAGTAAATTGCATTTATTCATATTGATAATAAGAAAGATTATTTAATTCTAATAATTTTTCTCCCCCTCAATCTGTTTAAGCATCTCTTGAACACATTTAAGATAATTAAATTCATTGTAAGCCAATTTTTGACCTTCCAAACCAATTTTTTGAGCTTGTATGGGATTGCTTAAGCACTCCCTTAATTTTGCAGAAAAAGATTCAATATTATCCGGTTCCGCTAAATAGGCATTGATACCATCTATAAGATATAATGGAATATCTCCTACTTTAGTTATAATTACTGGTTTCCCACTTGCTAGGTATTCACCTAATTTCGTAGGAAAGCCATATTTTGCTTGAATATTATTAGGTCTATCAAGCACTAAACAATAAGAATTTTTGATTTGTGTTGCAATCTCAGATCTGTTTAATTTCCCTGTAAATATTATTCTATTTTTAAAATCACTGTTATTGATCAGAGAATACAAGCCGTGAAGAGCTTCTTTATGGTTATTATCACCTACTAAAATTAAATCAGATTCAGGAAAATCAATACATATTTTAAGAAATGCTTGAACTAATCCATATACACCATCTTTATCCCCATATAGTTCACCGACAAAGACAATCCTTTTTTTAGACAAATTAATAAATCGTTCTATATTTTGAGTAGGGTTAAATCTATCTGGTTCAACTAGCATATTTAGTATCCGAATTCTTCCTAATTTTCTTTGTTTAGGGAGTTTTTTCTCAAATAAATCTTTTAAAGCTGTTGAAATAACATAAATATAATCTACTCTTCTAAGGAATAATTTGAAATATAATTCAATATCTAAATATCTAAAAGATAGTTTATGTATATTAAGATATGGATATTCAGTTCTTTCGTATGCTACTTTTATACCATTAGAATGAAACACTATTAAAGATAGTAATAGTTCTGAAACATTTTTACCAATTATAAACCCTGCAATTACATTTTTTTCATCTTCATTTATTATCCTGTTCAAATTCCATTTCAATTTAATTAATTTTATTATTCTATATAACCATCTATATGGCTTATTATAGCTTATCAGATGCTCACTCCATAATGAAATAAATTTAATTCCCCGATAATATGGGTCATTACAAATAATATCCTCTGGATATTCAGAATTTAATATCCAGATAACTTCATAGCCAAGTTCAAGAACTCCTCTCGCAATGGATAATAATCTAATTTGAGGAGCAGTTAATTTATTTAGATCTGAACCTGATAATATTATAAAAGTTCTTTTTTCACTCATCTGTTTGATTTATTTATTCCATTAACGACAAAAATAATCATATTCGGATCTGTAATAATAATCGGTTTTCCTGCTTTTATTTGTTCTACAAATAGCGGTATAACTGAACCACTGGAAGCCATCACATTGCCATACCTTGTTCCGCATAGAACTGTTCCATCTTCCGGTTGCTGTCTGGAATAGGCAATCATAACTTTTTCCATCAATGCCTTAGACATTCCCATAGCATTTATAGGATAAACAGCTTTATCTGTAGATAGAACTATTAACTTTTTGGCATTATTGGCAATTGCAGCTCTGATTACATTTTCAGCACCCAAAACATTGGTTTTAACTGCCTGAACGGGAAAAAATTCACAGGACTGAATATGCGGATCTCTTTCACATCGGTATTCAAAAACCTCCGCAGAACAGCATTCTAAAAGAACCGGCTCCACCGGTAACAACAATTACTTTATCCTTAAACATAATCAATTCCATATAATTTTATATTATTGGGTATAGATTTCTTATATTCTTAATCTTATCATAATGTGTAGTAAAATTGATAGACAACATATAATCTATTTATTATTTAATGCTTTATGATAAACCAACCCCAATTTAATGTTCTCTAACTTAATGTTCTGATAATTTATATTATTAGAAACCATTAATTTATTATGTTGCTTCGCAAAGTAACCAGAGATACCTCCGGAAACCATCATAACAATTGTTCTATAGGTTGGATGAATATGACCTCCAACTATCCCACCTATAATAAAAACAAACAATATATTTTGAAATGTTAACCAGTACCAAGCATTAATATAAATTATATTTTTTGTATATTTAGCATATTTAGCACATATTCTATATATTGTAACAAATATCATCAAATATAGAATTAAACCAACAATTCCATATACTAAAATATATTGTGCATATTGATTATGTATATCTCTGCCTGGAATATAATATTTTTCAGAAGAAATATCCATTATTCCACTTGTTTGAGAACCAAAGAGAACTGCATCTATTCCTTTGGATGATGCATATCCAAAAGCAAAAAAAGGTTCATATAACCGAACATCATCTTGAACTGCCTCTATGCTAACTTTCTTCTCTGCACCACGATGATAGTAGGATTGAACAATTAAATCAGGTAGGGGAGTAAAATAAAGTAGGGCTACTACAACCATAGAAAAGATACCAATTAATACAAATCTACGTTTTAATTTAATACCAGAGAAAAATAACATATTTATTGTTCCCAAACATATGGCGATGACAGAAAACCTTTTTAAAGATATCATAATAACTGCAAATATTGATATTATACTAATAAATAGCAGGATTCTGATAATCCCTTTATTCTGCAATAAAATAATTGGCGATGCAATAAATAATAAGCTTATATAAGAAATAGCTCCCCGATTAGACATTTCGCCAAAATACAGCAATCCTAATCCAAAATCCTCTGAGCCCAATATATTACCAATTACATCAATTCTTAATATAGTAAAGATGACTAATGCTGCTACCCATAAGATAATTACATAACATATTATTTTAACTAAATTATCAACATCGCCATCAGTTGAATAATAGTGATATGCAATTGGCAAGATTACAATAGATTGAGACTCCATAGCAAAAATTCTTAAAGCAGAATCTAAAGAAGCTCCCTTAAGAACCGGAATTAAAACAGATAATATTAAAAATCCAATAGTATAAAAAAACAATCTTTTGCAATTATGATCAAAGTTGGGCCACATTCTAATTATATATAAAGTAACATATATGAGAATGATAAAAGGTTGAACATAACTATAATTAACTCGTTGCTCTCCGGCAAATCTTATCGTAATATCAAAAAACAAACAATATAATAATATCATATCAATAAATTTCATCTTGCCTCTAAATAACCAAAGGCAAAATAGAAAAATTAACAGAATAAGATATATAATCATTGAAATTCTTGTTTTGAAATATACTTTTTTGTGTGGGATTTGATAAAAGAAATTGCTTTATGCTTTTCTTCCGAATTAAAATAGCCCGACATTACTAAGCTGATTACAAAGGTTAATAAAAGCAATAACTTGAAAACAAAGGCATATTGTAAGTATTTATCTATATATTGTGCAATAATATTGGACATAATCATCATTATAGATAAATATGCATATTTAAAATACTCAAAAGGAACCGGGTAAACTTTATAGACAGCTATAAAATAGCATACTAAAATACATAAAGATGATAACATTGTAGCAACAGAAGCACCCAAACGTCCGTACTTGGGAACTAAAAGAACATTTAAGACAATATTGAGAACTGCAGAGAATACCCATATCAAACTAACTATCCAAGTTTTCATAGAAATATGGATGCCAGATACAATTATTCCAGCTAAACCCATAAATAGATAAGATACTGAAAGGATAAATACAATGCTATGGCTACCACTATAATTAGTATCCGCCATTATTGTAATTGCTTCTTTTGCAAAAAAAGATATTATAAGAGCTATTAAGGCAAGTCCTGCAAAGAAGAACCTGGAAAAATCAGCTAAATGTTTTTTACATTTTTCAGGATTATTTATCATACTATAAATATATGGGGCAAAAGCCATTTTTACTGGCTCAGTAAAGAGAAAGGGTATTATTCCCGCTATTTTTGCTCCCAATGAATATAAGCCCACTTCTTTTATGTCCATATACTCATTCAGAAAATACCGATTACTGTAATTTAATACAAAACTTGAAAGGTTTGAAGGTATTAAAAAAATGGAAAAGCTCAACATTGTTATCAGTCCAGAGTATCTGAAATGAAAACTACTTTGGTTCCAGGTAAAACAATAAAGTGTAATTAACTCCACAATTCCTGATATAATTTGAGCATATAAAACACCTTTAACTCCTAATTTCAGATAAACCAAAAAATAAATTGTTAATAAAGTATTTATCACTAAATAAACAGCATTTATACTTATATAAAGGACTGCTTTCTCCCGATTCCTGATATTATTCATAGGAATAAAAGTTAAAACTTTAAATAAGGTAACGATGGTTACTAATTTAAGAAATATTGCACCACCAGGAAAATTAAATATTGAATCAGCGATTGTTTCAGCATTAATAAAAGATAATCCACCGGCAATAATACAACATAATACACTAAATACCTGACCTGAAAAAAATAAACTTTTTCGCCATTCAGGATCTTTATTTTGAAAATATACTCTGGAATAACCATTTGATACTAATAATCCATATAGCATAGCCAAAATTGCCCCGACAGTATTTACCAGTTCTAATTTGCCATAATCAGCAGGAACTAATACCCTTGTATAAAGGGGGACAAGCAAAAAGGTAATACTTTTATTTAAAATATTACCCAAACTATAGATAGAAATATTCTTTACTACTTTTGCCATTTAAGCAGTAATTCTCTTCAGCTTACGCATAACTAATTTACAAAATTCGGAAATAGACCCTTTTTTATAGTGCACCTTTATTAGAATCCTTCTATATCCTAAACTTTTAGGGTATTTGGTTAAATAAGGTATAAAACATTTAATAACCATATACACATAACGATATTCTTGTTGTAACTTTAGCCAATTAAGCATTTCAATATTCATATCGCGATGCAGATGTTGACTTCTGTAACTTGGTTTAGTATAGCTATCAAGAGTAAGAATCTCATTCGGTTTAAAGATTAATTGTTTATTCAAAACATCGCTATAAAATTCATTTTTACATATCCATCTTGTGTAGGCAATCTCCTGATTCTGTTTATCTAAATAGGCAAAACATAGATATTTGCCTGTTTCAAATCTTTGCATAGCTAAACGATTTTTATTATTTACCTGTTCATAATGTTTATCAAAACGAGTGGTGTATTTATCAGTTACAATGAATTCATATTTATCTCTATTGATGGAACAAGGTAATAACTGATAATGCTCAAGATCCATTCTGTACAAACTTCCTGCTTCTATGAATCTGCCAATAGTATTATGATAAATTCCGGATAATTGATTAGCTACAGTTTTACTCACTTTTAATATCCTTCTTAATTCTTTGTAGTTTTCTCCATCTCTTAAGTTTTACGCAATTCGGGTTAATGAAATATAAACTATATAGTAAATTAAATCCTGTTGCCCATTCAAATTTCCATTGATATCGTCCTGTCCCTGCATCCAATATTTCCCACCGCGGATGCTTTAGATTCTCCTTGAATATTTCAAAATACATAATTTTACCAGGACCATAATTAGAATATTCAGGTTCAAATCCTGTATTTAAAGAATAAAAAGTATTGTTATAAAGAAAACCACAATTATATATAATTATCCTGTTATGAATTGTATCTTTGATATAATATGAAAGAGAATCGCCTATATCAAAAAGATGATTTAATATTTCATTTTCTTCTTTATCTTCAAATAATGAGTGCCTCTGTTTCAATCCTTTTTGGTGAAGATATTCTTTTTCCGCAATATGGATAGGAGCAAATTCTTGCAAATGGTTTTCCGTAGTAATCATTAATTCATAGTTCGTTATTTTTTTTATCCTATTTGCATATTGTTTGGTTTTATTTGGAATTTTGGAATTATCAAGATCATTTTTATCTGTTATTTTTGCCATTTGCACATAAGGATTTTCTATTAAATAGAATAATTTATTATTATACTCTGAACTTAGTAGATAGTAAGTCAAATTACTGGTATGGGGAATATGATGCAGATAAAGTTCATCCCACAATTGATTATTTATAACTATCGCATCAATAAGCTGTTTATAAATAGAATTAATTCTCACTTCACAAAGTTCATCAATAATAAAATCAGCATAATCTCCTACTGATAAAAATTGTAAGCTATTCCAGGATATAAATTTATTTTGCATTCTAATGATCATTAAAGGTGCTATCCCCACAATCACCCCATTCTGAAACACACAAAATATGCATAATTTATACTTATCATATTTACTTAATATATCCCATTTACCTTTGGCATACCTAAAAGTAGAGTAATAGGTAAGATTACTAGATTGATTTTCTAATCTTTCCCAATCACCTTTTAGCAATTCAAATTCTTCTGTGGTTGTTATAATCTTATATTCCATATTACAAATTTAACGCTTTTCTCACATTATTTAGCTAATTAGCTGTCAATAATATCTAATATTTTTAATAGTTTAGAATCTGATAATTATTTAGCAAAGTAATTATTAATTGTTAAATATAATATTCTCCGGTGCCCAACTCGTTGAATATCCAGTAGTTGCCTTTTTTGCATCCGCTAATTTGTTGGTTATCTTCTAAACTAATTATAGTAGGTTTATCACCTATCATACTTATATAAGGTCTATCCCACATTCCTTCATAATCAATTATTATTTTATTCTCTGTTACCTTGATTCTGGTATTGTTATAACTATCATAATAGTGAGCAATATCTGAACAATTTGCAAACCAAATATCCAACCTTCGCAAGTAACCAAAAAGATCATCTAAATATTTAATATCATCATATAAATTAGGGGTTTGCCGTTTTCCATCAGTTCTTTGATTCTGGTAATGTTCTTGGATCGTAATAGGTAATCTTGATTCATATAGATATTGAATATATTTTTCCGGTTTCAAGTAAAAACTATTCTTCAATTTCCTTTTTACATTTCTAAGGATAGATAGGGAAGGAGATTTTCTGAATAAATCTCCGCTTGTATTGGTGGGAATACAAATATAACTTTTATCTTGAGAATATTTAATATTGTTATCACGATTTCGTCTATTTATCATATTAGCATCTAAAGCCCACCATTTACAACCGAGTTTTTCAATTAATAATAATGCATAATCATTATAACTGTATCCAGGAAATTTACCGCCTAAAAAAGCTATGCCGTTTTTCTCATTAAATAATCCAACCTTAGCAACACTATAATCTAAGCAATCCATATCTGGATTTGTATATTCATGGATTATCTTCCCATCGTCGTCTTCTTCATCACCACAATGATTAATACCATGAAAGGCAAATTCAAATCTATCCTGAAGGAATTTTAAAAAATTGATAAAGCTATCATCAATATCTCTTTTTATAATTTTATAACCCATATTCAGGGGAATGTAATTATGGGATTCTAAAGGTAAAAATATTGTTCCTCTAATTTCTGGATACTTTTTTAATAACCAGCGATCCATATAAGCATATAAAGATTCCGGGGTATTCATCAGGTAACCCCAATCATTAAAAGCTCCAATTTCTCCAGTTCTACTTATGGCAACTGGAGCAAGATCATCTATCATCAAACAGCAGGGTGTCTGATAATTATTAAACCATTTACATTTTTCTAACATATTTGCTGTATAACTCAGTAATTATCTTATCAAATTTATAAGCATTTTTGTTTAAATTAAAATATTCATCTACAACCATTTTTCGTTTGTTAAGTAAGTCCAAGTCTTTCTCACCTTTTTCCCATAAATAAAATAACCGGATGATTTCTTCAGCTATTGCATTACTATCCAATCTTACCAAATTGAACTGAGTTTGGTATTGTTCATTGAGAATTCTATAGGGTTCTATATCGGATAACAACCCTTGTTTTTGAAAATACATTGTTTCAATAATTGACTTTGATATCTGATCGTGATAAACAAGATTTACTATTACATCTGCTAACTTAATAATGTGCGCTACATCCGATTCAGGAAGATAAGGATGTAATACAATTCTTATAATGCTTTCCAGAGAATAATCTTTTATGAATTTGCTTACTCTATCATATATTAATTTATCAAAGTTATTCCCCTGCCATACTATAAAAAATATTCTTTGGGCAATTTCAGGGTGATTGTCAACTATCTTTTTAATAGCTTGAGCTTGCAATTCAATAGCATTATATCCACTAATTGATCTCTGATTTAATAAAATCATCTTATCGTGGGGTAATGTATCGATAAGCTGCTTTGTAAAATTGCACTGTATATCATTTTCTTTTTTCATCTCTTCTCCTATACCCCAATCCAAAACAAAAATTTTATCTTTTATTTGTGGATAATTCTTACAAATGGTATTAACTGTTCCATACCAGCTACAAATTATGCAGTTAGATTTATTTAACACTGCACGAAATAGATAACAAGGAATATTCTTATCTTTATTCCCTATCATTTGGGGTATGTATTCTCCCCAGATATTGAAAATTAAAAAATTATAGCGAAATAAAAATATTGCCGGAATTGTCTCATAGAGGTTAGTTCCACCAAGAATCATCAATATATTATGCTTCTTTACCCTAACCATATTTACTAACATACAAAAGCGTTTTATCAATTTAAGGGAATGATTATAGGTAATTACATTTAATTTAGGAAAGCGCTCTTTATCAAATTTATATACATCAGTAAATAAACTTAATTTAAAGTTATTAGTCACATTAAGAAAATCTATTATTGTCTCTATATTTGCCCCATGACCGGGACCAAGCATCAGAATAGAAAACAATTAATCCTCCCTAAAATATTATATTAACATTTCATATAGAGTTATTGAAATAATTATAATCCCTAACTTTCCCAGATATCCTGCATTTATTGACTCATAAATCGATCTGCTGGGTAAATTCATTTCTATTATATCCTCTCTTGGTTTAGTTTTCAGATCAAGATCAGGATAAAACTTCATTGTGGCAAGCATAACTTTCATAAAAACATTGGGCCAAATATTCATAGCTCTATTTTGGCGACGATTTTTTCGATTAAACTGCCTGATATATTCACGGCAATCATTCAAATAGCCCTCACATAGTTCTATGCGTTTGGCAAAAGCAAATATTTCTTTAATAATATCATTGGAAGGTGTGTATTTAGGTATCACTTTCCTGCGGGAAATATACTTATTTAGATGTGCATTATAGTATATTACCACATCATCTGCCCAAGAATTTACACAAATTAGTCCACAAATTAACACGAATTGACACGAATTTATAAGATTAGTCGTTTATATGTTAAACTGGGGGAGCCAAAGTTGACTAATAAACCAACTCGGAGTTTTGTAGCTTTTAGGTAGTTTAATAATTGAGAGATATGGTCATTTGAAAGTTCTGAAAGAGCTTTTAGTTCCACAATGATTTTATCAAAACATAAGAAGTCCGCTTTATAGCATTTATCTAATAACTTATCTTTATAATAGATGTGAATCTCTTTCTCTTTTTCAAAAGGTATTCCTTGCACGATAAATTCAAGCATTAATGATTCTTGATATACAGCTTCTAGAAATCCAGGGCCCAATTCCTTATGAACATTAATACAAGCACCTATTATCTTGTAGCATCCTTCTTTATACAAAATATCATTATTCATCATTCGTGTCAATTTGTGAAAATTCGTGGACTAAAGATTATAAATTCCCGGTTTGTATTTAGCTAAATTTTGTGGATTAGTAAACCACTCCACTGTTTTCTCCAATCCTTCTCTAATGCTATATTTTGGCTCAAAGCCCGTTAATGCTTTTATTTTACTATTATCACACCAAAGACGAAAGACCTCTGACTTCTCAGGTCTAATTCTCAGTTCATCAGTAACCAATTTAGCATCACTATTCATTATATCCCTAATCAATTCAAAGGTCTCTTTTACAGAAACTTCGTAGTTGGAACCGATATTCACTGTATCTCCAATTGCCTTATCGCATTGGGATAATAAAATAAAGCCCTGGCAAATATCCTTCACATAATTGAAATCCCGGGTTGGAGATGTATCTCCTAATTTGATTTCTTTCATTCCACTGGCAATTTGAGTGATAATTGTAGGGATCACAGCTCTGGCAGATTGCCTGGGACCATAAGTATTAAAAGGACGCACAATAGTTAAAGGAAGTTGATAAACATTATAAAAGCTAATCGCTATTGCGTCAGCCCCAATTTTACTAGCGCTATAAGGCGATTGAGGTTGCAAAGGATGTTTTTCATCAATTGGGACATATTTGGCTGTACCATAAACCTCACTGGTGAAAGTAACTAAAATTCTTTTCACTCCATTATCTTTGGCTGCCTGGCAAATATTTAAAGTCCCTTTTACATTTGTCTCAATATAACTTTCCGGAGCAATATAAGAATAAGGAATAGCTATCAAGGCAGCCAAATGGAAAATAATATCTATATCTTTGCTTATTTCTCTACAATAATTAGGGTCTCTTACATCCCCACATACAATCTCTAAATTAGAAGTTTGTTGAATATCTTCCAGCCAACCCCAATAATTGAAAGAATTGTATTGTGACAAAGCCCTAACATTATACCCTTTTTCTAATAGAGATTCTGTAAGATGAGACCCAATAAAGCCATCAGCACCGGTAACAAGAACTTTCATATCTTCCTTTTTTTGTCCACGAATTTTCACAAATTATCACGAATCGTAACCAATTATGAATTGGCATTATTAATGCGTTCTTTAATTTGTTTCTGTATATCTTTTTTTAATTGTAATCTGTTGTTTTCCAGTTCATACTCATTTAAATATTCCAAGCTATATAGATACTTGTTTATTTTATCAATTTCATCTTTCATATTTATTTCTTTTATCACTTCTTCATATTTATCTTTATATTTTCTAAAATCTCTATTAATAATGACCATACTTGAGCCAAGACGAAAGTGTTCAGATAAAATAAGCTTCCCTTTTTCCAACCGTGAAACTCCACCAAAGCCATATTTTATCTTATTCTTAGCAAACCTTTTACATAAATATTCAATAATGCCTCCAATTAACGGTTCATATAAAAAATCTAATCCCATTCCTATTGATAAATCGTTTAATCCAATATGAACAGCATCAATTCCATCTACATCAAGAATATCATCAACTCTTACCAGTGCTTGAGGAGTTTCCAATAGTAGGTATTTTAATGCTCTATTATCAACTAATTTAACAAATGTTTCCACTTCGGTAACTGTTTTAAACATAGGCAACATTATGATATCTGCTTTTCTTTTAATTGCTTCTTCTATTTCTTGTTCCGTCCCTTTATAAATTGGATTAATTCTTACTAAACATTTGGAAATAGTTAAGCAATTTTTTATTTTATCTATATCTTCAATACTGTGAACAGATATAACAGTATTAAGCCCTTTTTGCCTTTCCCTTTTCCCGATTATTTCCAAATCCACCATTATATCATCAATACCACAGTATTCAAAATACTGAGCTAATTTAATATCATTTGTTATAGAAATAAATTCCATTATTAACTCCCTTAATTATATTTCAGATAACCAGTTGCTGTATTGATTTTTCTTACCTCTAGCTATCTGAAAATATAATTCACTGATCTTTTTCGTAACACTTCCAACTTCACCCCCATTAATTTCATATTTATCAACACTTAATACAGGAAGAACTTCCACAGAAGTACCAACAAAAAATACTTCATCAGAAATATATAATTCTGTTCTGTCAATATCTCTTTCCTCTACCTCGAGACATAATTCAGATTTCGCTATTTTCAAAATTGATTGTCTTGTAATACTTTCTAAAATTGAAGCTGTTATAGGTGGAGTTACTAATTTGCCGCCCCTCACTATAAATAAACAAGCTCCAGGACCTTCAGCAACTTTTCCGTTTCTATTTAATATAATAGCAGAATCATATCCATTCATTGTTGCTTCTAAGAGAGCATATCTGCTGTTTATATAATTAGCACCGGCTTTAATTCTGGGAGGAATTACAAAATCACATATTCTTTCCCAAGATGAAACACAACAAGTAATACCAGTTTTATCAGAATATACTCTACCTTTCGGATAGGAATATATAACTAAACTTACAGGACTCAGGGAACTCCAGCTGCCTTCCCCATCTAAAAACATATTTATTTTAACATATAAATCTTCTTTATAATTGTTAGCTTTAATAACATTCTTTAAATTATTGGAAATATATTCCTTTGTAATCACATCATCAAGAATAAATTTGATTAATTTTGCAGATTGAAACAATCTTTCAATATGATCATTTAACCTAAAAGAATATAATATATTTTGCTCTTCATTAAAATAACATCTTATACCTTCAAAGACATTTATACCATATTGAGCAGTAGTAGTCATAATATTAATTTTAGCTTCATCTAATGGGACAATCTCTCCTTTAAACCAAATTAATCTTTTTGATTTGTTATCCATTACTTTCTCCTTCTATTTAATATGATATGTCTGAAATATATATTCAAAAGTTTCGGCTTCTTTCAATATCTTAATTGATCCATTATCTAATGTTATGATAGGAACATTGGGCAGGATAAAAGGTGGTTTATACACAACAGAATAAGAACCAACATTATCGAAAACAAGATAATCGCCAATACCTAATTCACCCCTATAATTTGTATAAAGATAATCATCTTCCATACAAGTATAACCAGATATGTCAATGGAATCATAGAATTGCCTTTGTTGATTATTATTACTACATACAGAGAATGGCAAATTTAACTTGGTTGCTAAGCGATGGTAGTTTATTTTTGATCCAGAAGTTATAGCTATATATCTATTACTTATATTTTTTATCTCAACAACTTTACATACATATTGCATAGTGTTAGCTACTAAAGCTGTTCCGGGTTCTATTATTAAAGTTGGTTTATTTTTTTCATATTCAAATTCTTGTCTCATCTTGATTGCTATCACATCAGCATAATCCTGATAATCAGCTACATTATAATTAAGTTGTTGCCTAATTTGTTCATCAACCTTACCACCTAAACCTCCACCAATATCGATACAATAAGGATTATTATTCTTAAGAACCTTCTTGTATATATTTATCATTTTATCAATTCTCTCATCAAATAATCGCAAATCTCTATAAGGATAATGGCAATGTAGCATAGTAAATCTAACATTTTTAATATTCCCTAATTCATTTATCATATGATAAAAGAATTTGTTATTTATATCAAAGCCAAATCTTGAAGTTTGAGCATTCTTGAGTTCAAAATTACATCTAATACCTATATTAAAAGATTTATCTTGATGCTCTCTAATCAGTTTTCTTAATAATTTATATTCTGCGTAAGAATCTAAATTCACTATACTCCCATTTAGTAGATATTCTTCAAAGGATTTTGCAGGTTTATAGGGTCCATTAACAATAATATCTGTTGGATTAACTCCTATTGCAAGAGCCAGATCATATTCCATCTCAGAAACGACCTCTGCATAACCCCCTTCATCATTTACTATTTTGCATAAAGCAGGAATATAATTTGTCTTATAGGAATAGGCGATTTTTGTATACGGATATATCTTATTAAAGGCATTAGACAATTCTTGATAATTATGTCTGAATTCCTCTACATTTAAAATATACCAGGATTCCCCATATTCCTGTTCAATTTTTTTTAATAAATTGTAATTTATTCTCATAAACTATTATACGCTCACCTTATTTATTAAAGCACATTTTTATGATATTCATATTACGGATGAAGTAGATTATTTTTTGATAGTCCATTAGTCCACGAATTTACACAAATTAACACGAATTTATAAAATGAGGCGTTTATATTTTAAGCTGGAGGAGCCAAAGTTGACTAATAAGCCAACTCTAAGTTTGGTAGCTTTTAGGTAGTTTAATAATTGAGAAATATGGTCATTGGAGAGTTCTGAAAGGGCTTTTAGCTCAACGATTATTTTCTCATAGCATAAGAAATCAGCTTTATAACACTTATCTAATGTTCTTCCTTTATATACTATACGAATATCCTTTTCTTTTTCAAAAGGTATTCCTTGCACGATAAATTCAAGCGTTAATGATTCTTGATATACAGCTTCCAGAAATCCAGGTCCCAATTCCTTATGAACATTCATACAAGCACCTATTATCTTGTAGCATTCTTCTCTATACAAAATATCATTATTCATCATTCGTGTCAATTTGTGAAAATTCGTGGACTAATTCGTGGACTAAAGATTATAAATTCCCGGTTTGTATTTAGCTAAATTTCGTGGATTAGTAAACCACTCCACTGTTTTCTCTAATCCTTCTCTAATACTATATTTTGGCTCAAAGCCAGTTAATGTCTTTATTTTACTATTATCACACCAAAGACGAAAGACCTCTGACTTCTCAGGTCTGATTCTTTGTTCATCAGTAACCAACTTAGCATCACTATTCATTATATCCCTAATCAATTCAAAGGTCTCTTTTATAGAAATCTCGTAGTTAGAACCAATATTCACTGTTTCCCCAATTGCTTCATCGCATTGGGATAATAATATAAAGCCCTGGCAAATATCCTTCACATAATTGAAATCACGTGTTGGAGTAGTATCCCCTAATTTGATTTCTTTCATTTCACTCGCAATTTGAGTGATAATTGTAGGAATTACAGCTCTGGCAGATTGACGAGGACCATAAGTATTAAAAGGACGCACAATAGTTAAAGGAAGTTGAAAAACATTATAAAAGCTCATTGCTATTGCGTCAGCCCCAATTTTACTAGCACTATAAGGTGATTGAGGTTGCAAAGGATGTTTTTCATCAATCGGGACATATTTAGCTGTGCCATAAACCTCACTAGTGGAAGTAACTAAAATTCTTTTTACACCATTATCTTTAGCTGCTTGGCAAATATTTAAAGTCCCTTTTACATTTGTCTCTATAAAACTTTCCGGTGCAATATATGAATAAGGAATAGCTATTAATGCTGCCAAATGGAAAATAACATCTATATCTTTGCACATCTCTCCACAAAAATTAGGGTCTCTTACATCTCCACATACAATCTCCAGGTTTGAACTTGGTTTTATATCCTCCAGCCAACCCCAATAATTGAAAGAATTGTATTGTGACAAAGCCCTAACATTATACCCTTTTTCTAATAGAGATTCTGTAAGATGAGACCCAATAAAGCCATCAGCACCGGTAATAAGAACTTTCATATCTTCCTTTTCTCTGTCCACGAATTTGCACAAATTATCACGAATTATTATAATTATAATTATCTAAGTTATCATAATCCAATTTCGCTATCAAAGAAATTCAACCTTCTCAACCCCCTCAACCCTCTCAACCCTCTCAATCTTCTTTTTTTGTGTTAATTTGTGAGAATTCGTGGACTGGACACTATTGAAAATGTTTTTTATAGATTTCTTGCGCTTTCTCATAATCTCCAACCTGTCCAATATCCAACCAATATTCCAGGATTGGATAATGCGATATCGGTAAATCTTTGGCAAGCATATCCAATATCAATTTATCCATATTATACATAGTATTTTCAGGGATCAAATCCAATATTCCTGGTTTGAATATATAAATTCCGGCAAGAATAGTGGTCTTAATATTGGGTTTTTCCTCTATTCCTGTAACAAAATCACCTTCAGTATGAATGTTTCCAAACTGAAAGGGAGTATATATATCTTTAGTAGTTATAGTTAAAAGAGTATCTTTAGAACAAGCAAAATCATAAAGATTACGATAATGCAAAAGAGTAAGAATATCCCCGTTCATCACTAAAAATGGCTCATCATTTAATTGATTCTGCAGAAGTTTTACCGGACCAGCGGTTCCTAAGGGCTTATCTTCTTTACTGATAGTTAATTTGACTCCGTATTTACTACCATCACCAAAGAAATTTTCAATGTAACTGGATTTATAGTTAGTCGCCAAAAAAATATGATCAAACCCGTTATTTTTCAAATGCTCAATTTGAATTTCTAAAACCGCTTTTTCCCCAATTGGTAAAAGTGGTTTGGGAATTACCTCAGTAAATGGTTTTAACCGAGTACCGAGTCCACCGGATAATATAACTGCTTTCATAAGAGTTCAAAGTTCAAAGTGCGGGAGTTTAATAAGCGGAGAGCAAAGGGCTGAGGGCTTAGGGTTTAAAAGAGATTTGCGTAAGTTAGTTAGCATTTTACTGATGGAGGATAGTTCTAATTTTAAAGAGTCCAATTCTTCCAAGGTAATATACTTTCTTCTTTCAAAGAGAATTAAAATATTAACGCACTCAAATGCAGAACGCCGAGCAATATTTAAAAACTGAGCAAAATCTTTATCAGAAGTTGATGCAGAACCTTCAGCAATATTATTAGTAATACTCATAGCTGCAGCTCTAAGCTGTTCTGAAAATCTATAGCAATGTTTCATATCAGTTCTATCTGCTATATCAAACAATCTATCAGACAATTCAATACCTTTCTTCCACACATCCAGTTTCTCAAATCTATACATTTCTTTTTCCATGAACTCTCCGCTCTCTGCTCTTAGCCCTCAGCTCTCCGCTCTCCGCTCTCCGCCCTCTGCCCTCTGCACATTAAATCAAGCTTGTTAGTTTTTGGTGTCCTGGAACATTTTCCAGAAAGCCAGCTTCTACAGCTTTGGCAACTGATATACAACCCAGATTTGCTTCAATGGCTTGTTCCCTGGTTAAGGTATTCAAATCAAGTTCAGGTAAAAGTTTCTTTTGGGCTCTCATTACTTTCATCCAGACAGAGGGCCAGGAACTCATCGCTTTTCCGTTGCGCCGATTTTTGGAATTGTAAGCATTGATATACTTGTCACAATCCTTCTTGTAGTCAGCAGACAAGTTAATCCGACGGGCAAAAGCATAAATCTCTTTGGTAATACTATTGTCGGGAACATAATCAGATGTCCTCTTTTTCCTGGCAATCAACTTATTCAGCTTGGAATTGTAGTAGATTACCAGATCATCCATATTTCCGGTATAACCGGGTAAAGCAAGTTTTACTGTTGCTTTCATTTTGTCACTCCTATATTTTTATTAAGGGTCGGATTATTTATTTTTTTTAACCCTTCACTTATATAGGGGTGACAAAAGTGGGGGGGTGATGACAAAATTGAGAAATATCTTTAGGTTAAGCGACTATAATTAGCTAAAAAATATTACCAACTTCCTTAAACACAAACAGATACAATCATTAAAAAAAAATATTTATTTTGAGCTTAGCTGATAATTTTATAGGGATAATTAAAAGAAATTAAAATCAGAAAATTGAGGTTTTACTTCTTGCGTATATAGCCAAGTAACATACGGTGCAATTGAAATGGCACAAGCAGGGAAAAAGCCAATCAACAGCATTTCATCTGCACGATAGCTATGTTGGCAAAGGTTAATTTTTCTACATAAAAACATTCTTTCTTTTCTTTCCAGATTTTGTTAAAAGCCAATTTTTTTTCTTGGCTAACATCACTTATTGAAACTAATATACTTAGTTTTGGTTCTATTACAGAATCAGAATTCTGTAACTCAAACTAAAGCTTCGCCCCGTGGCTTATGCATTCTGTGTTGCGTAAGGCGTTAAAAGATATGGCTGGTAGAGTATTATATTTTAATCAGGAATGGATTCTGCATCAAGCCCAGAATTATAGAAAGTAGAAGCAGAAGGATAAAAGGTAGGAGCAGAAGGATAAAAGGCAAGAGCAGAAGGATAAAAAGCAGAGCAGATAAAAAAATTGACTTCTGAATTACCCTGTATTGGGGTAACTGAGAAGTCAATGAATTTGGGATTAAGGTTCTTTGCTGTCCTGTTTTTTATCTGTATGCTAGCCATAGTTTTATAATACTCGCGTTTATATTTTTCATAATTGAAGTCACCATTGAAATTGGGGCTGGGGTTGTCAATATATTTTTGCAGGGGAAATGAGATTTAGAGAGAACGGGGATAGAGGTGAGAAAGATAAAATAAAGAAGGATAAGATGTTAGCAGTGTGGAAAAAAATCTATGCCTCACGCAGATTACACTGATTTCACAGATAAAGAATGATTAGTGTTAAGGGCAGAGGGCGGAGGGCGGAGGGCGGAGAGCGGAGGGCAGAGGGTAAAAAGGATTTAACTTGACGCAGATTAGATTATTGAGAAAAAGGTTTAAAAGGCAATAGCTGGTAAATGAAGAAGATGATTTCAATAGCTATAGACGGTAAAGTGACTAGGTTAGCTAACAGAATTGGTAGTTTTTTATAATAAGGAGTCCAAAAGAATACCAAATAGTAATAAAGAGTATAGTGGCTCGTTGAGCTAATAGAAAAAACAATGATTGGTGGTATTGCAAAATAATGATTTCAATAGTAATAGACAGTAAAGTAAGTCGTTGGACAAGGGAAATAAAATATGTGTTTGGCTTTATGTTCCAGACCCTGGGTTATAACTTTCGTTTTCTGGAAGAGCTGGAAGAGCTGAAAGCAAACGATATTTTGCTGATATATGGTTACACAGAGCCAACTCCTGAAGAATTAAAAGGTCTGGCTAAGCATTATATCACATTTTTCATTCCCTGCGATCCGGATTTTTTTGACAATAAAGCATACAGTGCAGACCGTTTGCGTAGATGTATGCGGGAAATAAAGTTGCTGAATATAACGCCTATTGTTTCAGCCCGCAAATTTGAATACCCTGCGGAAAATT
>Ga0302252_1000328_pt1 | contig 45462 bp, 30 predicted proteins | sample AAG_RA_Leu_MG_FD_193511 | JGI IMG/M metagenome (GOLD analysis project Ga0302252, IMG submission 193511) | Enriched activated sludge microbial communities from anaerobic digester in WTTP, New Holstein, Wisconsin, United States - AAG_RA_Leu | ecosystem: Engineered > Bioreactor > Anaerobic >... | reverse complement strand
GTAGTGAATGTCACATGGAACGATGCATCGGCATACTGCCGGTGGGGTGGAGGAGCGCTTCCCACAGAAGCGCAGTGGGAAAAGGCTGCCCGTGGTATTGACGGGAGAGAGTATCCCTGGGGGAACACTTGGGATGGGAATCGGTGCAACTGGAAAATAGGTCCGAAGATACCAGGCATGGCTGTTATGTGGGATGGCAAAGGCACTGTGCCGGTCGGGTCATTCCCTTCTGGAGTGAGCCCTTACGGCGTGCACGACATGGCCGGCAATGTGTGGGAGTGGTGCAGCGACTGGTACGATAAGGACTATTACAAGAGCAGCCCTTCGAGAAACCCTGAGGGTCCTGGAAATGGCGATAACCGTGTCTTTCGCGGCGGGTGCTTCATCGATGACTCGGGCATCGTGCGGTCTGCGTTCCGGGGCTACGGCTTCCCGTCGAATCAGAACTACGTCCTCGGGTTCCGTCTCGTGCTAGCAGGGGGCGTTTCTGCTCCGGCAAAGGCAAAGTCGAAGCCTGAGGCGGCACAGTCCCCAGTGCGCCCTGCTCCCTCCCTTCCGCCGACGATGAAAAACCCCAAGGACGGCGCCGACATGATCCTGATCCCTGCCGGAGATCTTCTGATGGGCTCCCCTGCTGGAAAGGGCGATGAGCGTCCGCAGCACAAGGTGTATCTTGATGCCTTTTATATCTATAAATATCAGGTGACCAACGGGCAGTTTGCCCGGTTCGTAAGGGAGACAGGGTATAAGGCAGAGGGAGACTGGAAGAGATATGCGAATTCGGGGAGAGAGACCCATCCGGTTGTGTTTGTCACATGGAATGATGCATCGGCATACTGCCGGTGGGCAGGAGGAGCGCTTCCCACAGAGGCGCAGTGGGAGATGGCTGCCCGTGGGCCCGACGGGAGAGAGTATCCCTGGGGAAACATATGGGATGGGAATCGCTGCAACTGGTATAAAGGTCCGAAGGTATCAGGAATGGCTGATATATGGGCTGGCAGAGGCACTGTGCCGGTCGGGTCATTTCCTTCTGGAGTGAGCCCTTACGGCGTGCACGACATGGCCGGCAATGTGTGGGAGTGGTGCAGTGACTGGTACAATAATGGCGTTGGCCGTGTCCTTCGCGGCGGGAGCTTTGGCAATGGGTTGGACTACTTGCGGTCTGCGTTTCGGCTCATCTATGTTCCATCGGATCTATACTACTGTATCGGGTTCCGCCTTGTGAGGGCCAGATAGCCATCTGATACGCCTGCAAATACGGGAAGAAACAAGGGGTTTATCGCCTCAGGAATATATTCGTTACATACGTGATATTGCAGAGGCAGGTCGCAAGAATGTGCAATGATCACACCAGTCTGGTCCCGGTGGCAGGGGCAGGTGCAGCGTTATGATTCCCATACCTCTGATAGATCAACTGTAAGACCCGGAAACAGGGTCGGTTCGAATTTGCCGGAGTGAACGGCTTTGAGCCTGTAGGCATCTTCATCCCGCTCATATTCTTCCAGTGTGCACCCTTCAGGATCTACAACCCAGTACCATGGCACTCCAAAGCGACTGAAGAGCTGCATTTTACTGATTCTGTCATATTTTGCCGTGCAAGGCGACAGTATTTCAGCAATAAGGTCAGGTGCACCTTCGATGGCTCTGGGTGTTATGATATTCAGCCGGTCCTTTGAAATAAATACTATGTCAGGCACTACAATTGTGAACCTGTCAAGCAGCACATCGACAGGAGCATTAAAGACTTTTCCGTCCTTGCGTTTTTATGTGAGAAAAAAGAATGAATGTCAGATTTCGTGAGATTGCCTGATGCTTTGTAGATTGAGATGGAGTCGTTATAAGCTCTCCTTCCAATATCTCCTGGCGATTTCTGTCATTGGGGAGGGAGAGATAGTTCTCATAGGTGAGGATTATCTTATGCTTTCTCATGGGGTCGGCCATGTGTACCACCTCAATACTATTATAGCAGACTGTGAAAGTACAGATCGATGTAGCTGTTGAGGAATTGTAAACTGTGATTAAGGTTTTCCCAGGTCTGGGAAGGCTGACATTCAATCATTGAGAGAATTGCTTATCCCTCTATTGCGATTGCTTCTGTCATCAGCGGCAGTGCATCGGACTCCTTCAGGAGCGGCTTGCTGCAGTGTGGGCAGAATCCCGCCATATTCCTGATAGATTTACCGCATATGGAGCAGAACTGCGCCATCGAGATCACCCCCACAGTGTTGACAGAATAGACTTCTCCGATTGCCGAGATAGCCCTTTGAAGTAAAAGCGAACTGCTTCTTGAAATAAGATTTTTAGGCGGCCGGGATTACTCCTCATAGACGGAAAGATAGCAACGTGCATAGATTTAAGGCATAATTGTCATTGACTTATTCTCCGTGGAAAAACTTAAAGATTCCTGAATTGGATCGGGTGGGTCGGTTCGGCTTCGGCCCTCTCGCAGACTGGCCCATATACCCCTCAAAAGCTGCTTTATTTCACGATTCAGGCAAAATTGGACTTCCACCCCTGATTTTTTATTTCTACGTGTTTGGCGTGCATTTATATGAGTGCTTATTTACCAATACCGGCAAGTGTTTCTGCGATCAGGTCGTTTGATTTTACCTTATTGCTATGGTAAAATTTAACTATGAGGCTGAGAAAAAGGTTTGTACAATCAAGAAGAACATACAAAGACTCGACAGCAGACGAGAGCCTGCTTGCAGAGAGAGTGAGAGCCTATGGGAAGGAAGCCGGGCTGTTCGATGTGAAAGAAGATATTCCTCTGGTTCCAAAAGAGCTTCACGATCTTGCGCGGCATGTCAACTGCCGCGCTATTGACCCGGATGAGGATTTTGTCGCTTTCGACTATCATCTGTGCAGATTGTCGCACGCCAGAACTCTCGTGGATCTCCGCCTTGGAGAATTGCTGAGCGCTTTCAAAAAGGTGCACGGGGATATAGGATACAGCAAGATAGACGATTTTGCAGATGAGCATCTGTCCTTTTCCGGACGCCTGGCTCACGAGATGATCCTGAACTATGAGAGGCTTCAGGCTCTGCCTCTGACTCGGGAAGCATACTTAAAGGGCGAGATTGTGAAGTCCGCGCTGAGACTGGTGCTGCGCGTTATGACGAAGGAAAACGAGGCGAACCTGCTGGATGAGATCGCCGGGCTTTCGGTAAGAGAGATTGAGGAGCTGGTAAGAGAGAAATTGCAGGCTCTCAAAGTGTGCAGAAAACAGAAGGAGAAAACAGGGGGTGATAAGTCAGAAAGCGTAGTGGTAAGTGCTGCGGATGGCGCTGCGGCAAATGCGACAGATATCCTGGATAATACGGAATCCATCCAGAAGCCTGAAGAGATTCCTTCGGAACAAATACCATCAGCGGAAATACCAAACGATGAAATGCCGTCCGAAGAGGCCGACCGCGATGAAGGAAGCGGCGTGGTGATGAAGTTCAATGTGCCTCGCACTCTAGCTCTAACGTGGGATTTTGCTCTCGAGCTTTACAGGGAGAATGAAAGAACAAAGGGTCCGGTATATGGCTTCGTGGAGGATCTGGTGGCAGGGTTCATGGACTCTACCGCTGATATTGCAGGCTCAATGAAGCCGAAGTCTTCAGGAACCAGGCCAGGAGCCAAGACAGGAGCCAAGACAGGAGCCGAGACAGGAGCCAAGACAGGAGCCAAGACAGGAGCCGAGACAGGAGCCAAGACAGGAGCTGAGACAGGAGCCGAGACAGGAGCCAAGACAGGAGCTGAGACAGGAGCCAAGACAGGAGCTGAGCCGTCAGCCAAGCCGGCAGCCAAGCCGTCAGCCAAAATTATGACGCTATTCGATCCAGAAACAGCCTCCGAAGACGAGCCAGCCTTCGGAGGTGGCGTAAAAGTGCCACTTCTATATGAAAAGGCATTATGGGATGACTTCCCTTCAGAAAGGGAGATGAGAGCTCGCGGAAAAGATTGCCGCACAGATAAGGCAGGGTCAGATGATTACAAATCAGCGCAATCAGGCGACGAATATCCTGATCCTCAGAATGAAGAGCGTCTGAAGCACATACGGGAAACATTGTCTTTGAAGCCCTTTGTCGTAAAGATGCCCGAGTCATATTCTCAGATCCCGTCTGATCCATATGAGCTGTCGCATAAGATCATAAGAGTGGCGCAGATGAGGCAGTCAATTGATTATCATATCGGATGGCTTCTGAGAGCCGTCAATGAAAGGCATCTGTTCCGACTGATGGAGTTCTCGAAGATTGAAGACTATGCGAAGGCCAGGATCAACATTTCATCATCAACGACATTCCGACTGATAAAGCTCGTGTCATATTTCAAGAACCATCCCGTCATCGAAAAGGCTTTCCTGAAAAGAAAGATAACGAAAGAGCAGGCCTTTCTGATAGCCTCTCTTGAAAACGGCAGACACGAGAGAATCTGGCTCGACTTTGCAATGAGCAGGCCGACAAGAGAGCTGAGGGAAGAAGTCAATCGCATGCTTCGAATAAAAGAATACGATTACTTCGCTCCTCACTACTACGCTCTGCTTCCAGGGTTCCGCTACATAACCGATGATAGATATGATGGACTGTCAGATGAGATGAGAGAGATCCTGAGGACAGGAACCTGGTACAAAGGGCCGGGCTCTGAATGGCCGATTAAGATTGATGACGAGTATCTTCTCGATAAAGATTTCCATAATACAGTCGCCTTTGAGATGGATACCGAACAACTGTCAAAGTGCGCCGCAGACCCGGACGAAAGAGCAGACCTGCCAGAAGCAAATCGACTGTCAAAGTGTGCGACAGTCCAAGTCGAAGAAGCGGATCTATCAGACCGACGATCAAAATGTGCAACGGACTCAGGCGAAGAGGCAGGCTCAACAAAATCAGAAAAACTGTCAAAGTGTGCCATGGATCTTGAGAAAAGTTCATGCAAGTGCAGGGAGGGACATCAACATCATTATGATGAGGCAATCGAAGAGGCGAGAGCGCTCTGCACGCTGCCTGATAAGAACCGTCCCGCGATGACGATACTTCTCGATGTGCTCGACAGCCTGGCCAGACAGGACAGCAGCGGCGATGAAGAGGTTTCCTCCGCTTCAGGCAGCCATCCCGCACGTCGGTCGGAACCGACAATGCCCATCCGCTTCTATCTCCCAAGCGGGCTATACGGGATATGGAACGATGCTGTACGCCGATACACAATGCTAATCCCCTTCGAAGACGGTGTCGAGCTTCTCGTAAACAATTTCGGCGTCGAGAACTTCATGGCAATTCTATTAACAGAATACCTGCTCAATGAGAAGGCTCACCACAAAGCGGCGCACAACAACAGGGTGTTTGAGCGTGACGGGTATAAGTGCCAGGTGCCTGGATGCTCGAACCGCCGCAACATCCACTCTCATCATCTCGAATTTCGCTCGCACGGCGGGTGTGATGCTCAGCACAACAGGCTCAGCCTCTGTGCAGCCCACCATCTCTGGATTCTGCACATACTGCACGGCCTGAAGATAGAAGGGACTGCCCCGAACGAGCTGACATTCACGTTCGGCCCAAACTCCGGACCTGAAGGACAGCCTTTCATGGTCTACAGCAGCGGCAGAAAAGTGATTTCGCCTGTTGCGCAGGTAACACGTGTAATAAAGTGAAGCCATTAAGCCTTATATGACACTGGGCGGGTGGCAGGGATGGTCTCCTTCATCTCTCTGAAAAGATGAGCCCGGTATTAATCGGGAGATTGCCCAGTATGCTCACCTTCAGTTCATCACCGCTGGCGTACACCTCTGGCTTGCCGTAATGGCTGTCTGTCAATGTAAATACCATGATAGTCTTGTCTGTCGGCTGGATGATCCAGTATTCATTGACTCCCACCGTCTCGTAAAGAATAAGCTTTTCTTTCATGTCTTTGCGGGCAGTGGCTGGAGAGAGTATTTCCACAATCAGATCGGGCGCGCCTTTGCATCCTCTTTCGTCTATCTTCGATGGATCACAGACTATCACTATATCAGGCTGCACCCATGTAATGATATCGGCATCATCTTTTTCATTGGAGGGCAGTCTCACATCAAAGGGTGCCATGAATGCCTCGCATTTGTGGCCGCGCAGATGAATCGAGAACTCAGTAAACAGGGCCCCGAGAATTCGTTGATGCGCTGTTGATGGGGCCGGTGTCATGTCGTAAAGCACGCCGTTTATCGATTCCCATCGCTCTTCTTCAGGCCATGCAAGATAGTCTCTGTATGCAGGTCTTCTGTCTTCCTTCTTCAGCGGTAGACTCAATGCTGTCCCTCCCGGTATCAATGTGTCAATGAAATTCGTTCATGAGGGCTCCGTATTTATTATATCCAAAACCGTCCTCGCAGGCAATGCTGATTGCGGCATTCATCGGATCGTGTTTTCTATGTATTTTAATACTGTCCACTTAACTTCCGCCCTGAGCTATCTAGTCCTGACCATACGGAATCCTATCGCGGCGCCCCCGCCGGGGAGGTTGCCCGCCCTGGCCGACGAGCGGCAGTAATTAAAGCTGCTGCTGCTGTCTCCGCCTCGGCAGACTCGCGAGGGAAACCCGATCGGCTCGAGCGGGCCTATGGGATTGGTCTCGTCATTGCCGCTGTATGTTGGCTGGTTATAGTCGTTGCACCATACCCATACGTTGCCGTTCATGTCATAGAGGCCGAAGGCGTTGGGCAACAGCAGTCCAACGTCCCGGATTTCGTAGTTGCTGCCGCTGTTACCGTTCCACCAGCAGTATTTGCTTATCTGCAGCGGGCTTCCTGAAATGCTCGGGTCGTAGTTCTCGCCCCAGAAGTAATCGGTGGTGCTGCCTGCCCGGCAGGCATATTCCCATTCCGCATTGGTAGGCAGGCGGTATCCGTTGTTTGTCCTGCTGAAGTTCGCTCCATTGTCTCCCCACCGGGCCGATCCGTCTGCACTATAGCCGCCGTAGCATTTCGTCAGCCCTTCCTGGTCGCTCAGCCAGTTGCAGTAGGCTACGCAGCCGTACCAGGACACTTCCACCACCGGGCGGTTTTCGTACCCTGCCACAACGGTGAAGGGACTCGTGCCGGTGATTCCTGGGCACTCTGGCTTCATCCAGGGATAGCCTCCTTCCGTGAGATTTCCCTGGGAATTGAGAAATACGCAGAATTCCTTGTTTGTAACATCATACCGGCCAATGGAGAAGGCGCTCAATGTGACCTTTGTGAGAGGGCGCTCATCTTCGAAGCCGTGAGATGACCAGTAGCCTGTCACATCCCCCATGGTAAAGGTCCCGCCGGGTAAATCCATCATCGCTGTGGTTGCCATCGTGAATGACAGAGTCTGGGTGGCGCCTGCCACGATGTCGATTGACCTGGTCTGGGAGGTGTATCCTGATGCCTCTACCTTGACAGCGACGGTGCCCGGTTTAATCCCGGTGATTTCATAGCGGCCTGCGTGAGAGTATGTTGTATAGGTTCCTGTCCCAGTCACCGTTATCAGGGCGCCGCTTATCTGCTTTCCGCTGCTGTTCTGCACAGTGCCCTTCAAAGCTCCCGTGGAGGAACCCTCTTTCTTCTGCATCAACAGGTCGTGCTTTGTGGCTGTGCCTGGGGCCAGCTGCACGGTACCTGAGTAGTTGGTGTAGTGCCCTTGAGGATCGAAGGCCGTTATCTCCTTCGTTTCGCTTCCTGTGACAGGGAGCCCGTCAATCCGGTAGGTGCCATCCTGACGGGTCAGGGTATCGAGCATGCCTGTCTGGACTCTTATGCCCCCGAGTTTTCTGCCGTCGCTCCCTGTTACCGTGCCGTAGACGCTTGCCCCGCTGCTTGTCATCGTGAAATTTTTGTCGGTCGTCGTCCCGGCACTGACATTCAGCGTGGATGAATAGCTCTGGTAGCCTCTTCTGGACGCGCTGATGGCAAGCCCGGTGCCGGGGGAGATTCCGTTGATCAGGTATGAGCCGGTTTCGTCGGTGAAGGAGCTGAGAGCCTGCACCGTCACCAGGACTCCGACAAGGGGCCTCCCTGTAAGGCTGTCTGTGACCTTTCCCCTGGCGCTGCCAGTGGCGGACGAGAGTTTTCCAAGGTATATGCTCACGGATGTGGCGGAGCCCTCAGAGACGTTCACGGTTCCCTGGTAATTCGTGTAGCCGTCTTTTTCGGCTGTTATGGTGAGCCCGCTCCCTGCAGGGACGCCTTCCAGCGTGAATGTGCCTGCAGCCGAAGTCTGCGCGTTTATCTGCTCCATGGACACCAGGGCGCCGTTTATGGGAGTCGATGTTCCTTCCTCGTAAACTGTGCCTGTCACGGTTCCTGAGGTGGGCTCCTCGTCGATGAACAGCTCAATGCTCCCGCTGTCGCCGCCTGCGTCGGTATGCACGTAAACGTCCACGCTGTCGTCGGTTATCGAGGCGGGGACCCGGCACTGGATCTCGTTGTCATTCCACGAGGCAACCTGGTCCTGGATGATTTCGCCGTCCCAGGTCTCGAAGGCCACATAGCTCGTCCCCTGAGTGGCGCCGAAGTTGAGACCGTTTAGTAGTATCATGCTTCCCGGCGTTGCCGAGGATTGCGCGATTGAGGTGAGGATGGGCTGGTTGTCAGTTATTGTTACAGTGATGGTGTTGGCGGCGGAGGGGGTGGAGGAGGAGCTTGTCGTGCCCGAGACGGTAACCACGTTGACGACCACTGTGTATGTTTCTCCCTCGGTAAGAGCAGGGACCGCCGCTTTTATGGAGGCGGAGGACCAGGAGGGGCACGCAGAGGTGTAAGTGTTCTGTCCCGATGAATCAAGAAACGATACGGTGCTCTTCTGGTTGTCACGGCTCTCCCCGAAGCCTGTCCCCGTGATGGTCAGGAGAGTGCCGCTCGTGACCTGTGTCGGGCTCACGGCAGTAACCTGCGGGGCGGAGGTGGATTGGGCGGTATCGTTTCCCCAGTACCAGTATGCTGAATCGGAGCCGCCGCCACCGCAGCCGGCTGTCATTGACAGGATGATGAGCAGTCCACAGATACAGGCAGAAAGGGAAATGCGGTTCATGATTTTTGCTCCTGAATATTGATGATGGTTTTCTGTCCCTGGCCGGCAGGACCATCCGGGCGAGTGTTTCGTGGAATGAGGATACTGTGTTCTGCAGAATGGCAGGACCCTTGCCGGTAAATATCAATTATCCAACTCCCCTGGAAAACCTTTCTCTTTCTGCAGATTTACCGGCCCTCATCTTTGATGAAAGCCCGGCTGTCTTCGATGGGTTGCAGACTGATGCGGCCAATACCCTGCAGATTCGTGCAGAGGAAAATGCAGATGCCCATTGAACACCATGAGTAAAAGGAGGGGATATCATGGCATTGACCTGCCCTGCCTGCTCAAAAGTCAAGATGACGCCTTTATTCGATCCGGAGAAGAAGCTCGAGATCGATCTGTGCAAAAACTGCAACGGCCTCTGGTTTGACGACCATGAATTGAGGGAGTTTCTGAAGAGCGACAGATTCACCAGAATGTTTCTTCCTGATCTTATCAATGTCGGCAATGTAGTGGCCGAAACGTATTCGATTACCATGAAGGCGAGGGTCTGTCCGAGATGCCGGGTGAGACTTGAAGAGCGGGTTCACAACGGCATAGCCTTCGACATATGCGCACAGTGCAACGGCATATTCCTGGACGACGGCGAGATCAACCAGATCCTGCGCGCCTACAGGCAGGGCAGGAAAAGCGGGGATAAAGTCATCGAAGCCGAGATGAACGCCGGCCTGAAACGCGAAGCGCAGGACCCCTTCTCTATTCTGACTCCCATAGCCAGCTTTTTCAAAGATTTCTTCGATCTGAAGAAGAAATGACCTGAACGCTGAAAATGAGTGCTGCGGGAAGTTAATACACATTAAGTCATGAAAAAGAGCGCTCTCCGAAGGAGGCTGCCTGAGCCTAAGAATCCACGAAGCTGGTGATGCACGATGAAGATAGTGCTTGCTTTCCCGGCCGAGAAGCGCCACCTTGCCGACCACTCAACGGGGCTCCTCCCGCTGGGGCTGTTGAGCATGGCGTCAGGCCTGAGCCTTCAGGGCCATGAGGTCACTGTCGCGCACCTCGGCCCATACCGCCGCAGGGATGCCATTCGGATCATAATGGATGGCGAGCCTGATATGGTGGGGCTTTCCTGCTTCACGTTTCAGCGCTCCGAGACATTTCGGATCGCAGCGGCCGTGAGGGAGGCTGGAGGCGGGAAGAGGCCTTTCATCGTGCTGGGAGGCCCGCATGCGGCACCACTTGCGGATGAGCTTCTAAAGAGAGTGCCGGCAGTTGATGCTGTGGCGACCGGAGAGGGCGAGCGGACTGTCGCGGACCTGGCGGAGCGACTCCAGAGAGGCGTGAGCCCGGCCGGCATCGCAGGCCTTGTTGTGAGGCAGGGGGAAGGAATCACAGACGGTGGGCCTGTTCCTCTAGTGGATAACCTGGATGACCTGCCCACTGTGACGAAGAGCTCTTTCCCTATACTTGGAGTAAGCATCCCATACCAGATGCGCCATATCATGGCTTCGAGAGGCTGCTCCGCCCGCTGCGTCTTCTGCTGCGCCCCGGACATCTGGGGGCGCCGGGTCCGTCGGCGGTCGGTGGAATCACTGATGGCTGAGATTGCAGAGCTCCGCAGGCTTTATGGCTGCGTCTTCCTGAGCTTCAGGGACGACACTTTCACGGCCGATTCGGACTGGATCAGGGAGTTCTGCAGGCGCCTCATCGACAGCGGCGGCGATGTGCTGTGGGACTGCCAGACCCGGGTGACGGCAATCGACGGGCAGACAGCCGATTTGATGCGGCTCGCCGGCTGCGTGCAGGTGCAGATGGGCGTGGAAAGCGGGTCTGACAGGATCCTGCAGTTCATTCGGAAGCCCTTCAATGCCGGGCAGGCCCTCGAAGCGGTGTCCGTATGCCGGGATGCGGGGCTTCTCGTCTCCCTTTATCTGATCTGCGGCGTTCCGGGCGAAGAAGAGGATGACATCAGATTGACTGAGGAACTCGTACGGCAGGCCCGGCCTTCGAGCGTCTCAATCGCCCGTCTCTGTCTCTATCCAGGAGCTCCCATTGCGGCCCATGTCCCGCCTGACAGGTGGTTTCTGGAGGAAGCCGATGATCTTTATGCCTCCGATGAGCCGGCGTCTCTGCGGCACCTGCAGCGGCTCCAGGCGCTGGAACGCGCTGTGAGTGGAACAAAGCCCTTCACGGCTTCAGAGCTGAAGGCAGTCGCAGGGCGGCTCACGGGGCCGGCAACAGCCCTGGCCGTAATTATGGACCTTGATGACAGAGGGCGCCTCGAAGAGGCTGAGAAAGCCTGCAACGACCTGCTGGAAGCCTGGCCCGGATATCCATGGGGCGAGCTGGAGCTCGGCGAGCTGCTGCTGGAGCAGGGCCGGGCCGGAGAGGCCGAATCCCACCTGCGGCAGGTGATGACAAGAGTATCGCGCTGGCCCTATCCCGTTGACCGGCTGGGCTGGTGCCTCCGCCTGCTCGGCAGGGAGCGGGAGGGAGATTCGCTCATTGTGGAGGCTCTCCAACTCGATCCGGGCACGCCTTCTCCACCACCGCCAGGCCGCCATGCGACAAAGCGCCGGATTCGATGAGGGAGGCCACGATCCGAAAGGCTGCATTAACCGCCCAGGCCGGTGAGAAGAAAAGCTCTTATTTCCTGCTTCGTGAAATGCCTGTTGTCTGCTTGTGCCCTCCGCCTTGAGAGTAACTGGATTCACAATGCAGATCATCAGGGAGAATTTTCTTCAACAGTAGAAATCCTTCCCGACAGGGATCTGTGTTCGATAAACAGGTTCTACAGAGAATCCTGGCTCGGCAGGATCTCGAGTAACTGGTTCCCCACCGGCACAGTCTTCTCTCCAGCAGACCTGGATGAACAGGCAGGATGTCAAATCTTTGACAGCGCGCCCTGGTCTTCCAGAGTAACATTGGCGCCGGCCTGGAGATTGGCCTCATTGTAGTTGATATAAACTCCGACGCCGTTAATCACATATATCGCAAGCACACTGGTCTTGTTGAACCGCTTCACCTCTTTTGATTTGCCTAGCACGCCTTCCATCGTTTTCTGATTGACCAGATCCGCAGGGCCGTAATTTTTTCCGGCAATATCAAGATCCAGTCCACCCATGGCACACTTCACACGCTTTTTATCATCGAACTTTACACTCAGGCCTCCGACGCTTACAAGGCCGGTCAGTTCGCCGTTGACGGGATTCTTCTGCGGCGTTCCACTGCCTTTTTTACTGTAAAGGTCCGCCTCGGTCATCCCGATGAAGATGCCTCCAATGCTGATGTCCTGAGCCTTTGGACCGCTGGATGTCCATGAGGGATCGTATTGTGCACCGGGAGCCGATGCTTTACGGGAACACGAGGTTATGCAGAGAACAAGTGCCAGAAACGACAACGCGATAGTGATAATCTTCATGATTTCAAAATCTCCTTTTCTATTCTGCATCATTTCCACTGTCAAACATCAAGCACAGGAAGGAAAGTTTCTGCCTTTCTGCCTGCCTGTAAGTATAGCAGAATAACGTCTTCAAAGCAATAAGCTTCTGACGGATCCATATCTCTCATCCTGTAACAACTCTGTCAATATGTGATTGGAAAGGACTACGAATCTATCTCCAGCATGGGAAAGGGACAATCACGGAAGTCAATTACCCGATGCCGGCCGAGTGGGTGCTCGATGCCTTCATCAGAGACGGCTCTGTCAATACCATCGTTTTCTACGACCCACTGCCTGGGGATGCTGACAGGAAAGAGGCAACCAGGCTGTTGAAAGCCCAGGTTCACTATTTCATCGACTGAGCCAGTGGAAAGGGACTCATCAGGCAGTCCGCTCTCATGTTTTCCGGATCTGCATCATACAGCCTCGAAATCACCTCTCATCTGCTATTCGTTGATTATTATCTCCAATTGTTTATAATTGAATCAGGCAAGTCTCCCGTGGGGGAGTAAAGGGGCCGGACAACCAGAAAGAATTATAAAATACTGTGGAGGTGCCGCATGTTAGTATCAGCAAAGAGCACAATGGAATTCCCGCTCATGAAGCTTCTTGAGGAGCGTGCCGGTATACAGACCAAAAAGATGACGGAAGAGGGCAACCTCAGCAATGGCGAGACACTAAGCGTCAACGATGTCGTGCAGCTGGAGAGAGAAGACGTAAGTATTGGATGGGGAGCCTATGGCACAAAGTCCGGCCATCCCGAGATGCCCAGGAATGTCCGTGTATCCAAGGAAGATCAGGCGGCAATCAGCTCGATGCTCAACTCTGACAGGCAGTTCACCACCGCAGTGATAGCCAGTCTTATAGGAACAACCTGCGAATGGCTCGGAATATCGATGAAGGAAGCAATCGACCAAGCTCAGAAAGGCGCAGGAAAGGAAGCCGCTCCTCAGAAACCGGTCGAACCGTTCAAGGACACCTGCTGGAAAGTGCCGCATAAGGCTGAAGAGACTGCTCCTCCAAAGGAAGAGGCGCCGGCATATCATCTGCCTAAGGATTTCGATCCCGCAAACCCGTTCAGACACAGCTGCTGGGGCGTGCCCAAAAAAGCTTCGGAGGGCGGGCAGAAGAAAGAGGAACCGGCTGCCAGAGGCAACCACGGCATGCCAGAGTGGTTCGATCCCAACAACCCGTTTGGAAGCATCAACCGTCACAGCGGCGGAAACATCTGATATCAGATAACGCATATAAAAATCGGAAGGACATCCGGCTTCGCGCCCGGATGTCCTTTATTTTCAGGGATACAATGTCTGAACGGTATGTGTACTCCGATGGCTTATGTGTTTGTGGCTGTCTCTTCAGGCGATAACCAGGCAGGTGATATCAATTATCCGATGTATCATTTGGCAGTTCATCACCGCTTCCGTAAACTTCTGGCTTGCCGTAGCGGTTGTCACTCAATGTAAATACCTGAATCGGCTCTGCAGGCAATGATCATACAGGGGGCCAGACATCCTTGATATGACATTGAAATGTACGTTATAATGTCATTAGGAGGTGTTCGACATGAAAAGAGCGACCTTTTCCGAGCTGCGAAACAACGCAAGAAAGTACTTTGATGCCGTCGAGCAGGGAGAAAGCGTGGAGATATACAGGAAGGGAAAGCCTGTGGCAATACTCTCTCCCGTGGAGTCTCGCTCTCATACAAGATGGAAGACAAGCGCTCCGCTGGTCCTGGAAGGAGTCTCCCTGTCGGAGACAATACTCAGGGAGCGCGAGGAGAGTGAATGATGCGAATCTATCTTGACTCTTCGGCGCTTGTGAAGCGATATGTCTATGAGGCCGGATCGACCGATGTGGCAGAGCGCTGCGCACTGGCTTCTGAAGTGATTCTCTCCATCCTGGCGCTTCCGGAAGTAATTTCGGCGCTGAACCGCCTTAGAAGGGAGAACCGCCTCTCCGATCGCCAGTACGAGCAGCTCAGGAAAGCTCTTGTTCTCGATATGGAGGATGCTCTCGTCATCAACATGACAGTTCCGGTCATTCAGAAGTCTGTCATCTGTCTTGAACAACATCCTCTCAGGGCGATTGACAGTATACAGATCGCATCGGCTTTAGCAGCCTCAGCTGATCTATTCGTCTCTGCAGATATCCGTCAGTGCGAGGCCGCGGAAAAGATGGGCCTCCCTGTGGCGAAGGTATGAATGTTAAAAAAGGAGTCTGTCCCCATTTTTCAGATAAGCCTGCACGCATCCTTCGAGGATATCGTGGATATCCCTCGTCGCAAAGCCTGTCTTTTCGAGCTTTTCCGTGGACAGGAGCAGGTTGGTCCTGGTCAGGCGCAGCTGTGAATAATCGATGGTCTCGTATTGATATTCAGGAATGTGTTTTCTATAAATATCCATAAGCTCCGGATATCGCAGCGCGCCGGCGTTCACCACGTTGTATATCCCTCTTGCGTTGATGCCTATGAGATGCTGCAGTGCCTGTATGAAATCCGGTATGTACGTTATCGAATTGGGGATGTCGATGACTCTTCTGTAGCTTATCAGCTTTGTCAGCAGATTGCGCGGATGCGGGAGGTCGTCGAGGGGAATCCTGATTCTCGGGATCAGGATGTCATATCTTTCTGTCAGGGGCTCCAGCGCTCTTTCAGCGTAGATCTTGCTGCGGCTGTAAAAAAGATCAAAGAAATCAGGGCGTTCCTCTTCCGCTATGGGCGGCCTGCCATATTCGAAATGATAGATGCAGCCGCTGCTTATGTGTATGAGCCTGATTCCAAACCTCAGGGAGGCCTCGGCGAGCATGATCGGTATGCAGGTGTTTGCGAGCAGCGCCCCGTCCCTGTCGTTCTCGCAATCATCAACGTTATTCATTCCTGTGTCGCCGATGCAGTTGATCAGGATTTCAGGGCGTTCCCTCTCTATCTCGTCCTCAGCATCTTTCACGGTGGAGATTCTTCTGCTGGAAATCTTACATTGAAGAACTTCCTGCAGCCTGCTGCCTATAAATCCCGCCCCGAGAATCAGTATCCTGTTTTTCATCTGCCGCTCCAGATTATTTAAACATTTTCAGTGTGACGGCTTTTCGGCAAAAGCTCTCAAATAATCCCCATAGCCCGCAGGTATGTCTGCGGCGTATTCCCTGAGCTTCTCCCTCGTGATAAACCCCATTCTGAATGCAATTTCCTCGATGCAGCCGATCTTCAGCCCCTGCCTTTCTTCGATGGTTTTGATCAGAATTCCGGCGTCTATCAGGGAGTCGCACGTTCCGGCATCGAGCCATGTAAAGCCCCTTCCCAGCAGTTTTACCTTCAGCCTGCCCCTTCTCAGGTATTCGCTGTTTACATCTGTAATTTCGAGCTCACCTCTCTCGGAGGGCTTTATATTTCTCGCAATATCCAGAACGGCATTGTCATAGAAATAGAGCCCGGTGACCGCCCAGTTCGACCTGGGCCTCTCTGGCTTTTCCTCTATCGACAGGGCGTTGCCTTCTTCATCCACCTCCACCACGCCGTAACGCTCAGGATCCTTCACGTTGTAGGCGAATATTACCCCGCCGTCCTGCAGGGAGGATGCCTCTTTGAGGAAGCGGGTGAGATCGTGGCCGTAAAATATGTTGTCTCCCAGTATGAGGCAGACATTATCGCCGCCTGTGAACTCTCTGCCGACGATGAAGCTTTCGGCGATGCCTCCCGGATTCTCCTGGACTGCATATGAAAAGCAGAGGCCGAGATCGCTTCCGTCGCCGAACAGGTCTCTGAACCTGGGCAGATCCCCAGGTGTCGAGATGATGAGAATATCCCTGATGCCTGAGAGGATCAGCACAGACAGCGGATAGTAGATGAGCGGCTTGTCGTAGACAGGGAGCAGCTGCTTACATACAGCTTTCGTAATCGGATAGAGCCTGGTGGCTTTCCCGCCTGCCAGAAGTATTCCTTTCATATGAGCATTATACTCCTTCCGATGGATAATCCGGATTTCTCGCTGGTTCTCTTTTTCCCTTTGTGAAGTCGTTTCGCAGCGCAGATGCGCTGACATGTGATATCGTGTGTTGCAGGGAGTCCACTGCCGTCATTTCATCTGCCAGAAAAAGCGCCTGCTCCCGGCTATGACGGGAAGAGCCCTGGCAATGCACAGGAAGAGCGCAGCGCCTGTGAAGATATAGCCTGCTCCTGCAGCTGTATCCGTGAGGGGATGATTTACTCCCGGGATATGGCCTGCTATGAGAAGGGAAAATGCAGCGGCTTTTGCAAAAGCGTAGGCGAACCTGCCGGTCTTTGATACAACTATGAAAGAGCCGATTCTGCCCTTCACCATCGATGATTCTCCGAAAGCGGTAAAGCCCTGCTCGTAGGCGATGCTTCTGAGGCTGTCTGTTATTATGCCTCTTATGACTACCAGCAATGGAACCCATACAGGAAGCCATCCCAGTGCCATGAATGAAATCCAGTAGACATTCTCGACTATTCTGTCGCTCATGATGTCCAGAACAGCGCCGGTTTTTGACACTTCGTTATACTTTCTCGCCACATAGCCGTCCAGGCCGTCGAGAAGCATCGCGAGAACAGTAAATGAAAAGGCTGTCCAGTATGCAGCCGCCGATCTGAAAAAGAGCAGGCTTACTGCAATAAGAGCAAGCAGGGTTCGAAACAGTGTAATGTATTTTGCCATTGCTTAAATCTTCCCGTAAGCTGCCTCATAATCTTGCCGTATTTCAATTCAGGATGGGTAGCATTCCTTCAGAATGCGCCTTCCTGCAATACCACCGCCCTGACGGTTTTCACGATGATTATGAAATCGAGCCAGAGCGACCAGTTTCTAACATAAAAGACATCCATCTCGATTCTCTTCTCAAACGGGACATCGTTCCGCCCGCTTGTCTGCCAGAAGCCGGTAATACCGGGACGGGCCATCACGATCAGCTCCCTGAACTCTTCGAGAGAGGGGAATTTATCTGAGCGGAAGGGACGCGGCCCTACTATGCTCATATCTCCTGCCAGCACGTTGAAGAGCTGCGGAAGCTCATCGATGCTCGTCCGCCGCAGAAATCTCCCCAGCGGAGTTATCCTCGGATCGTCTCTGAGCTTGTCGAAGGTGTCAAGCTCCTGGCGCGCTTCAGGGTGTTTTTCAATGTATTCGCAGAGGAGTTTCCCGCTGTCGAGGGCCATCGTGCGGAACTTGATGAAGGTGAAGGGGCGCTCGAATCTGCCGATTCTCTTTTCGGCAAACAGCACCGGCCCCCTGTCCTGAAGCTTTATCATCACGGCGACCACGACGAGGAGCGGCGAGAAGACAATGATGCAGATGCATGAGAAGAGAAGATCAAAAAAGCGCTTGATGAAAGTGTTCCATCTTTTATTGAGGCTCACTGTCGTCCTGATTATCAATGTCTCATTGACTGAGTCTATCTCTGAGCCGAAGCTGGAGAGGCCGTACATGTCCGGGATGATTTTGACTTCTTCGCTGTAGCGCTCGCAGAGGCTGAACAGGGAGATCAGGGTCTTGTGGTCCATCGATGGTACAGCGATCATCGTCTCATCGAAAAGATCTGCGCGGTGCATATCTTCGATCTTTCCCATGATTTCTCGAAGCTCTCCATCACCTGCCGGCGCAGGGATATCTTCCAGGAATCCTGCGATGCGGTAGCCAAGGTACCGGTTCTCCTCCATGAACTTTGCAGCTCTGCTGCCTGTAACGCCTGTCCCTATGATGAGCACTCTCTTTTTGAAGTGATCGATGGAGAAGAGAAGGTACTTCGCGGCTATTCTGAAAACAGGGAAGAAGAACAGCAGAAAGACTCCTGTCAGGACTGTCGATACTCTGGAGATATAACCTATCTGATGGGTGATCGTCGCCATCATGAAGACGATGAAGAGGGTAAATGCCGCAGCCCTGTAAAGATGAAGCAGCTCCAGCCAGAAAACCCTGCGCTTCGAGTAGGCGCCTTCCATCGAGAGGATTACTGTGAAGACAGGAAGTGTCCACCACCAGGTCTGCAGGTATATGGAGAAAGGGTGGAGCCGGTCTGTGAAAATGTCTGCGAACTGCGGGATGAAGTATGTCCTCATGAAGTATCCCAGGTAAAAGCATAGAAAAAGGCACAGGTTATCTGAGATGATCAGGCTCAGCGTGACCGGAAGGGAGCGGGTGAGGTGGCTAACAAACCGTTGCGCCATGGCTCTGTACCTTTTCATTGAAAAAGCTCATGAATTCGGACTGGAAGCGCTCTATGCCGAACAGCTCCGCCTGTGCCCTCACCGCCGCAGGGTCGAAGGTCGATGACATCTCGTCAAAGCGCTTTACTGCATCACACAGACTCTTTACCTGCTGATCGGGGAAAAAAAGTCCACTGACGCCTTCCTTCACTGTCTCGCAGGCTCCTCCCCGCCTGTATGCCAGCACCGGCGTTCCGCAGGCCATCGCCTCGACAGGAGTGATCCCAAAGTCCTCGTCGGCGGCGAAGACAAGACATTTGGCTTTCTGGAGTAGCTCTCTCGCAGTGTCCGCAGCAGCGAAGCCCATGAATTCTATGTTCTTTCCTGCGCTTTTCCTAATTCTGTCATAGTCAGGGCCATCTCCAACCACCACGAGCTTTCGATCCGGCATGGCAGTAAAGGCGTCCACTATGAGATCGACCTTCTTATACGGAACCATCCTCGAGAGCACGAGGTAGAAGTCTTCTTTCTTCTCATGGAGCGGGAAACGGGCAGTGTCGACAGGCGGATAGATAACCTGAGCTTCCCTTCGGTAATATTTTCGGATACGCCGCGCAATGTATGCAGAACATGCGGCGAAATGGTCGATCCTGAATGAGGAGATCGTGTCCCACATCCTCAGATAGTGAAAAACTCCCCTGGCCACGATTCCTTTGAGGCCCCTGGTGAGTCCTCCGCTGGACAGATATTCGTGGTAGAAATCCCAGGCGTACCGCATCGGAGTATAGCAGTAGCAGAGATGAAGCTGATTGACATTTGTATGGCAGCCCTTCGCGAAGGCGTGAGAAGATGAAATCACCACATCGTAGCCGGAGAGATCGAACTGCTCGATTGCGAATGGCATCAGAGGAAGATACGCTCTGAACTTCCTTTCGGCCATCGGGAGCTTCTGGATGAATGTGGTGTGGGCCTTTTTCCCCTGGAAAAAGGCTCGGTCCCCTCCCTTGATGAAATCGCAGAGGCAGTAGAGGTCTGCCTGGGGAAAGAGCCTGAGCAGCTGTTCGACGACCCGCTCGGAGCCGACATAGCTTTCAAACCATTCATGAACTATGGCAACTTTCATGTCCCGGCTTTCCGGCAGCGCTCATTATCTGCCTCTTATTGCCTGATTATATGGAGAAATGTTGTATTTTGCCACAGGGAAGGCAATTCCCTCTATGGCTCAGCATCCTGATAGTTTCTCCCGGTATATTCACCTGATTCAGAGGCTCACTGCAGTTAGAGTCATTGAGTGTGAAGCCTTCCTGCCGGCATTTCCTGATATGGTGAATTCAGTCCTGCTGTGAAGGAATTACTCGCCATCAAGGATATATTAACGCTCAAAATTTCCGCCATTTGTAGATGAGGAAATTTTGATTACCACAGCTTTTACTGTGGTTGTTAATTATGCTGGTGAGTATAAAATTTCCAGCAATAAGCGGGAAATATTTGACAGCGCATCAGCCTTTATAGTATAATTACTCTGAGTTTTTGTATTTTAACAATTAATTATACCAGGCGAGAAATAAGAAGGGGGATGAGAAATGAGAAAAATACTCAACACCTTGGGAGCTTTGCTGATGCTGTGCACAATTGTTTTCAGCCTGTCAGGCTGCGGTTCCTCTGGAAGCAGCGATACAGGAAGCTGGTGGGGAGGAGGCGACAGCGGCGGCGGTACGACCACCGCGCCTCAGGTTCAGACTCTCACTAATCTGAACAACCCGGGCCAGCCAATCCGCCAGGGAGACTGGACGCAGATCAACGGGACCGGTTTCGGCAGTACTCAGGGAGCCGGCTATGTGCTTTATACTCTCGAGAACGGCGCCACAGGAAATGCCGATCAATACAGCCAGTGGACAGATACACAGATCACCTGCCGCGTTCCTGTCACGATACCTATGGGCATAAAGGGAAAGGCCACATGGGGCGCCCAGGTTTTCACTGATAACGGCCAGTCGAGCAACAATCTGCCAACAAACGGCAATCCGACGCCCAACCCTACGCCTACTGACGTGCCTCCCTCTCCGACGCCTACTCCGACACAGTCAAGCTCGCCCACTCCTTCTCCGACAACCACGACAACACCATCTCCAACGCCGACAAGCGGCGGTGGCGGTGGCGGCGGTGGTGGTGGCGCCACGACTCAGTGGTGGGATCTCGGCTTTGCATATTATACCAGCTCTGCCAGCAATGTTCAGGTAGGCGCGGACATTGACGGTAACGTGTACGTGTCCTATGAGGAAGGTGGAAAGGTATATATAACTGAGAACGATGGGGTCGGCGCCAAGGCCAGCAGGACGACCGGCGGGAACTTCACCTTTGTCGGAAGCTTTACCGGCAGCAGCCACTCCCTCTTCGTTCCGCAGGACACGTCAAAGACCATCGGCGTCGCATACCAGAACACCACTGCACTGACCGTGCAGAAGGGCGTCAAATCCGGATCCACCTGGGGCTTCTCAAACTTCACGACTGTTGGTGGAACAACTCCCAGTGGTCTCTGTTATCCCAGTCTGTATATGTCAGGCAATGAGGCATACACATCATACGGCTTCTCCGACAGCGGAACCCACAAAGTCGGCGTGACCAATTTCACATTGCCCTCGACAGGTGGCACGACATACACCACCTGGGGCAGCACCCCTCCCATGGGGAGCGTCACCGGCCAGAACGCCACGATCTCGAAGGGCACAAACCTTAACATGGGATATTACAACGGCAGTACTTACAACATCGGGTCATACAACGGCAGCGGATGGACGAACTATTCGTCTTCCGGCATAGGCGTCAATACGACTCTGAGAAATGCCCAGACGACGACAAACGGCACAACGCCATTTGCGCTGTTCTACAAATCCGGAGGGACACCTGACGGATGGAATCTCTGGTATTATAACACCAGTTCCAGTTATTACATGCCGTCTGGGAACCCTTCGACAATCACGACCTCAAGCAGCAATACATGTGGAAAACCGATAGTGGCCAACGGCAAAAAGACCGTCGCATACTATGACAGCTCAACTTCAACAATATTTGTTTCGCAGAACTCAGACTGCTCAGCCCCTTGGTCGAACATAGGCTCGTTCGGCACCACAGGCTCATCGTTCGGTGTTGGCAGCACTGCCAACGGAGCGCCGATTGTGTCTTATCAGTCTCAGAATGCCGGCTATAATGCGATCAGGACCCAGGTGTATTCGTCAACCACTCCTAAAGTAGTTGCGCAGCGCGAGTTTATGAGAGCCACGCTGCTCTGCTGCTATATGGGAGTGAAGCTCCCGATGCCGAGACTCTGACGACACGCGCATCGTAAACAACCTTCAAGCGACCGAGAGCCCCGCAGGAAACCCCGACGGGGCTCTCTTCATGAAGGGGAACAGGTCACACTCGGATAAACTATCACAGAGAGTGTGATTTCAGGCAGGGGAATATGAACGCTTCCCAGGTGTCAATGCCGAAGGAAGACCTGCTCCGGACGCTGTATGGCTCGGGGCTGGCCATGATGGCCATTTCCATCCCCTTCTTTGACGCATTCACAGCTCTCGGCGTCATCATTGCCCTAACTGCCGCTTTGATGATTCGTACTGCGTTCCCGAAACCCTCAAAGCCTCTCCCTCTGTGGAGCTCAGAATACGCCCTGGCGCTCATTCTTATAACGGCGGCGCTGTCCTTTGCCGCCGTGTCAGACAGGATGCCGGCAGCTATGAGATTTCTCGAGATGCTCACAGGAGCGGCGATCTTCTATCTCGTAAAAGCACATGGCAGGCATAGCCCTGAAAGGCTCGTATCCATCTCGGGTCTCATGTTTTTCCCCTTTGCGCTGGTGGTTCTGTTCTCGATAGCCCAGGCCGTGACAGGAGACTATCTGACTCTGATCCCGCGAGGCATGGGAGGAGGTCTTGGAGCGGTAAAGGGAAGGATATCGTCCATCTTCGATTCTCCAAACATCCTCGCGCCGTACCTGCTTCTCGCTCTGCCATTCCTGCTCGGAATAAGCTCTGTCAAAGCTTCCTCACCTGGTGAAAAGACGGTTCTCAGGATCCTGCTGGTGCTCGGCCTCGCCTCGCTTGTAATGACCTTTTCCAGAAACGCATGGATTGCCATCGTATTGAGCACAGCGCTGATGATTTTTCTTTCGACGGAGAGGAGGATGAAGGCTGCGCTGATATCTGCGCTGGCGATCTTCATATGTTTTGCAGCATTTGCCTGTGTGATTAAGAAAGATGCCGTTATCTCCCATGCATATCGACAGGAGCCGGACAGGAGCAGATTGATCACTTACAGAACGGCGCTCATAATGATAAGGGAGAATCCCTTATCCGGAGTGGGGCTCGGTAACTTCCGCACCGCTTTCCCACTGTATTTCAGCAGAGGCGACATCTCTTTTTTCGACGGCTCTGCAGCATGGTCGGCTCATGACACTCTTCTCCAGATTACCGCCGAGACAGGCCTTCCAGGCGGCGCAGCCTTTATCTGGTTCATTTCGGCACTGCTCTATGAAATCGTCAGAGGGAGGAAGAGAAGCCCTCCGGAGGGGGCGATCATACAAGGCGCTCTGTGGGGAATCCTGGCAATGCTGCTGTTCGGGATTTTCGACTGCACCATCAGCCATCACAAGTGCGGATTCGCTTTCTTTTTCATCGCGGGCTGCGCCGCCGGCCTTGCAGAGGGCCGGAATGATGCAAAGCTGCCGGACAGCAGCGCCGGTAAAGACAGAGACATGCATTGCGAAATGAATAAGGATAAGGCGGAGGGTTTGACTGAGGCTCCTGAGATGCCTGCTCCGGAATCTGAAACATCCGGTGCGCCCGAAGAAGAAGGCGGAGGGAAGGCGGCACGATGATTGCATCAGCCATCCTGATCTCCTTTCTGGGATACTGCGCAGTCCTTTCGCGCCGAATCCGATGGCCGGTCGAGCTTGTCCCTTTAACAGTCATCTCATCGATCTGCTGTTTTCTCTATCTCTCTGCCGTTTTCTCCTTGCTTGTGCCGGCCATTTACCTGATCTTTGCAGGAGGGCTCATATGTCTCGCCGTTTTCTTCATTGAAGGAAGAAGTGATATCAGGCAGTCTCTGGCGAGATTTCTGACTCCGGGAATGGTCCTCTTCATCATCATGAGCGTTTTCGTCTGGCTCCGGTTCAAAGGATGCGTATACAACGACTGGGACGAGTTCACCATATGGGGCAGGATGGCGAAGGAGATGCACGTAATGAAAGGCCTCATAGGGCCTGAGAGCTCCATGAGGTTCAAAGACTACCCTCCCGGAGCGGCGCTTCTCCAGGTCTTCCTCACCACTTTCACCGGTTTTTCCGAAGGGATGACCTTCGTGGCGCTGAATTTCACGATTCTCTGCGCTCTCACGATCTTCCAGTGCAGGATATCCTGGAAATCCTGGCCCTGCAGCCTGCTGATGTTGGCGTGCAGCGTCGTTGCCGTTCTGATGTGGGGGCGCACATTCGATACGATCTATGTGGACCATCTGCTCGGCCTTTTCTTCGGCGCCGCCCTGGCTTCATACATGTTCGCCCCGAATCCCAGGAGGGATGCGCTGATGCGCCTGATGCCCGTTTTCTTTTTCATCGCGCTGATCAAGCCTTCAGGGATATATTTCGCTGCCGTGGCCTCGGCTTTCATATGGACGGACAATGCGGTGGATTTTCTGGCAGGGGCGGGAGCATCGCGAAGTCCTCAGGGAGAGGCTGCCAGTGAACGCTTTTCACCGGAGCGGAGGGATTGCCTTAAGAGGACGGCCCTGCTGCTCATCGTGCTCACGGCTCTTCCTTTCATTTCGCAGGGCATCTGGAAGTCCCGGCTCAAAGCCATGGCGTTCGCGAAATCCTGGCCTGTCAGCTTCACATTCAGCGAAGCGCTCCGCAGCTTTTCAGAGCGCGAAGGAAGCCCGCGGGAGAGCGAGATCATCGATCGCTTTGTACAATCCCTTTCAACATCAGATCTTTCATACCTCGGTGGCGTGTCGAGGCTTATCCGCCTTACTCCACGGACAGGTCTCGTTCTGCTTCTGGCTGCCGCCATCGCCGCAATGATGCTCCATAGAGGCGCTCTTTTCAGAATCCGCACAGCGGCGGGCCAGGCCGTCCTTTTTGTCGGCTGGGCTATTTATATGGCCGGGCTCCTTGTGATACTGTACCTGCATTACTTCCACGACGAAGAAAGCGTGCGGCTTGCCTCCTTTGCCCGCTACACCGCCACGTACTACATCGGCTGGACCATGGTCGTCCTTGCGCTGTACCAGATGCTTCTGACAGAGAAGCGAAGCAACGATATAATTTGTCCGCATGTCAGTTCAAAGGCCGGGAATCAGGCTGCCGAGAGTCGCGGCGCGGTCGGTCCGGAGCCATGCAGGGCAGGGGATGATGCTCTGCTTCCGGATATATCGGAGAATCCGACTGATTCGGTGAAATACAGGGCCTCGATGCCTGTGATGGCCGTCGCTTTGCTGTCGCTTTTTGTCTGCGCCTTTTGCGATGTCCATCACTACGAGGCTCCCAGAGAGATTGTACAGTTCAGGCGGGACGTTCAGAAACAGCTTTCCTCCATAAAAGACCTGTCGCCGCTTGACGACTCTTTCTACATTGTCTGGCAGAACATCCCGGGAGCTCCAAAGGTCATGCTTTCTTATGAGCTCTCGCCGAGAAAGACCAACGAGAACGGATGGAGCCTGGGAAAGCCATACAGCGATAAAGATATCTGGACCGTGGACAAAACAGCAGGCGAGTGGGCTGCAGAGCTTGCCGGATACGACTACCTGCTCGTCGGAAAAGGCGACGAGCAGTTCTGGAGGCTGTACGGGGAGCTTTTCGAAGAGCCTGCCGAGAGCAGGAAGCACGGCCTCTTCAGGGTCATCCGGATCGACGATAGGACTGTGAGGCTCAGGATTATGAAGTAGGAGAGAGCCGCACCTTCCAAAGATCTATCTCCATACCGTTATATGACTTTCCGGCATGGACCCTTGTGAAGCGCTTGAGCCCCTTTCCCTTGAAGAAGAACAGCCTCGTGAACATGCTGCACGAAAGCTCCGGAGATGACACGACGACATGCCAGCCGCCCTCTTCAGTGACGATCAGTGAATAGGGAAACCGCTGATTCCCATAAGATTTCTCCATCAGTCTGCCTTCAGGCGACATAAGCACCAGGGAGCATGGCGGGCAGGCTCCCTCCGAGTCTCTCACTGCCGCGTTGCAGGATTTTCTGTCTATCAGCAGCTCGCACTGTCGGCCGTTCACTACAGTATGACAGAGCAGGCTGCCGTTCTTTGCTTCGCATGGAATCGGAATGCCCTGGAAAGACGGTCTTGGGGATATCCACGTCTCCCTGTCAAAGTCATTTCCGGCCTTGAGCCGGAAATACAGCTGCAGAGACTCGGGAGGGGAGAGAGACAGCTCTTCCCTGAATGAGCGCAGCACGTCGGAAGAGGCTCTGCTGTCGAGAGACAGGGCTATCCCGGCTTTTTTGAAGTCCCAGAGGCCGTAATGCCCCCAGTACTGAGCCTTGCCGACGAGATCTCCCGTGATGAGCAGATACTGCTCGCGAGTCTCGCCGAACATGAGGGGGATCAGCTTCTCAGCTGTGCCTTCTCCTGTCTCGGCTGTGAGAAAGCTGTCCGCTTCATCTTTTTTCATGGTCAGCGCCTTGTTGAGCAGAGAGATGGAGCGCTCGGTATCGCGGACACTGCCGTTCAGCGCTTCAAAGGCCCCGTTTGAGCCGCAGTTCAGCATCCTCAGCACGGCAAGCGCTTCTTCCTCGCTTCTCGAGGTGAGTATCCTCGAGATCCAGTAGGTTGGAGGTTTCTCGAGGGTGTGGTTGTCAACAGATACCGCCCTGTCAGAGCCGAAGGTGATGAAATCCCCATAGTCCCAGTATGATGTTACAATGGCATCAGGGGATGATTTCTCCCTCAGAAAGGTGAAGGCCTCGTCATATGCGGAGTTCATGGCTGGGATGAAGTTCACTGCTTCTTTATACCCGAGAGATATCTGAAAGCACATCAAGCCTGTGACAAAGAGGACGGCAACGGCCTGAAGTGCCCTGTTCAGCAATGTGAAATCCCTGAGCGCTGAGAAGAGCCGCGAAGAGAGCGCCGCCAGAGCCACTCCCGCCGTAATTGCGAAGGGAGGAACCAGCAGCAGAAGAAAGCGCGCCCCTTTCAGGCTGGTGTATATCGTGCCGCCGATCCAGATGGCGAAGAGGATGGGGATTACTGTCCGGACGAGGCGGTTCTCCTTTCTGCCTGCGGCAATAATTACCAGTCCTGCTCCGCACAGCAGCAGGAAGATCTCTCCACCTGTGATAGACATGAGAGTCGGCCACGAAGCGGGCTGAAGCTCTGCGACGCTCAGGAACACGTTGGGCCACAGATCGTGCTGCAGCGTGTCCTTCATGCCGGCCATCTGAAAAGTCATTCGCCAGGCGTCGAAAAATATGGAGGCTTTGCCGGTGAAGAGAATAGCAGACAGAATGGCTGAGCTGAACAGCACCGAGCATATGAGAATGAGGTCTTTCGGTCCCCCGCTCTGCCGGAGCGATTCAGCCAGGGGCTTTCCATTGAGCCAGGCGGTGAAGAGAAGGACCGGAACCGCCAGGACAATGGAGCCGGCGAGGGAGTAGGGCAGGAACCACCATCCAACCCATGCGAAGACGAAGAGACCCAGAAATAAGCCTGAAAGAGCACTCATGATCAGCTTCCCGGCAGCTCTGTCGGCTCTCAGGGCTTCCAGCAGAAAAAATACGACCGCGGCAGGCAGCGCCACGTTGTAGATATCGGTGTCAGAGCCGAGAGAGCGGCCGATGAGCGCCGGATTGACGGAAAAGAACACTGATGCCAGCAGCCCGGCCAGATTCCCTCCAAGCCTTCTCCCTGCCAGAAATACGAGCAGCGCCGCTATTAGTGAGATTGCCAGCGGAACATAAAAAGACGATTCCATTATGGTGTATGCCTGGTCAAAGCTGGAGAGAATCCTGTAGAAAAAGGCGATGAACATCGGGTGGAGGAGAGGCCTCACCGCGACGCCGTAAGGCGCCATCACGTGGTTATCCCACTGGCCTTTCCCCTCTTTCAGGCAGTCGCCCTGCAGGCCGTGGGCGAGTATGTTTCTGGCATAGCGCAGATAGAGATAGGGGTCATAATCCCCCAGGTATGGGAACCTCCTGCCGCCGTGCTGATACGAGAGCCCTTTTCTTATCGACCCGGCCTTCTCTTCGATCTCCCTGTCAAGCTGTTCTCTGTGCTCGCCTTTATACTGTTCGAACCGGGTGTCCAGCAGCGTCCGCAAGCGCTTTCTGTCTGCCGTTCCGGCTTCTTCACCGAGCGATTGCCCGACTTTTTCCCTGTGTATTTCATAGACACTGTCTGTTGCCATCTGCCTCGCATAGGGGAAAGAGGCGGGGAGGAGCCTGAGCCATATGGTGAGCAGCCACGGGATGATAAGCAGCGCGAGCCACAGGGGATAGGACCGGCTTCCCCTGGAAGCGCTGTTTCCTCCTTTGCCCGAATCCGCGTCAGATGCGGGAGATGCATGCGGTGCTGAGCTGTCCTTCTGTTCCTGAATGACTGCGCTGGCCTCCTTCTCTTGAATCAATCGGCCGGATCAATTCCGAACATTCTTCAGATCTGCCCTGCAGCCCTTCAAAGCCGAATCTGTCATGTCCGGAAAGGCGCATTCTTCCGGAAGAGGGTGACTTCCTCTCCGGAGAGAAGTGTATAGCCATGGATGAGGAACTCTGGAGAGGAGCGCCCGGCGTGTCTTCGGCCAGCAGGATGAGCCTCGCAGCAGCGCTCATCTCTGTGGCCGTCCCTCTTGCCGTTCACCTGATGGCTCTTCCCGTCACCGTTCCTCCCGGCGACAGCGGGACTTTCATCACCGCCGCGGTATGCAGCGGCGTGGCGCCTCCGCCTGGCTACCCCCTCTATATCCTGGCAGGGAAGATATTCTCGCTTCTACCGCTCGGCAGCCCTGCCTGGAGAATCGCCCTGATGGACGCTCTCGCGAACAGCGTCACACTGCTTATCGTTTTCTTTCTCGTTATGAAAGGCACAGGAAGGGTGATCGCCGCATCGGCCTCAACTTTATTTCTGGGCTTTTCGCTCTATTTTGTCCGCTCATCTGCAACTGCAGGCGTGATGCCGATAGCCGTAATGCTGGCGGCGCTTACATTCGCCGTGCTGCTATCCTGTGATTCAAAAGGCGGAAGCTCTGCCGCAGGCAGGAGAGGCCTTAACATTGCCGCTTTGCTGGCCGGGCTGACCTGCGCGGCCCATCCGGCCGGGTTTCTGCTACTGCCGCTCGCAGTCACCGTGATGGCCGTCCGCAGGAATGAGTTCGGCGCCGGCGCTGGAAACGCTGCTGGCCAGGCAGGCTGCTTTTTTCTGGGCCTTCTTCCTTATCTCCTGATCCCTCTCTTTGCGCTGCGCAAGCCTTATCTTGACTGGGGATCGCCAGACACGCTCCACTCATTTCTATACTATCTGAGCTGCAGGGATCTCTACATACCCGACCTCTCAGCATCGTCAGCACGTCTGCCGTTTTCACTGTTCACCGTTGAAGCAGGATTTCTGACGTTCTTTTCGCTGATTAAGGAGTCGATGACGGTTTTTGTCCCGGCGCTTGCACTGACCGGAATACTGGCGCTCTATCGAAAGAAGAGGCTTTACGCCTTCACTCTCTTCTGGGTAATCGTCATCTCAGGCCCTGTTCTCTTTATCATGACCTCTCTTGCCGATGCTCAGGCAGGCAGGGTCACATTCTCTCATCTTCTGCCAATCCCTTCCTTATTCATTGCCATCGCAGCCGGCTTCGGGCTTGACGCGATCTTTTCCGCCATCAGTGAGATGGAATGGGCGAATGAAAAGCGCCGCCAGGCTGTTCAGTGCGGAATCGCTCTTGTGCTCATGGTTCCGTTCTGCCTGTTTCAGATCCCCACGGCCCTCTCTCCAGGCTCCGGGGCAGCCGGGGAATACGGGCGCAACATTCTCGACAACCTTCAGGAACGAGCCGTTATCTTTACGGGAGGCTCCACTCTTTCAATACTGTCATATCTGCAGGAGGCTGAGGGGCTCAGGAGGGATGTGGTAATCATCGGCCTCCCTCTGTATCCCTGGAGGGCCCGGCAGATAGTGACGAGGCACCCTGAGCTCCTCGATGAGGCGGCGCCGTCAAAGGCGGACAGCAGGCAGGCAGATGCCGGGATAGGCAGGTACAGGAGCGCAGAATCATTCATCGCCGCAATAGCAGAGAAGAATGCGTCCCGCCGTCCGGTCTGTTTTGACATGGACTCTGCCAGGGAAAAGAGGAGCATGGAAGCGCATCTGATACCTGAGGGCCTCGTGTTCCGGTATGAGGCGGAAACAGGCGGCGAGGCAAAGCAGGCCTCTCTGAAGCGCTCGTATGAGAGCCCGCGGAAATTCTCTTTCGACCTCCTCATGGCGGCAGGAAAATCAAAGCTCCCTGATGTCCGATCCTATATCGAGCTCTATGCAGGAAGCTATACCATGGCAGGTACTGTCTATGCCATGAACGGTCTCTTTGAATACGCCGAGGCCGAGCTTCTCACCGCCCTTGCGCTAAGGCTGGATTTCGAGCCTGCGCTGAATGTGCTGGAGCAGGTGAGGAAAAAAGCGGCGCAGAATGACAAGCCTCCAGTGGAGATGAAGCGATGAAGGTCAACGAGCGCATGTATTTCGCGGCAATGGCCGTCGTGATAGCGGCGATTACAGTCATCACGTGGTTCCCGTCCCTTTCCAACGCGTACTGCGGCAATGAAGAAAAGATCTTTGTCACCGATAATCCCATTGTCGCAGAGAAAGGCTGGGCGGCCGCAGAGAGCCTTCTTTCTCCTTCCTGGTACCGTGAGCACGGGATCTCATATATGCCGGCGGCTCTTCTATCATTCGGAATCGAATACGTGCTCTTCGAAGACAATCAGAGAGCCTTTCACTGCGCAAACATGGCGCTTCACCTGTTAAACTGCACGCTGGCTTTCATTCTCCTGTATCTCTTCAGCAGGAGCGCCGGCCTTTCACTGATTGCGGTTCTTCTCTTCTCGATTCACCCTGTGAACGCTGAGGCGGTAGCATCGCTTTCAGGGAGGCCTGTGCTGTTGTCCGGCCTTTTCTATCTTCTTTCCATGATCTGTTATCTTCTCTACATGAGAAAAGGGAGGCTGCCCTTTTTCTGGCTGTCTTTGGTTACCGCGGCTCTGACCATGGCGTCATCGCCTGCAGGAATATCGCTCCCGCTCGCGCTCATGGCGATCGGCCGGATATCGGGAGAGGACGGTCAAAGAGCTCGAATCAGCAACCTGCTTCCTTTCGCGGTCCTCTCTGCTCTATCAATCCTGATGATGGCGCTGGCAAACGGCGGACTGATTAACGGAGTGTATCCCCTCTCCGCCACCTTTTCATACCTGCGGAGCCTCTGTGTGACGAGCTATGCTCTCCTTTCCATACTCGGCAGGATTCTGCTTCCGTTCAATCTTGCAGCCTTCTATCCTTATCCCGATCTTCTTCATATGCCTGCATTCCTACTACTGTCACCGCTCATTGCCGGAGCGCTTCTGTCTCTCGGTCTTTATACAGCGCTGTCCTCAAGAAAGGCTGCTCCCGGGATCGTACTTTTCTTCATCCCCCTGCTTCCGCAGCTGCACCTCTTCCTGGAATACGATGCGATTTCGGCTGATATGGACGCATATCTCTCTTCTCTCGGTCTTTTCTACCTTGCAGCCCTGCTCCTGATTGCCGTGGCGGAAAAGACAGGCCCATACAGGAAAGCCGTGGCGGTCTTCTCGGTGACAGCTCTTGTTGCCGTGGCAGTCAGCTGTTCGGTGATATCGCATCAGAGATGCGCCATCTGGACAGACAGGGAGAGCCTGCAGAGAGACAGGGAAGTCCATATCCCTGAAACAGACAGGGAAGCCGCAATGAACAGGAAGAAGCTTGAAGGGGCTGTTGCAGAGCTGAGCTCAAAGCTGAACATGAGCGGAGGCGCTGACGCGAAGCTCCTCACCGATCGCGGAATCCTGTATATGCGCAGCGGGGACAATGAAAAGGCCATGGCGGATTTCTGCATTGCCGTGAAGGTGAGCCCGGACTTCGCTCCTGCTTTCTTCCACCGTGCCGCTCTGCAGTGCAGAACAGGCCATTATGAGGAGGCCGCCGGGGACTATGAGCGTGCCATACAGATCGATCCGTCCAGTATTTTCATCTACCTGGGAAGGGCGAACGTCTATGCGGAGCTTGGTCAGTTAAAGAAGGCAATAGCAGATTACTCTTTTGTCCTCAAGAACGAGCCGGGCAATCTGGAAGCCCTGATTAACAGGGCAACTGCCTATGCCAGCGATGGAGACTTCGGAAAGGCGGCGGCGGACCTTGATGAAGCGCTCCAAATTGCTCCTGACGAGCCGGAAGCGCTGTACAGGAGGGGAGCGATAGAGATCGCCCTTGGAAGGGAGAATGAATCAGTGCCGTATTTCCGAAAGATCCGCACTATAACAGGCGCGGTAGACCCGCAGCGTGTCACGTCTTTTGTTACGGCTTTCAGGAAAGGAGCGGCAGGGAAGAAGCCATGAACAGCGGTGCATCTGCCACGAAAGCCCCGTTAGCAGTCTGGAAGGTGCTTATTGCCCTCTCGATTCTGGCAGCAGTAACAATCATATCCTTTTATCCGACGCTGTCGTGCGGCTTCACAAACTGGGACGATGATAAGTATGTCACTGATAATCTGATGATCAGGGAGCTTTCGTGGAACGGTATCATAAAGTTATTCACCACATTTCAGTATCACTGGTACCACCCCTTCGTGGGCCTGTCATATTCCGTGGAATACCATTTTTTCGGACTGAATCCGAGAGCCTATCACACTACCAACCTTGTGCTCCACCTGCTCAATGTCTTCTGCGTCTACTGGTTTATCCTGCTCATTACAGGCGATCACCTCATCTCATTCGTCACATCGATCCTCTTTTCGGTCCATCCGCTCAGAGTCGAGTCGGTGGCCTGGATCACAGAGAGAAAGGACCTTCTCTTTTCTCTGTTCTTCCTGCTCTCCTCCGTCGCTTATATCTACTACCTCAAGGGAGGGAAGTGGCTCTTCTACTGTCTTTCAATCCTTTCCTTCATCGTATCCCTACTGTCAAAGCAGATGGCGGTGACACTCCCTCTCACGCTGCTTCTGATAGATTTTTTCTTCAGGAGGCTCAACTGGAAAGCATTAGCGAACAAAATGCCGTACTTTATAGCTTCAGGTGCTATTGTTTTCATCATCCTGTTCGGCAGCAGAAACCTCTCCCTGTCGGCACATCAGTTCCCTGAGCTCTGCTGGTATCATAACCTTTTTATAGCATCATATGTGGTCATGTTTTATCTTTACAAATCTCTGCTGCCTTTTCATCTATGCGCGATCTATCCCTTCCCTGACGAGATGCTGAAAGGCATGCTCCCCCTCCTGTTCTGGATCAGCCCGGCAGGCGTGGCCGCGCTTGCAGTGCTGACATGGTTTATCTATCGCAGATCGAGAACAGCCGCTTTCGGAATCCTTTTTTTCGTCATCAACCTCATCCCTGTGATGCAGCTTGTTTCAATCATCACCTTTGCGGTAGTGACAGACAGATTTACCTATATCCCCTGCATAGGGCTCGCGCTTGTCATTGCACTGGTGTTCTGCCGTCTGCTCTCCTCTTCGCCGCCTTCTGTTTATCCGGCTTTCCGTTTCGCAGCCGTGCTGCTCATGGCGGCTCTGGTGCTTGTATTGTCGTACCTGACATTCAGCAGATGCGGCGTATGGCGCGACAGCATCACTCTCTGGAGCGACGTGCAGAGGCAGTACCCCGATTTCTGGGTTTCCTACACCAACAGGGGTGCGGCATACGGGGAGGCGAATGATTATGATAAAGCATTCAGGGATCTCAACAGGGCCATCGAGCTCTGTCCGGCCGCAGATGGGCCCTATATTAACAGGGGCCTGGTATTCCGCAATACGGGAAATCCGGACAGGGCTATGGAGGACTTCAACACGGCGCTGCGCATATCTCCTGATAACACCAGGGCCCTGCTGAACAGGGGGATCTGCTTCGCAATGAAGAAGGAGTATGACAAGGCTCTTGCTGATTTCTCGGCTGTTCCAGCCGCAGATCCGGCTTTTGAGGAAGCCTGCTTGAACCGCGACAAGGCTCTGGATGAGAAGAGCGCTATGAACAGGGAGATCGAGGCTCTGGCCAGGCAGGAGGAGAAGGAGCCTGGGAGGGCCGATATCAGGGTTGACAGGGGGCTGCTGCTCTATCAGCGCGGCGATCTCGAAGGAGCCCTGAACGAGTATTCGGAAGCGATAAGACTGGACCCTTCCTTTGCAGTGGCCTATAACAACAGGGCCCTGGTTTACAAGGCCATGGGAAGCTGGCAGAAAGCGGTCAGCGACTACTCTCTGCTGTACAGGCTGAATCCAGCTTTCCCAGACGTGCTGAAGAACCGAGGCTCTCTATATGCAATGGCCGGAGATTATGAAAGGGCAGTCGCCGATTTTTCCCTCTCGATTGAAAAGAGCGGCGGCGACCCCGAGCTGTATCTGAACCGCGGCACCGCCTACGCCCAGACAGGCCGGTACGACAGGGCGATAGAGGATTTCTCAGGCGCGCTTAAGATCAACCCCCGCTATGTGGAGGCATACTACCGCCGGGCAGCTCTTTACCGCCTGAAAAGGGACCACGGTAAGGCCGACCTGGATATCGAGAAGATCAATGAACTGGACAATACCTTCAACAGAAAAAAGCTCGACGACCTCGTCACGCTGTTCGCCGGGTAGAACCTGGCGCAATATGCCACAGCAGATCTGCCGAAGATGCAATCAGCCTGTTCTGCAATTCAGCATTCCTCGTATACTCTGAGCGTCTCCCTTGCCATTTTTTCAATGGTAAATTTCCCGGCGTGCTCGCGCCCTTCCGTTGAGAGGCGGCGAGACAGGGCGCTGTCTGTCAGGATGTTGTGGATGGCTTCCGCAAAATCTTCCGTGTCATCAGGATTGACTGAAACAGCATGGCCTCCGGCCACCTCGACAAGCGCCGGCGCCCTGGAGATTATGACCGGGACGCCGCAGGCCATCGCCTCGATGACAGGGTATCCGAAGCCCTCATATCGGGAAGGCATCAAGAGAAGATCGGCTCCTCTGTATGCTTTGATAAGCTCCTCACTCTGTATATGACCGGTTATGGTGATGCGCTTTTCCAGGTTCAGGCGCTCCACTATGGCCTGTGCTTCTGTATATCGGGAGTCCAGCTCCCCTGTGATAATAAATCTGTGAGGGATTTTGTATATCTGGCAGGCTCTGAGATAGGCGTTCAGAGCAGCGACAATATTCTTGTAAGGCTCGGATCGACCCACATAGAGAATGTATTGACCTTTATTTTCATTATGTGCGTCAAAAAAGACAGGATCAATACCGTTGTATACCACACGAATCTTGGATGAATCTACAGGAAAGCACTCCTCTATGTCCCGGGCCGTGGTATGAGAGACGGCTATGATCCTGTCCGCCCTTTTGATGACTGCGGTCATTATATGCCGAAAAAGCCATCGAAGCTTTGTCTTCTTCGCTTTAGGAGTAAAGTGGGGAAACTTCCAGGGGATGAGGTCGTGAAGGGTCACCACACAGGGCAGGCTTTTTCTCATCAGGAAGGGAATCGTGAAATACGGTGAATGGTAAAGATCTACTCTCTGGTTATTGAGAATTTCAGGGAGCATGAGCTGATTTTTAAGGCTGTAAAGCTCATAGGGCGCTGTTGCGTCATCGAGTCGAAGGTACTGATTGGGACCATTAATCAATGACAGCCCGCTGAGAAGACATTCGGTATATCTGCCTATCCCTGAGAGCTTTTTCCCGATCCGACGAGTGTCAATTGCAATCTTCATGATGCTTTGATTATAATACCATCTGCTCCGGACGACGTCAATCACGGACCTGATCAGAAGTGTGGATGCTTTTAATGTCGCCAGGTCAGAAACAGCCTGGAAGCCGGAATAGGAAGCGAGATCGCTATGCACAGAATGATCAGTCTGCCAGAAGAGACAGAGGACTTTCCAGATATTTGTGTAAAACGATAGACGAATGCCGAACTTAATTCGCTTCACTCACAACGTTCCGTGCATAATTAACGCCACCTGTCCCGGGCTCAGAGCGGATAATGTATCATCCCATCTGGAGATGAGATGAATACAGTTTATCAGACTGTCTTTTCTTTCAGCTCAGAACAGGTTTTTTCCAGGGCACATAGTCTCACCCAGGAAGTTATCATCAGTGAACCTGGAGAATCTCATACTGTCACCTTTGCACTTTCATCTTGTGCTTCTGTCAGAGCTGTATGGTTTCAACCTGCCAGTGAGTCATTATTACTCGAATTGATAAGCGTTACTGCAATGGGAGAAGACTCTTTTGAGATTTCTCCTGATTATGTCAGGTCAAACGCATTATGGGAATCAGAAAAACAGTTTCTTTTTCACACCAACTCTCCGTATCTCTTGTATGTTTTTCCTGATCCAATGATTCTCAGTCGTATTTCTTTCACGATTGTCTATCGTGCCAGTGGTATGGAGGTATATCCTTATATTATCGAACAGTTGAAAACTATCAATGAAACCAAGGAGGCTGAACTCAAGCGCATGGCAAAGGTAAATGGTGAACTGGAACAACGATTTCATGCGCTGAAACTGCAGATTGAAGACTATGATATTCCTGGAACATTGCTGGAACGTTGTGGTGTGGCGGCCAAGATAATAATGCCCAGGGGAACGGCCATCCGTAGAATTATAGGCTCCATTGCCCAATCCTTCAGATACTTCTTTACTTTTCGCAGGAAGGTCTATATGGAAGCGAAGCCTGTATCTGAAAAAATACTGAATCCAGAGAGGCTTGAAGATGCAATTCATAATAACTGGAATGCACAGTGTATACCGTCTTTTTCAGATATATTGAAAAGAAGCCTGGAACGATCTCGAAATACAGTAAAGAGAAGGTCACAGAATCTCAGTAAAGTTGCCTTTACCATTGTCTCAAAGAACCATCTCCACAGAGCTCTGGTACTGAGAGATTCTTTCTTAGATCACAACCCAGCTTTCGATTTTATCATCTTTCTCGTCGATATGGCTGTGAATAAAGAGGAGATTCACTTATTGTCACTATTAATTGAATCAGGCGTGGATATTCGCTGTTTTCATGAGCTTAGAAACGCAATTCCATTCCGAAACTTCGAACATATGCTTCTGAAATATACCATTATTGAAGCAAATAAAGCCTTCAAGCCTTTTTGTTTTGACTATCTGATGCAGTACTCATATCAAAGGATATTTTATCTGGATTCGGATATACTTGTAATGGGGAGCTTTGATGAAGCTGCGAATATGCTGGAACGATCAAGTGTGGCAGTAACACCGTATATTGTGCAGCCATTTCGCGACAACTGCAACCTTTCAGAACTTGATATACTCAAAAAAGGAATATACAACTTGGGATTTCTTGCTCTCAAAAATAATGCAACCTCTCGAAAGCTCATTGAGTGGTGGGAGGAGAAACTTTTTAAACAATGCTATCTGGCCGAAAATGAAAACCTCTTCGCCGATCAGCGGTGGGCCGATCTATTCTCCTCTTTCATACATGACCTTCATATCATAAAGAACAGAGGCTATAATGCAGCATACTGGAACCTCCCTGAGCGAAAAATCTCAAGACATGGGAATATTTGGTTTGCAGGTAATGATCAACTCATTTTCTTTCATTTCAGTGGCATGGTCGGTGACGAGCTCACAGCGGTTACGCCGGATCAGAATCCCGTGATTAGAGATTATGGCAATGATATGATTGAGCTGCTGAGAGAATACAGAAAAAGACTCTGTGAATTTGTGCTTGAAATGAAGCATCCGATGGAGTATTACTATGACTATATGCCTGCCTGTACTTTCAGAATTAATAATACAAAGAGAAGAGCAGTAACAGAGAACAATGTGCCGGAGGACTTCAACCCCTTCATAAGCAGTCATACAGATAAATGTGCCATTTATTCAGAGCCATTACTGTCAGAGCTTTGTGATAAGGCAGGTGCATTTCAGAAGACCGGAGACAGCCTGGAAGAATCTGCAGGACTTTCATTGGCAGGTCATTTCAGTAATATCACAGGTATCTCTCAAGTTGCCCGGTCTTTTGCCAGAAATCTTTTCCGCACTGCCATTCCGTTCACATTGAAGAACTATCATATATCATCACATGCTGAAATTAAGCCTCATGAATTTAAAGAATTTGCTCACCACTTTTCAGACGATTTCCTTTACAGGCTCGTTCTTTTTTTTATTAATTATGATGAAATATCATACTACGACCGGATAAACCGTAACGAAATAACACGCGGTCACCATAGAGCTGCAGTGTGGTGGTGGGAATTTGAAAGTGGATTCGAACGCTTTATGGCAGCTTTTGAATATGTAGATGAAGTCATTGTCTTCAGTGATTTTCTGAAAAACTTTTTTAGCTCCATAGCTCCGAAACACATAAGGGTCAACAAGCTGCGTTACCCATTTCAAAAGGACTGGAAAATCATCGAATCATCCGATGTGGTAAGAAAATCCTATGCTCTCCCCATGGATGAATATATATTTTTCTTTCATTTTGACTGTTCAAGCAGTATTATGAGGAAGAATCCTGCTGCAGTTGTTGAAGCCTTTGCAGGAGCCTTTCAGGGGAATGTAAAGGGAAGGCTTATCCTCAAAATGAATCGTGGCTCAGAGTTCTCTTTCTTCAGAAAGCAGCTTTCATCAATGATACATAAACTGGGAGTTGAAGGCCGGATCCTTATCATAAATGAGCCGATGTCCAGAAATGAGCTTATGGCGCTTATCAATGCCGCGGACTGTTACGTGTCACTTCATAGAGGTGAAGGACTGGGACTGGGAATTCTTGAGGCAATGGCTCTCGGCAAGCCAGTCATCTGTACTGCTTATGGAGGCAATATGGAGTTTACCAGAGAAGATAATTCATTTCTGGTTGGGTATACGATGGTGGATGCAAAGCCGGATATTGATGCATTCCGCGGTGTCAGGCAGTGGGCTGAGCCATCGATAGAACAGGCGGTTGATTATATGCGGAATCTTTATGATGACAGAAATGTCTCAATGAACACAGGGGAAAAGGCACGGCAGTTCATCCAATCTTATTTTGCAGTGGAACGCAGCACTCTTGATATTCTGAATTATGTCAAGGACAGGCTCTGAATGAGTTTATTATTGTTTTCGATTTTATAGAATCAACCGCGATTATATAGTATTATAGATTACTATGTATCTATTTGCCTGTATACGTAACGAATATTTCTTTTCTGTTTCTTTTCTTATCTCTTCTCTGTTGAAGGTGTTAATATTATCTATAGTATACTCTATTTCTTCTTTTAAGTCATCTGAACTAATTTCTTTACATAAGCGGCCATTATGATTTTGTATGATAGTATCATTGAGGCCACCTGCTGCAAAACCAACAACTGGTGTACCGCACATTGACGATTCTATAACAGTATTTCCAAATGCCTCTTCTAAAGCAGGATTTATCAAAATATCAGCAGCAGAATATGCCATACTGAGTAAACGTTCATCATATATTTTACCTAAATTGTATATATTATTATAATCTCTTGATACATTAGCGTTTGAACCTGCAGTACAAATAATAATATTATCCTTTTGTCTTAAATTTTTATAAGCTTTTAATAGTATATTGAATCCTTTTCTCTTGTTGTTTATATCGTCAGCAATAAATAACAACATAATTTTTTCCTGTGGTATATTGAACAACTCTCTGGAAAATTTTCGATCCCTTGGCAGATATATACTTTCATCAACTCCATGAGGAATGAGATAATGATTAAATTTCCTGAATAACCTGCTTGATTTGGATTGTTCTAACAGCCAGTTGGAAGGAGAAACTATTGTCAGATTCAGCTTTTTATTTCTATTTATCGCGTTTAGTTTATTATTCAAATTGCGATAGGCATAATCAGGTCTGATGGTTCCTTTAAGCTGTGGGCAGTTTTTACATTCATTTTTGAACTCCTCACAGTTGGAGTTATAATGACATCCCCCGGTAAAAGCATTTAAATCGTGTAATGTCCATACAATTTTTTTTTTGTTTTCGAAAAAAAATCATAACTCAGAAAATGAGAAATCCAGTGTAAATGAATGATATCGGCTTCTTGATAAAGAGGGTGGTCAGTGATCCTGTGCGGAGCATCTGGAAATGAAAAAAAATCAAAATTCTCCGGCCTGTTTTTTGATAAAATATTGACATATTGATTATAGAAAAATGTCTTCAATCTGAAAATCAGCTTCTGCAAAAATGAATTTGCCGTCTCGGTTTTAAAACTGAAGCTTTTTTCAATCAAATCATCAGATTCATATAAAGTAAACAGTTTGCTGTCAATGCCTGTATTTAATAAACCCTTATGGGTACGGATACAGGCGATAGCGGCTCCACCTCTGTAAAATGTGTTTATATGAAGAATTTTCAATTCTTCAGGGCCTCAAAAAATATTGATTCCGGTTTTCTGACTTTTCCATTGACCACATCCAGTTGATAAATATTAAAATCAGGTATATGACTTTCATTCGCAGTACAAACTTTTATTTCGTTAAAGCCTGTGTTTTCAAGCAACCGATTCAGAGAAAATCGATCATACATCCAACGGTGTATTTCACCAGAATTTCGGAAAAGACCTTCCTCACAGGCTTTAAATTCATCTTTGTTTAAAAGACCTCCCCTCTAATTAAAACAGTATGAACGTTCTTCAAAAACTTTTCAATTTCATGAGTATCGTTCTTGTATTGATTTTCTTAATCTGTTGAATAATACGCAGGTATGGTTTATCATTTATCATGGAAGGATTGACTGAAGGTGGAAATGATGAATCGCCTATATGTGATGCCACATACTGCACCTTTTCAGAAGGGATGGCAGATTTGTAATGGTGAGCACATCAAAAACTACACCTAACAGGATTTTAGTTATTTTTGTGTAATGTGCCAGAGATGTTGTTAATTCTGAATGAAAAGCACATTCTTTTGTTTCAAGTATTCAATGCATCAGTCTGATCTGGTTTTAAGCTCATTATCCTCGCCTGATACGATCAGGATAAGCGTTGTCCTGGTCACCTGCAACAACGCGTCGGTACTTAATAAATGCCTTTCTGCCCTTTCATCTCAGACAATGTCTCCCTCAGAGTATGAAGTGCTCATCGGCGACAATGATTCCACCGACGATACAGAAGAAGTGGTGAGAGCCTACCTCAATACCCTGCAGATTTATTACTCCAGAGCGCAAAAAGGCGATGTCTTCACAGTCCGGCACAGATTAATTCCTGAAGTACAGGGAGACTATGTGCTTTTTATCAACGATGATACGATCGCTTTTTGTGATCTCCTCGAGAAGCATTGTGCGGCTTACCAGCAATGCGAGCACAAAAAGATGCACGTTATGGGGAAGATCGGACTTGCTGATCAGCATGATCGCAGCATAATCTGGCCCTGTAATGTCAGTGTGAAGCGAAATGATATCTCAGATTCGGCTCTCTTTCATTATGAAAGCATTGTATCCTCGACCGAAACTTCAATGTTGAAGGCTCTTATCTATGAAAAGGACATGAAGCTGCAGAACATCTATGAATCAGATGGCTGGAAGGCACTCTCTTTTTATTACCGTATCAAGGGAAAGCTCTTTCCATACAACTCTCCAATGTGGTTATTTGCAAACAGGATCATGAGAACTGTCAAGAATTTTCTGACAAAGAGTGTTACCTATGAGCAGTGGATAATAAAGAACGAGCCGTCCAGCAATGCTTTAAACGAACAGAAACAGGCCGAATTCTCTATCAGGCCGCTGATAAGCATTGTGGTTCCAGTCTATAATCCACGTGAGAGAGATTTTAAATGTATGATCGAATCTGTGCTCTCCCAGACATATGGGAACTGGGAGCTCTGTCTTGCTCTGGGAGGCGATGAGACAGGCGCTCTTCGTCATCTTACTGAAAGGTATATGGCGAAGGACAATAGGATCAAGGCAGTTTTTCTGGATAGCAACAAAGGGATTTCAGGAAATACGAATGAAGCGGTTGCAATTGCCAGCGGAGACTATATAGGCTTTCTCGATCACGAAGATCTGCTTGCCCAATTCGCACTCTATGAGGTTGTGAAAGTTATCAATGAATGCGGAAGTCCTGATTTTATCTATTCAGATGAAGACAAAGTAGGTGAAAATGACACGACAAGAACTGAACCTGCCTTCAAGCCTGATTATTCGCTCCATCTGCTGAGAAGCATGAACTATATCGGTCATTTACTTGTCTGCAGAAAGTCGCTGGGTGATGAGACAGGATGGTTGCGAAAGGATTTTGATGGTGCCCAGGATTACGATCTTATTTTGAGTCTCTCAGAAAAGGCAGAGAAAGTGGTTCATATCCCCAGGATTCTCTATCACTGGCGAAAGGCAAAGGGATCGGTCTCTGTAGATCCTGAGAACAAGCCCTATGTTTGTGAGGCAGGGAGAAAAGCTCTCGAAGATCACATAAGGCGTCAGAACAGAAAGGGAAGGGTAGAGCACAGCCAGGCCAAAGGCTTCTATAACATATACTATTTCCTTCTATCCAGACCTCTTATCTCGATCATAATACCTAACAGAGACCACTCAAGCGATCTCGAACGCTGTGTTTTTTCAGTGATGGAACGCTCTACTTACCGGAATTTCGAGATTGTGATTGTCGAAAATGGAAGCACAAAGGATGAAACTTTCAGATTGTATGACAGGCTTAAAAAAACAGGCTTTGTCAGTGTTCTGAACTGGGATAAGGATTTCAACTATTCTGCCATAAACAACTATGCAGTGCAATATGCAAGAGGTGACTTCCTTCTTTTTCTCAACAGCGATACAGAAGTAATCAGCTCTGAATGGATTGAGCGCATGATGGAGCACGCCCAGTGGGATGAGGTAGGCGCCACGGGAGCAAAACTGCTCTTCCCGGATGGAACTATACAGCACGCTGGAATCACTGTTGAAAGCAGCAGTGGCATATTACATCGTTATTACAGGTTTTCCAACAACCCTTCACGACATATCAGGGAGCTGCATGTAATTCAGGATGTTCTGGCTGTGACAGGAGCCTGTCTTCTGACTCGCAAGGCTCTCTTTACAGGAGAAAGTGGTTTTGATGAGGCTCTGAAATATAACTATAATGATGTTGATTACTGTCTGAGACTCTTCGAAAAGGGCCTCCTCAACGTATGGACACCTCATGCAGTGCTGTATCATAACGAGATGGCAACCATGAAGGAGGAACAATCTTTCCAGAATGCAGAGATTCAGAAGGAAAAAGAATATTTCCGTGCAAAATGGTCTCACATATTGAAACTTGGAGATCCATATGCGACCAGACATCTTAAAATTCTACAGAACAAAGATGTTATAGTTATATGACATCTCTGTCACGTTACTTCTTCTGCAATCACGTGTACAAAGTCTTCCCATTCAGAGAGAGGACTTTCGAATCTTCTGTATAAATCGATGTCTGAGTCTCTATCCACGCCATATAATTAAAATTTGCTTATCCAGGAGATAACCTTCCAGAGGAAATCCATATGAATAATCAGGAATCAGTAATGGATTCGAGGGCTTCCAATGAAACAATAAAGATAAGCGTGGTGCTGGCCACTCACAACAGAGCATCAGTGCTGAAAAAGTGTCTTTCCGCACTCACATCTCAGACATTCCCTTCTGATGAGTTCGAAGTGCTTATCGGTGACGATGGCTCTGCAGATTACACTAAGTCTGTTGTGAGGTCTTTTCTGGACAATCTTCAGATATTCTATTCCAGTGCCCCCAAGAGCAGCATCTCTGCTGTCCGCAACAGGGTGCTCCGCCATGCAAAGGGAGAATATATCCTGTTTATCGGTGATGATATAATCGCTTCTTACAATCTTCTCGAGAAGCATTATGTCACTCATCAGCAGTGTGAATCACAGAAGACCTGCGTAGCAGGCAGGACTGCGCTGATTGACCAGGGAGCGACACCTCTTATGTATTTTCTGTCTCATAGAGTGGATGAGAATTCACAACAGTTAAAGATTCCCTTTGCATACCAGGATTTCCGCTTTGCATGGACTGGCAATATCAGTGTCAAAAGAACAGCTCTTCTAAAAGTCGGTTTCTTCGATGAGGATTTCACCGGATATGGTTATGAGGATATCGAGTATTTCTACCGTCTTTTTAAAGCCGGTTATAGAGTGTATTACAATCCTCTCTGTATCGCAGCGCACGACCATGTTTTTTCAGTAACGGATGAATTTATCAGATGGCATCAGGCTCATCATAATCTCATTTTACTCTGTCTGAAGCACCGGGAGCTTCTCGCGTTGCTTACCGGCTATTCTTCTTTTGGTCAGATTGAACATGAGGTAGTTCGAGAGCTTCAGGCAGCAAAAAAGAACATTATGGAAATGCTGTCAGATTTTGAAAAAAAAGCTGGCAGAACAGTTGAAAAGTATGAATCTCGAGCACTAATGGTTGATGATATTGAAGCACTATACTGCAAATGTGCACGTTTTTTCAATAACAATGGCTGTCTTTCGGCTCTTGAACGTCTCTACCACAATTGGAGCCGTAAGAATTCAGCTTTGAGAATCTCGATTGTTTCTTCCATCCATACTTCAGAAAAGAATGATTATATATGCAATCTCTCTTTTTCATTGAGTCAGAGGAACCATGAAGTAACGTTCCTTTGCATTGATGGCAGAGCAGACAAGATCACTTCAGGTGTTGAATCTCTGATGTGTGTGAATCTGAATTTTAGTGATAGTTCTGATGCTGTTCCCTCAGGTGATGTAATAGTGGCATTAGATCGTAAAAGCGCTGTATTTGTCTCAGCTTTGCCTCTTTCCAGAGGAGTGAAGTTTTTTCTCATTGATGCTGCTGAAGTACATCTTGATGACAGGTGGAAATATGCATACTTTTTACCTCTCTATAAATTGATAAAGAATACTGATGATTGTAACCAGATAAGAGAGCGTTTTAAAGAAGACTGTCATATTTTCGATGAGAATCTCACCGGAGAGAAGCTTGAAGCTCTTCTTCTCGCTGTTATCGATAACCTGGATAAGAGGCGGGACAGTCTTTCCATTCCCGATCTGCGCATAGTGAATTATCAGAAGCTGGCTTCTATCTTCAACGATTCTGAGACCTCTGAAGGTGATGATGAGCCGACTGATCTTTTAAGAAAATTGCGGGATAAGGAGCGGACTCTTCAGAGTATCTATGATTCAGATGGCTGGAAGGCGCTTTCCTTATATTACCGATTCAAGGGAAAACTGTTTCCCTGTGGCTCTCCCAGATGGCATTTCATGCGAAAGATATTTCTCAGCGTCAAGCGTCTCTTTGGTTATAAAGACACATCAGGGTTCCGGTCTGGTGAGCATGGATAAAGGACAGTTTTTTAAGAGGCAGCGTTATGAAGTTCGGTGATCCGTATTCCACCCACCTCTCAATGCCGACCGGAGCAGTATGAAGATCCATATATAGAAAGCCTCAACGCGTTCTCATCACACTCGCGTAAAAACGCTCATGACGGGAAACCAGTGCCTGAGTAGTAAATCGCTCTGCTACAATCGACCTTCCAGACTGTCCCATGCGCTGCTGCAAGTTCCTGTCCTTCGTGAGTTTTCGGCAAGCCTGCTTGGATTGAAGCAGGCGAATGTGATATCATTTCCCCAGAATGACAAGGAGGGTCCTGGGAGCGATGAGAGAAAGCCGAAGACTGATCGAA
>Ga0302252_1000327_pt1 | contig 45466 bp, 43 predicted proteins | sample AAG_RA_Leu_MG_FD_193511 | JGI IMG/M metagenome (GOLD analysis project Ga0302252, IMG submission 193511) | Enriched activated sludge microbial communities from anaerobic digester in WTTP, New Holstein, Wisconsin, United States - AAG_RA_Leu | ecosystem: Engineered > Bioreactor > Anaerobic >... | reverse complement strand
GGGCAGGTATTGCTCTAAAGTTCTGTTGTTCTAAGGTTGGTGTCAGTTTGCAGTTCAGAAGACGGAAGACAGAAGTCGGAAGACAGAACTTGGATGACAGAAAATAAGGTACAGTATGTCATTGCGAGAAGGGCGAAGCCCGACGAAGCAATCTCAAATTAGGATTGGTTTTTTATTTAAATTAGGGATTGCTTCGCTCACTTGAGTTCGCTCGCAATGACAAATTAAACAGCAAACTATGAACGAATTCATTGAACATTTTATAAATTATCTGTCGGTTGAAAGAGGATTAAGTAAAAATACCCTCCTTGCCTACAAAAGAGATTTGGAAAAATTCACCGGCTATCTAAATACAAGAGAAAAAATCACCAATATAAACAGTGTTACTAAAAGCCATATAACAGATTTCATGATGCATTTAAAAGATAATGGCTTGGAAAGTAGTTCTGTTGCAAGATGTTTTGCTGCTATTAAGGTGTTCTATAAGTTTCTTATGCGCGAACGCTTGGTCAAAGAAGATATAGCCAATATCATAGATTCGCCTAGGTTGTGGAAAAAACTCCCCGATGCTTTAAGTATAGAAGAAGTTGCAAGCCTTCTCTCAAAACCAGATGCCAGAGACTGGATGGGATTACGTGATAAAGCGGCAATGGAGCTTATGTATGCAACAGGTTTAAGAGTGTCCGAATTATGCAGTCTTAAGGTTAAAGATATAAATTTTGAGGTAGGATTTGTAAAATGCATCGGTAAGGGGAGCAAAGAGCGTATAGTTCCGATAGGAAAAAGCGCTAAAAAATATCTTGAGGCCTACATTGAAAAAGTAAGGCCAAAACTTATAAAACAAGATTCCCCGAATTCGTTTTTATTTATTACAAGATTAGGCAAAGGAATATCACGGCAAAGTTTCTGGAAGATAATAAAAAAATATGCCAAAGAGGCCAGAATAAAAAAGCACCTTACGCCTCATACATTAAGACATTCTTTTGCTACGCATTTATTGGAAAGAGGAGCAGACCTGCGCATTGTTCAGGAAATGTTGGGACATTCGGATATTTCGACGACACAAATTTATACGCATATTACCAAAGATAGGCTCAAGTCAATACATAAACAGTTTCATCCGAGGCCTTAGCTTCAGTTTATAGATTATATTTTATAGTTTGTAAATAAGAAAACATAAAATGAATATAAAAAACAAGATTGAAAAGAGATTTCCTGGGAAAATAGTAAGATTGCTTCGGGATATAGGCTGTATTTCAGGCGAACTAGATTCCAGGAGTTATGTTATCGGTGGTTTCATCCGGGATCTCCTTCTTGGAATAAAAAATTATGATATTGATATTACAGTGGAAAATAGCGGAATTTTAGTAGCCGAAAAATTAGCAAAAAAAATGAATGCAAAGTTGATTATTCATGAAAATTTTGGTACAGCTACGGTTATAATAAAAAATTTTTTCAGTACAAATAAAATGCCTCTAAAAATAGACTTTGCCACGGCAAGAGAAGAGCATTATAAACAGCCCGGTGCGCTTCCAGATGTAAAATTTAGCGGTATAAGAGATGATCTAAGGCGTCGCGATTTTACAATTAATGCAATAGCGGCGAGTATAATGAAGGAAGATTTTGGAAGTCTTGTTGATTTTTTTGATGGGATAAAAGATTTAAATAAAAAAACCATACGTGTTCTGCATGATAAAAGCTTCCAGGATGATCCAACAAGGATTTTTAGAGCTATACGTTTTGAACAAAGATTTGATTTTAAAATAGAACCCAGGACGGAGAGTTTAATTAGGAAATCCGTAAGTCAAAAAAGTTTCAAAACTATATCAAAGCAGCGTATAGGGAACGAAATAATTCTTTTGCTTAAAGAAAAGAAACCAGGAAAGTCTATAGAGCGAATGGCCAGTTTAAATGAGCTTAGATTTATACATCCAAAATTGAAATTTGACAAAAACATCTCAGATATTTTTGGACAAATTCCGATAGGTGTAACAAAATTAAAAAAAATGGCTGGGGAAAAGCATGATTTTATTAAAGAGTATCTTGTGTATGCGATGGTGCTTTTGAAAGATTTATCAGCAGACGCGATAGAAAAACTTTGCAACGATTTTTCTTTTCCAAGAGATGACAAACAAAAAATTATAATTTATTCGAAAAAACGCAAAAAATGCCTAAGTGTTTTAAAGGGCAGGGAAACATTAAAAAGTAAAATTTATAAAGTTCTTGCAGGACTTTCACCAGATGGCATGGCGGCTATTTTGGCAGAGCTTAAAAATAAGAAAAATGTTTTTGATGCAATACAAAATTATTTGAAAAAAACATCCAAAATAAAACTTTATATTACAGGCGACACTTTAAAGAAAATTGGTTTCAAAGAAGGTCCTGCTATTAAAGAAGTTTTAGCTAAAATTATTTACGCTAAGATAGATGGTAAAATCAAAACAAAAAAACAAGAACTAGAAATGGCGACTAAATTTTGTATTCAAAAAGGAGCCTAAAGTGATTATAGGAGTACTTAATTTAACCTTAATAATTCCTTCTAGCAATTCCTTGAAAGACAAGAGACAAGTTGTAAAAAGCATAAAAGACAGGCTGCGAAATAAATTCAACATATCTGTTGCTGAAGTTGGTGAAAAAGAAAAATGGCAGGCAGCCCATTTGGCAGTAGTTATTGTTAACGACGATAAAAAATACCTGGAAACAGTTTTAAATGAAGTTATTCATTTTGTTGAAGGTGAACGTAATGTATACGTTGAAGATATTGCGACGGAGATATTGTAGGTTGTTGGTTAGTTTGCAGTTTAGAGAACGGCAGACGGAAAAGAGAAAATTCTAAATTCGAAGCACGAAATCCTAAACAAATTCGAAATTTAAATGTTCTAATGTTCGAAACGCGGATTTAGGACATTAGAAGTTAGAACATTTGAAATTGTTTCGAATTTCGGACTTAAATATTCGGATTTTATTATCCGTCTTCGGTCTTCTGATTTCTGACTTCTGAGACAGACTTTAGAGCAATACCTGCCTGCCGGCAGGCAGGGAACATTAGAAAATAGAACCCAAGTGAAAGACAACTTTTTGGAGGCAAGATAAAATGAGCATAAGAATAGAAAGAATCGAAAAAGCTTTAAAAAAAGAAATAAGCATGATTTTGCAGGAAGATTTAAAGGATCCGCGCATAGGTTTTATTACAATTACCGAGGTAGAGGTTACTAAAGATCTTAAAGAGGCGAAAGTTTATTATACAATTTTTGGCCGCGAAAAAAGCAAAAAAGATACAGCTATAGGATTAACGCAGGCAAGCGGTTATATACGAAGCCTTATAGCGTCAAGAATGGATTTTAGGTCTGTGCCGCACTTTTCATTTGTATATGATGATAGCTCTAACAGAGGAGGCCGCATAAACGAAATTCTTGAAAAACTTGAACAGGAAAAACAAAAAAGAGAAAAGGAAAAACAATGAACCTAAAAGAAATATGCGCTGTTATTAAAGATTGCGAAACATTTTTGATAGTTACTCATATTAACCCGGAAGGCGATTGTCTGGGGAGCCAACTGGCCTTGCATAGCATTCTTAAAAAACTTAATAAAAAAGCATGGTGTATCAACGCTCATAAAATACCGCAAATTTATTTTTTTATGCCGGGCATAGAAACAATAAATCATAAAGTAAAAGAATTTAGAGAAATGGTAGATGCATGTATTGTTTTGGACTGCCCGTCGTTAGAGAGAACGGGAAAAGCCAAGGACTTAATAGAAAAAATAGGAAACATTATCAATATAGATCATCACATAAGCAATTCTAATTTCGGAAAAGTTAATTGGGTTGATGCGACAAGTTCCTCATGCGGGGAAATGGTTTATCAGATGTTTGAAAATCTTGGCGTTGATATGAGCTATGAAGATGCGGTGAATTTATACACAGCCATAATGACAGATACGGGATCTTTTAAATATGAAAATGTCAGCTCGAATACACATCTTATTGCCGCAAAACTTTTGGAAAAAGGCGTGAAACCTCTTGATATTTATAAAGCCGTGTATGAAAGCAAAACTCTGGAGGAAATAAAATTGCTTACGGAATCTTTAAAAACTTTGCAGCTTGATTCAACTGGTCAAATTGCTTATATGGTTGTTACAAAGGAAATGCTAAACAGAAGGGAAAAACAGCACCGAAGCACAGAGGATTTTGTTAACTACCCGAGAGCAATACAGAATGCAAAAATCGCAATACTTTTCAAGGAAGATATATCAAGCAGCAGAAAAGTGCAGGTAAGCTTTCGCTCTAATTCAGAAATAGATGTCAACAAGCTTGCTTCTAAATTCGGCGGCGGTGGGCATCATAAAGCAAGCGGTTGCACGATTGAAAACTCCCTAGAGGAAACAAAAAAAATGGTGCTTAAAGAGGCCGCAAAATTATTTTCGGTATAAACAATGAAGCTAAATAGCATTTCAGAAAAAAGCATAGAAAGTGATTGTGATGGTGTTTTTTTGGTTGATAAACCCGAGCACTTCACAAGTTATAAGGTAGTATCTTGTATAAAAAAACGTCTTAAAGCCAGAAAAGCAGGACATGCAGGGTCATTGGATCCTATTTCAACAGGTCTTTTAGTTATACTTTTAGGAAAGGCTACAAAATTATTCGATACAATCGTAGCGGGAGATAAGGTTTATGAAGGGACTCTTGTGTTGGGAGTTAGGACGGATACGCAGGATGTGGAAGGTAAAATAATCGAAGAGAAAGACATAAAAGATATAAAACAGTCAGATATCAAGGAAGCATTTGAAAAATTTGTAGGCGATATATACCAAATACCTTCAAGCTTCTCGGCTCTTAAACATAACGGAACTCCTTTATACAAACTGGCGAGAAAAGGTATTTTTATCCAGAAAGACCCCAGAAAAATATCTATAAAATCATTTGATGTAGTATCGATAAAATTGCCGCAGGTTAAGTTTAGAGTTTTTTGTTCGCGAGGCACTTATGTCAGGCAACTTTGCGAAGACATAGGGCAGCATCTGAAAACAGGAGCTTATTTACTGCAATTGAGGAGAATATCATGCGGCTGCTATGATGTAAAAAATGCGTTAACCTTTAGCGAAATAGAGAAAATGAGTATAGAAGAACTAAGAAAAAAAATTATGCCGGTGTAAAATATGAAAATAATTAAAAACATAAAAGCAAAGAAAATAACGAGCAAATCAGCTGTTGCTGTAGGAGTTTTTGATGGTGTTCATAGGGGGCATCAGGTTATTTTGAATAAAGTTGTAAAAGAGGCAAAAAAACGTAAGCTGAAATCCGTAGTCATAACCTTTAGCTTGCATCCTGCAAAGATGCTTTATGGAAAAAATGCGCCGCTTATGCTTTCTTCGTTAGAACATAGATTAAATTTAATCTCACAAGCGGGAGTTGACGCTTGTATTTTAATAAATTTTGATAAAAATTTTGCCAGGACAAAAGCTGAGAGTTTTATAAAAAACATTTTAGTAAATAAGACAGGTATTAAGGTGCTTGTTATCGGAAAGGGTTTTAAATTCGGGGCCGGCACTACGGGTGACATGAGGCTCCTTGAGTTTCTTGGTAAAAAATATAGGTTTAAAATTTTTGCAATCAACAATCTTAAATATAAAAATAACGTTATAAGCAGTACTCTTATCAGAAAACTTATCGCAATGGGTAAACTTAAAGATGCAAGCTTGCTTTTAGGAAGAAGAGTTTCTGTTTTAGGAAAAGTGGTAAAGGGTTTTAGAATAGGCAGAACTATAGGGATTCCTACCGCAAATATTGATCCGCATAATGAAGCTATACCACCCGATGGTATATATGCCGTCAAAGTAATTTATGGGAAAAAACTGTATAAGGGAGTTGTTAATATAGGGCGCAATCCAACAATCGCAGTTTTGAAAAATAGAGTTATTGAAGTTCATATATTTAATTTTTCAAGAAATATATATGGCAAGGATATCGAAATACTTTTTTATAAAAAAATACGCAACGAAAAGAAGTTTTCAAACATAGCGAAACTCAAAACCGCAATTTTCAAAGACATAGATACTGCGAAAAGAATGTTGAAATAATCCGCCTTCGCCAAAGAGCTTTCGCCTTTGGCTTCGGCGAGACAGGTCCGCCTTCGCCAAAGAGCTTTCGCCTTTGGCTTCGGCGAGACACGTCCGGCTTCGCCATAGAAGAGTCTCATAGAAGCAGAAGAATATAATAGGGGACACTTCCGCCTTCGCCGTAGTAGAAACTTATAGTAGTTATGCTTTGGCGAGACAAGTAAGCGTCCCCTATTATTGTAAAAAAGTTTAAACGGAAGCATATTTATTCACAGAATAGGGGACGTTTCAGCCTTCGCCGTAATAGAAATTTCATAGATGTTGTGCTACTGTGAATAAATAAATGCCCCCTACAATTTTTTTTCCAAAAGCTTAGTGCTTTACTTTTGAAATCTAGTGTGATAATATTTTGTGCAAGAAGGAGGTGTTAAAATTGAGTATAACTAAAGAAAAGAAGAAAAACTTAATAAAAGAATTCAAACTGCACGATAAGGATACAGGGTCTACTCGTGTCCAGGTAGCTGTTTTAACAGAAAAAATAAACAATCTGACAGAACATTTTCAGACTCATAAGAAAGATTACGCTTCTCGTATGGGTTTAATTAAAATGATCAACAAAAGAAGACGTTTGCTTGATTATATGAAAAACACGAGCGAAAAAGAATATAAAGAAATTATAGATAAACTTTCTTTGAGAAAATAAAAAAGGAACATAATGGAACATAAATTATCTTGCGTAGTTGATGGCAAAGAAATGGTTTTTACCACAGGCAAAGTTGCAAAACAATCAGATGCTGCGGTTACAGTCCAGGCAGGCGGAACAGTGGTTCTTGTTACTGCTTGCGGTGCGCGAAAACGGGGAGAAGACGCGGATTTTCTTCCACTTACAATAGAATACCAGGAAAAAACATATGCAGCCGGGAAAATTCCGGGTGGATTTTTTAAAAGAGAAGGCCGACCCACTGAAAAGGAAATTCTCACAGCTCGTCTTATTGATAGGCCTATCAGGCCGCTTTTTCCCGAGGGTTTTTTTAATAGTATACAAATAGTCGCAATGGTTTTATCAAGTGATGGCCAGCACGATCCTGATATTTTAGCTGTAAACGGTGCTTCATGCGCCTTAGCCATTTCTTCCATACCTTTTAAAGGTCCGATAGCCGCGGTTAGAGTAGGATATATAGATAACCATTTCGTAGCCAATCCTTCGTATTCCGAACTTGAAAATAGTCAGTTAAACATAGTGATAGTTGGTGTAGAAGACAGAATTATTATGCTTGAAGCAGACTCAAAAGAAATCGATGAAGCCAAAGCTTTGGAAGCCATTAAATTCGGCGCTGATAAATTAAAAACAATTATTGAAACACAGAAAGAATTCCAAAAGATATGCGGCAAGGCAAAAATGATCCCTGACCTAAAATTGATAAATCAGGATTTATATAACGCTATAAAGTCCGGATATCTCATAAAAATCAAAGAAATAAACAGCCTCCCGTTCAAAGAAAATAGAGAAGATGCAACAGATTTGCTTTTAGATGAATTGAATGAGAAATTTATTAAAGAAGAAAATGAATATACAGAGTCTGATATAAAATCAGCTCTTTATAAAATAGAAGAAGAAAATGTCAGATCGCTTATGTTAAACGAGCACAAGAGAGTCGACGGGAGAGGCTTTGAAGATATACGCGAAATAAGCTGTGAAATAGGAGCGCTACCCAGAACTCACGGTTCGGCACTTTTTACACGCGGGCAAACGCAAAGTTTATCTGTTACTACACTCGGGACAAGCTCCGATGTGCAGATGATTGACGCGCTTGAAGGGGAAACTTCAAAAAATTTTATGCTGCATTACAATTTCCCGCCTTTTAGTGTAGGCGAAATTAAACCCTTAAGAGGTCCCGGCAGAAGAGAGATAGGGCATGGTGCTTTGGCTGAAAAAGCTTTGAAATCTATTATGCCTTCAACTGATGAATTTCCTTATACTGTTAGGGTTGTATCCGATATTTTGGAATCAAACGGCTCAAGCAGTATGGCAACTGTATGCGCAAGCTCTCTTTCATTAATGGATGCGGGCGTTCCGATTAAAAAAGCGGTTGCCGGAATAGCTATCGGATTGGTGAAAGAAAAAGATCGGGCACAGTTATTGACCGATATAGCAGGAGTAGAGGACCACTACGGTGATATGGATTTCAAAGTTGCAGGGACAATCGACGGTATTACGGCCATACAAATGGATTTAAAAATCGACGGGATAGATTTTACGCTTTTAGAAAAAGCGTTTTCTTTTGCTAAAAATGCACGGTTAAAAATTTTGGGTATAATGAATTCAGTAATTTCTGCACCAAGGAAAGAGCTTTCAAATTATGCGCCTAGAATTATCAAACTTTCGGTGGATCCTGACAAAGTGAAAGATATAATTGGTCCAAGCGGCCGTATAATAAAGAAAATTATAAGTGAGACAGGCGTGTCAATTGATATACAGGATAATGGAGAAGTTTTGGTGGCTTCTGTAGATGCTGAAAAGTCAAAGCAGGCCATAGACATTATTAAAAATCTTACAACTGACCCTGAAGTCGGACAAATTTTTATGGGAACAGTGACAAAGGTTGCTAATTTCGGCGCATTTTGCGAAATTACTCCTAATAGAGAAGGGTTGGTTCATATATCCGAGTTTTCGGACAAATTTGTTTCCAATATCAATGATGAAGTAAAGGTAGGCGACAAATTTTTAGTTAAGGTCATAGGCGTAGATGCTATGGGAAAGATTAACCTTAGTAAAAAACAAGCCCAAAGTCCGCAAGAATCGGCGGACGAAGGCGCTCCTCAAAAATCTCCTAAAAAATATCAGCATAAAAAAGATCGTTAAAGATGTCAAAAGAAGTTTTGGTTAAGATACGCAAAAAAGAAGATGCGGTTGACTTACCTTTACCTCAATATGCGACAGAAGGTTCAAGCGGAATGGATTTGTATGCTGATGTAAAAGAACCGACCGCGATAAAGCCCGGTGAAATAAAACTAATTTCTGCAGGAATATATATAAGTCTTCCAAAAGGTTATGAAGCGCAAATAAGACCTCGTAGTGGTCTTGCCCTGAAACATGGCATAACTCTCGTTAACACTCCAGGCACAATAGACAGCGATTATAGAGGTTTAATAAGTTTGATTGTCACCAACATGGGTAAAGACCAATTCCTTATAAATCGTGGCGACAAAATAGCGCAAATGATTATTGCAGAAGTAACAAAAGCACGTTTTATAGAAACAAAAGAAGAGCTTGATATGACAAAGAGACAAGATGGCGGGTTTGGGCATACGGGGGTTGGTGGTCTGAAGTCAAAAGTCAGAAGACAAAAGACAAAATAAAGAAATTAACAATTTACAATGAACAAACAAAATACAAACTACAAAATACAATTAACAAACGGTGTTTGTAATTTGTGCATTGTAAATTATTTGTATATTGTGATTTGTTTATTGTAATTTTCGCAGTGCTATAATCTGCCTTCCGCCTTCTGAAAACGGATAAGCAGTAAAACAAAACCTAAAGATATGGGATTATTTCATTCAATAATATCAGGTTTAATTCAGGGACTTACGGAATTTCTGCCGGTCAGTAGTTCCGGACATCTTGCAATCTTGCATAATATTTTTGGCTATATCAAACCACAGCTATTCTTTGATGTGTGTTTGCATGCAGGTTCTGCCTTGGCCATACTTATTGTTTTAAGGAAAGAAATCAAAGAAGTTTTACAAAATAATCGTAAATGGATTTTTTATATTTTAATTTCATGCTTTATTACCTTTCCATTAGCACTTTTTGTAAAAAAAACAATTATTGATCCTTTCTATTCAAAAGAATTAGTAGCCATAGGGTTGCTTCTTACAGCTTTTATTTTGGTTGTGGCAGATTTTAAAATGAAAAAAAACGATTTCTTAAAAATTCCACCTAAACCATTAAGATATCTTGACGTCATTGTTATAGGATTTATACAAGGATTGGCAGTTATCCCGGGTCTATCTAGAAGCGGTGCAACAGTGGCAACGGCAATTATTCTTAATAAAGACTTAGATACGGCGTTTAATTTTTCTTTTATGCTTGCGGTCCCCACAATTGCAGCCGCGTCAGTTTATGAATTATTTGATCTAAAAGTTGTAAATGGGGGAATAAATTTAAGCACGACTCTTATCGGATTTTTAGTGTCTTTTTTTACAAGCATTGTTGCTTTAATGTTATTTAGAAGAGCGTTAAGAACGAAAAAGCTATTTTACTTTTCAATTTATTGCCTTTTTATTTCTTTGTTTGTCTTTATAAAGAAATAGAATATAATATTTATACACCACTCTTAACCCCTCGTGGTGTAAAGTGTGAGCCTTTAGGCTGTGGATAAAAGTAGAGTTTAGGATCAATTGTGAAGCTATGCGACTTCAGAGTCGTGTTAGCGCAGATGTGAATTGACCGGTTATATTAGAAAATAAACAAAATTTTGGATAGTGTTAATATAAACTTATATGAAAGAAGATAAGATTAAGGAAATACACGCGATTTTTTTAATCGCTATTTCGGCAATTATTTTATTAAGTCTAATAAACTATAGCCAGCACCTTTCCGGTTTGCAGGGCGGACAATACGTTATTCCAACCAAAACAATTACAGGCATAGTGGGGGGCTATATAGCTTCAGGCCTTTATTTTATTTTTGGCAAATCAAGCTTTGCGTTAGCTCTTCTTATACTTTGCTGGGGGCTTGTAAGCATACTTAAAGTCAAAACCCAGAAATTATCTTTTAAGGTTTTAAACGGTCTTATCCTTACAGTAAGCTTAGGTAGTTTATTGAGTATATTTACAGTTGGTAATTTAGAAAACAGGTTTCTTGCGGGAGGTTTGTTTGGTTTTATAGGTTCGGATTTTCTTTTGAAATATTTTGGAAAAATAGGAAGCGTTATTATTGCAGCCACACTTATACTGACTTCAGTTCTGCTTTCTACAGATTTTTTGCTTTTACCGTTTTTGGTTAGTTTATCAAAAATTATAAAAATTATAGCAAAGGAAACCGTAACTCTTGGTTTGATGTGTTTTAATACTTTAAAAGCTCTTATTACAAAGCAACCTGTTAAACTTAAAAAAGCAGAAGCAAATAAAACACAAAAAGCGGTAAAGGTTTTTGAACCGATAGAGAAAGAAAAGACAGGTCCGCTTTTTGATGGGAAATTGGATCAGAAAGAAATTACTAAAGAACACGCAAGGCCGTTAATAAAAATTGGTAAAAATAAAGAAGATGTACAGTCTAAAGAATCTCAAAGGCCAAGAAAGGCGTATGCCCCTGTTGTTAGGGGTGATTTTAAATTGCCTACGATAGATCTGCTAAACGCACCGCCGCCGTTGAGTGACAGGCAGATAAAAGAAGACCTGCAGCAAAACGCCCGTGTCCTTGAGGATACCTTATCAGATTTTGGAATAGAGGCAAAAGTTAAGGAAATTGAAAAAGGTCCCGTAGTAACAAGGTATGAACTGATGCCTGCGCCAGGTGTTAAAGTGCAGAAGATAATATCCTTGCAAGAAGATATAGGAAGAGCAATGAAGACACCTTCCGTAAGAATAGTTCCTTCTATTCCTGGCCGCAATACTCTTGGCATCGAAGTTGCAAACGTAGAAAGCACCTTTGTTTATTTGAAAGAGGTTCTTGAGTCGGAAAATTTTACTGGGGCTGAGTCAAAATTAACGCTTGCTCTCGGTAAAGATATAGCCGGAGTGCCAGTTGTTACCGATTTGGGGGAGATGCCTCATCTTTTGATAGCAGGCACGACAGGCTCAGGGAAAACAGTTTGCGTTAATACTTTAATAACAAGCTTACTTTTTAATGCTACCCCAGATGAGCTGAAATTTATTTTAGTAGATCCCAAGAGAGTCGAACTGGCCATGTTTAATAACCTACCGCATTTAATGTGCCCTGTTGTTTCAGATCCACCAAAAGCAGCAATGGCATTAAATTGGTTGGTTGAAGAAATGGATTCGAGATATAAGTTACTAGCAAAAGCAGCAGCTAGAAATATTGATGCATATAATACAAAATGTGATGAAGGCAAGCTTTCCCAAGAGGGAGAAGATGCCTTTCAGCGACTTCCGTATATTGTAGTCGTAATAGATGAATTGGCAGATCTTATGTTTGTTGCGCAGGATGAAATAGAAGGTGCTATAACACGTTTGGCGCAACTTTCACGAGCTGTAGGAATACATATGATATTGGCGACGCAACGTCCTTCCGTCGATGTTATAACAGGCGTTATTAAGGCGAACTTTCCCGCGAGAATATCATTTAAAGTTGCAACAAAGGTGGACTCTAGAACGGTGCTCGATATCAATGGTGCAGATAAGCTTTTAGGAAAGGGAGATATGTTATTTCTCGAACCAGGCAATCCAAAGCCTATAAGAGCACAAGGTTGTTTTGTTTCTGATGGAGAACTTGAAAAAGTCGTAAATTTTATAAATGAACAAAGAAAACCCGACTACAACGAGGATATATTAAACGCCAAGCAGGGAGGCGCAAAAGGTACCTTGGGAAGAGCTTTTAAAAGAGATGCTGTTTATAATCAAGCAGTTAAATTAGTTGTTGAAGGCGGCATGGCGTCAGTAAGCGTGCTGCAAAGACGTTTAGGACTTGGTTATACAAGAGCTGCAAGAATAATAGATATGATGGAGCAAGACGGTATAGTCGGGCCCTATCAAGGTTCTAAACCGCGAGATGTTTTAGTAACCAGCATGGAAGCGCTGGAAAGTAAATTGGAAGAATAAATAATATGGCTTCAATAGGCGAAAGATTACAGAAAGCAAGAAAATCAAAAGGTTTTTCTATCGAAGATGTACATAAAAACACTAAGATAGCCCCATCTATTTTAAGAGCCCTGGAAGAAAATAGCGCTGACAAATTTTTAAATCCAGTTTACATAAAAGGTTTTCTTAAAAAATATGCCGCCTTTCTAGGCTTGGATAATAAAAAACTCATAGAAGAGTATGGAAAAAATCCAGAAGCTCCGAAAGAAATTCCTTCTGTCCAAAACGCCGAGATAGTCGAAAAATCTCTGGATGTGCATGAACCTGTTCAAAAAATGAAAACTAACCCGGATAAATTTCCAGAAACATTATACAAGTCGTTAAGTTTAAAAGCGCCTGCGGTTTTTAAAATTTTATTGAGTATATTACTGGTAGTTTTAGTTATTTTTATGTCATTTAAAATAATCGTATTTACAAAATCAAAAATTGTTAACATTTCAAAAACAATTAAGGCCTCTGCTGCAATGAAAAGTGAAAAAAAAGCAAAACAAAAAATACAAAAACAGATTCAAGAAACGCAAGAGCAAGCCAAACCTTTAATCTCTGCGTTTAATATACCGGAAAAAGATCCCTTGATATTAACGGTGCGTACAAGTAAAGATGTCTGGATTGATATAAAAGTAGATGGCGTAAGGGTCTTTCGAAATGTTTTGTCATCGGGAAGTGTAGAAAGTTGGCAGGCTAACCAAAAATTTGAATTATGGGTAGGAAAAGCAGAAGCGGTGGATTTGATTGTGAATAACTACCAAATTGGAAATCCCGGCCGAGGCGTACAAAAAGGTATTATAATTGACCGAAAAGGCATAAAGCTCCCTTAACGAATAACAACCCCGCTTTTAATTCTAAAATCTCTAAGCTGTGACGACGTTTCAACATTCTCTTTAAAGGTTAAGAAATGAAAATAACTAAAATTTTTATTTTAAGTTTAGGTTGCCCAAGAAATTTGGTGGATTCCGAACTTATAGCGGGGCAGCTTGAAAATTTTGGATACGATGTTGTAAATAATATAAAAGACGCAAAAGTAGTCTTAATAAACACCTGCGGTTTTATACAGGATGCAAAAGAAGAATCCATAGAAAGCATACTGCAGGCAATCTCTCTTAAAAAAGAAGGTGCTATTAAGTATGTTTTTGTAATGGGCTGCCTTTCCCAGAGATATAAAGGAAAATTAGCAAATGAAATAAAAGAAGTTGATTTCTTTTTTGGATCCGATAATTTAGAAAAAATAGCTATTTCTATTAAAGAATTTTTAGAAAACAAAAAAACAGAGTATGAAATATCCGAACCGGATTATATTTATACAAGCAAAACTCCGAGAAAAAGTTTTACTGCCAGCCATATACACTATTTAAAAATACAAGAAGGGTGTCTTAATCATTGCAGTTTTTGTATTATACCGCAGATAAAAGGTAGATTTCGTAGCCGATATATAGAAGATATTGTACGAGAAGCTCGCGATGCTGTCAAAAGAGGCGTCAAAGAAATAAACATAATCGGCCAGGATGTGACGTCGTATGGAATAGACAACTACAGAAGACGCAGTCTTCATACAGTTGTTAGAGAAATTTCCGACGAGATGAAGAGATGTCATAAAAATATATGGATAAGAATTCTTTATACACATCCCGCAAATTTTTATAATGAACTGATTGAAACAATAGCATCATCGGATAATGTTTGTAAATATGTTGATTTACCAATTCAGCATATAAACAATAAAATACTTAAAAAAATGAATCGGCACATTGATAGGGATAGAATAATAAGGCTTATTTCAGATATACGTAAGAACATAAAAAATGTAGCAATCAGAACTTCTGTGATAGTTGGTTTTCCGCAGGAGACAGACAAGGATTTTCAAGAATTGCTTAATTTTTTAAAAGACACAAAATTTGAAAAATTAGGCTGTTTTATATATTCCAGGGAAGAGGATACGAAAGCCTACAAATTTTCGGGGCATATACCATTAAAAATAAAACAATCACGCTTTAAAGAAGTTATGAAACTGCAGCAGGATATCTCAGGGGACATTAACAAAAAAATGCTGAATAAAACGTTGGACGTATTAATTGACAAAATTGAGAACAAAGATAATAATATAGCCAATACATATTTAGGCAGAACCCAGTGGGATGCACCGGAAGTGGACGGAAATGTTTTTATAAATGCGAAAAGTAAAACTATGAAGGAAGGATGTTTTGTAAAGGCAAAGATTATAGACACCCTTGAATACGATTTGGTAGGGGAATTAATATGACTTTAGCGAACAAAATAACAATATCACGAATAGTTTTAATTTTTGCTTTCATGTTTTTTGTTTTTTCAAAAGGTTTCGCTGCTAAGACTATAGCGTTAATTGTTTTTTTAATAGCATCAGCAAGCGATGCATTAGACGGGTATGTAGCAAGACATTTTAAACAGATTACTACATTTGGCAAAATATTAGATCCAATAGCGGATAAGCTGCTTGTAATAGCGGCTTTCGGAGCTTTTGTAGAGATGAAATTAGTTCCTGCATGGGCACTTGTTGTTGTGATCTTCCGGGAGTTAGTAATTACAGGAGTTAGATTGCAGGCAATTAACCAGGGGAAAATAATATCAGCAGCATTAGAAGGTAAACATAAAACAGTTTCTCAAATAGTATGTGTAGTTGTGGTGCTTGTTGGGTTGATTGTGAAAGAGATTGGAATATCAAAATATAATTTCTGGAATAATTCATCAGAAATCATATTTAGAAATATAATATTTACTTTTGTCGTTATTACTGTTATATTCACGTTAACAAGCGGTGTATCTTTTTTTACAAAAAACAGAAAAATATTTAAAGAGGAATAAATTATGAAAACCATTTGTACTGTTTTTGGTGCAGGTTATTTTCCTAAAATGCCCGGTACTTTTGCAAGCTTGCTTGCAATTATTCCTTATCTTTTTTGGCACACAAACCAACCAATCTATACTATATTTATTCTTATAGTATTGCTTTTATGTATTGCAAGCTGCCGCAACACGGAAAAATTATTTGGTGAAAAAGACCCTAAGCAAATCGTCATTGATGAAGTTTTAGGCATGTCAATAGCCTTATATATGCTGCCATATCATATTTTGCATATTGCATTAGCTTTTGTTATATTTAGGCTATCCGATATTTTTAAACCTGCGCCTATAGATAAAGTGGAATCTTGGCCTGGCTGGATGGGCATTGTTTCTGATGATATAATAGCTGGTTTTTACGCAAATATATTTGTTAGATTCATAATCTCGGTAATTCCTACCTAACATCTTCTATCGATTAAGAGGAAAAGAAAATAATTTCTTGTATATGGGGCCGCGTGGGGTTAAAATGCTTTCAAAAAGTAGAACTTCTGCAACATCAATTAATTTTTTGCTGGAAAAGTCTATCTTACTAATTTTTTCCTGAAACAAATTAATATTTTTCAAAAAATCTATTCTAGCCAAAGTAACATGGGCAGAAAAATCTTTTTTTTCTTTTTCAAGTCCAATTTTAGATAACGCTTCATCTAAGTCTTTGGCCAATGATGCTAGATGTCCCTTTCCTTCTTTAATTCCAACCCAAAAAACCGAAGGGTGTTTAATATTTGGAAAACAGCCAAGACCCGAGAGCCCCATCTTGAATAAGCTGTATTTTTTAACAGTGTCGGATATTATTGCACGAATTTTTTCAATTGCATTTTCTTGTGTATTACCTATAAATTTTAGCGTAAGATGAATATTTTCAAGCGTTACCCATTTTATTTTACCTTCGATTTCACCCAACTCGTATATAAGAGAGGAAAGGTTTTTTTTGTTTTCTTTATCCAAATCCACAGCTATGAATAGTCTCATTTTTTTATGATAATTTAAATAATCCGTAGCCTTTAAGTACTTGCAAGAGCATAAACAATGCAGCCTTAGCAGTTTTTAGTTTTATATCACGGCGAGTGCCTGAAAATAAAAATTTTTTTGTACAGAGGGTTTTATTCGAAGCAACTGATATAAAAACTAGCCCGACAGGTTTTGTTTTTGTGCCTCCCGTTGGTCCTGCAATGCCAGTAACTGCAATTGAAAGGTCGGTTTTAAACATATTTTTTACATTACTTGCCATTTCTTTTGCTACTGGACAGCTTACCGCGCCGTTCTTTTTTAATATTTCAGCATTTACTTTAAGCTGATTAATTTTTATATTGTTGTTATATGCTACAACAGAACCCAAAAAGTAGTCTGAGCTTCCGTTTATATCGGTTATCATTGAAGAAATAAGACCACCAGTGCAGCTTTCAGCTATTGCAATTGTTTTTTTCCGATTTCGTAATAAATTCCCGACAACATGTTCTATCTCATCATTATCAAAGCCGTATATATTTGGTCCGAATTTTTTAATTATTACACGTTCTATATCGTTAATTTGGTTATCTTTACCGGAACCCTTAGACATAATTTTCAGATTTACCTCACCGCCCGGTTTAATATATATGCCCATTCGCGTCTTTCCTTTTAGCTTAAGAAGGGTTTTTACCTGCTCATTTATAAAACCTTCGGATAAGCCTAAAATTTTTATTGTCCTTGTTTTTAATGACGCAATATTGCCAAGCTTCAATTTTAAATAAGGCATCACTTTTTCTGTGAACATAGGTACGAGTTCAGAAGGTGGGCCGGGGAGGGCAATAATTAGTTTTGAATTATATGCCATTATTAAGCCTGCTGCAGTGCCGAACTTATTTTCAATTGTCATGCTGCCTTTTGGAATATAGGATTGTTTTTTTACAGAATTTGGCATGGGCACTTTTCGTTTTTGAAAATATTTCCGTATCGGAATCAGCAATTTTGAGTCAAAAACTAGAGGTCTTTTTATTGTTTCGGCTATTGAGGCCACAGTCACATCATCTACGGTAGGGCCTAGGCCGCCGCTTGTTATTACTATGTCAGAGCGTAGTAATGCTTTTGTTAAGGTGTGATTTATGCGTTCGGGGTTATCGCCTACAGTCGAATGATAGTAGCAGTTTATTCCAAGGGCTGCCAGTTTTTGAGAAATAAAAACAGCATTAGTGTTTATAATATCCCCGAGTAAAAGCTCGGTTCCAATTGATACTATTTCTGCAACAATTATTTTTTCATCTTTTTTTGGGTGATTTTTTGTTTTTGGATCTGGCATCATTCTCCTATTATTTTTACAAGTACTCGTTTTTTTCGTTGTCCGTCAAATTCACCATAGAAGATTTGTTCCCACGGACCAAAATCAAGCTTTCCGTTTGTAATGGCTGTTACTACTTCGCGGCCCATAATTTGGCGTTTTAGATGAGCATCAGCGTTGTCTTCGCCAGTAAGGTTATGTTTATATTGTGATGTAGGCTGATGTGGCGCAAGTTTATCAAGCCATTTTCCATAATCATTGATCAAGCCGCTTTCGTCGTCATTTATATATACGCTAGCAGTTATATGCATAGCATTTACAAGGCAGAGGCCCTCTTTAATTTTACTTTTTGCGATACAATTTTGCACCTGTTCCGTTATGTTAATAAACGCTATTCTTTCGGAAGTATTAAACGTCAAATATTCTCGATAAGTATTCATTACAAACTCCTTTTATTATTAAAATTATAGCGAATTTCAATAATATTGTATAGGTGTTTGTTTAGTGGTCGGAAGACAGAAAACAGACGACAGAAGACAGAATGCGAAAAACCGAAAACTGAAGATAGACGAAAAGAACATCGGACTTCAGTCTTCTGAGCTAATCACTGTGTTATTTACCAACAGTATAAATTTATGCTATAATCAACACAAATATTAAAAATACATGAAAAAAATAAAATTTCTTACTCTTGCACTTTTATTTTTTATTGATACCAATAGCTATGCTGCACCTTGTTATGGGACAAGTATGCCCGAACAATACAAATGGAATTGGGGTTTTAGCAGTAATTTTCTTGCTGAAAGAAAATTAAAAGATGGCGAGGGAGAGATTAGAAGTTATCAGTATTTTGTTTTAGGCTCTTTTGGTGTAACAAACTGGTTTTGTCTTGATGGTAAAATCGGTTTCGGTGATATAAAGCAGAGCCCACCCTATGACGAAAAAATTGAATACGGAACAAGCTTTGCCGGCGGCTATGGTTTTCGGCTGAAGATATACGAAAATCAAACGTGGGATTTGCGTTCAACAGTAGGTTTTCATCATATAAGCGTTCACCCGCATAGCAAAATAATAGATGGCGTGAAAAATAGAGGTGTTCTTGATGATTGGCAGGGCGAAATTATTGTGTCTAAACGAATCAAAAATTTTGTTCCGTATATAGGCTGCGAAATATCCCGAATAGATTATATACATTGGAGAGATGATTTACGAAAACGCAAGAAGTCAGACGTGGAGGCAGGGTTGGTGGCAGGAATTGATATCTATGTTACTAAAAACATTTTTTTAAATGTGGAATCTAAATTTTTTGATGAAAAAAGCCTTTCAGCAGACGTAGTTATAATATTTTAAATATAAAAATCAACTTGGCAAAGCAAGAGATGTAAATAGTACGAGTTTAATGCGGAGCGTTCCATGATTTACGATGATTTTCAAAAAGAAGCAATAAAACATATTGATGACGAGAAGTCAGTGATTGTTTCCGCGCCTACAGGCTCAGGAAAGACAGTTATTGCCGAATACGTTATTGAAAAATGCATCAGGGAGGGGAAGCGGGCAATATATACAGCGCCGATCAAGGCATTAAGCAATCAGAAATTTAGAGATTTTGAAAGCAAATACGGCGAAAAAGTCGGCATTTTAACCGGAGACGTAAGCATTAATTCCGAAGCCGAATTGCTGATAATGACTACTGAAATTTTTAGAAATTCACTACTGGAAGGAAGCAGAAGAATAAATAATGTCTCGTGGGTTATTTTTGATGAAATTCATTATATAGATGACTACGAAAGAGGGACGGTCTGGGAAGAATCTATAATATTTATGCCGCGAAATATAAACATGCTTGCTTTGAGCGCCACTATACCGAATATAGAAGAACTGGCAGGTTGGATTTCAGGCCTTTATAAAAAACAAATTAAAATTGTGACTGAAGATAAAAGACCTGTGCCGCTGGAATTTCTTTTTCAATACGACAATAAAATCATGACATCTTTTTCGGATCTTAAGAAGCAAAGTTTTAGACACGAGTGGCGAAACAGAGACGTAACCAATAAATTGTCGACCCTCATAAAATATATGAAAAAAGAAGAGACGCTGCCTTGCATATTTTTTTCATTTTCACGAAGACGATGCGAATATCTGTGTCATGAATTGCGCACTTGGGATTTTTTAACTTCCGAAGAGCGTAAAGAAATACTTTTTCTTTATGATTCACTTGTCAAAAGGTTTGATTTAGAAAATGAAAAAAGTGCTGTTCTTATGCGCGAATTGGTACAAAATGGCATAGCGTTTCATCATGCCGGGTTATTACCGACGTTAAAAGAAGTTGTAGAAAGACTTTTTACTTCCAAGATATTGAAGGTAATATTTACAACAGAAACTTTTGCGCTTGGTATAAATATGCCTGCGCGAAGTGTTGTGTTTGATGACTTAAAAAAGTTTTACATATTCAATTTTGGTTTTTTAAAAACAAGAGATTTCTATCAGATGGCGGGTCGTTCGGGAAGGCGCGGCATGGATGAAAAAGGTTTTGTTTTTATGCGTGCGACCAGCAGGATCCCGGTAGAAGAGGTAAAAAGAATTATTTATGGAAAACCGGAAAGAGTAGAAAGTCAGTTTAATTCTTCTTATGCAACACTGCTTAATCTTTACAGGAATAATAAAGAAAACATATATGATATTTTTAATCTTTCCTTTTTTTACTATCAGCAAGACGAAAAAAATAAAGAAAGAGGTCGGCAACTTTTAAGGGCTAAGATATCAGTTTTAAAAGATTTGGGCCATATATGCTCTGGCAATCTTACTGAAAAAGGTGAATTTGCTTCCAAAATTTTCGGTTATGAATTACTTACGGCAGAATTGTATGAAAAAAATTTTTTCGAAGACCTTTCTGTTATTGAACTAGCAATATTTGCCGTAGCGTTGGTATTTGAACCTCGCAAGAACCAAAGCCTACCCCATATGCCTAAGCACATAAAAAAAATGCAGAAAAATATACAGGAAGTTATTTCACCTATACGCAAGGCAGAAAGAAAATTCAAAATATATCCGATAACAAAAACCGTCTATTTCCACCTTGCCTTAGCGACTGAAAAATGGGTAAACGGCGAGGATTTTTCAAAGCTTTTACATTTTTGTGATGTTGATGAAGGTGAAATCGTAAGATATTTTAGGATGGCTATACAGATTTTACGAGAAATTGAAAATAGTAAAATTTCTCCGCAGCTTCAAATAAAAATTGCCAGGACAATAAACTTATTCAATAGAGGCGTTATTAATGCTGAAAAACAACTGAGAAGCTAAAGTTTTCTACTGGTGCTTCGCAATAAGCGTAAGCTTAATAGATTGACACTATAAGGACTGAATGTTAAAATTGTTTGTTTTTATATTATTTAATATAAAATAAGAAAACCATCCAAAAACTGGAAATAAACAAAACAAGTAAAAAAATGTATCGAGATATTGATATAAAGAATATATTAAAAATTATAAACAATTTCAAGACAACGAGAATCTTAGTTGTCGGGGATGTCATTGTTGACAAATTTGTTTGGGGAGATGTATCGAGAATATCTCCTGAAGCACCGGTTCCGGTAGTCAAGATAAAGTCTGAAAACACTATGCTTGGAGGTTCCGGTAATGTTGCGAAAAACATCACAACATTAGGTGGGAAAGCATATCTTGTAAGCGTTGTAGGCAAAGACAAGGAAGCAAGCTTGTTTGAATCCGTTGCGAAGGAAAATAAAATAAATATAAACGGCATACTTACTGATTCCGGAAGACCTACTACTGTAAAAACAAGGGTTATAGCACATCACCAACAGGTTGTCAGGATAGATAAGGAATCAGATGAAGCTATGAGTAAAAATATAACAGACAAAATGGTAAAATTTATAAGAAAAAATATGAAAAATATAGATGCTCTTCTTATAGAAGATTACGGCAAGGGCGTTATTACTCCGATGTTGCTTGCTAGTATTGTCAAAACTGCCAGACAATACAAAAAAATTATTACCGTAGATCCGAAAGAGGATCATTTTTCATATTACAAAGACATCACTGCTATTACACCAAACCAGTCAGAAGCATATTATGCAGCAGGTCAAAAATATAAAAATGAAAAAGATGTAAGCAAGATAGGTAAAATTATTATCAAAAAGCTTAATTGCGAAATAGTTTTAATTACAAGAGGCGAGCATGGGATGATGCTTACCCAAAAAGGCAAAAAACAAATTTCAATACCTACTGTTGCCCAAGATGTTTTCGATGTTTCTGGAGCAGGAGATACGGTCATATCGGTTTTCACCATGGCACTTATAAGCGGAGCCCAACCACATGAAGCGGCTTTTATTTCAAATTGTGCAGCAGGTATTGTTGTGGGCAAAGTTGGCGTGGCAACAGTAAAAGAGGATGAATTAGTAAAGCGCATAAAGGAGGTATTAAAAAAATGATTAACGCAATAGGTGTTATTCCAGCGCGTTTTGCTTCTACTCGTTTTCCTGGAAAAGTTTTAGCAGATCTTTGCGGGAAACCATTACTGCAGCATGTTTATGAAAAAGCCAAAGAAGCAAAGGTTTTAGAGGATGTTATTATTGCTACAGATAAAGAAGAGATTGTAAAAATTGCAAAAGGTTTTGGTGCAAATGTTCAATATACTTCTCCTGACCAGCCAAGCGGATCAGACAGAGTTGCAGAAGTTGTAAATCCCATAGACGTTAAGGTCGTTGTAAATATACAAGCTGACGAACCTCTAATAAATGCTGAAATGATTGATAAATTGGCACTTGCGCTGCTGGAAGATGAAAAAATTTATGCCGCAACGCTTATAAAAAGAATTCAAGGCATAGAACAAATCTTGGATCCAAATACCGTTAAGGTTGTAATAGATAAGGACGACTTTGCTCTTTATTTCTCACGCAGTGCAATTCCTTATATGCGCGAGCAGTCTTCAGGCGTTATTTATTTCAAACATATTGGTATATACGCGTTTACCAAAGATTTTTTATTTACCTATAAAAATTTACCAAAGACCATACTTGAAACAACAGAACAGCTCGAGCAATTGAGAATATTAGAAAACGGATTTAAAATAAAAACAATCGAAACAGAACATGATACAGTAGGGGTTGATACTCCGCAGGACTTGGAAAAGGTTAAACAAATTTTGATAGAGAAGGAAAGCAAGGGCTAATCTAAAAAATGGAAACAAAAGAAATTTTTATAAATAACAAAATAAGAATAGGCGGAGATAACAGGATAGTTCTTATAGCGGGTCCATGTGTTATTGAGTCTGAACGCTCCACAATAGAGCATGCTAAAAAGATAAAAGAAATAGCAGAAAAAAACAGCATCCCTTTTATTTTTAAAACAAGCTACGACAAAGCAAATAGGACATCGGTCAATTCATACAGAGGGCCAGGTTTTAAAAAAGGTATTAAAATACTTGAAAAGATTAAAAATAAAATTAAAGTTTCCATTCTTAGTGATGTACATGAAAAAGATCAGGTAGACAAAATTAAAGACATTGTTGATATTATACAAATACCAGCTTTTCTGTGTCGCCAGACGGATTTAATCTTGAAGGTTGCGGAAACTAAGAAAGCTATCAATGTTAAGAAAGGCCAGTTTCTTTCTCCTAATGATATGCGTCACGTTATCAACAAAATTGAATCAACCGGAAACAGAAAAATAATATTGACCGAGAGAGGCGTATCTTTTGGTTATAATAATTTAGTTAGTGACTTTCGTTCTCTTATTATAATGAGAAATTTTGGCTATCCGGTTTGTTTTGATGCGACTCATTCTGTTCAGCTTCCGGGAAAAGCAGGAGATTCAAGCGGTGGACAAAGCGAGTTTGTGTTTCCTCTTGCAATGGCGGCGGTTTCAGTTGGGGTAGATGCTATTTTTGTGGAAGTTCATGAAAATCCAAAAAAAGCGTTGTCAGATGGTGCGAATATGATTCCGCTTAATAAACTAGAAAAGTTTATAAATTCGATTAAAATATTTGAAAAAGCGCATATTCAATCAGGTTGTTGTTAAAAACATAAAATTAAAATGATAAGAAAAGCTAAAGAAGTTTTAAACATAGAAGCTGATGCTATAAAAGGCTTAATAAAACATCTCGATGACAATTTTTCAGATGTGGTAAATATGATCACGGCAAGTAAGGGAAGACTAATTTTCGCCGGCATGGGCAAGCCTGGTTTTATTGCACAAAAGGTTTCAGCAACATTTGCCTCTACCGGTGTGCCTAGCATATATTTGCATACCGCAGAGGCATTACACGGAGATATAGGAAGGGTTACCAAAGATGATGTAATTATAATATGTTCGAATAGCGGAGAAACCGAAGAAGTTGTAAAACTCTTGCCGATTCTTAAGAGAATAAAAGTAAAAATAGTGGCTATGACCGGAAATATAAATTCAAATTTGGCAAAAAACAGTGACTTTGTTTTAAACACTCATGTGAAAAAAGAAGCCTGTCCTTTAGGATTAGCTCCGACAGCTTCTACTACAGCAATGCTTGCTTTAGGAGATGCATTGGCTGTTGCTGTTTTGGAGAAAAGAGGCTTGAAAAAAGAGGGTTTTGCATTTTATCATCCTGCGGGCTCACTTGGGAAGAGGTTGCTTTTAGTTGCAAAGGATGTGATGAGAAAAGGCTCACGCCATCCAATTGTAAAAGAAAATGAGTTGGTGAAAAAAGTTTTAGTTGCAATTACAAAGGCAAGAGCAGGAAGCGCGACAGTAGTAGACAAGAAAGGTAAGTTAGTAGGGATTTTTACAGATGGAGATCTGAGACGGCATATAAAAAGTAATAAAAATTTACTGATTTACAAAGTTAAGGATGTAATGACAAAAAATCCTGTTACTGTGGATGAAAATTTGTTAGCTGCCGAGGTATTAAATATACTGCAGTCAAGAAAAATTGACGAAGTACCTGTTATTGACAAAGAAAAAAAACCAGTTGGTTTGGTTGATGTACAAGATATTTTAGAAGCTGGTATTATTTAGTTTATAGTTTATGGTTTATAGTTTGTAGAGGGGGAGACTATTGCATGCTACTTGAAGTCGACCAGAAAATAATAAATTTAGCGAAGGAAATCAAAGTTTTGCTGATTGATGCCGACGGTGTTTTAACAAACGGTAAAATTATATACGACACGTACGGTGATGAAATAAAAATATTTGATGTAAAAGATGGCATGGGTATCGCCTTATTAAAACGCATGGGTATTAAAACTTTTGTTATTACGGCTAATAAGTCTGCGGCTGTCAAAAAGAGAGCAAAAGAGTTAAGGATAGAGAAAGTTTACGAAAGGGCAAAAGATAAAAAAGAAGTTTTTTATAAAATACTTAAAAAAAACAAAATTAAGCCCGAACAAACTTGTTATATTGCTGATGATCTGGTAGATATACCTGTTTTAAGAAGAGCAGGCCTGCCAATTGCAGTTGCTGATGCAGTAGAAGAAGTTAAAAAAGAAGCCTCCTATATTTCAAAAAATAAAGGAGGAGATGGTGCTGTTAGGGAGATTTGTGAACTTATATTAAAGAGCCAAGGAAAATGGTCAGAAGCGACAGAAAGATTCTTCACATAAATATTAATATGAAAAATATCAAGCAGGCAATTATTCTTCTTGCCTGTTCGTTATTGTTAACTGCTACAGGTGTTACCCTTTTTAGAATATTTTTTACAGATTTGAATATTTTTTCAAAAGAAAAATCCCAGAGTGGTTCTTCCGCACCGCTTATCCAAAGCGTGTTGGAATTTGATTTATTTGGTTATACAGATCGAGGAGATAAGAAATGGCAGATACATGGCAAAAAAGCTGAAGCCTGCGGTGATGTGGTCAAAGTAAAAAGTATTATTGCAAAAACATTCGATGACAAAAAAATTAATTTAAGTGCAGATGAAGGCTATTATAACAGAAGCAAAAAAAATGTTGTTTTGCAAAATCACGTAGTTGTGACTACCGATGACGGAGTAGAGTTAAAAACAGACAGATTGATTTGGTTTAATGATAGAAACATTCTTCAAACAGATAAAAGAATTGTGGTAACGCGAGAAAATGTAAAAACTGTTTCAAAAGGAGCTGTTGCGTTTCCGCAATCCAAGAAGATAAATTTATTAGGAAGTGTTAAAATTACGCAGGACAATAAAGATAATAAAATAACAATTTCATGTGATGGGCCTCTCAACATAGATTATGCCGCCAATATTGCCAAGCTTCATGATAATGTCATCATAGTTGATGCTGAAAAAACTATTTATTCTGATTACATGGAAGTATATTTTGATACAGAAACAAAAGATATAGTTAAGGCAATAGCTAAACAAAATGTAAAGATAACGAAGGATAAAAATATTACAACCTGCGAAGAGGCTACTTATTATGCAAAAGAAGGAAGGATTGTTCTTACGGGAAAGCCTAAAATAGTTTTTTATACAGACGAGGATACAAATGCATTTATTGGAAACGAAGGGACTCGTTAAGGAATATAACACAAGGCGTGTAGTAAACGGCGTTGTCATTACCGTAAAAAGAGCGGAAATAGTTGGATTATTAGGACCTAATGGAGCGGGTAAAACAACAACGTTTTATATGATAACAGGGCTCATAAGACCTGATGAAGGAAATATAATTTTTAACAACATGGATATCACAGATTATCCGATGTATAAACGGGCTCAATACGGTATAGGATATCTTTCACAGGAACCATCTATTTTTAGGAAGCTAACTGTTGAAGAAAATATCATGGCGATATTAGAAACTATCAACATACCAAGAAATCAACGGCAAAAACGCTTGGAAGAGTTATTAGATGAATTAAAGATTTCTCATTTAAGGAGAAATAAGGCTTATACGCTTTCAGGAGGAGAAAGAAGGCGGCTTGAAATAACACGGGCGTTAGTCACAAACCCGCTTTTCATTTTGTTAGATGAACCCTTTAGCGGGATAGATCCTATAGCAGTGTACGAGTGCCAAGAAATTATAAATGAGCTAAAACAAAAGGGAATAGGCATTTTATTGACTGATCACAATGTGCGTGAAGCGCTTTCCATTACAGACAGGGCTTATATTATGGCTGAAGGGAAAATATTAATTTCAGGAACAAAAGAGGAACTTATAAACAGCGCGAAGGCTCGTGAAATTTATTTAGGAGAAAAGTTTACAATGTAGCTAATAATTAGTATAATGGTAGTCTGAATAATATAAAAATACCGACAAATTATAACAGAAGGAGACAGGAATGCAACTAAACATAACCGGAAGACATTTTGAAGTAACCGATGCCATAAAACAATACGCCGCTAAAAAACTTGCAAGAATAACCAAGTTTTTAAATAAACCAATGGATGCTCATATAATTCTTTCGGTAGAAAAATTTCGGCATATTGCAGAAGCTACACTTCATGTCAAAAACCATAGATTTGCTGCATTAGAAGATTCAGAAGACATGTACGCTTCTTTAGATAAGATATTTGACAGCTTAAAAAAACAGTTATCAAGATACAACGAGCGCATCAGGGATCGCAGAAGAAAACTGATGTTTGCAAAATTTGTATCTCCCATAACGAGACCGTTTATGAGAAGTGCGAATAGCGACAGGCAAAACAAAAAAGATAAAAATGGCATAGTAGAGGTAAAAACATTTGCGGCAAAACCAATGACTATCGAAGAGGCCACATTAGAACTATCCTCTTTAAATAAAGATTTTTTTGTTTTTAAAAACGCAGAAACCTATAAAGTAAATGTTATATATAGACGTAAAGATGGCGGATTTGGTCTTATCGAACCCGAATTTTAACACGCCGTTTTTTTAAAATTCATTAATATAAACCGCACAACGACAATAGTTAGGAAATATATGAAAATAAAAATAAAAGATATAAAACCTTGTAAAAAACTTCTCGAAATAGAGATTGAAAATGATGCGTTAAATAAAGAGTTTGATAATGCCCTAAAAGACGTGAAGAATGTTGCTCAAATTGCCGGTTTCAGAAAAGGTAAAGTACCGGTAGAGCTTGTTAAGAAACATTTTAAAGATGAAATTAATCAGGAACTAATAAAGCGCCTTATACAAAGTTCTTATTTTGAAGCAATTGAATCAAAAGGCATAGCAGTTGTCAGTATGCCTAATATTTACGATGTCGATTTTGCGGAAAATAAAAAACTTTCCTATAAAGCCGAAGTATTTACCCGTCCGGAAGTTACGGTGAGCAAGTACAAGGGGTTGGAACTTACAAGGATTGGTACGGCTGTTACTGAAAAAGAAATTGAAGAGGCCATAAGCCGTTTATTGGAAATAAGCGCTACTTATTTGTCTGTTGAAAGACCTGCACAAAAAGGAGATTATCTAATAACAGATTTAAACATAACAATTGAAGGGAAAGAACCGAAAAGTTTTAAAAACAAGTGGATTTCCTTAAATGATGAAAATCCCTTAAAAGAGTTGGTTGAAAGTTTAATAGGGCTTGCAAAGAATGGCGAAAAGACAGTTGAAGTAGCTCTTCCTCAGATGCCCGATGAAAATCAACCTTTAGAGAAAAAAACAAAAGCGGTTTATGAGGTAAAGATAAAAGAGGTTAAAGAAAAAAAACTTCCTTTGCTTGATGAAAATTTTGCAAAAAAACTTGGGAAAAGCAGTGTAGAAGATTTAAAAGAAATAGTGAGGAAAGAAATAGAAGCTTCAAAAGACAAAGGTAATTTTGAAAAAATGAAGCAGCAGATATACGAAAATCTTTTAAAGAACACTGGCGATTTTGAAGTTCCAGAAAATCTTCTTAGCGGCTATACCGAAAATTATAGAAAGAATATGGAAGACCGATTTGTACAAGAGGGGCTTGACCTTTCAAAGGCAAAAGAATTAATAAATGCAAATAACGATAAGATTACTGAAAACAGCTTGAGAAAAGTAAGATTATTTTTTATAATCAATAAGATAGCAGAGACAGAAAACATTAAAGTTGCCGAAGAAGAACTGGATTATGTTGTAAGCAACATCGCCGGTAATGACCCTAAAAAGATAGAACAGGTCAGGAAATATTATGAGGAAAGAGGTTTATTCCAAGAATTGGAAGAACAAATTTTAGAAGATAAGGTTATTAACTTTTTAATAGAAAATTCAAATGTAAAAACTGCGGAGGTGCAATAATGAGCGTACTCGTGCCGATGGTTATTGAGCAAACGGGCAGGTCTGAGAGAGCGTATGATATATATTCACGACTTTTAAAAGATAGAATAATATTTTTGGGAACGGCAATAGATGATAATATTTCGAATATTATCATAGCACAGCTTCTTTTTTTGCAGATGGAAGACCCCGATAAAGACATAAGTATTTATATTAATACACCTGGCGGCGTTGTTACAAGCGGACTAGCAATCTATGATACAATTCAGTTCGTAAAACCAAATGTAGCAACATATTGCGTTGGACAGGCAACAAGCATGGGAGCATTACTTTTGGCAGCCGGCACAAAGGGCAAGCGTTTTGCTTTACCTCATTCAAGAATAATGATACATCAGCCTTGGGGAGGTGCGCAAGGAGCCGCTACCGATATCAACATCCAAGCCAAAGAGATCACCAGGCTTAAGGCGAAAATCAATGAAGTCTTGGCAAAGCACACCGGCCAATCAATCGAAAAGATTGAAAAAGACACAGACAGAGATTATTTTATGAGCGCAGACGAGGCTAAGCAATACGGCATAGTGGACGAAGTAATAGCTACTATTAAAAAATAAAACAAAAAACATTTTTGAAATAAATTTAACATAGATCCCTTGTTGTTCCCTCATCCCGATGTTTCGGGATTCGGGATTATTCGCTTGCGGCGAATGACGGGATCAATACCCCGCCTCTTGCATTCCGCAAGAATATGGCGGGTCATTGAGGAGGAAAAAATGAAAAAATTTTATTTATTAACACCCGGACCAACACCGGTTCCCCAAGACGTATTAAATGAAATGGCAAATCCTATTATCCATCATAGGACTCCGAATTTTAAGGCGATATTTAAAGAAACAAATGAACTTTTAAAATATGTTTTTCAGACAACCAATCCTATAATTACTTTTGCTTCAAGCGGCACAGGGGCAATGGAAGCATCAGTCGTTAATACGCTTTCCAAGGGCGACAAGGCCATTGTTATTATAGGAGGAAAATTCGGCGAAAGGTTCATGGAAATATGTAAAGCTTATGGTGTTGAAGTTATTGAAGTGAAGGTAAATAATGGTGATGCGGTTGACTCTTTAGTTATAAAAGATTTATTGAAGAAAAACAGCGATGTAAAAGCTGTGTTTGCCACGCTCTGTGAGACATCAACAGCTACTCTTACTGATATAAAATCCATCGGAGAAGTCATAAGAGATACAAAAGCGATTTTAATAGTGGATGCAATAAGCGGTTTAGGAGCGGATGTTTTAAAAACTGACGAGTGGGGAGTGGATATGGTTGTTTCCGGTTCGCAAAAAGGTTTGATGATGCCGCCAGGGTTAGCATTTTTAAGCGTTAGCAAAAAGGCCATTGAGTTGGTTGAAAAGTCAACCCTGCCCAAATATTATTTTAATCTCAAAAAAGCGTTAAAAACTTTGGAAAAAGACGACACCCCTTGGACACCGGCAGTTTCACTGGTCATAGGTTTAAGAAAATCTTTACAAATGATAAAAGAGGAAGGCATCGAAAATGTTTATGCAAGGCATGCTAAAATGTCCGAAGCAACAAGAGAAGCTTGCAAAGCCATGGGTCTTACCTTATTATCGTCGAGTCCTTCAAACGCGGTAACGGCCGCATGGTCACCGCAGGGAATAAGCGGGAAAGAAATAGTAAAATTTTGTAGGGATAAACACGAAGTTTTTATAGCTGCCGGCCAAGGAGAACTAGAAGAAAAGATTTTTAGAGTAGCCCATTTGGGATATATGAAAAAATTTGATATAATAATTGCGATTTCGGCTGTTGAAATTGCGCTTAAAACTTTGGGGTATAAATTCCAATTTGGAAAGGGATTAGCGAAAGCAGAAGAGATTTTAAGCACTTGCTAATTTAAAAACGTAACGGAGGAAATAGAAATGGCATACAAAGTAATTATAACAGATCCTTTAGAAAAAGAAGGCGTAGAAATTTTTACAAAAGAAAAAAATATTCAAGTGGATGTGCAAACTAAATTATCGCCTCAAGATTTAAAAAATGTTATTAAAGACTACGATGCAATTGTTATCCGAAGCGGCACAAAAGTTACAAAAGAGATTATCGAAGCGGGAAAAAAACTTAAAGTTATCGGAAGGGCTGGAGTCGGTCTGGATAACGTTGATGTTGAGGCAGCAACAAAAAATGGGGTGATAGTTGTTAATGCGCCTGCTGGTAATACAATTTCTACGGCAGAGCTTACTATGAGCCTCATTTTAAGTTTATCTCGAAATATTCCCAGAGCAAATATGAGTCTTTTAGAAGGAAAATGGGAAAGAAAAGCTTTTACCGGAGTCGAATTATACGGAAAAACATTGGGAGTTGTTGGTTTGGGGAGAATAGGTAAAGAAGTAGCAAAAAGAGCCTTAAGCTTTGGAATGAAAATAGTTGCTTATGATCCATTTCTTTCGCAAGAACGCGATAAGAAATTAAGCATTGACCAAGTTGATCTGGCAACGGTCTTAAAAACAGCAGATTATATTACTGTGCATACTCCTTTAACAGAAGATACTACTCATATGATTGGCGAAAAAGAGTTTGCAATTATGAAAGATGGTGTTCGGATAATAAACTGCGCAAGAGGCGGGATTATAGACGAAGTTGCTCTAGAAAAAGCTCTAAAATCCGGTAAAGTAGCAGGAGCAGCAATAGACGTTTTCGAAAAAGAGCCTCCTGTTGAAAACCCTCTAATAAAATATGGAACTGTGGTTGCTACACCTCATTTAGGAGCCTCAACAAAAGAAGCGCAGCTTAATGTTGCTATAGATATTGCTGATACAGTAAAAGATGTTTTGTTGGGCAAAGCAGTTCGGAACGCGGTAAACGTTCCAAGTCTTGAGCCGGAAGTTTATAAAGTATTGAAGCCCTATATTGATTTGTCCGAAAAAATGGGGCTTTTAATGGGACAAATAATAGAAGATAAAATTCAGCAGATTTCAATTCGGTATGTAGGCGAGCTTGCAAATGTAGAGAGTTCACCGATAACAGTGGCATTTATAAAAGGTGTTTTAGCCCCGATATTGCAAGAAACAGTAAACTATGTAAATGCTCTAAGCATTGCAAAAGACAGAGGAATAAAGGTTTTAGAGACCAAGGTTAGCGAGATAGAAGATTTTGCAAATCTAATAGTTGTAGAAATAAAAACCGATAAAGATAAGCGAGCCATAATGGGGACATTATTCACAAAAGTAGATCCTAGAATAGTTAAAATAGATGCCTACTATGTTGATGCTATCCCACATGGACATATGCTTTATATCTCTAACAAAGACGTGCCGGGAATCGTCGGTCAAATAGGAACAATTTTGGGTGAGAATAATATAAATATTGCAGAAATGACATTTGGTAGAGAAAAGAAAACAGGAACAGCAGTTACCTTGCTTAACGTTGATAGCCCTGTTTCAAAGGATGTATTGTCACAAATACGCAAAGCGAAAAATGTTTTTGATGCTAAAATCATTAAAATATAAGCAGAAAAGGAGAACAGGAAGATGGTAAAAAAGAAAAAAAATATAATTCGGTTGCTTGATGTAACGAACAGAGATGGCGTGCAGACCTCTCGTCTTGGACTTGCAAAACTGCAGAAAACCATGATTAACATGTATCTTAATGATATGGGAGTATACCAAAGTGAATTCGGTTTTCCTGTTACCCGCCATGAAACAAATTATCTTAATGCAAACCTGAAATTAGCAAAATTGGGTGTATTGAAACCGATAATTTTAAGTGGTTGGATCAGGGCTATTGTTGAGGATGTTAAAAAAGCCTTAAGCTTAACTGACGTTGAAAATTTAAATCTTTCGATTTCAACATCTGAACAAATGATATCCAGTAAGTTTAAAGGGAAATATACAAAAGATGATGTTTTAAAGGAAATGGCAGGGGCAGTCGAATATGCTAAAAAAAATGGCATTAAGATATTAGGGGTTAATGCTGAGGATGCGTCCAGAACAGACATGGATTTTCTTATAAAATTTGCAAAAGAGGCAAGAGATAATGGTGCAGACAGAATACGATATTGTGATACCTTAGGGTATGATGATCCGTTAGAGATATACGAGAGAATATATACGCTTGCAAGAGAGGTCAAAATTCCGATAGAGCTTCATTGCCATAATGATTTAGGAATGGCAGTTGCGGTTTCCGTTATGGGAGCAAAAGCGGCTATAGATGCTGGTGTAGATGCCGTTATAAATACTACGGTAAATGCTATGGGTGAACGAGCAGGTAATGCAGATTTGGTTAGCGTAATTCTTGCGATAAAATATGCGAGCGGTATGGCAGGTAAATATACATTGGATCCCAATGTAAAATTAGACATGGCCTGGAAAATAGCTACATATGCATCATATGCATTTGGCGTGCCGATTCCTATAAATCAGCCAGGAGTTGGAGCAAATGCGTTTGCTCATGAATCTGGTATACATGCAGACGGTGCTTTAAAAGACAGAAGAAACTATGAGTTATATGATTATGAAGAACTTGGCAGAGGTAAGCCGCAAATAATAGAAACCGGAAGGCAGATTACAGCCGGAGAGTACAGCGGTATTAAAGGTTTTCGCAATGTCTACGAACGTCTGGAAATAAAATTCCAGGATGAAAAAGACGCAACAAAAATTTTGGAGTTGGTCCGCTACGGAAATGTTCAAACACAAAAACCGTTAACAGATGATGAGTTGCGTTTTATTGCGCAATATCCTGATATAGCAAAGCAAATTTTTACTATGTCTCCGTAGGAAAAACTGGAGGTTTTATGAAAAATAAAAAAATTGTAAGTTTTTTAGTTTTTATTAGTGTGGTTTTTTTATTTTGCACTATTGCGTACTCTGCTCAAACAGAAAATGTTAGTGCTGTAAAGAAAGCATGGAGAGGATTCCTATCGAAATTTAAGCAAAAAACAGAAACTGTAGGCGCTAGGATGGAGACGCCGAAAGATAAAAAAAAGCTTAAAAAAGAAGCGGAAAAAGAAAATTTGAGCGAAGAAGAGAAAGCAAGGCTTGAGGAAGAAATGGAAACTTTAAAACCTCCTACGGTTCCTCAAGTCCCGCAGATTCCAAGAATACCTGATATGGTATCTAGACCTCCGCAGTTACCGCCAGCACCTCCTCAAAATTATGCAGTTCCTCAGGTGGTAGTAACTGCACCGTCTTCGTTACCTCAGTCAAATACGATGCCGCCTTCTATACCACAGGTTCCAAAGCCACCTCAAGCTCCTCCGAAAGCACCCCAAAGGAGATAAAATGCCCAATATTGTTGTTGTAGGTGCCCAATGGGGTGATGAAGGTAAAGGTAAAATAATAGATATTTTATCTGAGCGTGCAGATTATGTTGTTCGCTATCAGGGCGGCAGCAATGCAGGCCATACTATAATTTTAGGAGACAAAGAATTTATTCTTCACCTTATACCTTCAGGAATTATAAGACAAGGCAAAATTTGTATTATAGGAAATGGTGTTGCACTCGATCCGATTTCACTTGTGGAAGAAATAACATTTTTAAAAAATAAAAATATAAAAGTTACCCCAGCAAATTTGCTTATAAGCCAAAATACCCATGTTATTTTTCCTTATCATAAAGTATTAGATAGCTTAAGAGAAGATAGCTCAAGAGAGGGAATGAGCAAAATTGGCACTACAAAGAGAGGCATTGGGCCATGCTATGCAGATAAAGTTTCAAGATGCGGAATAAGATTCATAGATCTTTTAAACAAAGAAATATTTAAAGAAAAACTAAGGTTTAATATAAAAGAAAAAAATACATTGATAAAAATACTGTATAAACATAAAGGATTTTCTTTTGATAAAATATACAAACAATATTTAGTGCTTGCCAAGAAAATAAAACCATTCGTGACAGATACAAGTGTAATCATAAATAATGCAATCAGAAATAAAAAAAATGTGCTTTTTGAGGGTGCGCAGGGGACGCTGCTTGATATCGATCATGGCACATATCCATTTGTCACTTCAAGTAACGCTACGTCGGGAGGAGCCTGCACCGGTTCAGGCATAGGGCCTGTTTCAATAAACCAGGTCATAGGCGTGGTAAAGGCGTATACAACAAGAGTAGGAGAAGGGCCTTTTCCTACTGAATTCGAAGCACCTCTCATGGAAAAAATTAGAAATTTAGGAAAAGAATTTGGAGCCACAACAGGCCGTCCGAGAAGGTGCGGTTGGTTTGACAGTGTAATAGTCAAGCATTCTGTTAATATCAACGGCATAGGAAAAATTGCTGTTACAAAGCTTGATGTTTTGGATACAATGAAAAAAATAAAAATATGTACGGCATATAAATTTAAAGGTAAAACTTTTAGTAATTTTCCGTCTGATTTAACCATTTTAAAGAATGCTAAACCAATATATGAAGAGCACGATGGTTGGCTTAAAGACACGTCTCATTTAACTAATTTTAATGCTTTGCCTACAAATGCAAAAAAATATTTGCATAGGCTGGAAGAACTTGTGAATGCAAAAGTTTCGATAGTATCCGTTGGTTCGGAGCGAAAACAAACTATATTTAGATAGTTTAAAGACCTAAACATTATGCGCAAATTCAGTTTACTTTTATATAGTTTTTTTATATTGTCTATATTTTTTTCTGGTTGTGCAATAAATTTTTACAAAGGCCATCCCCAGGACAAAGTACAAATCGAGCAGTTAAAAGAAGAAGTGCAGAACTTGGAAAAACTTAGGCAACAGGAGAGGCAGGAACTTTTAGCGGCAAAAAATGAGTTGGCCGAAAAGTTGAGAAAAGAGATAGAAGGCAAATATGTAGGTCTTGAATTAGCCGAAAAAGGCCTTGTTATTACATTCATGGCAGAAATTTTATTTGATTCAGGAAAAGCAAAATTAAGAACCGAATCTTATCCTGCGCTTGATAAAGTAGCCAAGGTAATAAAAACCAAATTGTCGGACAGAGACATAGGCATAGAGGGACATACCGACAACGAGCCCATTAAGTATTCAGGTTGGAAATCAAATTGGGAACTCTCAACCTCAAGGGCTGCAAGTGTTTTACATTATTTGGAAAAACAGGGAATAGACCCGAACAAGCTTTCAGCCATCGGATATGGTGAATATCGTCCTGTATCAAGCAATGATACAAAAGAAAACCGCCGGAAGAACCGAAGAGTAGAAATAGTTATTTTACCTAAAATATATAAAGACAAGCCTGAAGGCGAGAAAATGGAAGCTTCTCAAGAAATAGGAAGCGTATCAATAAAATAACGCTGCATATTTGTAAAAAAATGCTTATCCCATCCCTTTTAATTTTTATTACCCATGTATCAGCCCGCCTTAGCGGACGGTGCGGGATTTTGCTCTGTAATCGAAACCCCAAAATGAAAGAAGATAGACTTACTCGTCTCGCTTTACACGAGTCAAAGCGGGTAAAACCTTGGAGCTTTACATTCCGATAAAATGCCAAAGAAAATTCCTTTGCATATTGCTATTATAATGGACGGAAATGCCACTTGGGCCAAAAAGAATAAATTGCCCAAAATAAAAGGATACGAAAAAGGAATAGAAAGGTTAAAAGAAACAGTTAGCGAAAGTTTAAAATCCGGAATTAAAATTTTGACTGTTTATGCGTTTAGTACTGAAAACTGGAAACGGCCAAGTTATGAAATAAACAATTTATTTAAGCTAATGGAGCGTTTTCTAGATAAAGAATCCAATTTTTTCATAAAGCAAGGTATAAAAATAAATATCATAGGAACGTTGGATAGATTTCCAGAAAAATTAAAAGAAAAAATCATAAATTTAGTTAGAACAACAGAAGGTTTTGACAAATTGGTTTTAAACATCGCACTTGGCTATGGTGGAAGAGCCGAAATTGTAAGAGCTGCAAAAAATATAGCAAGGGATGTTGAAGCACAAAAATTAAATTTAAATAACTTAAACGAAAATATTTTTTCCGGCTATCTTTATACCGCTGGCCTACGAGATCCGGATTTGCTTATCAGAACATCCGGAAAATTAAGGCTTAGCAATTTTTTACTTTGGCAGATTTCATACACGGAACTTTATTTTGCCAGTAAAACATGGCCTGATTTTTCCAAAAAGGATTTTGCGAAAGCAATAACAGAATATAAAAAAAGGGATAGGAAATTTGGACAGTAAAAGAAGCATAATGTCGCGGTTAATAAGCTCTGCTATGCTCATTGCAATAGTAATGTCCACTATTTTTTTAGCGCCCATATGGTTGTTTTCTTTGGTTGTTTCAGTTTTTATACTATTAGGCACAAGAGAGTTTTTTAGTTTAGCTGCAAAAAACAATGTGTTTGTTCATAAAGGTATAGGTTTGATTTTAGCCGCATTCTTACCGATTATTACTTGGCTGCAGTGCGGAGATGCAAACTTTGGCATAGAACCTTTTTATATTGTTCTCTCAGCTCTTTTTATATTCATTATTCAGTTAAGCCGTAAAGATAACAAAGAAGCGATATATAGTGTTTCTATAACATTATTTGGAATATTGTATATAAGCTGGCTTTTTAGTTTTATTATTAAAATACGGTATCTGCCCAATGGTCCTTTTCTTGTTTTCTTTTTAATTTTAGTCACAAAAGGAGCAGACGCCGCAGCATATTTTATAGGAAGCCTTTTCGGAAAGCATTATCTTATACCGCATATAAGTCCTAAAAAAACAATAGAAGGAACAATGGCGGCGTTTGTTACGAGTGTAATTTTAGCACTTGCGAGTAGAGCATATTTGCCATTTTTGGATAATTTTCATTTATTAACTTTAGGAATACTTTTTGGATTTTTAGGTCAAATTGGTGATTTATCCGAATCTTTGTTAAAAAGAAATTTTGCTGCCAAGGATTCAAGCAATATGTTGCGAGGATTAGGGGGTGTGTTAGATGTTTTAGATAGTCTTTTGTTTACAACCCCAATTTTTTATTTTTATCTGAAACTGTTTATATAACAAAAAATGAAAAAAAGAAAAATAGTAATCTTAGGCTCAACTGGATTTTTAGGAAGAGAAGCCATTGATATCATATCCAAATTTAAAAATTTTTTTGAAATTATCGCAATAGCCGGTGGTTCCAATTATAAAGTGCTTGCTGCTCAAATCAAAAAAGCAAAACCTAAATTAGCAGTTATTAATAATGAACAAAAATTTAAAGACCTTAAGAATCTTCTCGGCAATACGGAAAAAACTAAATTGTTATCCGGTGAAAAATCTCTCGAATATGTCGCAGGCCTGAAAGAAGCCGATATAATATTGATATGCATAGGCGGAATAGATGCATTAAGGCCAGTTATTAAAGCTATCGAAAGCGGTAAAACAATTGCTTTAGCTAATAAAGAATCTGTAGTGGCAGCAGGAGAGGTATTAATTAACTTAGCAAAAAAATACAATTCTCAAATTATACCTGTTGATAGTGAACATAGTGCAATTTTTCAGTGCATCAATTCACGAAACGCAGATTCCGTAAAGAAAATCATACTTACGGGAACAGGTGGTCCTTTTAGAAGACTACCGAAAAGCAGCTTTAATAAAATAACCTGCAAGCAAGTTTTAGAACATCCAAAGTGGAAAATGGGAGCAAAGATTACAGTAGATTCAGCCACGCTAATGAACAAGGGCTTGGAAATAATTGAGGCAAAATGGCTTTTTAATATTTGCATTGATAAAATCGAAGTAGTACTTCATCCCGAAGCGGTTATACACTCAATGGTTGAATTTCTTGATAATTCTGTTATAGCCCAGCTTGGTTTCACAAGTATGAAGTTACCAATTATGTATGCTCTTTCTTATCCCGAAACGGTTAATGTTGGTAATTTAATAAAAAGATTGGATTTCCTTAAACTAGGCAATCTGACTTTTGAAAAACCGGATGAAAATAAATTTTTGTGTCTGAAATTAGCAAAAGAAGCAAGCAGATTAGGTGGTACTTATCCTGCATGTTTAAATGCGGCAAACGAAAAAACAGTAGAGTTTTTTTTAAATAACAGAATAAGTTTTTTGCAAATTCCGATAATGATCGAAAAAATTTTAGAAAAACACAAAAATATTAAGTCTCCGGCATTAAATGATATATTGCAAGTGGACAAACAGACGAGAAAAGAAGTCACAGAGTTATTTAAGAAAGGAAAAAAATAGTGATAGCACTTAAAGTCGTCATTTTTTTTAGCATCTTAATATTGTTTCATGAACTAGGCCATTTTATTGCTGCAAAAATAATGAAAGTAAGAGTTGAAAGCTTTGCTTTGGGTATGGGCCCAAAACTTTTGAGATTTAAAGGTAGAGAAACCGAATATTTAATATGTGCCTTGCCGATAGGGGGTTATGTAAAACTAAGCGGTGAAACGGATGAAGATAAAATAGAAGGTAAACCATGGGAATTTTTGTCACAACCTGTTGGCAAACGTTTTTGGGTTATTGTCATGGGACCTATTATGAATTTTTTCTTGGCATTTTTAATATTCTCAATGATGTTTTTTAGTTTAGGTAGTTTTTCTATGACTGCAGAGATCGGAAACGTATTGGATAATTTTCCGGCAAAAGAAAGCGGTATACTTGCCGGTGATAAAATAGTTTCAATAGACGACAAAACAATAAACAATTGGCAAGAAGTTCCCAATGCTATACAAAGCGCCAAAGGTGAAAGTTTGAAAATTATAGTTGAAAGAAATAAAAAACTTGTGACATTTTCTGTAAAACCGAAAGGAAAAGAGATTAAAGATTTGTTAGGCAAAACTTCATCTATGAAAATTATAGGAATTGAACCAAAAAAAATAAAATTAAACTTTATCTCATCGTTCATAATAGGTTTTCAAAAAACAGTAATTTTAACAGTAGTTACTTATAAGGGATTGTTTTTGATGTTAATTGGCAAGATATCACCGAACAATATTATGGGACCGGCAGGGATTGTTGCAATTACGGGGGAATCGGCAAAACAGGGTCTTTTTGCTGTTTTTAATTTATTAGGTATACTTAGTGTCAATTTAGCGGTTGTCAACTTGCTTCCTTTCCCGGTTCTTGATGGAGGTCACATATTATTTTTAGGTATTGAAAAGATCCGTCGCAAGAGATTAAATAAAAAATCTCAAGAGGTTATTACTGCAGTTGGTATAACATTGCTTGTACTGCTTTTAGTTTTTGCTACCTACAATGATTTTTCAAGGTTAGGATTTTGGGAAAAATGCAGTTCTTTCTTTAATAAAATTTTTAAACTGTCGCAAAAATAATTTTGCTCCTCGCGGGAGCTAAGACCCGTTTTCGGGCCGCAGATAAAAGCACCGATCGGGCTCAATTGTGAAGCTCCATGTGGCTGCGGAGCAGAACCCCGTACCGCACGCCGCAGGCGTTCTGATACACGGGTAGATATGCTCCGGCTTAAAGGGCAGAGATTAATTGACAATTTATGCTAGAAAAAATCGTAAGAAAAAAAACAAAAATTATAAAGATTGGTAATACTAAAATAGGTGGTACATACCCTATTTTAATTCAATCAATGGTAAAAACCGACACTGCGAACGTTAATGCTGTAATAGCTCAAATAAAAAAGTTGACTGAAAACGGATGTGAAATCGTAAGGGTTAGCGTAAAAAATGAGAAACAGCTGAACGCTTTGCCACATATTAAAAAAGCGATAAAAATTCCTCTGGTTGCTGATATACATTTTAACCATATTTTTGCCTTAAAGGCCGTCGAAAACGTAGATAAAATAAGAATAAATCCTTCCAATATAGATCCTAAATATTTGAAAACAATAGCTTTGGAAGCTAAAAAAAACCATATACCAATTCGAATAGGTATCAATAGCGGTTCAGTAATTAAAAAATATGGAAAGCGTAACAATTTAATAAAGTCAATGCTTGAAGAAGCTAACCATACAATCAGGTTATTTGAGGGAATAAAGTTCTATGATACAATAGTATCACTAAAGGCTTCGGATGTTGTACAAACCGTTGCAGCATATAAGCAATTTTCACATTTGCACCAATATCCAGTACATCTTGGCGTTACGGCAACTGGGGTGTCATATAATGGGGTAGTTAAATCAAGCATAGGAATAGGTTCTTTATTATTGGATGGCATAGGAGATACGGTAAGAGTTTCTCTTAGCTCTGATCCTGTTGAAGAAGTCAGTGTAGCAAAGATGATTTTAGAAAGCTTGAGGCTTAGAAAATTTGGACTAGAAGTTATTTCTTGTCCTACTTGCGGTAGATGCCAGGTGTCGCTGCAAAAAATAATAAAAGGTCTCCAAAAAAAAATAATAGAAAACAAGCTTGATAAAATTCCAATTAAACTTGCGGTTATGGGCTGTGAAGTTAATGGACCTGGGGAAGCTTCGGATGCGGATATAGGAGTAGCCTGTGGCAAAAACAATGCCGTCCTTTTTTTAAAAGGGCATATTATAAAACGAGTGCCAGAAAAAGCAATTGTTAATACTTTAATATTTAACATAAAAAAACATTTTAATAAAAGAGGAGATTAAAAATGAGGTGGACCGAGGCATTTATCCCTACGCTCAAAGAAGACCCACAAGATGCAGAAGTGATAAGCCATAAACTTATGGTAAGAGCTGGCTTAATAAGAAAACTTACTGCGGGTGCTTATAGTTATTTACCTCTAGGTTTTAAAGTGTTGCAAAAAATACAAGAAATCATACGGGAGGAAATGGATAAAAAAGGCGCACAGCAGGTTCTTTTGCCAGCATTACATCCATCTGATTTGTGGAAAAAGACGGGGCGATACGAGTTATTGGGAGAAGATATGATAAAATTCAATGACCGTCATCATAGAGAGTTAATACTGGGGCCAACGCATGAAGAAATTATTACTGATTTAGTGGCCAAGGAAATAAGGTCATATAAAGATTTGCCTTTAATATTGTATCAAATACAGACAAAATTCCGGGATGAAACAAGACCTAGGTTTGGTGTGATAAGAAGCTGCGAATTTATTATGAAGGATGCGTATAGTTTTGATAAAGACTGGGAAGGGTTAGATAAAAGTTATAAAAAAATGTATGATGCATATTGTCGTATTTTTGAACGTTGTGGCTTACAATATATAGCCGTTGAAGCAGATACGGGAATAATGGGCGGGGATGCTTCTCATGAGTTCATGGTTCCTTCAAACAACGGTGAAGACATAATCGCGTTATGTACTAAATGCAGCTATGCTGCTAGTTTGGATGTTGCAAGGTATTTTTTTGATAAAAAAGAAGCTGAATTAAAATATGAAAAACAAACAAAAGATCCGATGAAATCATTTAAAGCAGTTTTAACGCCTGGAGTATCGAGCGTTGAGAAGGTATCTGAATTTTTAAAAATTAAACCAAACAATTTGGTAAAAACTCTTATTTACCAATACGATGGAGGAACCGCTGCTGTTTTGGTAAATGGAAGCTACAACTTAAATGAAAAGAAAATTAAAAAATTTCTCAAAACGGAAACGCTGGCTATGGCAACTGCTGACGAAATATTTAAGCTAACAGGCGGGCCCATCGGATTTTCAGGGCCGGTTGGTCTTAAAAAAGAAATAAAAATTTTTGCTGATTATAGCATAAATCAAATGTTGAATTTTGTTGTTGGCGCAAACAAAAAAGATCAGCACTTAATTAATGTGAACCTTAAAGATTTTAATATTTATGATTGGAGCGATTTTCGTTGTGTTGAAAAAAATGATCCTTGTCCTTTATGCAAGTCGCACCTTTCCATACAGCATTCTATTGAAGTAGGGCATACATTCAAATTAGGGACTAAATATTCTATGCCATTAAAAGCAACTTTCCTTGACTTTGATGGTAAAGAAAAACCCGCGATTATGGGATGCTATGGTATAGGTATTAACCGCGTGATGGCTTCTGCAATTGAACAAAACAATGATAAAGACGGTATAATTTGGCCTTTTTCCATTGCGCCATTTCAAGTCGCGGTTATACCAACAGACATAGAAAATGCAGTCGTGTTAAAAACTTCGGATGAAATTTACGAAAAATGTATCTCAAATAACATAGACGCAATAATCGATAATCGTCCAGAACGTGCGGGTATAAAATTTAAAGATTCAGATTTAGTGGGTATACCAATACAAATAATTTTAGGAAATAAATTTAAGAATAATGGAGAAGTAGAAATAAAAAGAAGAATAGCATTAGGTAATGGAAAAATACAAAAAGACAATATTTCGATACCTACCCAAAACATATCAGAGTATATAAAATCCAACTGCGTGTGTTAAGATAAAAAAAGTTAGTTTTTCAAGCTTGAATACGAACGTATAATAGTATATACTTATTACAGAGATTTTAATAGAAAATAAAATCTCTTTCTTTTTGATAATTACTTAAACCTTTTAAAAAGTCTTACATTTAGGACAAAATGGAATACAAAAAAAACGAATCACATATCGACGATAAAAACTCAGAGAATCTGGATTTTTCAATGACATTATATTGGACAGGCAATAATGGAAAAAAATGGCGAAAAATTATTTCAATTTTACTTATAGTTTCTTTCCTGTATCAAAATGTAGTTTGGGCTGGCGGCGATGATGTTTTAAGAAAACTTTTACCTACCCCACAAGAAAAAGAACAAGCAAATAAATTTGCACCCGCTTACTTAAAAAGTGTTCAACAAAAACATGAAGATGTTTTGAAACAGAAACAAATGGTAGATGACAATATTGGTTTAATGCAAAAAAATCTCAATGATAAACTCTATCAACAAGGGGAAGAAGATGATAAATTTAAAGGTCGCCGCGGTGGTCCTGAATCAAATACTCTTGAAGGTCAACCTTTAAAGTATTCGTTTAATGATTTTGATGCATCTGGTTCCCCACATCAATTAACAGTTTACGAATATAATTCCGATGGGTCACTCTCCGTAATTACTACCTATGATGTATCCGGTAAAGATATCTCTGGGTTATTGAGTGGTGCCAAAGAAATAGCAACAAAAGATGAAGGAAAATTTATTTTTGGTTCGTTTGATGATCCCGACTTAACTCTTGTAAGTGCGGAAGATATTTTGTCAAAAAGTTTCTACTTTGGTACCAAAGGAAATGAAAATATAGATTATGTTCTCGGTAATTATTATGAAGGAAAGCCAACAACGATTACAATATATGACTATACAAAGTCTGGGGATGACAATTTAGACGAAACTAAAACATATGATGTTGAAAGTTTATATGAAGAAGATGAAAATGCAGATTTTACGAAAAACAAAACAGAATGGATAAACTTATTAACAGAAGAAAAGTTGGTGAGAACTACCGTTTATGAAGGTGGTAAAGATGAAGAACGAGTAGTATATATATTGTCGGATTATGGAATTGAGGGAGACAATGAGGCAGAAGAAGCTTATATACCTAGTGAAAGACGTGATTTTGTATACGACACAAACGGAGCACTTATACGTACAGATACGTATGATATATCTTCGTGCACAACCAATACAGATAGAATTACCAATAAAGAAAAAATAACAGAAAAGACCACTTTTATTGGCGTGAAAGATAATGAAGTATCAAATCAAACATATGTTTTTGATGACAGTGGAAATATTATTGAAAGAAAAGACTATTTCTATTCAGAATATCAAGCAAAATATTTTTATCTTGGCACCCGTAAAATTCTTCAACAATTATTTATTTTTGACACTGAAGATATTCTGGGGGAAAGAACATCAAAATTGTCAGATAATAACGGAGATTCTGTTATTAATTATGAAGATGCTAGATTATCCAACAATGGCGTTATAATCGAAGAGTACTCTTTCTTTGGTTTATCTAACAATGAAGATACAGATCAAATATTTTATTTTGATGAAACCGGCGAAATTATAGAAAGAACCGACTATTGTTATGGTGATGATGGCGAACTAACAGAAACAAAAAAATATTATGTAGGTGACCTTTTAGATGAAAATGGGAATGGTAGCCATGATGATGAGAGAAGAGCTCGTGGCAATGGTTCCCTAGAAGAAGAATCAACATTTGAAGGCATCGCCGGTAAGGAAAAAATCCAGCAGACATTCTACTATGATGAAGCTGGCAACATCGTTGAAAGACGCGACTATGAATATGAAGGAAAGAGACTAGTTGCAACATATACCTACGACACAGAAGGCCTCTCAATAGACGAAGCAAAACAGCGCGGCACCGGCTCTCTAACTGAAGAATCAACATTTGAAGGCATCGCCGGTAAGGAAAAAATCCAGCAGACATTCTACTATGATGAAGCTGGCAACATCGTTGAAAGACGCGACTATGAATATGAAGGAAAGAGACTAGTTGCAACAT
>Ga0302252_1000324_pt1 | contig 46066 bp, 43 predicted proteins | sample AAG_RA_Leu_MG_FD_193511 | JGI IMG/M metagenome (GOLD analysis project Ga0302252, IMG submission 193511) | Enriched activated sludge microbial communities from anaerobic digester in WTTP, New Holstein, Wisconsin, United States - AAG_RA_Leu | ecosystem: Engineered > Bioreactor > Anaerobic >... | reverse complement strand
TATCGGGCTGAAAGTATTCCGTGCGAGACCCCCTCTTCAGGCCTCCCTCTCCCGATATCGTGAAGATATGCGGCGATCATCAGATGCTCGACATTGACATCGAGAGACGCAGCAGCTATCTCCTCTGCATTTCTGCAGACCCGGAGAGTGTGATCTATCTGGTGACCTCCGGAGGTGTCTGACAGAAATTCTTCTGCAATCCTTTGAAGCTCTTCTTTTCTTCTGATGCTCATATAATGAAGAAGGGCACGTGAGTGCCCTCATCCCTTCTGCTTTGTCGATGGATCCTATACGCCGAAGTTGTAGCCGTCAGCGTCGCTGCCGCCGAAGGCAGGCATATAGTCGTCGCGCTCCTCATATGCCTCATACCCTTTGATCTCCTGTGTTTTCTTATCCACAGTGAACTCCTGGATATATCTGCACATCGGGTATTCCTGGTACATCTCATCGCGGCGGTATGAGAGGGTGTTGTCATCTACCTGCCTGAACGCATAGTTCGTTCCAACGCCGCCGGGTTTGTCGTAGTTGATGGTCACGAACAGATTCCTTACTTCCCGTGAAGAAGGATCATAAGTGATATCGCCTGTGTATTTCACCCTCGATTCCTTTTTACCCAGGTCTGAGAACTCGACTTTCACTTTGCCACTGTCAGAGCTGAGATCCACTTTATCCTTGTTGTCAGCTTCCATCATGGTTTTTCCGACATCGTTGAACTCCTGTATGACCTTTCTGGCTGCCTCATTCTGTGTATGAGAGAGAGGATTCGGCTGGTTTGAAGGTCCTATATGCATATGATCATCCCTTTCAATCAATTTTATATTCTAAATATTATCACCGATGATTGACATAAGCCATTAACATATTGTAAACATTTCCCGAAATATGGGTATGGAGGCTTCAGAGGACATTCCAGGAATCTGTTTCCATGAATCAACAGCAGGAGGTGGGAGTTTCAGTTATAGAATTATACTGGTGCTGCAGTCCAAAGGAAAGGAGCATTACACGGTGAGCTCAGACGATACAGAAGATGAGGAACTTCGGTACTTCCATGAGAGCGACGAGCCCGACTTCAAGAGTGAGGAGGAGCTGAAATACATCGGAAGAATCCAGGAAGCGATCGATCGTGTAAAAGGAAAGGAAATCGCCTCTTCAGAGGGCGGAGAGAAGGGATATCTGCTGAAGACCTCTGATGGCTTCTTTGTCATCTGCTATCTGGGAGAAGATCGACTTGAGATGCTTTCCGGCGCCGGAGAGCCTTCCGCTGATGAGATGAGCCGTATCGGAGCGATTTCCGGAGGTGCGGTGAGCTCTGACAGCGATCTCGATATGGAATCAGAAAAACATCACGACATCTCGAGCGGGCTGAAGCGCTCGCACAGGCGTCTGATAGACGGCGCGGCCATTGGAGACAGATCGTTCAACATCTGCTTCCCTGAAGGAGTCGAGCTGGAAAACATGATCCTCGAAGATGAAGAGGGCAGGCTCAGCCTCAAGGTGTTCTGGGAGCAGTGGTAGACTGCATCGATCTGATCCTGGCGCTGTCTGACTCGACCATCATGCTGACCAGTTCCTCAAATTTTACTTTCGGCTCCCAGCCCAGCTTCGTCTTTGCGTTCCCTGCGTCTCCCATCAGGACCATGACCTCTGCCGGGCGGAAAAGCTTTTCATCTGCCTTTACATAGTCCCTGTAGTCCAGATCGACGAGCGAGAAGGCCAGTTCGGCGAACTCCCTCACAGTATGAGTTGTTCCTGTCGCTATTACGTAATCGTCCGGTTCATCCTGCTGCAGCATCATCCACATGGCCTCGACATAGTCTCCTGCGAAGCCCCAGTCTCTTTTGGCATCCAGGTTTCCCAGCTTCAGCTCTTTCGACAGTCCCGCCTTGATCCTTGCGACACCGTCCGTGATTTTGCGAGTCACAAACTCGAAGCCTCTGCGGGGAGATTCATGATTGAAAAGGATGCCGTTGCAGGCAAAGAGATTGTATGCCTCCCTGTAATTCCTCGTGAGCTCGTATCCTGCCGCTTTCGAGATGCCGTACGGTGAGCGGGGATGAAACGGTGTATTCTCGTTCTGAGGAGTCTCCCTTACCTTTCCGAATATCTCGCTCGACGCGGCGAAGTAAAATCTGCATTCCGGCGCCTTTTCCTTCACGGCTGAGAGGGTGAAATGCGTGCCGTTAATGTTTGTATTAATTGTCGAGAACTCATCTTCGAAAGAGTAGCTGACGAAGCTCTGAGCCGCGAGGTGATAACACTCGTCAGGCTTTATGCTCTCCACTACCTTGAATATGCTGGCGTAGCTCTCCAGAGAGGCTGAATGCAGTATAATCCTGTCCAGCAGATGCCTTATCCTCCAGAGCCGGTGCTCAGGATCCTCAAGGGCCACACGGCGTATTATGCCGTGAACCTCATAGCCCTTTTCGATCAGGAACTCTGCAAGATATGAGCCATCCTGGCCCGTTATTCCTGTAATCAGCGCTTTTTTTGCCATAACAGCTCTCCCTGTTGCAATGATATCGTTATCCATTGTCACAATTGGCCGAAAGGCGATGTCTTTCCTGCATACCGGCATCAGCATTATGGAGCATGGGAGTTATCTGTCCGGGGGCTGCATTTATATTGAAAATCATTTTCTTTTAATATATAATGACCTTATATTCTGAAAAATCACGGGGGTTTTCGAGTGGATAGAGATTTGCCGGTTTTCGACAGAGATTCCCTGCTGGGAAGAATGGGCGGTGATGAGGAGTTCGTCAAAGAGGTAGTCGATATATTCCTCATCGACGCTCCACTGCAGATAAGCGCGATAAAAGCGTCAATAGAAAAAAAGGATGTCGAGGGCATACGCACAAGTGCCCATACCCTCAAGGGAGCCTCTGCCAATGTGGATGCGCTGACGATGAGAGAGCTCTGCTTCAACCTTGAGAGCGCCGCGAGGCAGGGAGCTGTTGAAAATGTAGAGGATATGCTGAACAGCCTTGAGCTGGAGTTTGAAAAGTTCAGGAAACTCGCATAGTGTCTGAAATGGCTCTGCCGCGATGAAGCAGAAATATCCGCCGATGCCGCCCGGTCAGAAGAAGAGCTCGTCGATTCAAGCTTTCTCCAAGGAGGATAGATGGCAACTCTGAAATTTCTTGGCGCAGACAGGACTGTAACAGGCTCGAAACATCTCATCAGATCAGGAGATTCCAGAATTCTAATCGACTGCGGCTTATATCAGGGCCTGAAGGCCCTGCGGCTCATGAACTGGGAGCCTTTCCCTGTGAGCGGCAGAGACCTGACCTCGATCATTTTCACGCACGCTCACATAGATCATACAGGCTACCTGCCCTGCATGGTCAAGGCCGGATTCAGCAGCCCAATCTATGCCACGCCTCCCACCTGCGACCTTGCAAAGATCATGCTCCCTGACTCAGGGAGGCTTCAGGAAGAGGAAGCCCGCTATGCAAACAAAAAAGGCGTAACAAAGCACAAGCCTGCGCTGGCGCTCTACACGGAAGAGGATGCGGAGAAATCTCTCCCGCTGCTGTCGCCTGTCCCCTATGACAAGCCATTCAATGTCTCTAACGGTGTGGATATTGTCTTTCGGCAGGCAGGCCACATTCTGGGCTCAGCACTGGTGCAGATGAACATAAGAGAAGGCGAGGCGGTGAAAAAGGTTCTGTTCACCGGAGACCTCGGGCGCCTTGGAACGCCTATTCTTCCTGATCCTGCCATAGTTGAAGATGCGGATTACATAGTGCTCGAATCCACATATGGCAACAGATTGCACGGAAATACAGACAGAAAGGCGGCGCTGTGCGCCGTGGTGAGGGAATCACTCAAGAAGGGAGGCGTGCTGGTCATACCTGCCTTCGCAGTCGAGAGAACACAGGAGCTGCTCTATATACTCTATCTTCTGAACGCCAATAACGACATACCCAGGGCCCCGGTTTACATAGACTCCCCAATGGCTGTCAAGGTGACGTCTCTCTTTTCGAAATATAAAGACATATACGATGAAGAGGCGAAGGAGTTGCTGAAGAGCGACGAGCACATCCTCGACAGCATAAATATGCACTTCTGCAGGACAGTTGATGAGTCAAAGGAGCTGAATAACAGAAAGGGACCGATGATAATCATCTCTGCAAGCGGCATGGCGACAGGTGGAAGGGTGCTGCATCATCTGATGAAGCGGCTGCCTGAAAAGAATGATACAGTTCTGCTCGTGGGCTATCAGGCGGCGGGAACGAGGGGAAGAAGCCTGCAGGATGGAGCTAAGAAGCTCAGAATATTCGGGGAAAACGTCCCTGTAAACGCCCGCGTGGCTACGCTGGACGGCTTCTCGTCGCATGCGGACTACAGCGAGATAATCGCCTGGGTCGAGAAGTGCAGATTCGCGCCGAAGAAGGTCTTCCTCGTACACGGAGAGCCTGACGCGCAGAAATCGCTGCAGGAAAAGCTCGAGGCGAAGTTCGGCTGGGATATCCACGCTCCTGCATACGGCGAGGAGGTGGATCTCCCATGAAAGCAGTGACAGGCTTGCTGATTGCAGCAATGTTCGTATTGCTTCTATTCACTGCCGGGCCTTCCTCCGCCCAGCAGATTACGACGGTGAACTTCACCCTCGACGGGCAGATGCTCAGAAGCAGCGATATCCCTGCAGAGATGCAGGACCAGGTTCAGAAGACCTGCCAGGTCGGGTTTTGCATGAATCAGAGCGGGAAGGCATCGAACATCCTCGTAACGTTTGCCCCGGAGGGGAGAAACCTTGCAGGCATGCCCATGTTCATATATTTTACAAACCAGCTGTCACTGCTGCAGATCTCGCCGCAGCCGCAGATCTCGCATACAAATTCGGACTATCTGACCGAGTATTTCTATACTCTGCAGGCGGTGGAATATGCGAAGCAGAAGGGACTCGCAGGCAGAAATGCTAAGACAATCGTAACAGGCCACTCAGGCGGGGGCAAAGTGGCCATGCTGATCGGCGCACTTGGCGGAACACGGCATTTCAACGGGATCCTCGCCATGGGATGCAATCAGGATACGGCTTCTGAAGGATACAGAATGCTGTCGAACAGCACCGCGCTGAGCATCCCGCTCGTGCTTCTGAACGCCACCGATGACAACCTTGTGGTCGGGAAGACTGAAAATGTGATGGAATCCCTGGCTGCAACGGGCTTTAACAATATATACCTGCAGTCGCACACAGGCGGGCACAGGATCCCCTTCAAGGAAGGGCTCGAGTGCCTGAGATTTCTGCTGAAGCAGTAAACATCAGCAGGTCGGGTAAGCTCCAGTTTTCATGCAGAGTGTAAAACAGGTGAGATGGAGAGAATGGTGAAATGGGGAGGGATATTAAATATCCTGCTACATTACTGAAAGCCGGATCTATCCATCATTTTCATCTCCCTCTCTCCTCCATCCCCACCTCTCCTTATCTTACACCAGAGATTATTCTCTGATGGGTTCAGTCATATGCATCAGGATTGAGCGGACGATTTCTTTTGCCATAGCGCTTTCCGGCCTCGTTAACAGGATGTTAACATTCGGACAAAAGCCCGAAAACTATTGCCTTACTCTGCCTGGTGATATATGATAATAACAGGATTTTTACACGTTGTTTTATTCCATTTACCTGTTTATACGGGAGGTCTGCTGCCATGAAGATTGAAAGAACCGATCCGATGCTTGCGGCGAGAGAGCTGTCTCACCTGAAGAAAAAGGATGACAGTGCTGAAGTTCAGAGCTCGGAGATGCCAAAGGATGAGATACAGCTTCAGGCCCAGGCTCCCTATCAGAGAAGCCTCGAGCCTGGAAATGTACCTCTCCCGCTGAGAGCCGGCCAGGCAGAGATACGCACCGATGAAGCAGGCGCAAATGCACCGCCTGTAACTGTGGCTTCATACGGCTCAGATGATCTGCAGCCGCTCGGCTCGTATCCAAGTATCACGAACCTTAACACCGGAGGGACACCAGGCGATCTATCGTTCGAGGTGATTCAGTACCTTACTGACAACTGCCGGAAGTGGACGACTGTGAACTTCGTCTTCGACGGCAGAGAGGGTCCCAGGCTCGACAACATAAAGCTTGTGGGCTCGTTCAACCCCGCCACCGGCCAGTATGACGCGACGTGGAACCAGGGCAAGGGCATAATGATGCACGATGACGGTCAGAATGGCGATGCAAAGGCCGGAGACGGAATATATTCAGCCCAGGTGGTGCTCGATGGAAGCCTGAATACAGAGTTCAAATGGGGCGTCAGGGCAGATGTGTTCGATGATAAGGGCAGGCTGGCATCAAAAGACAGATGGATTGTCATGACCGAGGAGCCACCGAAGTTCACGCTGAACGGAGAGACTGAATCCACCCAGACCTATGCGCCTCTTTCCAATCACCTGATGGGTGTTCACAAGAACGGCGACGACGGAGTCTCCTTCCGGACATGGTCGCCTGAGGTAGGCAAAGGCGACCTCAAGGATTTCAAGGTCTATGTGGACATATACAACGACGCGACAGGGCAGGTTGAGAAGTCGCTGCCTATGACTAAGGACAACAAGACAGGGAACTGGAGCGTCGAGACCGAGAAAGGCTGGAGCGAGCTGGAAGGGAAGTCATACCAGTATTCGGTCCGTAACTCGAAGGGAGAGCCGATGAAGGTCGATCAGGGAGGCAAAAAGGAAACGCCTCTCGTATACAGCGATCCTTATTCCCGATACCTGCAGGGCCAGCAGAGGGGCCTCGAGCGCATCTACGTGGACTCGATACTTGGCGTCGAGACAGGCTGGTACGACGGCACAGGCGGAGGCGGCCCTAACTACACGATAGGCCAGCAGTGGGGCAGATTCACCGTCAACGATCATCCCGATGCCGACAGTGTGCGCCTTGTTCTTCGCGACGAGAACGGCCATCAGCTATCGAAAAAAGAGCTTCTGGACAGGATCGGCGCGCCTGCGCTCAAGCCTTATGAACAGGCCTCGCAACAGGAAAAGAAGAACTCTGACATACTGAAGAGCTGGCAGCTCGACCTCTCAGGAAAGGTGACGGCATACCAGTGGACGAACGATGTCAAGGACGACGGCACCATCGAGATGACGAAGGTCGGCGGCGGAGCGGTAGGGACATCGTGGACGACGACGGTGAACAACTTCCCGAGCCTCGTGGGGCTCAAATACGAGTTCCAGATCGAAGAAAACGGCAAGCTCGTGGGAGATAAAAACAAAGACGGCGTGTTCCAGGAGAGCGAGAGAAAGCTCACCCCGTTCAACGATCAATACAGCAACGTGATCTCGGCCCGGCCGGGCGCCGAGCGCCGCTCCATAATAAAAGAGTCTTCGTTCCAGTTCAGGAGCGACGACGTGCCGAGGAAAGAAACGGATTTCAGGAAATATGTAATCTATGAAGCTCATGTAGGCTCATTCTTCAGTACCAAAGACAACGCGCATCCCTGCACGTTCAAGGATCTGATGAACCACCTCGATTACATCGAGAAGACAGGTTCCAACTCGATAGAGCTGCTGCCGTTCAACGAGTTCGGAGGCCGCCGCGACTGGGGTTACACCCCCGACTACTACTTCGCCGGCGCCGAGGCTTACGGATTCGAGCTTCCGCGTGACCAGGCAGTCGAGATGGGTATCATAAGGAAGGATCAGAATACCGATCAGGAGAGCGTCTGGGTAAACGGCACCGATGCGGTGAAGGTTTTCGTAGACGAGGCTCACAAGCGCGGCTTCAACGTGCTGTCAGACGTGGTGTACAACCATACATCAGGCAAGGCCGACGCCGACAACCCGCTCTGGACGATAGACGGAGACAAGAAATCGTTCTTCAAGTGGTTCGGCAGCTATGTCAGCGATACTCCCTGGGGCTCGAAGCCGAACTATTCGTCCCAGGAGGTCAAGGATTTCTACGCCAACAATGCAGTGCAGCAGGTCGAGGAGTTCCACCTCGACGGCATAAGGTTCGACTTCACTCAGGTTCTGCACGATACAGGCTCTGTGGCGGAGAAGAAGGAAGGCATGAACACGCTGCGCCAGATAAACAGATCGCTCCAGTATTTCAAGCCCAGCACCATGACATACACGACAGCCGAGGATTTCACTCACAACTGGCTCGTCGCCGCCGACCTGGACAAGAGCGAGTGGCAGGGACAGGGAGACTGGGCGATCGAGAAGAAGGGCATGGGCTTCTCTTCAGTGTGGAACGATTCTTTCCACCACGATCTTCTCGGCCTCATCAAGAATGACAACCCTGAAAAGAACGTGGACCGCTTCATGGGCTCGCTGCTGAACCACAGCGGCGTCTCAGGATGGGACAGAGCGCTCGTGTTCTCGCACAATCACGATGAGGTCGGCAACAGCGGATCGTGGGTGGGAAGGGCTGCGGCTCATTCCAGGGCCGACAGCGAGGTTCTGAAGGCATATCCGCGCGCAGTGGCGCGCTCGGCGGCGGCTATAACGCTCACCTCCGCAGGAGTCCCGATGATCTTCCAGGGCGAGGAGTTCGCTGCCAACAACGATTTCAAGCACGGCGTGACTTCGACCTGGGGAGCCGACATGGGCTGGACTCAGTTCATGGTGACGCCTGACAAGCTGGAGCAGTTCAAATCGATAGCGGCCATGCCCGAATCGGGCCAGAAATCCGAGCTGAAGAAGTTCTCTGAGGAAGACAGGGCTCTCTTCGACAAGTATCTGAAGATGACGCCGGACGAGAAGAACGCCACCGCGCTGGCAGCCGACAGAACCGGTATCTTCGAGAACTACCGTGATCTGATAACGTTGCGCGGCTCTTCGCCGGCCTTCATGGCCAACTCTGAGATAAAGCGCGTTTACACTCACAACGCCGACAGGGTTCTTGCCTTCGAGCGCAAGGGAGGAAACGACGACTTCGTCGTGATAACCAACTTTGCTGAGCAGGACAGACCGGGATATAACGTCGGCCTCCCTCCCGGAAACTGGAAGGAAGTCTTCAACAGCAACGCCACCAAATACGGCGGCACAGGCTCAGGCAACTGCGGCTCGACGATCCCCGGCGGCGGAGGCATCTATCTCCCTGCAGGGAGCACGGTCATCCTGAAAAAGCAGTAGCACGGAAGAAACAGCAGGGAGCCGAGAGGCTCCCTGCGTATGTACTGTTCTGCTCTGCCCTGCAATGTCACATATTGACGTTCAGGGCGCTTCCAGACTCGTATCTCCGAAGCCCCGCGTTGAACACGGCTGTCAGCAGAATGGCGAAGAAAAGAGCTCCGCACGCCAGCAGGACAAGGCTCTGCCAGTCCAGCGAGCGCACCGCCCTGTAAGGAAGAGCGCCAATCAGAGCTGCAGGAAATAGCGTGTACATCAGAAATCTCACTCCGCCCTGGAATATCGTGTCTGGATACACGGAGAGTATCATCATCGCGTTGGTGGCCTGGCCTGCCAGTGTCGTGGCGTTTCCGATGAAGAAGCTGAGGCATCCGAACAGGGAAGCGGCGCATACGAGCACGGTGCCGGAGAGCAGCGAGGCGATCAGCCAGATTGCAGTCTTCTCTGCTGTGACAGGCCCTGTGAAGAAGAAGAACGACAGCACGCCGAAGAAGATGTCTCCGTATGCTGAGATCATAGATCTCGAGGCCAGGATGTGAATCAGCACATTTCTGGGCAATACGAGGTAGTAGTCGAGGCGCCCCTGGGCGATTATCTCCGCCACCTTCATCGAGTTTCCGAACAGGGCCATGCCCACTCCGAAGCCGGTAGTTATTATAGAAAAGAGCAATACCATGTCCTGGAGGCCCCAGCCCTTGATGGATTTGAAGCAGTCGAAGAAGAGAACCCAGAATACGAAAAATATGGCGTCGTTTATGAGCATTCCGATGCTCTGAGTAATGAAGTTGGCTCTGTATTCAAGAGCAGAAGCCAGATTCATCTTCCAAAGCTCTGTGATGAACCGCATTTCACTGATTAGCCTCTTCAAAAACATCCTAGCCCCCATTTATCGAGAGGTATTTCATCGTTCTGCTGTACAGCGCGAACAGGATCCCTGCCATCACCAGTATCCACAGAGACTGCATGACCAGAACCCCTGCCGCGGCTCCGATATCTCCCTTCACGAAGATCGTGGCAGGCCCGTACAGTATGAGGTTGAACGGGAGCGCCTTCGAAAGAGCAGCGAGCCATCGAGGGAAGAAATCTATCGGTATCAGCATGCCTCCCAGGATAAACAGTATCTTGTTGTAGATGAGCTGCAGGCTCGACACGTCCTCGAGCACGAATGCGCAGAGCCCGATGAGCCCCTCGAAGCAGAAGTCCAGCACCAGGGCCAGCAGTATCGACACTATCAGAAAAGGAAGGCTCGAAAGGGTAAAGTGCTCCGGAGGCCCTTCAAGAATTAATACCACGAGGCCTCCGGCTGCAAAGTTCATCACGAGCTTTACCAGCGAGTCTCCGAGACTGTATGACATATGGTAGACTATGTAGTTGTATGGTCTCAGAATAGTATAGGCAAGAGAGCCGTCCCTCACCTCATCGGAGATGCGGGTGGAGAATGCGCTTTTACTCAGTATCAGTGTCTCTGTGAGCACGAGGTACCACAGTGTGTCCCTGATGGTGAGCCCTGCGATGACAGTTGAGCCTGAGGCGCCGTATGCGGCCTTCCAGAGATGGACCAGCACATAGAGGATCACAGTGATCATGATGCTGCGCATCACGACTTCCCCTGAATATGCAGTCGAGCTCTGGAAGTTGATCACGGCGATAGCCAGGTACTTCCCGACAAAGGCGCGGACTCCTTTCATTCTGCCTCCCCTGGCGAAGACTCTTCTCCGGCAGCGTCAGGAGGCTTTTCATAGATGGAGCGGATTATCTCTTCCATGGGAGGATCCTGGACGGTTATGTCCACCACCGAGTGAGACACCATCAGCTGCTCTATCACTTTTTCAACAGGTGTGACATCGGTCTGGAACTGGAGCTTCACGCCGTATTCACTGGCTTTCAGCACTTCTACGCCGTCCATTGTGAACTGTCCCTCTATCTTCTCGGCGAAGCGCACGCTGATAGCCTTTTTGGTCATATATCGGCGCTTCAGCGCCGATACCCGGTCATCATAGAGAACCTGCCCGTGGTTGATTATTATGACCCTCTTGCACAGGCTCTCTATGTCTCCTGCGTCGTGGCTGGTCAGGAAGACTGTGATGCCTTCGCTGTCGTGCAGGTGCCTTATTGTGTCCCGGATCTGCTGCTTGGCTACGACATCGAGGCCAATCGTGGGCTCGTCGAGGAAGATGATTCTCGGCCTGTGCAGCAGGGAAGCGGCTATCTCGCATTTCATGCGCTGTCCCAGGCTCAGTTTGCGGACCGGAACTGACAGAAGGTCCTTTATGTCGAAAGCCTCTATGAGGTAATCGAGGCTCTTTCTGTAAGCCTTGTCTTCCAGCTCATATATCTTCGAGAAGAGGTTGAAGGTATCGAGCGGCGGAAGGTGATACCAGAGCTGCGGCTTCTGTCCGAATACGCTGCCAATCCGGTATGCCAGCTTCTGCCGCTCCTTCCACGGCGTCATTCCCAGGACCTGCGCCTCTCCTGCTGAAGGGAACAGAATTCCTGTAAGAATCTTTATCGTCGTGGATTTGCCGGCTCCGTTCGGGCCTATGAAGGCCAGGATCTCGCCTTCTCCGAGGCGGAAGCTGACATTTCTCACAGCCTCGACAGTGCGGTATTTTGGCGAAAAGAGAGCAGTCAGGCTCCCCCTCAGACCGGGCTCCCTGACTGCCGTCTTGAAGCTCTTTGTCAGATCGGATATCTCGACTGCATACATGTTGTGACTCCACAGGTTGTCATACTGCCATATTCATCTCTTCATTGAAATATCCTCCGGAGAGACGGGCCGGCTCCCTGTGAAATCAGCATATATTCAGATGAGATCAGCTCTGAACGTCATCTGTCCGGAAATGTAATTATCACCATGGTGCCTTTCTCGTTCCTGAAATCCAGCGTGCCTTCGAGCTGGCTCACCATGCACTGCACGATCTTCAGGCCTGACGATGAGTTGTTTGAGTCCATGCTCTCCGGAAGGCCTCTGCCGTTATCCCTTATCGTCAGAGTGAACCTGCGGGCGCCTGTCTTTCTGAGGTCAATACTGATCGACCCCGCTGCCTCTTCCGGGAATGCATATTTGAATGAGTTGGTCAGAATCTCGTTGATGATGAGGCCGAGATACAGGGCCTTGTCCTTTTCCAGTGGCTCCCTGCAGGCAGACACGGAGAACGATATGGCGTCCCGGCCATACAGAGTGCTGAGAGAGTCGGCGATGGTCCTTACATATTCCACGAAGTTGATAGAATCGAAGCTCCTCGTCATGTAAAGGGTGTCGTGGAACTTTGCGATGAGCCTGATACAAGCCCTGCTCTGCCTCAGCGCCTCCATGAACTCGGGGCTCCCGCATTTCCCCTCTTCGAGGAGGAGAAGGTTTGACACGAGCTGCAGATGATTCTTCATGCGGTGGTGAATCTCCCTCAGTATCGTCTCGTTCTTCCTTAAAGAGTTCTTGAGGCTTTCTATGGTCTTCTTGCAATTCCTCAGATCAGATCGAAGGACCCTGTTTGAGTGTTCGAGCTTATTTATTCTCCTGTCCACGTTTTCCTCGAAGCACTCATGATGGTGTCCCCTGTTCCCTTTTGATCGCATCTTCTGCCTGTGTCTTTCAGGAAGAATGGTATTGAATGACGGATCGCCTTCGAATTCGCTGCACCATATCGATGAGAGATCCGGCAGGTTCTGGTAGTTGTTGCTCTTTGAGAAGGACATGTATCTGTCTCCTTTCTGACTGATAGACTGTGGCCGCTGAACAACGGGGTCATCTCTCTTCCTGTCTCAGACTGTTCCTGAGTTTCCGGCACGGTTACCATTCCGTCCCCCGGAAAGAAAGTGATTATCTGCTCATCTTACCTGTAAAACGCAGAAACCCGGTTCAGGTTGACAGGAATTATAAAATTTTTTGAGTCTGCCCCGCTGTCTCTGTCGATGAACGTGCAGAGAGAACCGAGTCAAAAAAACCACCATCTTGAGATGGTGGTTTTGGTGTATGTGCTTGAACAAGGCCGGCCGGCCCGGTGCTCATCTGCCTCCAGGTGGAGGCGGAGGTGGATTGTTCTGACCTCCGCCAGGCTGGCCGTTATTCTGTCCGCCTCCAGGCGGTGTGCTCTGACCTCCGCCAGGCTGGCCGTTATTCTGTCCGCCTCCAGGCGGTGTGCTCTGCCCTCCTCCAGGCGGCGTTCCCTGTCCGCCTCCAGGCGGCGTGCTCTGTCCGCCTCCAGGCGGCGTGCTCTGCCCTCCTCCAGGCGGCGTGCTCTGCCCACCTCCAGGCGGCGTGCTCTGCCCTCCTCCAGGCGGCGTTCCCTGTCCGCCTCCAGGCGGCGTTCCCTGTCCGCCTCCAGGCGGCGTTCCCTGTCCGCCTCCAGGCGGCGTGCTCTGTCCGCCTCCAGGCGGCGTTCCCTGTCCGCCTCCAGGCGGCGTGCTCTGTCCGCCTCCAGGCGGCGTGCTCTGACCGCCTCCAGGCGGCGTGCTCTGTCCGCCTCCAGGCGGCGTGCTCTGTCCGCCTCCAGGCGGCGTGCTCTGTCCGCCTCCAGGAGATTTTGGCGGCCCCTGGTTCTTAGAGCCAGGCGGAAGAGGAGGTGGCGTCATCTCATCTTTCCCCGTCTCCCTCGGCGGGTGTGATGTCGAATGCTCAGGAGTCGGCTGTGGAGGCTGAGACTGGGTGCCTGCAGGCGTCCCTGTCGTCAGTAATGTGCCTCCCGATGTGGGAGCCTGGCTTGGCAGATTGCTGTCCTGTGACTGCTCCGGGGCGGTGCTCTGCCCTGGAGTCTTTGTCGACTGCTGGTAATCAGGTGACTGGGTCAGAGAAGGAGGAGCGCTGCTCTCTGGAAAGCCCGGGAGCTGCGGCTTTTCCTCCGGTCTGAGGCTCTGCCACTTCCTGTAGACACTGTCACGCTCATCAGAGTTCATCTGCAAATACTGTGAACGGGCCAGTTCGAGCTTCTGCTGCTGCTGGTCCGGCAGGCTGTTGAACTGGCAGTATGCCCTGTAGATCTGCGCTCTATCTTCCGCGCTCATCTTCTTCAGGCTCTCCAGGTTCAAAAGAGCCGTCTTCTTCTGCAGAGAGCTCATGTTTGACCATCGATCCGCCACCTTGATCAGGCGCTGCTGCTGATCAGATGTCAGTGCGCTCCAGTTGCCCTTATAGTTGTTCAGTGCCTTCTGCTGAGCGCTGCTGAGGCTCTCCCAGCTTATCCGGCCGTCCTGGGCCATGGCAAACAGGACCAGTCCCATTACAAGCACCAGAAGCATCAGGCAGATCCGGCTCGTGAAGCGCATTGTTTTCTTCACCTTGTCACTCCTCTTGTCATTGCTTACCCCGTCTATAAAACTCTCAATGCATTGTGATCAGGTTAATTCGTCTTTCCCGTCTCCCTGCCAGGGAGGCACACCATCTTTCCGGAATCGTTGAGAGCCTGGTCTTTCTTCGTAGAAAGCCAGAAATAGAAGTTCATGTCCCTGTAGAAATCCGGGTTCTCTCCGGATGTCGCTATCTCCAGGTCTTCGATAGCGGCGCCGGCTGCTATCGTGCTCTTGTCGGGAAAGAACAGCAACCCGGCCAGCCATATCAGCGCTATCAGCGCGAGGCCGGCAAATGCAAGTCTGAACCATCCCATACCCTGGAACAGAGGGGCTTTCCGGCTGTTCAGCGCGCTGCGCCGCGCTTCTGCCAGGCGCACGCACAAGTCGGCGTCGAGGTTGTCGACACTGGCGTCAAGCGCTTTCTTTACTTCTTTCACGAACATCTCTTCGTTCTTCTGTTCACTCATGGCCAGTAACCCTCCAGCATTCTCCGCAGTGTATGCACGGCCCGCGAATAGTGAGTCTTCACCGAGCCCTGGGAGCACCCCATCGCCCTCGCCGTGTCGGCTACGCTCTGCTCCCCCCACGCCCTCAGCAGAAAAACCTGCTGCTGCCTCAGCGGGAGAGTCCTCAGAGCCCTGTCGAGGGCGTTTGTGGTGTCTTTCAGCAGCGCCGAGTCTTCCGGACCTTTTCCGGATTGATCGGCTATCGATTCCATCGGATCTTCGCCGGCTTCGTTGCTGTCATCACGCCGGCCAAGGAAGAAATCGTACCACTTTCTATTTTGATTGCTGCGCCTGTACCAGTCGCGGATTCTGTTCTGCAGCACGCAGTAAAACAGGGGCTTCCATTCTTCTTCGGGTTTGCCGGAATAGCTGCGAACCATGTTGAGCATGGTGTCCTGGACTATATCGAGCGATTCGTCAGCATTGCCTGTGGCGATCTCAGCCATGCGGAAGGCTTTTCGCTCAACAGATCTGAGAAAATCATTCATATCCAAGGTCAGACTGGTTTCCTTCCAGATACAGAATGTACCGGCTACATTTCCATTAAATGTAAACGATAGACAGCTTTTTGTCAACATAAAACCTTCCCTGAAAACCAATTGGTCTGATCCAGTCTATCAGACCGTTAGCCTTTATATATATATGTCAAAGTGCTCGCAGGCTGACGCCCGGAGGCGCCAGCCTGCTCGATCTGTCAGGCTTATTTCGGTGCGAGTGTGCCTCCGCCTGACAGTGTGTATGTCAGCCCCCCGAGAGCGCTGTTCGCCGAAAGGCTTGAGTCATATGTCACTGTGAAGCCATTTCCAACTATGTTTGTAATGGTGGTGCCTGAGATGCCGCTTGTGTCTGAAAGGCTCGTAAGCGTTGAATTTGCCGTCACGTTCCACGTGCTGCTCGCGTCGAGGGTCAGGGCGGCAGAGTTTATCGAGCCGGTCAGAGTGGAGCTGTTCTTGAGCGTGGCTGTTATGGTGCTGTAACTGTCTGTTATGAGATTTCCAGTCATGGTCTGGCCGTCGGCGGTCAGCACTGCATTTCCACTGTTCGAGCCGGTTGTGCCCCACGAATCAGCTGCGGCGCTGACAAGTGTCCCTGATGTGGCAGTCAGAGTGACTCCGCTGAGTGTGATCACGCCTGTGGCGTTTGTCACGTAGAAGAGGGGACCGACATCTGCCGAGAGAGAGCCGCCTGTCATAGTGAACGTTCCCTTTGAGCCCTCGGCATCGCCGGACATGCTCTGGTATATCATTACTCCGCGCTTTATCGATCCGGAAAGCTTTGTATCAGTCAGTGTAATTGTGTTTGCTCCCTCTATGACTGCCGCTTCCGCTCCTGTGGCTGCTATCGTGGCACCTGTAACAGTGATGACTCCGGTTGAGTAGATGCCGGGAGAGTCAGCACCTGAAGTGCTCACCGAGCCGCCTGTCACGGTTATCGTTCCGCTGCCCCGGTCTGTCGCTATCGCCGCTCCGTTTGCTCCGGCAGTGGTTATTGTTACATTGGTGAGCTTCATTGTCCCACCAACTGTGGCATCGACGCCGTGGCCGCCCTGCCCGGTGCATGAGATGATCACATCTGAGAGGCTGACATTTGAGCCTGTCCCTGTGGAGAACACTCCGTTCGCTCCTGAGCCTGTCGTGGTGACCTTGCAGTTCGACATGGTGATCGTGCTTCCTGAAGTGGCTATGACGCCTGCGTTCAGCCCATAGAAGCTGCTGTTGTCAAGCGATGAGGTGCCGCCGCTTGTGGTGATTGTCGAGTCTGTAAGCGTCAGGACGCCTGCGTTTATCACTCCGACACCTGATGTATCTGTTGTCGACGACTCGTATGTCTGCGAAGATTTAGTGGAGGTCCCGCCGTCCTGCAGATATGTTGCGGCTATCGTCACAGACGAGTTTGTCGATGAAGGAGAAGGGCTGCTCGAGCCTCCGGGAGGAGCTGCCGGCGGAGTTCCCGACGGGGCAGGCGATGCGGTAGATGCCACTGTCGGAGATGCAGTCGGGGAAGCAGTTGCAGTTGTGGTCGAGCCGGTGCTGTCAAGGCTTGTGGAACTTGTAGAGCTGTCATAGCTGCCGGTTACTCCGGAGCCGCCTGAACCTGAGCCTCCGCCGCCGCATCCGGCAGCGATTAACAGGCTGATGAACGCGACTATCGTAAAAACTGCCGCAGTCCTGTTGAAAGCCGTATTGTTGATGCCGATCGCCTCAGCAAGTGAATCAAGAAATTTCATTTTTTGTCCCTCCGTTCAATGAACCATTTTTGTATTATGAGATTCTGATTTCAAAGAACCCGGATTGAGGTGAGAGAATCCAAACCTCCCTTTTGTGTTACCTCCTCTGCTCGATTCCCTCACCTTCCGGACTCTGATTTTCCGATTTCCATGAAAGTGCTCTTTCATTTGACTGAAAGCTGATGCCATGCCTTCGATGCTGTTCATTTCATTATTCTCTGCACTGTGCCTTCACTATGAGCCTGGTGTGCCTGTCGGCTTATCAGGCGGCGTTTCTCCCGGCGTTGGGGGCGGCGGAGCTGAGCCTCCCGGAGGCCATGGAGGTGGAGAGCCGGATGGAGGTGGGCCAGATGGCGGAGAGCCTGACGGCATTGGCATAGGGCTTGTGCCCGAGCTGGAAGAGCTGCCTGTACCTGTTGTATTGCCTGTGCTTGTGCTTGTTCCTGTGTCATTGCTTCTGTTCATACTCCTGTTGTTCTGCGGACCCTGTTGAGAGCCCCCGTTCATTGATCTATGAGACTGGGCGAATATAGCCGACGTGAGAGCCGAGATCACTACTATTACGGCCAGTATGACGAGCAGTTTTTTCAAATTCATTCCTCCTTTGCCTGTGAGCTGTGTTTTGTATTTCTTTGAAGGCGCCTTCCGATAATAAAACGCAGAATTCCAGAGGAGGTTGACAGCAGATCCAAAATTTTACGAAATGCTGTTCGAATCTCAAATTTCCTGGTGGTGCTGAAGTTGTCAAGTGGCCAAGTGGTCGAGGGATCCAGGGAAGGAAGAAATCATCTGCTCTCTGAATCTCCTGAGCTTTTGTTCCCTTGATCTCTCGATCTCTTGATCCCTGAAATACATGGGAAAACTTGATCCGAGCCAGATGGCAGATCATGTTGACAGTATTGGAAAGTCGTGATATTGTTGTAGAATAGACACTAACTATCAACCGGATGATCCGGCGTGGGGAGAGAAAATGAACAAGAAAGACTACGATGCCTCCAACTATGAGCACCCATCCGTAACTGTCGATATAGTCATCTTCACCGTGCAGGACAATGATCTGAAGATACTGCTCGTAAAGAGGAGATACTGGCCTTACAAGGACAGGTGGGCGATCCCGGGCGGATTCGTGCAGATGAAGGAATCGCTCGAAGACGCTGCAAAGCGCGAGCTCTACGAGGAAACTCTCGTCAAGGACGTATATCTCGAACAGCTCCACGCCTTCGGCGACCCCAAAAGAGATCCGAGAACGAGGGTCATCACGATAGCTTACTATGCGCTCGTCAAATCGGAAGATCTGAGGATCAAGGCCGACAGCGATACGAAGGAAGTCAAGTGGTACTCGATGAAAAAGCTCCCCAGGCTTGCGTTCGATCACGATAGGATAGTGGCATATGCGCTTGAAAAACTGAGAAACAAGGTGGTGTACTCTGACACGGCCTTTCAGCTCCTCCCTGCCCTGTTTACGCTGACCGAGCTTCAGAATATACACGAGGTCGTGCTGGACAGGGAGCTGGACAAGCGGAACTTCAGGCGGAAGATACTGATGCTTGGAATAGTGGAGGAGACGGATGAGATCCGGCATGAGGGAAGACATCGCCCTGCAAGGCTGTACCGCTTCGTAAAGTCATCTGGAATAGTGTGATCTGAATCCGTCGATGTCGCGTGGTGAATAAGAGCTTGCTGCATTCTGCGGTGGATGATTATTCAGAGTTTCTGTGCTACTGCTGGCTGGGAGCCCTCATGCACGATATAGGGAAGCTCTCAGTATCCTTTCTGATTTCTAAGGAGAGAAGCTCGACTGTTCCTGACAGGCACGGCCAGATAATCTTCTCGGATATCGAAAGGGTCCCCCCTGATTTCATGGGCCTCATCACAACCCCGCTCGAGAGCCTCTGTAATGTGCCTTCCGCATTGAAGGGCTACTGCCTGCTCTATTTCATATGCAGCCATCATGGATGCGAGCGCTGTGGAGGAGATCACCGGTGCGGCAGCGCAGGTATGGCAGATCATCCTCTTACAGAGATACTGCAGTCTGCCGACAGGCTCGAGTCTTCAAATCCTTCAGATCTTCGCAAGCAGTCGCTTCTGACTGTCAAGCGCTCTGATTTCTTCGGACTCGAGTATCCTCTCCATCCTCATCGATTCAGCGGTTACAGGGAGAAGATATACGGTGCAGTGGCCCGTATTTTCTGCCGTGACAGGCTGTCAGTCCATGCAAAGATCTCCAGGGCATCTGCAGTTCTGTCAGAGTATCTCTCGAGAGGGCTCTCCGAGACGAGAAAGAGGGCTCATGACATTGACATATTTTCTCACTCGCATGCGACTGCAGTATATATGAAGCTCATTCTGACAGATCTTCTTTCTTCAGGCGCCTCAAGGGGAAGCGCGCAGTGGTGTGAGTTGCTGATGGAGCCTCATTACAGAGCTCTCGAGGTGAAGGCGGGAGAAGAAGCTGCGCGCAGAGCAATAAGTCTGCTCGAATATGAGCATCCCTGCGGAGCTCTGATATGGGACGCTCCCGGAAGGCTCTGCTTCTTTGTCGGGGCATCGGTCAGCGAGGAAAGGATCAGAGACGCCGGGATCTCTTTATTCATCCTTTCTGCCCCGATGTTCTCAGGGCTTCCGCTCAGAGGCGATGACAGCTTTGTCTTTCAAAGCCCTGAGCCATTGCCTCATACGGTCTTCCTCAATCTGAAGCAATGCGCTGCCCTTGCAGGGAAGCTCAGCATCACTGAGCCTGAGGAGATCGAGGAGGGAATGACTGTCGAAAAGCTTATAATCGGCCTGGAACAGACTCTGGCCTACCCTGATTTCTGCACAATGCTGGCTCTGCTAAGGAAAAAGCGCTCTCTTTCAAAGCACATCTCCCATATGGAGAAAGGGCTCATGCACAGCTCCGATCAGGGTCTCAGAAAGGCCCTCGATTCGGCGCGCCGGCGCATGGAAGAAACAGAGAGGCTTGAAAAAGAGCTCTCGTATGTGGAAAGGAAGGCCGGAGAGTGGGACTGGCGCTGCAGGAGCGATGCGGCTGAGACGGTCTGGAGTTTTCTTTCCAGGGTCCTCTCGCCTGTCCGTCCGCCTCACATGGCGCAGCTGGCCCGGAAGTGGAAGAAGTACACGGCTCAGGGGATGGGCTTCGATGAGCTTGCAGAAGCTCTCATCCTGTCAAAGCAGATCAACCTCTCGAGGCTCTTTTCGCTGCAGAGCGACACGAAGAGGCTTTTCCGGCGCATGTCGAAGGGGCGCAGACGCTCGATGACATCGCTCTCCCTGACAATGCCTGATGATGACGTTCTGAAGCTGTTCCGGGAGAGCCGCTGGAGGGAATTCGAGTCTTCATTCATATTCTTCGGCGGGGGAATCACCGATATGACGGGAATAGTTACAGGAAGCGCTGCTGCATGCCCTCCAGGAATGGCACTCCCAGGTATTCGAATGACAGGGAAGTGGCCTGGCGCCCCCGCGGCGTCTTTTCCAGCAGGCCCATCTGGAGCAGGTACGGCTCGTAAACCTCCTCGAGGTTCTCAGGCTCCTCGTTAATCGACGCCGCTAGAGTCTCGAGCCCTACAGGCCTCCCCTTGAATCTCTTGACGAGAGTCTCGAGGATCTTCCTGTCGATGCCGTCGATACCGTTTCTGTCTATGCCGAGGCGCTCCATCGCGTAGATTACCAGGTTCTCTGTGATAGCTCCCTTGCCCTTCACATCGGCGAAATCCCTGACGCGCCTCAGGAGCCTGTTTGCCAGGCGTGGAGTCCCCCGGCACCGCTTCCCGATCTCGGCGGCGCCTCCATCTTCTATCGAGATCCCCATTATGCGCGCAGAACGGCAGATTATCTCCGCCAGATGCGCTATCTCGTAAAAGCCGAGCGAAAAGATGATGCCGAACCGGCCCCTGAGCGGCGATGAGATGGCGCCTCCCCTTGTGGTGGCTCCTATCAGCGTGAAGGGCGGGATGGCGAGCTTTATAGGGCGCGCGGCGACTCCTTTGCTCATGACCCTGTCGAGGTTGAAATCCTCCATGGCTGGGTACAGGATCTCTTCAATCGGCCTCCTGAGCCGGTGGATCTCGTCTATGAACAGGACGTCTTTCTCCTTGAGGGACTTGAGCGTTATGATGAGGTCTATCGGGCGCTCTATTGCAGGGCCGGACGTGGATTTGATGTCCCTGCCCATCTCTCTTGCGATGATCTGGGCGAGCGTGGTCTTCCCGAGGCCGGGCGAACCATAGAGGAGCACGTGATCCAGCTGCTCGTTCCGCTTGATCGCCGCGTCCAGAAATACTCTCAGGTTCTCCTTGACAGACTCCTGGCCGATATAGTCTTTCAATGAATGAGGCCTGATCGACTCCTCGAAGAGCAGATCGTCTTCGCCTCTTTTTCCTGATAGAAGCGCCCTCTCACTGTCAGCTGCCTTTTTCATCCCGGCCTCACTTGCGACCCAGTATTTCGAGGCAGACAGCCAGCAGCTCTTCCTCGGTGGAGATGGCCTTCCCCTCACGCTTCAGCGCGCTCTTGACGGCTTTTCTGGCCTCTTCTGCCGTGCAGCCCAGGCTCTCGAGCATTTTGACCACTTCAGAAGCCTTCACTCCGGCCTCCGCAGTCTTTTCGGCGGCCTCCGAGCAGTATTCCATCAGCTCCGGCTTGTCCTTCAGCTCGACTATGAGCCGGCCTGCAGTCTTCTTCCCCACTCCCGATACCGATTCCAGCCTCCTGTTGTCTCCTTCTATCAGCGCAAGAGCGAGATCGCCGGCTGGCAGCGCGGAAAGAATCGCGAGAGCGACCTTCGGCCCCACTCCTGAGACTCGCAGCAGCATCCTGAAGAGCTCGCGCTCGACAGTGGTGGTGAAGCCGAAGAGCTCCATGGCATCCTGCCTGACTATCATCACGGTGTGCATCCTCACCGTCAGGCCGACGGAGAGCTCGTTTTCGATGCTCCTGGCCGGAACGGAGACAGAATACCCGACTCCGTGCACATCGATGATTACGCCGTCCTTTTCGCATGCAATTATTGATCCATAGAGCTGGGATATCATCGGAACGCTCCAGTCTCGGTATGGAAGAGATGGCAGAGCGCTATGGCCAGCGCGTCGGCGGCGTCATCCGTGCCGCGGATCGTCGAGAGGCCGAGGTGCAGCTTTACCATCTCCCTTATCTCGTCTTTGGACGAGCGGCCGTATCCGGAGAGGCTGTCCTTGACCTGCAGCGGCGTGTATTCACATATGGGGACATCGTTCTGCGCTGCGGCGAGCAGTATGACTCCCCGCGCCTCGCCCACTACCATGGCGGTCTTGCTGTTCTTGTTGAAAAACAGAAGCTCCTGCGCCATCACGTCCGGGCGGTGGGTGGTCACGAGCTCGCATATCTTCTCATGCAGCAGTTGCAGACGCTTCTCTTTCGCCGTGTTCTTGTCCGTGCAGATACAGCCGTAAGTCACAGTCGTGACTCCATTGCCGTGAGCGTCCACCACTCCAAATCCGCATCTTGCCGTGCCCGGATCTATCCCGAGGATTCTCATGCACTGCTCCATCGCCTATTCCATCTTCTCCATGAACTCTTTAGATATGTCGAAGTTCGCGTAGACCTGCTGTATGTCGTCATACTCCTCGAGCTCTTCAACGAGCTTCAGGACCTTGCCGGCGTCTTCATCGCTGACTTTGACGTTATTCTTGGGGATCCAGGTGATCTCCGCCGATTCGTACGCCACTTTTTTCTCCTCGAGCGCTTTTCTCACCTCGGTCATCGATGTCGGCTCCATCGTGATCTCGAACCCTTCATCGACGCTGTTGAGGTCGTCTGCGCCGGCGTCTATGACTATACTGAGAAGCGCCTCTTCGTCTATCGTGTTTTCAGGCACGAATATGAGGCCCTTCTTTTCAAACATCCACGATACGCAGCCCGACTCGCCGAGGCTTCCGCCATTCCTGGTGAAGAGCCTCCGCACTTCCGCCGCTGTGCGGTTTCTGTTATCAGTGGCTGCCTGCAGCATCACTGCTACTCCGGCCGGCCCGTAGCCCTCATAGATGATCTCTTCGAAATCGGCTGCGCTTCCGCCAACTGCCTTTTCTATGGTCTTCTTGATGTTGTCGCTCGGCATGTTGTTGTCTTTGGCCTTCTGAACAGCCATTTTGAGACGGTAGTTGTTGTCCGGATCCGGCCCGCCTTCTCTGACGGCCATGTGAATCTCCTTGGATATCTTCGTGAAGACGGCACCCCGGATATTGTCCATCTTGGATTTCTTGATCTTGATGTTATGCCATTTCGAATGTCCTGACATTACAGGTTCCTCCCCTTCTAATTCTGGTAGTTGACGGGAACAGATATCACAACAGCGGATTTCAGATCGCCGTGTTTCTTTATGTCACCGCTCATTGCGCGCAGCAGCCTCAGAAAGACCCAGAAATGGATATTCCTCTGCAGCAGCTCATCTGAAGTCATCTCCCCGCTCCAGGCGGAGATCAGGATAGCTGCCACTCTGCTCAGCTCAGGCGACTCCATTGTAAATGAGACATCTTTCACGGCTTTTTCCACTATGAGCTGGAGCTGCGACTGCTCCGGCCCTTCGTTTATGAGGGCTATCAGCAGCGAATAGAAGGCGTCTTCAAAGTCCTCTTCTCTGGCGGTGATTAAAATGTCGCCTCCGATATACTCCTGTGTTATCATCATGCTCTTGCGCTCGCTGTGATATCTGACCGCCGATACTATCGACGATATTGAGCCCTTCACATCTATGCAGCCCGGAATCGGATCGCAGTTTCTCCAGAGCCTGCTCAGCTGGCGGATGGTTGATCTGGAGCGCTGCGCGCTCGATTCTATATCCTTCAGCTGCTCCCTGTCCAGATCTCCCGACGGGTCCACCGTGAGAAGCAGCTGTGAATAGCCCAGGATGCCTGTGAGGAGGTTGTTCAGCTCGTGGGCGTAGCCGCGCACCATCTTTATCTGATACGCCTTTCTGGCCAGATTGAAGAGCTGTTCCTCTAAAAGAGCGCTGTTCTGTTTGTCCATTATCTGAGATACCTCGATATCTGCAGCCCGGCCGGTCATCGCCGGGCTCTTCTACGGATACAGCCTGTTCAGCATCCTGGGAAACGGTATTGTCTCCCTGAGATGCTCTATGCCGCAGAGCCAGGTGATAGTCCTCTCGATTCCTATTCCGAATCCGCTGTGAGGCACAGAGCCGTACTTTCTGATGTCGAGGTACCACTCATATGCCTCCCTGGGGAGTCCGTGCTCCTCGATCCTCGAGAGAAGAAGGCTCATATCGTCTATGCGCTGTCCGCCTCCTGTAATCTCGCCGTATCCCTCAGGCGCGAGCATGTCCACGCAGAGCGCAAGCCTCGGGTCCTCAGGGTCTGGCTTCATATAGAAGGCCTTGCACTGAATCGGGTACCTGTGCACGAAGAATGGGGAGCTGAACTCCTTTGACAGCACGGTCTCCTCGTCGGCTCCGAAGTCGTCGCCCCATTTGAACTCCACGCCTTTCCCCTGCAGTATCTTGACTGCCTCGTCGTAGGAGATCCTCGGGAAGGGCGCGCTTATCTTCTCGAGAAGAGAGGTGTCGCGCTCCAGCACTTCCAGCTCGCGCTTCCTGTTATTGACCACCTTCTGGATGGCGAAGGCCAGCATCTCCTCCTCCACTCTCATGTTCTCGTTGAGATCGGCGTATGCCATCTCAGGCTCGAGCATCCAGAACTCCATCAGGTGGCGGCGCGTCTTGGATTTTTCAGCCCTGAAGGTGGGGCCGAAGCAGTAAACCCTGCCGAAGGCCATGCACGTTGCCTCGTTGTAGAGCTGCCCGCTCTGTGTGAGAAAGGCCTTTCTGTCGAAGTATTCCGTCTCGAACAGAGTGGTGGTGCCTTCGCAGGCGGCCGGCGTCAGGATAGGAGCGTCGATCCTTATGAAGCCGTCGCTCTGCAGATAGTCCTCGAGAGCCCTCACGAATTCGTTCCTGATCCTCATCAGGGCGTGCTGCTTCGACGAGCGCAGCCAGAGATGCCGGTGATCCATCAGGAAGTCCACGCCGTGCTCTTTCGGAGAGATCGGGTATTCTTCCGCCAGCGAATTCAGCTTGACATCGGTGAGAGTCAGCTCATATCCTCCCGGAGCCCTGGCGTCCTTTCTGACGAGCCCTGTGATGGACAGCGAGCTCTCCTGGGTGATCTTCCCTGCCGCCTCGAAGACCTCAGGCGCCAGCTCGGCCTTCACCCCGACTGCCTGCACCATCCCTGTGCCGTCGCGCACTATCAGAAAGTGTATCTTGCCGCTCGAGCGTTTATTATAAAGCCATCCGTTTATCGTCACGGTCTCTCCCTCGTGCGAGCCGAGGGCTTCTATCCGGACCAGAGGAATTGTTGTTTGTTGAGACATGAATGCACCTCCGTATATTTTGCACAGATAACCGAAAAATGATTTTTAAAGCTGATGCGGGCCAGGTGAAGAGCTTCACGGCGAGGCGGGCTTTAAGTGAAGTGAGCCTGTGCCTCCAGGCGCCTCTTGACCTCATCTTCGTTGGGAGAGAGATCGAGCGCTTTCTTCCAGGCTTCCTCCGCCTCTCTTTCCATCCCTTTCGCAGAATAGATGTCTCCCAGCAGGATATAGGCATCCGGAGAGAGAGAATCATTTTCAATGACCTTCTTGACTTCCTCCATTGCCTTGGGATTCTGCTTCGACTGAAAATATGCGTTCGCCAGACTGAGGCGGATGGGTGTGGACTGAGGGTCAAACTTCAGGGCTTCTTTGAATCTCTTTATGGCAGATTTGAGATCTTTCTTCTTGGCATAAAGGTTTCCCAGGCTGAAAAAGGCTTCGACAGAGCGGGAATTCACACTCAGTGCCTTCAGAAGGAGATGCTCGGCCTCCTGGAAATCGTTCAGCTCAATGCAGATATTGCCGAGGAGCACGTAGTTTTCTATCATGACAGGCTCGAGAGCTATGGCGTCCCTGAGTATTGTTATGGCCTCCCCCAGATCGCCGCGCAAAGACAAAGCATACCCGAGGTTGAACAGAGTCTCCGGCGTGGAAGGCGACATCTTGAGCGCCTTCCTGAACTCGGTGATGGCTATGTCGAGCCATCCCTGGTACAGATACACGAGCCCGAGGTTCAGGTGTGTCCTGCCGTAATTCGGGTTGCTCTTCAGGCACTCGCGCAGCACCTCGACTGCCTGATGGAACTCTCCCAGATACAGGAAGATGACAGCTCTCAGATTGAGGGCTTCTATGTGATAGGGCCTGAGCTTCAGAATCCTGTCGAGCTGCCTGAGCGCCTCGCCGTACTTTTCAATCTCCACATACGCCTCGGCTATGCTCAGATGGAACTCCCAGTCGTCAGGGCATATGCTGAGAGCCTTCTTCCAGATCTGTATCGACTTTTCATAGTCACCTTCCTGGAAGTATGACAGGCCCATATAGTAATACGCCTCTTCGGAGAGAGGATCCACTTTCAGAACATTTTTCAGGTGATTGCGCGCCCTGTTGTAGTTCCTCTTGTCCAGGAACGCGACTCCCAGCTCGAGATGCCCCTCTATGTTCTGCCTGTCGAGAGCTATCACGCCCTGCCATTCCTTGATGGCCTCCTCGAGCATGCCCTTGTCCTGGAACTGGCGCCCCTGATTCAGATGGCGCTCGATGCGCTTCTCCTTTAGCTGGGGGAATATCCGGATCACTTTTCCGGACTCCCTGATGTAGTTTTTGGAATTAAAATCTCTCATCTGCTTCCTTCCGCAACCACAGCATTTCCCACCACATCACAGGAAGTGACTGCCTTCACATCGATCTCGGTAAAATCTCCCGGCCTCAGAGCCCCGCTTCCTTTTACATCTCCCGTCACGACGGCGATTCCGTCGATATCCGGGGCGTCCCACTGTGTCCTTCCGAAGCAGATGGCCGACCGGTACAGGTCACTTCCTTTAAAAGAATTCCCCAGCTCCCCTGCAATTCCCTTCAAAAAAGCCCGATCGCCCGGACTCTTGCTTCTCTCCACCAGCACGGGTATTCTGCAGTTCAGGCGCTCTGCGTTGACTTCCCTTGAAATCTCCTGCTGAAATGACATCGCCAGCTGGTATCGCCGCTGCTTTACAGAGGCCTTTACCTGGTTCCTCTCGCGGCATGAAGGCGTGCCTTCCTCGCGGGAATATGTGAAGAAGCCGGCCCTGTTGAGCCTTGCCTCGCGCAGGAAAGACATGAGCTCTTTGAAATGGCTGTCTTTCTCGCCTGGATATCCCAGAATGAACGATGATCTTATCGCGATGCCCTGTATCGAGCTTCTGAGCCTCTCTATCAGGGCCAGGTGTGACTCTCCGCTTCCAGGCCTCGCCATCCTTCGGAGGATCTCTTCCGAGCAGTGCTGGAACGGTATGTCCATATACTTGGCGACCTTGTCGAGCGAAGCGACCGATTCAATCAGCTCGTCGTCGATTGAGAAGGGGTTAAGATAGAGAAGGCGTATCCACTTCAGCCCTTCCAGTCCATTCAGCTCCCTGAGGAGATCCGGCAGGCCTCTTCTTTTCGTCAGATCTCTGCCGTACAGGGCAGTATCCTGAGCTATCAGGATCACTTCCATTGTGCCCTGCTGGACGAGCCGGCGCACTTCCTCGACGACTGTCTCCTTATGCCTGCTCCTGTATGGGCCTCTGATCGCCGGGATCGCGCAGAAGCTGCACCGGTGGTTGCAGCCGTCTGCAATCTTCACATATGCCCAGGCCTCAGGAGTCACCTTCGTCCTTCCCTCTGCTTCGTGGTATACTGAAGAAGGCTCTTCTATAAGGATCGCGGCCTCTCCCGCCTGATGAGCTCTCACCAGCCTGGACACCGCTTCGAAGCCTTCGACTCCGAACCAGCCGTCCACTTCAGGGATGAGCTCTTTCATCTCCTCCCTGTAGCGCTGAGGGAGGCATCCGCCCACGAAGAGAAGAAAGGGCTTCCTCTTCTTCTTATTGACGAACTCCATTATCGTGTCTATGCTCTCCTGCTTGGCGCTCTCGATGAAGCCGCATGTATTTATCACGACGAGATCGGAGCCTGCTTCATCGGCGGACGTGGCAGGGCGCCAGGTGAGCCCGTCCAGTGAAAGCCGGGAGATTATGCACTCGGAATCGACGAGGTTTTTGGGGCATCCAAGGCTCACTATCGAGAAGGTCTTCATTGCTGCGTTCCCTTGGACTTCTCCCCGAGCGTGTATTCCCTGAGCAGGCCGTGCATGCTCTTCGACTTGGAGCCCTTCGTGACAGTCGAGTCTTCTTTCACCAGTCCGATGTGATCTGCGAACCAGCGTGTTGAGTTGATCTTTTCCCCGGTGGGCAGAGAGCTCGAGATATCGACTCTGATGCAGTCGAAATCTCTGTTCATCGCCTTGACTGTCTCTCTCTTCTCCGCCTTGAACGAAGTCTCGCCTGGCGCGTCCAGGATTTTGCCTTTCCAGCTCCACTGCATGCCTGGCTGAAGGGGCGTCTTCAACATCAGAACCGGCGGGTCACTTTTCACTTCTTCCCTTGGATAGACTCGCTTGTAGACTACGTATCCTTCCTTTGTCCTGCCGTAGTATTCCTTGATCAGGCTCTCCTTGCTGTCGTCGACGAACGTCTCGAGCACGAAGGCTTCGTGCTCGCCCGATTTATCGACCTTGTTTATCTTAACTTCCCATTTGAAGGGCTTTTCAACTCCATCGACGTGCGTGTCGTATATCCACGAGTTGCCTGCCTCAAGCGGGAAGTAGTCGACATCTGTTTTCTTCGCGCATCCGCTGGCTGAGAGAATTATTATGCCTGTCAGGATATGTAGAAAAAAAAGAACCTTTCTCATCGGGCCTCCTTGTTTTCTTTGCATCGGTCGTCATCGTGCATGGCCTGCTCCCACCTACATCATCCCTGTGCCGAAAAGCGGGCTCGTAAAGAGCCTCAGGAGAATTGTTCCCGGGACTACCAGCAGACTGTCCGTTATGGGAAGCAGGATTATCGCATAAAGAATTATGTTTATGACCATCGGATTGTTCTCCTCGAATCTCCTGACCCTGTAGCGGGTCTCATCCGGCAGGAAGGCGGCCAGTATCTTCCATCCGTCGAGAGAAGGGACCGGAAGCAGGTTGAAGATCCCGAGCCCGATATTTACTCTTATGAAGACAAGCAGAAAAAAACCGGGCAATGAGTTGAATGCAAGCGCTCCGGCCATGAAGGGAAGGCCTGCCAGAAAGGCCATCGCAATATTCGAAAACGGGCCTGCCAGAGCGACCTTCAGGCTGTCCCAGCGCGGGTTCTTCAGATAGCGCTCATTTACCGGCACAGGCTTTCCTCTGCCGAAGCAGAAGTTCAGGAAGACCATTGACAGTACTGTGATGAGCGCCCAGAGAGGCTCTATGTGCACGAGAGGGTTCAGCGTGAGCCTCTTCTCGTATTTTGCAGTCGGATCTCCGCAGTGAAAAGCCACCAGAGCGTGCATATACTCATGGACGGTAAATGCCACGACCAGCGACGGCACCATGAACAGGACGGTGACAACTATCTTCTGAATGTCCATAAAGCTTTTCTCCAGCGTGGAATCTGCCTTTTTCTTCTTCACAGCCGCCTGCTTTTCCTTCATTGAAAGGGCAGCGGCAACCGCTGCCGATTAATTCACAGGTACAGAATAAAATCATCCCCTTATCTCCTCTCATCTCCACATCCCCTATTCTTACACAAAAAGCCCGCCTGCAAATATTGAACATTATCCTTGTTGGAATATCTTTTTCGCGGCCCTTGACGAACAGGCTGATAACGAGTAAATTAGATATGTATGGAAAAATCAGGGCGGATTTACAGGATACCTCTTGAAAGAAGGCGCGGCGGGTTCACGATGATTGAGCTTCTCATCGTTGTCGTGATAATAGTCATGCTCGTGACTGCTCTCCTCACCGTGCTCGAGATAAGGCACCGCACGCTGGTCAGGACGACGGCGGTGATATTTCATTCGAACCTGAGGCAGTGCGCAAACATAGCGGCCATCTCGCCGAAGGAAAAGGTCGCCATAGTGTTCCGTCCTTCAAAGGGCCCTTATCAGAAATATACCATCCAGTCTGACATACAGAAGGAGAAGGAGTACATCTTCCCGCCGGGCGTGAAGCTCATCAACACAAACGGTTTCATAAGGAATCACACCATACGGGTCGGGATGACGGGGCTTTTCATAGACGAGTTCGGCCAGATAGTCAAATACCCCAATCCAGGCATACTGACGCTTACGAGTCCCGAAACGACAAGGGTTTATCAGATCAGGATCAACCCTGAGACAGGCGAAGTAAATCTCAGATAGCGTACGGCAGTCGCCCTGTCAGTCGAACCTCACGTCGCTTATGATGATGCTTTGAGCATCTGTTGACGGGAAAAAGACTCCAAAGTACTGAAGCGTCGGAGGAGTCTGTCCAAGCTCTATCGGACCGCCTGGAGCCCCTGCGCCGTTTACGTAGAAGGCACACTGCGAGCCCTGGAAGGAGATCCTGTAAGTGAGGGCGGCCTTTTCTCCCAGAGCGGAGGCAGGTATCCTTATCTTGCCCTTTTCAGGGTCCAGCTCTTCGAAACTGGTCTCGACTGATGTCAGGCGCGTGTTCCTGCCCAGATTCTGGATGCCGCTCAGCCTTACGAGCGATATGATATACCTGCTCTGTTCACCGCCGCTCTCCATTCTCCGCTTTTCTTCATTCAGAACGTCGAACGAGCTGTCTCTCGTGAGGATTCCGTAATCGCCCCAGAATACAATGAAGTTGCACGTATTCTCTATGGATGTCACCGTGTAGCTCAGCTCATGCTCTGATGCCGCATGGCCTTTTTTGTACTGGAAGACTATGAAGCCCCTTTTTGCCTCCACAGTCGCGATCCTGACAGACTGGCCCTGCAATGAGAAGCCCTCGTCCCAGAGGAAGTTCCACGTCGCAGGCGCCACCGCTCTGTAGCCTGCGCTGAAGATGCTGAAACGCTTGTGCCTCTCTGCATTCCTGGCCAGAGTGCCTATCCCGGATACTATCAGCAGAAGCGCGGCGATGACGGTTCCCACTATTACATAAGGACGCCTGTAAATCTGATTCTCCTGGAACTCTGACAGTCTGACGGCTGTCCTGACCGTTTGGACAGCCGTAGGCTCCTCGACAGCTGTCTTTTTCAGCATCGTGTCTTTTCTTGTCTCCGCCTGGCCAGTCAGCACGCCGGTCGGGATGTGCTCTATATCCTGACCTTTGCCGGCTTCGCTCTCGTCTGACGGCATCTCTGCCGCCCCCTTCAGTAAAGGAAGCACATCGAGAAGGGCTTTTTTCATCTCTGTCACATTGGCAAAGCGATCTCCCGGCTCCTCGGCAATCGATCTGTTTACTATCGCTGCAAGGCCCTTATGGGCGTTTCTGTATACCTTATCTAGAGGCTCGAGGGAAAAGGGAGTGGGTCTGACTCCGGAGATCATGTGGTGCATTGTCGCTCCCAGCCCGTATATGTCAGACCGCGTATCAGGCATGCCCTTGAACTGCTCGAGAGGGGCGTACCCGACTGTTCCAACCAGAGTCTTGGTGCTGAGCGAGCTCGTGTCTATCCCCCTGGCGAGGCCGAAATCGACGAGGATTACCTCCTGCTTCTCCTTCCGGAGGATGATATTCCCGGGCTTGATATCTCTGTGTATTATCGGCTCAGGCTTCTGACCGTGCAGGTATTCCAGGATCTCGCATATCTGTATCGCGTAGTTTGCAACATAGTCCTCCCTGACAGGCTTTCCGGTCAGCACGAGATACTCTTCGAGGAGCTTCTCCAGGTTTGTGCCTTCTATGAAGTCCATCACTATATAGCATATCTCGCCTTCCATCAGGTGATCGAAGACCTGGGGGATCCCCTTGTGGCGCAATTTGACGAGTATGTTGGCTTCCTCTTCGAACTTCCTCCTGACCAGGTCTCTGGTCTCGTCGGAGCTGAAGTCCTGGAGCATCTCCTTGAGAGCCACGATGCGCCATTTGAAGTGCATGTCGTAGGCTTTGTAGACGGCCCCCATTCCGCCGGCCTTGACGGGAGTGATTATTTCATAGCGATCGGCTATCCGATCTCCCTGTTTCAGCGTCATACAGTGTCTCCTTGAAGAACTAGTTAACCCATTCTTTTCGTTATTTTGAAATCCTTCCTTCGGGGAAAAATGATTTCCCGCTGAAGGGAATGGCCTCTGGCATGTCCAATAGAGTAGGGATTGCAAGACTGCAGCATGAACCAGGGAGGGAGCATATGAGCGATAATATGGACAATGCAACTGTAGAGAGTGAAAACAATCAGCGGGCTGCCGGGATTGCCCTGAGAAGAGGCATCCTCACTGCGGACAGGATAAACGAGTGGTTTTCTCTCCCTTTCTTCCCCGATGCAAAAGGCGACATATTAGTGCCGCTCAATCTGAACGGCGCCCCTTTTCTCTTCTGCACAAACGGCTTTATGATAAAGCTGCCTGTCAGCATTGAAGAGGGCTTCCTGCACAAAGGGAAGACAGCGCCATTCAACTCGAACCTGACAGTGTCGAGAACTGGCGAGGGATATCATCTGAAGGGAATACTGCGGGGAGAGACGGCAGACTATTCGATTGACAGAAAGGGCTCTGTCATAGAAGTTACAGGCGATACGGGAAAATTCAGGGCGCGCTATTCGATGGTCATCAAGGACAACGAGATCTCCCTCGACGGAGATACAGGAGAGTTCAACTCCAGGCTCACCTTTGCATCGACAGGCGAAGGCTTTTCGATAACCGGCTTCATTGAAGGCAACAAGACGGAACTGACGATCTCTGAGTCGGAGGGAAAGTACGTATACGACGGGATTCTCGCAGGGAACCACTATGATCTCGACATAACTGAGAACGAGGGCTCGATACACGTGGAGGGCGATCAGAAGAACCAGCACACCGATTTTACTATAAAGCAGGCCCAGGATGGCTTCGTGATGGAAGGCATGATTAAATCGGCGAAGGTGCACATGACGATCACCGCCACAGGGGCGCAGTCGTTCTCAATAGTGGGAGGCGTTGCGCAGGACAGGATCGACTACAGCATCACAAAGGCCTGATGACTGGCAGAAATAAAGGCACCCGCCTCCAGATCTCAGGGGCGGGTGCTTTTCATTTCTTCCGCTTCTTCCCTGGCTCTCATCTCCGACATGTTGATAATATGATTTCTTATTACGACGAAGAAGAAGATCGCGATAAACACTGCAAGCAGGTAAAGCAGAATCTCCATCATAGATGCAAATTTTTCAGCAAATTCAGGATCGTGAGGGTTCTGCGTCTTCCACACCACACTCCAGAATAGTCCGCAGAGGTATGTAAAGGCAGTTGACACTGCGATTATTATCAGGCATCCCTTCCCGGTATGAACTATCTCCTTCATACCAAGCCCCCATTTTCAGTTTGTCTGCTTTGATCTTACAATAAATTAAATTAAAAGACAAGTAATACAGCTTACATGTATAATAATGCCATCCCGATCATAAGATACATGTCGTACAGTCCGTGGGCAATTATCGGCGCCGTCAGGCGGCCCCGCCAGAGATAGAGCAGTCCGAAGATCAGCGATGCTCCTGCTGTGTCGATCATACCTGTCAAGCCCTGATAAGCGTGACTGTATCCAAAATACAGTGTCGACAGGACGAGCGCCACCGCTGCGGCCCACCGGCTCCCGCCGAGAAGTATCCGGGTGAGGCCGATTAAATGGCCTCTGAAAAAGAGCTCTTCACAGAATCCACCTGAAACCCACCCTACAACTACCATGGCAGACACATTCCAGAATCCCTTCCCCATCAGCATAATGCCGGCGATCACATCTTCCCTCCGGGCGCCTCCTGTCAGCGGCAGCAGTATCAGAAACTGAACCATCGCCATGGCTGTTCCTGCCAGCATTCCGACGACGAGATCACTTTTCCAGCTCTCTGCTGTCAAGCCCGTATCGGCGAGGCGCATCGCCGCAATCCTGTAGCAGAGAGCCAGGCCGGCAGGAATGAGCAGAAGCTCGACAGCCGAATAGAAAAGCACGGCCTTCCCGCACAGGCCGAAAGCCTTTATCGCGTAAACCTTCATCAGATACCCGCCAATGTGCCCCACTGCAATCCACAGCAGAATGCCTGCAATGAGCGCCAGAAGCACTCGAAACTTCCTGATTATATGCTCTCTGTTCATATGCTTCCTCTCATAGAAAGCTTTTCTTCCTGAGCGTCCTGTGGTATTTCAGGGCAAATCTGTGCGACTCGTCCCTGAGATGCTGAAAGAGGTGAAGAGCCTCGGAATCGCGGGGCAGGATGAGCGGCTCAGCCATGAAACCGGGCGGGAAGAAAATCTCCTCGCGCTTCTTCGCCAGCGATATCATCGGTATCGCGAGCCCCTTCTCTTCTAGCACCTCCAGCCCTGCGTTGAGCTGAGGCTTCCCTCCGTCGAGCATTATCAGATCGGGCATAGTCCTCTTCCAGCCGTTCTTCCTGTCGTCAACATCCTCAATGTTGAACCTTCGAGTCAGCATCTCCTTCATCATCGCCACGTCGTCAGGGCTGTCCTTTGTGGCTATCCTGAACTTCCTGTACTGCGATTTGTCAGGGCGCCCTTCCGTGAAGACGACCATCGAGCCTGTGGCGTTCCTGCCCTTTATGTTCGAGATATCGTATCCCTCAATTCTCATCGGCATCGATGGAAGAGAGAAGATATCCATGATCTTCCTCATCACTGCCTGCGCTTTCGAGGCTTTTCTCTGCTCGTCGCTCTGCAGGCTTCTCAGGTGATAGAGGGCATTCTTCCCGGCCATCTCGAGAAGCTCCCTGTTCCTGCCTCTTCCGTTTTCGATGAGCCTGACTGCGCGCCCTGCCATCCTGCCGAGCCATTCTTCGAGAAGCTCCCTGTCGTTTATCATCGACGCGCTGTATATCCGGGGCGGAGGTATGGCGCCGCCCTGATAGTGGTGCAGTATGAAGATGCGGCTCTTCTCCTCGACAGGCTCCGAGTCGGCTGAGTCTATGAAGAAATGCTGTGTCGACACGAGCTTCCCTTCCCGCACTATCATAATCTCGGCGCAGGTCGTCCTGTCCTCCGTCAGGATCGAGAAATAGTCGCTGTCCACATTGCGGGAGAACAGCACGGCCCTTCGCTCTGTGACGCGCTCAACCGACTGAATGTTTGACAGGATATGGGCGCACTGCTCGAAGTTCAGTCTCTCCGCCTCCCTGTCCATCTCCTCTCGGAGCTCCCTGAGGAGCTCCGCTGAATGGCCTTCCAGGAAGAGCATGGCCTGCCTCACCTGCTTCGAATATTCCTCGGCAGACACGGCTCCGACGCAGGGGGCGCTGCACATATTCATCTGATAGTTCAGGCAGGGCCTCTTCCTCGAAGGCGTCTTGTCCTTGCAGCTTCTCAATCTGAAGATCTTCTTTATGACAGGTATCGTTTTTCGCATTGCATCTGTGCTCGTGTATGGGCCGAAGACCCTGTTCCTCTTTCCGGTCTTGCTGCGCACGACCCGCAATCTGGGATACTTTTCGTCGAGCGTGATCTCCAGCATCGGATAGCGCTTGTCGTCTTTGAACCGAGCGTTGAAATACGGCCTGTGCTTCTTGATGAGCGTGTGCTCGAGAAGCAGCGCTTCGATCTCCGTTCCGGTGATGATGAATTCGAGGGAGCAGATGTTTCTGACTAGGAGGCGGATCTTGGGAGAGTGATCCCTCGACCTCTGGAAATATGAGCTGACTCTGTTCTTGAGCGATTTCGCCTTGCCGACGTAAATCACCTTGCCTGCCGTGTCCTTCATCAGATACACGCCCGGGTTTTCAGGGAGTCTTTTGAGGGTATTCTCGAGATCCTGATTCAAAGCGGCGCCTTTCAGATGCAATGCCCGTTTATTATGCTGGTGAGGATAAGTGAGGCGCTCTAAGACTTTGAAGACTCCTGCAGTTTCTTCTTCAGGTAGCTTTGAGCTTCCTGAAGCTGAGTGTCCTGGGAGCTCTCAACCTTCGAGGCATCCATCTTGACAGTTATGTCCGGCTCTATGCCTTTCTTGTTTATATCATTGCCCTTGGGCGTAAGGTATCTGGCGATGGTGTACTTGAGCGCTCCCCCGTCTCTCAATTCATGTATCGTCTGAACGCTTCCCTTCCCGAAGGTCTTCTCCCCTATCAGGACGCCGGTTCCGGTGTCCTTGAGCGCTCCGGCTGTTATCTCGGCTGCGCTGGCGCTCATATCGTTGACCAGCACTGCTATCGGCATCTTGATCTGATCTGAGCCGCTGGCCTTGTGTATCTCGTTTCTCCCTGTCCTGGTGTTGACCACCGACACTACCAGCGTGCCGCTCTGCAGCAGCTTGCTGCATATGTCGATAGCCGCCGAGATATAGCCTCCCCCGTTGTTGCGCAGATCTATTATAAGTCCCTTCGCGCCGAGCGCTTTTACCTTCTCGAGCGAGCGGGCAAACTCCACATCGGTCTCGCTGCCGAAGAAGCGCACCCTTATGTATGCTATGTCGTTGGGCCTCATCGCGTGAGTGACGCTGCTGACGTGGATCAGATCGCGGAGCATCTTGAAGGTCCTGGGCTGTCCGTCTCCCCTCTTCACTGTCATTGTCATCGAAGAGCCCACATCGCCGCGTATCTTCCTGGCCGCCACTTCGAGATCCATTCCTTTCGTGGACTCTCCATCTATCTTGAGCACTATGTCTCCGGCTCTGATGCCTGCCTTATGCGCAGGGCTCCCTTCGATGGGCTCTATCACGGTGAGCATGTTTCCGTGCTTCTTTGACAGTTCGATGTAGACGCCTATTCCGCCATAGTTGCCGCCGTTCATCTGCTCGTTCAGCAGTTTGTATTCCTTTGGCTCGAGAACAACCGAGTAAGGATCTCCCAGCGAGTCCATCAATCCCTTCATCGCCGAGTAGGCGAGAGCTGATTCCTTCAGCTTGCCGCCGTAATGGGCGAGGACAGTGCTGTATGTCTTCTTGAGATGGAGCAGTGCTGCATCTGAGCTGTCATCCGCAGGGACGGGCTTTATCATATCCGCCTTGAGCTTTTTGTCGACGAGGAGGCTTTTCATGCCGTTGAGCGCTCCGTTGACTGCCTTTGTAGCGTTTACGTCGTAGACATACTCCTCTTTGAGCAGTTGCAATGTTTTTTCGACCATCGTGATGTCTATCTGTATCGTGGACTGCCAGTCTGCCGCTGCCACGGGCTTCGATGTCCTCGATGCGAGCGCACCGCGCGTCATCGTAACCTTTGTGCTCGATACCTGAGGGCTTCCATCCCTGTCATTCTCGCTGAACAGGCTCCATTTCAGCCCTATGAAGAATCCCAGGACGCCTACGAGGATCCACATCGAAAAAAAGAACAGATTTTTCTTCACTTTTCACACCTGCCGTTACGGCGTTTCCCGCCCTTGTCAATATATATCCTGGATGTCGAAGATGAGATTCTTCTCCACCTTGTCTTTCCTGATAGTCACTTTGTCGTACATCTGGCCTCTCTGGTAGTAGAGCAGGTTCTTTACGATTTCCGCGTCGTTTCCGTAGTTCTTGCGGATATAGTCATACTGCTCGTCGAGCGAGCGGACCGGAATCGCGTCGGTTATCGTTCTCTGAGCGTTCCTGTCGCTTTCCCACTTCTTGATCTGGTCTTCCAGAAGCTTCTTTGCAGACTCGAGCTGCAGATCGACTTCCTTCTTCGGAGGCTCGGTTTTGGACAGCTCTTTAGTGTCCTTTTCCTTCTTCTCTTCAACTATAATATCGGGCATGATGCCTCTCTTGTTTATATTCCTTCCCTTGGGAGTCACGTAGTGTGCAGTCGTAAGCTTTACCGCTGACGAGTTCGGAAGCGGGAATATCTTCTGGACGCTCGCCTTCCCGAACGTCTTTGTGCCCATGATTGTCCCCACTCTATAGTCCTGCAGCGCTCCGGCAGTGATCTCCGATGCGCTGGCGCTGTATTTGTTCACAAGGTTTACCAACGGAGCCTTCAGGTGCAGATTGGGGCTCGATGTATAGGGAATGTGCGGCGCCCCTTTCTTGATAATCGTTACCACGTTGCTTCCTGTGGCAAGGAAGTTGCTGCACACAGCCAGCGCCGCGTTGACATATCCGCCTCCGTTGTTGCGGAGGTCGAGGATATAGCCTCTGGCACCCTTCGCCTCGAGGTCTTCCAGCGCGTCCTTTATCTCCTGCGACGTGTTTTCGCCGAATATCCTGAGCTTTATGTAGCCGATGTTGTTGTCGAGCATTTTGTAAACAAGCGTTTTGACGCGTATCGTGTCACGGATAATCTCAACGTCGAACGGCTTTTTTACTCCGGGCCGCTGGATTGTCAGGGTTACTCTGCTGCCGATATCGCCTCTCAGCAGTTTCTGGGAATCGTTTATAGTGACGCCCTTCGTCGATTTGCCGTCGACCTTTACTATCACGTCGCCGGCCTTGAGCCCTGCGTTGTATCCGGGAGTTCCCTCTATCGATTCCACTATCGTCAGCTGATTGCCGTTCTGCTTGTCCAGCTCGATGTATATGCCTATTCCTCCAAAGCTCCCTCCCTTCATCTGCTCCATCAGGCTCGCATATTCCTTCGGGTCCAGGAAGACTGAGTAGGGATCGTTCAGGCTCTTCATAATGCCCCTGATTGCAGCATACGACAGCATTTCCCTGTTTATCTGAGGGTTCGACGAGAGAAGCTTTTTATAGATGCTGTTAAACCTGTCAATCTGCGCCTTATCCGAGAGGCTGGCAGGGATCTCGTTTACCTGGATGTTGCCGAGCTTCTGTTTCTTGAGATACTCCTTTATTCCGCTGATCCCGCCGTTGACAAGGGTATTCTGCGAGACTTTCTCCGCATATTCGCTGAGGATCAGCGGGAAGATTCCGTCTATCGAATCCAGGCTGACGCCCTTTTCCTCTTTAATGGCGCCGATTACGTCCTTCGCAGATGAAACGGTGGCGCACTGGAACAGTATGAGCAGTGCTAGCAGGAGCATGAAGGCTGTCTGTCGGGTTTTAGTCATTCTTTTCCTCCACAATTAAATATGATGCAATGTTGATTCTTAGATCGGCAGCCAGAGAAAGGCGGCATTTAAGGAATCCCTTTCACATCTCGTCAACTTGATTCAAATTCCCATATATTGTAGCAGATTAGAGGCCTTTATTTCAAGCATTCTCAATAAATCATCTGATTATATATCGGCGGAAGAGATTCTTTATTCCGGCGAAGAGATCGATGCAGATCCAGAGGAAATCAGAGCCTGGAGCGCGGATCGACCGGAACGCCGTTCTGCCTTATCTCGAAGTGCAGGTGCGGGCCTGTGCTCATCCCTGTGCTGCCGACAGATGAGATGATGTTGCCCTGCGTTACCCGCTGATCCTTGCCCACAAAGAGCGAAGAGCAGTGCCCGTACAGGGAGGAATAGCCGTTCCCATGGTCGATTATTACAGCGTTTCCATAGCCTCCATACCATCCTGAATAGATAACGATCCCGCTGGCCGTGGCATATATGGGGGCTCCGTACATCGCGGCTATGTCAATCCCTGAGTGGAATATCACACTCCCTCTTATGGGATGCACCCTGTAGCCGTAATTGGATGTGATGAATCCCTTCAGCGGCCACAGGAAGTTGCGCTCGCTCCTTATAGGGGCCTTGGTAGAGTTATTTTCATTGATGGCCTGCGCTTCCCTGATCAGGCTCTGCAGTGACTGCTCCAGCTCTCTGGTCAGGACTTCCATCTCGTAGACGTTGTCGGCTATCTGCTCCCTTTCCTGCTTGACCGCGCCGAGCAGCTCGCCGCGCCTTCTCTTGAGTCCTCCAAAATAGGACTGCTTCTTTCTGTTCTCAACCTCCAGGCTTGCCAGCTCGGCCTCGACTGCTTCCTGTCTGGCCTTCTCCGCCTCGATCTTCCTCTTCTCGGCCCTCACCTCAGCTATCAGCTCCGTGTCGCCTTTCATGATGCGCTGGAAGAACTCCACCCTGTTGACGAAATCGCTGAAGTTTTCTGATTCGAGTATCACCGCGAAATAGCTCGATTCCCTGTTTATGTACATCTCCTTCAGCCTTGCCCTCATGCCCTTCTGCTTGACAAGGAGCTCACGCTCGAGGCTCGCGATGTCGCGCTTCAACTGAGCCAGCTCGAGATCCAGCCTGTACCGCCTGTCCTTTATGTTTCTTATCGTCTCTTCCACCTCGTACAGCGTGGATTCGGTCTTCTTGAGCTGCCCGGAGAGATCCTGCTCTCTCTGGTTCACCACAGAGAGCCTGAACTTCTCATAGTGCAGGCGGCTCTGGCTCTGCTCTATCAGCTTCTTCTTGATATCCATCTTCGTATTCAGGCGGCGGAGGCGCTCAGCGCGGCTCCCCTCCTCTTCTTCCGCGTCTCCTCTCGCCGCGCAGGACAGGAAAAGCAGGAGCAGGCCTGCAATAACAGCCAGCAAGGCGCGGAAATTGAATCTCTCTGATTTCCCGTAACCTGTTTCGTTTCTCACTTTATTCTCCAAATCCTGATTAACCCGGCAGATAAACCCTGCGCTGTCACGATCCGCTTTTACAGCGCCGTCTGCCGTGAGGCCGGCAATCAGAAATGAATCTGTTTGAACCTCAGGAACCTGTTCACCGAGATGAGGCTCCCTGTTGCTCCCACGAATATGCCCGTACACAGAATGATCAGCGATACGGCAGTAAAAAGGGAGTTGAACGATACCAAGGTGAGGAACGGAAGAGCCGTCTCGATCTTCGGCATGAAATACGAGTAAATGATCCTGATGAGCAGAATCGATATCAGCGCTCCGAGAAAGCCCTGCAGAATCCCTTCCATTATGAAAGGCCATCTGATGAACCAGTTGGCGGCGCCGACGAGCTGCATCACCGCTATCTCTCTTCGCCTTGCGAAGACCGTGAGGCGTATCGTGTTGCTCACTATGAACATTGTAGACAGGAAGAGCGCCAGGATGATTATTATACCTATCCAGTGTACCGCCCTGTTGATGACTAGAAGCTTTCCCGCAATCTTCTCGCCGTACCGGACCTTCTCCACGCCTGGGTATGTCTTTATCATGGCCGCCACCTTCGGGATCTTGTCAGGCTCGGTGACTACGACCTCGAATGAGTTGGGAAGAGGGTTCTTCCCGATATCGGAGATCTCGAACTGATTCTTCAGCCGCTCTTTCATGAGCTTGAGTGCCTCATCCCTGGAGATGAACTTGATCCTGTCGATATGCGGAGTCGTATCCAGTGAGCTCTTCAGTATGCCGATCTGCTTCTCGTTCATGCCGTCAGAGATATAGACGACTATCTGGAGCTGCCTCACGATGTTCTCGCTCCAGTAGTTCAGGTTCACCACGATTATGATGAAAAAGCCCAGAATCAGAGACAGGATCATCACCGTCGAGATCGAGGCCATGCTCATCAGCACGTTTCGCCGGAGATTGATTATCACTTCTCTTATGAAATACGATATGTTGTGGATCATTTATTCTCTTCCTCGCAGGCCTGTGAGCACCCGTTGACAGGGAAATAGAGCCCCTTCTCCTGGTCCACCGAGATCCTCCCCTTCGTCACCACGATGACCCTCTTTCTCATCATGTCGACGATCTCCCTGTTGTGGGTTGCTACCAGGATTGTGGTGCCTCCTTTGTTGATCTCATCGAAGATCTGGATTATCTCCCATGAGGATTCAGGGTCCAGGTTTCCTGTAGGCTCATCTGCCAGCAGTATTGTCGGGGAGTTGACGAGAGCTCTTGCCAGTGATGTCCTCTGCTGTTCGCCGCCTGAGATCTCGTGTGGAAATCGGTGGTTCTTCCCCTCCAGGTTGGTCAGCTCGAGCACTCTCGACACCTTGGATCTTATCTCCCGGCGGGGGGTTCCTGTCACTTCCAGGGCATAGGCCACGTTCTCATAGACGGTTTTGTGCGGTATGAGCTTGAAATCCTGGAATACCACGCCGAGACGGCGCCTCAGATAAGGTACTTCCCGCCTCTTCATGTCGGTTATATCCCTGTCATTTACGTAGATATCGCCGCTCGTCGGCACCACTTCTCGGTATATCAGCTTCAGAAGGCTGGATTTGCCCGATCCGGTGGTCCCGACGAGAAACACGAACTCGCCTTTTTCCACGTAAAGGTTGATATCGAATAAAGCCTGAACGCCATTCGGATAAACGAGGTTTATCCCGTGCATCTCTATCATAGGGAAAGCTGTCTCCTTTGCTACATATCACCCGATCAGCACCGACGGCTTCCCTCTGGTCCGTGATGCACCGGAAAAAGCGGCAAAAAGCGATTCCATGTCGTTGTAGTCGACTTCCTCAATATGCCACCCCAGTGTGAACCATTGATGCACCACATTCCCCCTGGACATGCCGGGGACCAGCCTCAGAATTGACACTACATTGTCAAGCGTGTAGCGGGCAGTGGAATAGATCATCTCCATGAAATGCGGATCATTCTGACTGTCCAGCATAGCATATACTCTGAAATCAGCCTGAGAGGTCCTGCTCCACAGCGCTGTCCCGTTTACGCTCATCATAGCGTAAAATGGCGAATCAGCGACCATGTGGATCCCTGGAATGTCCACAATCAGCGAGGAGCTGTCACCTTCCACGCGTGAAACCATCTGATATGCGCTGTTCCAGCCAAAGTACTCTATCTCTGCAAGCACTGCAAGAAGGTGGACACAGTGCCCGCACCCTGATATGATGAAGCGGTCGCGGCCTTCCCACTGTGGCTCCTGGGGCTTGTGGCGGAGCTCATGATAGTACAGCGCAGTAAAGAGGTTTATATCTGCGATATCAATCTTTTCGCTGTAATCAGGAAAACAGTATGCCATCTTCCTGGAGATTTCACGTGCTTTTCGAGCAGTATCATCAATAATGTTCTTTTTGGTAAGTATCATTACCTGCCCTCCTCAATATACTCCACTGATCTCTATTCAATTTCGAAACTGCGCCTTCTGTGAACGAGCCTCTCTTTACATCAACTCCTCATAGACAAAATGACACACCAGATCAGATCTCCTCCAAAGACCTGATCGGGCCTCTGCTTTCGATGAGGCGCCCTGCCAGACTGGCAGTCCTGAGCGCCTTTGCCTTCAGATCGCCGATATCTTTCCTGAGGTGAGCCTTCACTTCCTCCCTGCTATTATATACCTTTTCTGCACTCCGGCACAACTCTTCCACGGAAATTTTTTCCAGCGGATGAGACACCGCCCCTATCGAGTCTGAGAACACTTTCACCTTTGGATCGTATACGATGCCTATCATCGGAACAGACTGGGTGGCAGCGAAGATGAGCGAGTGAAGTCGCATTCCCATTACGAGGTCTACCGCCCCCAGAAGGCCCTGCATCTCTTCAGGGCGGTAATCTCCCCTGATCAGCGCTGCAGGCTCTTTCATCATCGATTTCACCTTCTCGCATACTTCCAGGTCCTGGGACTTCTGAAACGGCACCAGCACTATCTGCGCTTTCAGCTCCCTGCTGAGCCTGTCTGCGCAATCTGCGAAGACAGAGAGATAGTCTATGCCGGTCTTCCACGGACGTATCGAGATTGCTATTGTCAGCCTTCCTGCTTCCACTCCCTCGCTCCGGAGGATCTCGTCGATTCTCTCTCTCGGCGCCGATTCGAGCGCCAGAACCGGATCTGCCGTGACGACTATGGGCGCCCTGTCGATCCCCATCTTCCTCAGCTCTTCCTTCGATTCTTCGTCCCTGACGGTTATCAGATCGACCCTGTTGGAGATGAATCTCGTGTAGCGCTTCCCCTCCTCCGTGTTGACAGGCCCGATACCCTGGGCGTAGTACATAACCTTCCTGCCCATCAGCTTGGCGAGCATCACGAGCCCCAGATAATACTGGATCGTGCTTACGCCTGTCACGTCCTGGATCAGCCCGCCTCCGCCGCTGATGAAGAGGCTTGCGTCGAGGAGCTCGCGGGCCAGCACGAATGGATTCCTTCTCACCATCGCCCTCACGTCGTATTGTGACGATGTATGCGAGAGATTCTGCGAAAGCACAACGATATTGGCGCCGGGTATGCAGCTCCTGAGCGCACTGATCATTGCCGACAGAATGGCTTCATCTCCCATGTTTCCGAAGCCGTAGTATCCTGAGATTATTATTTTATTTTCCGTCTTTTTCATAGTCACACTATTTTACGGACAGCTTTATTTTCCTTCCTCATCTGCAGGTGAAAAGGATTTAGCTGAAAAGATGAGAAATATACTGTCATATTATCTGTAAGTAAGGAGGACATACAGTGAAGAAACTGACTCTATGCATAGCGGTTTTATTTATTGCCAGCGCTGTCATGCTGCTGGTGGCGGGCTGCAGTGAGACAGGCAGCTCTCATCCAAATGTTCCTGTCGCGCAGAGCATGAACTTTGTCGGCGACAGCAGCACCAAGACATATCACATGCCGACCTGCAAGAAGTGCCCGCACAACGCCGATGTGGTGCCCCTCGACAGCCCGCTCAGCGCCACCAGATCCGGCTTCAAGCCCTGCAAGAAGTGCCATCCGCCCACCAACTAAGCCGGGTTTACCAGGGTCTGACGAGGATCTTCGTGATCTGCTCAGACCCGGGCAGGATTCCATTGAGCTCTTTCCACGTTTTGCCACCGTCACCGGTGGCAAAAATATTTTTAAAGAGCGTCTCGGTGCCTGACATCTCCATCGTGCTGTAGCCGAGATAATAAACGCGGCTGGAATCGAGCGGATGAACACCGAAGACCCTGATCTCCTCTTTTGTGGCCACGGTGAACCACGAGTCGCCTCCGTCCCTGCTCTTTCGGAGGTAAGAGAGACCTCCCTCCTTGGTATCGAGCGAGAGCTGGTACATCACGGAAGGGTTGCCCTGGCAGTATGCTATCTTCTGTGTCCTGATCCACTCTTTCCGGGTAATGGACTTCACCCACCATCTGTTCCCGCCGTCTGTGGTCTTGTACAGCCCTACTGTCGTGGGGAGATAGATCTCGCTGCTGTTCCTGGGATTGACGGCCATATCGTTTATCGTCGCGTACCTGGAGATGTTGGAATTGATGGCGGACCAGCTCTTTCCCATGTCCCTGCTCACAAATACCTTTTTATTGCCTGCAATGTATATCTTTTTCTCCCGGCTGAACGCGGCAATATAATAAATCTCCTTCTGGGGAAGATACGTCCGTGACCAGCTCTTCCCTCTGTCATATGAGACATAAAGGTACAGGTAAGTCGTGGCGCATATCACTGAAGGGTCATCAAAGGCCACTGCAAAGGCATTGAACGACTCCTTCTTTCCTGAAGGATAGATCTTCTGCCAGTTGACGCCTGAATCGGAGCTCTTCAGAATGCCTGTGCCTGAAGCGATATATATGACCCGCCCAGGGATGTCGAAAGCCATGTCGTTATAGTGAAGGGCTATGTCGCTCTCTATGTAGAGGCCGTCCCACGAATCTCCGTTCGTGCTCTGATAGACCTGATCTCCTGAAAGAGAGTATATGATCTCCTTCGCCGGACAGATGCCTGCAGAGCCTGCCAGGAAAAGAAGCAGGCACAGGGAGCGTATAAGGATTAAGGCAGCTCTGCTGTTCATCATTTCAGCCTACCGCCCGCCGGGGCCCTGCATCGGTCCGTTCTGCATGGGACCGTTCGGCATCTGACCGGGTCCCATGTTCTGAGTGTAGTTCTGCTGATTCTGATTGGGTCCATATCCAGGCTGCATTCCTGGAGGGCCTCCCTGGCCGCCTGGCCCCATGTTGCCCTGTCTTTCGTTCCCGGCTCCCGGTCCGGCTCCGGGCTCCATCCCGCCCTGGCCTTGACCGCCCGGCATCATCCCGCCCTGGCCTTGACCTCCCGGCATCATCCCGCCCTGGCCTTGACCTCCCGGCATCATCCCGCCCTGGCCCTGGCCGCCCTGCATCATACCGCCTTGACCCTGATTACCCGGCATCATACCGCCCTGGCCCTGGTTGCCCGGCATCATACCGCCCTGGCCCTGGTTGCCCGGCATCATACCGCCCTGGCCCTGGCGCCCCTGCATCATTCCACCCTGGCCC
>Ga0302252_1000323_pt1 | contig 46099 bp, 37 predicted proteins | sample AAG_RA_Leu_MG_FD_193511 | JGI IMG/M metagenome (GOLD analysis project Ga0302252, IMG submission 193511) | Enriched activated sludge microbial communities from anaerobic digester in WTTP, New Holstein, Wisconsin, United States - AAG_RA_Leu | ecosystem: Engineered > Bioreactor > Anaerobic >... | reverse complement strand
TGACTTCTCGACAGCGCCAGGCTGGACAGAGGAGCTCTTCCTCGCAGACTCTGAGCTCTATTATTCGAGACTGCTGCTGAAGCCCGACACGATTGACCTTGCTCCCACCGAGGGGATGTTCGAGAACGCGGTGAAGCTGATAAAATCAGAATATCTGGAGGCAATTCCGGAAGACGTTCTTCAGAAAGGCTGTGAAAAGGAGCTCAGAAAGCTCTTTCACGCCGCTCATGTCGAAACGATACCCTCCTTCAGAAAGGGCAGCCTGGCCTCTGGATTCATAGAAGAGGTGCTGGCGTTTACGAAGGGAAAGATTGAGCCTAAGCTGGTGCTCTACGCGGTAATTCAGGGACTGTTCGACAGCCTTGATGATCCGTACTCGACTATAATGAGCGGCAGTTCATACAAGGAGATAAAGGAGAAGCTCCAGACAGAGAAGTTCGGCGGCATAGGAGCGACGATAGAGGCGATTCAGAGCCCTGAGAGGCAGATTACTTTCATCGAGGTGATCCAGGGAAGCCCTGCAGCCGCGGCAGGGATCAAGCCCGGAGATGTGATCGTCGAGATCGACGGAACGCCGGTCTCGGCCATGGGATTCGATCAGATCGAAGGAAAGATGAGAGGCACCGACAACTCTCAGCTCCGCCTGAAAGTGCGCCGGGCAGGCTCAGGTAAGGAAGAAGAGCTGAGCCTCACGCGAAAGGTCATGGTCATCCCTTCCGTATCCTGGGCTGTTGTGGATAACGACATAGGCTATATAAGGCTGAAGAGCTTTGCAGTGGCGAGCGCGCTCGAAATTGATGCAGCGCTCAAGAGTCTGCAGGAAAAGGGCGTAAAAGCTCTGCTGCTCGACATCAGAAACAACGGCGGAGGCATAGTCGGCTCGAGCTTTGATGTAGCTTCGAGGTTTCTCGACAACGGGAAGGTCATAACAGTCATTTCCGGGAGAGGTGGAAGGAAGGAAGAGATCAAAGTCAAGGATTCGAAGAAGACTCCCATGCCTGTAGTGCTTCTGGTGAACGGATATTCGTGCAGCGCGTCCGAGATACTGGCCGGGGCTTTCAGGGATTCGAAGGAGATCACCCTTGTGGGCTCGACGACCTTCGGGAAGGGAGTGGGGCAGAAGGTGCACGATCTGCCTGATGGAGGGGCGCTGAAGCTTACAACTTTTCAGTTTCTGACGCCTCTCGGCTCAAAGATACATAAAAAGGGAGTGCCCCCAAACGTCAATGTGACAATGGATCCTTCGAGAGTCGGCCTCAAGAATGACATTCAGCTCGAGCGGGCGATTTCTGTGGCAAAGGGAATTAAGAAGTAACTTCCCGAAGCCGCTGAATTCAGAGAATTATGGTGTAAGAAATGAGAGGCGGGGATGGAGGTGAAATGTGATATTTAATATCCCTCTCCATCTCCGCATTATCTCCATATCCCCTTTGTTACACTCCGTGTTTTGTATTCTTTCCGGAAATGTTCTTTACTGATTCATGGGCATTGCATCTGCGCTGCCTTCCGTGAAGGCGTGGATCTGCCTCGCGCACTGCAGTGCGTCGAACCGGGCGATTCCCTCCATCACGGCGGCGCCTTCCGCAGAAGTTCTCCCCTGCCTGATGCCGAACCGCGACAGGAACTCGTCGATGCACTGCAGCCTCTGGATATCGTCGAGCTGAGGCATCTGCCCGATTGCCGATGAGATCTTCTCGAAAAGAGACTCGGACAGATGGTTCAGCACGCTCGTGGCGCTGTCAGGAGTCAGGACTGACAGAATGGCGGCGACCTTCTCATGCAGAGACAGGTGCGAAATAGAGTACGCAGGAGGTCTTGTCTCCTCGAGCAGCCTTCCGACAGCCTCGGTATTCAGGCACGCAGTTATGCTGCGCTCCATCCTCAGCTCGAAACAGCTCACGGGATTGAATTCCGCCGCGATCTCCCTCTTCGACAGCACGATGAGATGTCTGTGCCTTGCCTTGAGTATTCTGGAGAGCGGGAGCCTTATCTCGTCAGGAGCTATCAGTACAGGGCTCGAGCCGAACTCGTAAGATTTCATCACTGCCGCTTCAAGAGCCCCTGTCAGCATGCCGAGTGTTTTCTCCGATATCCTGAGCAGGATAGAGTGCCTCGTCCTGTGGACCTTTCTGCAGAGAAGCCTCTCGAGGCCGCTGTCCATGGTTATCGCCGGGATGTCTCCCTGCGGGGTGGCGAAACGCCTGCAGATTCGACGGGAGAGCTTCTTCCTGACCACTTCCGTGATGGCATCCGTGTTGGGGAACATGTGAATGTGCTCCGCCATTATCTCGAATATCTGGATCAGATCGCGTATCGACACCATCTCGTTCAGCAGGTTCTGCAACACCATTTTTATCTGCGCCAGCGGCACCCTGTGAGTGACATATCTGACCACTGCCGGATATTTCTGCGAAAGCGAATCGACTATCACCTGGAGCTCCTGGTGGCCTATGAGCCTGGAGGCGTGTGTGAATATCGCGTCGGTGAGATGCGTGGCGATCACACTGACTGCGTCGAAGAGCACGCAGCCTGCAATCTCAGCGTCGCTACGGTCTTTCCTGGAGATCCATGTTCCAGGCATGCCGTAGATCGGGTCTGCCACTATGTCTCCACCCAGCCTGGCAAGCTGGGCCTCGTTTCCTATGGCCAGCACGCGGTCGGGTTGGACCTCGCCTCTCCCGACCTCTTCTTCGCGAATCTTTATGGCATAGGCGTTCTGCCTCAACTGCAGGTTGTCTCTGAATCGCACGGAAGGGACGACGATTCCCAGATCTATCGCTATATGCCTTCTCAGCGCCTTGATCCTCTCCATCAGCTTCGTTCCGTCGCGATATCCTACGAAGGAGAGGAGGCCCTTTACAGTCATGGTCTCAATTGGGATCTCATGATGCTCTCCTTCTTTAGTGGCGCCGATTATCTGGCTGTCCTCGCGCTGGGACGGATCGACTATCGAGATGAGTCCCCGTCCTATCTCGAGCGTTATCGGAAGAACCTCCAGAAACGACAGTATGTTTGATATCCTGTATTCATCCTCTTTTTCTGCCATCGCGCTTTTACCCCCATGTTCATTATGCCTTTCATCATGCTTTTGACATGAAAATAAAAGTCCTCTGTTTCTTTCGAAAAGTTGACAATTTGTTAACATAATTTAAGGACCGGGGCTCTTGCCTCAATGATGCCTTTTCCTTATAATGGATATGGGTAGAAGTCTCTCAAAATGGTCGGGGAAACAGGGGTGCGAACTAAGGAACTGCATTCATTGGAGATTATAAAATGATATCTAAATTCGGCACAAATCACGACATCGAAGCAGCCGTATTCAAAGGTCCTGGAAAGGCCAGAAAGCATTCTGCAGCTGACTCTTCAGGCACAAAGCGTGTGAAGAGCGACGAGGCGAAAAGCGACGTCTCCGATTCTGTGGCGCTTACCTCCGGGAAAGGCACTGCCGAAGCAGGTGACAAGGCTGATCTCGCAAAGCTGCGGAAGGCCGCTGCGTCTTCTCCAGGCACGGTCTCCCTGAACGAGGCGAATATTCCGGACGAGGGCGCGAGTGGATTCACCACAGGCAACGGAGTCGTCATAGACCCCTTTGAGCCCAACAACAACATACGCAAAACCGTCTACACTCCACCGCCTGAAGCGCAGGAGGAAAAGGAGTGGACAGTCCTGGTGTACATGGCGGGAGATAATGATCTCGAGCCTTATCTCGTAAACAACCTGATCGCATTGGAGAAAGTGGGCTCCAACGATGGAGTCAACGTCGTCGTGGAGCTGGACAGGGGCGAGAAGCCCAAGTCGCCGGTCACCAGATGGAAGGGCTCGCGCAGGTTCCTCGTGCAGAAATCCGAAGACAATGCCCGTGTCGCGTCGCCTGTGGTACAGGAGCTCGGACCTGTCAACATGGCGGATCCCCAGCATCTGTCAGATTTCATAAAGTGGGGAATGCAGAACTATCCCGCAAAGCACTACATGGTCATAATAAACGACCACGGATATGGATTCATGGGCGCCGCGGACGACAAGGGCAACAAAGATACTATGAACCTGAAGGAGATGCACCAGGCTTTCGATCTGGCCTCCAAGGGAATGCAGAAGACTGTCACCGAGGGAGTCAAGGATGCAACGCAGGCGACAGGAAAGAAGATAGACGTGATTGGATTCGACGCCTGCCTGATGGGTATGGTCGAAGTGGGATACGAGCTGAAGGATTACGCCGATGTAATGGTGGCCTCGCAGGAAGTCATAGGCAGCGGCGGATGGCCTTACGGAGCATTTGCAGAAGATGCAAAGAATGTCGGGAAGAAGCAGTTGTCAAAGGGACCGGGAGCTCCGTATTCGCTGCCTCCCAGAGATATAATGGCCGAGGTGTCGAAGTACGCCTTTCCTTCAAACCTTGCAATGTCCACATTCCTGGACAAAGCCCAGAGGATAATCGCAAACAAGGGCGAGCTCACTCCTGAAGTGTTCGCTCACGGCATTATAACGCAGTGCGAGAAGCACATAGATACAACGCCGACAATGGCAGCAGTGCGGCTCGGCGACTATATCGGGAAGCTGGCCGATTCGCTGAAGGGGCTCGGAGCGGCGATGAAGGACTCGGAGTTCAAGGCGGAGCTGCTGGAAATAGTCAAGCAGACTCAGCATTTCAACATGAACTCCCCTGAGCAGAACCCGTACGGCGACTTCAGAGATATCCAGGACTTCTGCGAAAAGATCGTCGACTCGCCTGCAATCAACGACGAGAAGCTCAAGTCGGCTTCGAAGGCAACCATTACGGCTCTTGAAGAAGCGATAATCGACAAGACAGAAACCAAACTTCTTCCGAACAAGTACAAGGAATCGCACGGCATGTCCGTTTATCTCCCGGATTCCTCAGGGGGTACGGATTTTGGATACAAGGAGACCTCGTTCGACAAGGACACAGGATGGCTCGACAATGTCAGGCAGGTTGCCGTAAACGACCCGGAGGAGAAATGGGAGCCTCTGTACAAGCCTCCCAAGCTGGCGCCTACCAGGAAATCCGATGACGATACAGCATAAAGGCATATCGAGGCAGGCTTCGGGCCTGCCTCTTCGATCTCCCACGATTCAGAGCCCCGACCCGCGATTACGACGATACAGGCTGTCTCATTCATGCCCGGCGCAGCGCAGTCTTCGGCAGAGTATCAATCACGGGCCTCATAGAGGAAAAGAGATGCCTTCTCGTTAATATACCTGTATTGTAATGCTCCAAAGGAGATATGTTATGAAAAAGGAGATTCAATTCCCTCATGAGCTCTTGCAGAAACCGAGGGAGCGGACAAGGGAGACTGAGGAACAGGCGCCTTCTCTGAAGCCGGCCCTCGTGCTGGGCTTAGGACATTCAGGGCTGGAAGTGCTGGCCCCGCTCAAGATGCAGCTTTCCCAGTATTACAGGAAATTTCGGGATCTCGGCGAGATCTTTCAGTTTCTCAACATCGATATTCCACAGCCGGACAAGCCTCTCGGCGATCTGCTCGACAGGTCTGATTCCCTTTCTCTCGCAGTGGAAAACGTGCCGGCCGTCGTCGAGGAGCTGAAGAAGACCGACGCACAGTTCAATCACTGGTGGGAAGATGAATACGCGCCTGCTGAAAAGGATATGCTGCAGAGCGCCGAAGGGATCAGGCAGATGGGGCGACTTGCCCTCAGGACTCATCTTCACAGGACAGTCGATGTGCTGAGAAAGAAGGTGGAGGCGAGCCTTTCAGCAGCATACAGGCTCGAGGAGCTGCACGGAGTGAAGTCCAGGACTTTCGATGTATTCATAGTCAGCTCGTCCTGCGGAGGTCTCTCGAGCGGCATCGTGATTGATCTTCTGTTCATGCTGTACAGGCTGATCACGATTGAAAGGCACGTTCCATTGAGAGTCCATCTCTTCGTTATACTGCCGAACGCCTATGTTGACAGGCTCTACACATCGTTCAAGCAATACAGGCTTCTGCAGGCGAATACATACGCCCTGTTCAAGGAGCTTAACATGCTCGCCCTCAGGGCAGATCTCCCGGACGGACCTTTCTGGCAGCAGTCCCTGGAGAGGTTCGATGACAGCGAGACGCAGCATTTCGAGAAGTGGCAGCCTTTTACACAATGCTTCATAATAGACAACAGGGCCGATCAGACAAGGCTCATATCCCTCGAGGAGCTGATGGCCAACCTCTCGACGAGCCTTTTTCTGCTCCTTACGACGCCGGACGCCGATCACGTGCTGGGCAGATCCGGGCTGGATGAAGCCGCTCCCGGGGCTCTTCGATCGCGCTTCTTCTATACTCTGAGCCTGTTCACACTGCAATACCGCTCGGCGCCGCTTCTGAAATATCTCTGCAACAGGATGGCGGCTGATCTCGTCGGGCAGTGGGTGATATACTACTATGATGAAAAGCAGTCGGCAACGCTTATGAAATCTGCAATCCTCTCGTTCGATGAGGTTGTCAGAGATATGAAATCAAAGCTCATGAGAGAGAAGGATGAGGCCGGCATAGACGGAGAGCTGGCCAGAAGGGCGCAGGCTGCCAAGGCGCTCGTCCCGATATTCAAACCGCTGGCAAACATCACGAAGATCTCAGAGGAGCTGGTTTCAGGCAGGAAATACCTCGTCGACGAGGCGGCTTCTGTCTTCGAGAGGTTCAGAGGGAACGGGCCTGAGATGGCCGAGCAGACCGTGAAGTCTATGATAGACATGACGCTCTCGCAGGTCGAGGAGATGCTCGAGTCTTCAGGGCCGACTCTGTGCTTCCTTATGATAAGGAGGTTCAGGCTGTTTATCGAGGAGCGGCTGAGGGAGAGCAGGGAGAGGATCCAGTCTCTCGAGCAGAAGCTTCAGAAGATCGGCCTCGACCTGGACAACACACATTCCATGGTGATGCAGAAGAAAGAGCTCTCGTCACAGACGGCAGAGTACTATCACCTGCTCGGGGATTACTGCGAATGCTATCTGCAGCTCTCATTCGAGCATGTCGTGGCCGAGGCCTTCGACATGCTGCTGGGTAATCAGGATCTGGCCTCTGCTGAAGAGCGCCTTTCCAGGATCGAGGCTTTCCTGAAGACGATCCATCACAGGCTGGTCGCTGAAGTGGAAGAGATGGCCGGCGAGAGGACGAAGGGCTCGACGGTGAGGACCTTCCCGCAGGAGCGGTTCAATGAGTCGCCTGTCATAGAGGCTCTATACAGAAACGTATACAACGATGCATCCTGCATCGTTCACAACTCGGATTTCATAACTTTTACAAAAGACTTCCTGCCTCTCAGGGAGCTTTATCGTTCTCCCGATGAGGATTCAAGAAAGCTCCTGCTGAATATGCTATACCAGTATGCTTTCAAATCTCTCTGCGGCAATGTGAATCTGCCTGCCGTGACTGTGATCCCGAACTTTCTGGCAGCCGGCGAGGGGAGCTTCGAGCGCCTTCTCACCACGACGCTGAACCAGATGGAGCCTGTACTGATGATGGAGCGCTCCAGGGAGCCTGTTAACGAGACGATCATATGGAGCTGCGCCTGTGAGAACAGGGAATCACTTGAGGCAAAGCTGCCTGAACGCTTCCTCGAGGCCGGCTTCAGAGACTGGCCTTCCACAGACGACATCATCCTGCTCAAGATTTACAATCCCATCGCCATTTCCGCCGTGGAGGCGACGAAGCTGAGCCAGGATCACTATATCCATCTTGTCAAGATGAACAAGGAGAGCCAGCGCAAGTCCCAGGTGGTCAGGTATCCGATTCATCTCGAAAAGGAATGGCATCGCGATTTCCTCGATCTCCCCCTCCTGTCAGTAAACAAGGAGATATAGGCCTGGAGCATTATCTGCTGAAATCGACTGCATTTTTCAGATCGGCGCGCCTGTAGATCTTTATATAATCGCTGTTGTATATCTCGATGTACTTTCCTTCTTCCACGAGGCGGGGAAGATCGCGCGCCCAGGCGGCATGCTCTGTGTACCAGCGCGAGCGGGTGTCCACGAAGATGTAGTCCACCCCATCCCTGAATCCGCAGTATACCTCTTTCCTGTTGCATAGATGGTGGTAGATCCCTGACTGAGTGGCTATCGAAGCGTTCTCCGGGAACTTCGCAGCCAGGTCGAGAATTGTCTGCTGGTGAGGTATGACTCTCGGGTAGCGGATCTCCACAAAGGGAGGCGCTCCGGTGAAGTAGAGCCTGAGCGGCGACGGGTTCAGGAACAGCGCGCACAGAACGGTGAGTACGATCGGAAAGGCGAGTATCCTCCTGAGCTTTCTGCTGCGCTCCAGGTCAGTTCCTGTGCCGCGCCGCATCAGCTTTTCTGCGCCGATTATCGCCGAGATGAAGATGAAGGCGATCAGAGCCGATGGATATCTTGATCCGGTGAGATACATCGTGGAATAGCTCGACATTATGTTGATCATCAGGTTCGGGACAGCTATCGCGAGAACTGGAAAGCCCCACAGCGACAGGAAGGCAAGAGGTAGCAGAAGCTCTACCACGTAATGAACCCGTGCCACATCATCCCAGAATGCCCTGAAAACGAGCTGGGGGTGCACGAGCAGGTTCAGCGCCACTTTCCCGATGGAGCCCCCGTATTCGCCATACCGCCCTGACACATATGTATAGGCTCCGCCTCTGAAATACGGGATTATCACATAGAGCGACAGGTAGAGGTAAGTCATCGACAATGCGGCAAGAGCGCATCCATGGGCGATCAGCCTCTTCCTTTCAGAAGGTGTGATATCTCTGCACTCAACCAGCGCATGATAGCAGATGTAGGCTCCATAAGCTGCAAGAGAGATCGAGATCTCCTCTTTGCAAAGCATCGCGATTATGCAGCAGAGCCAGAAGAGCGAGAGCCTTCTCTTCATGAAGAAGTAGTATGAGAAGAGCAGAGGAGTCACGACGAACGCCAGCTCGTGGAACTGCTCGTAGTTGACTCCGTGGAGAGGGTGATAGAGAAGGTACAGCGCTGCGAAGACCAGGCCGGCCCTTTCGGAGAGCTTTTCAGAGGCGATGAGATAGACAGGAACCGCACCGAGTGCCAGCGCGAACGTCATAATGAACAGAAGCGTATAGAGCGAAGGGTGGATGGCGTAGAAAGGGAGCAGCAGTATGAAGACAGGTGAGTTGTGCATCTGGAAGTGGCTTCCGCCCTCATAGGTGTTGAAAAAAAGGTCACCGCAGAAAAGGGTGGTGTAAAAGGACTGGCCGAAGAGGCCGAGGTCGGCGTCTCCGCAGCACGACGACAGCGATCTCATGCACGCGAAGAAGAAAAAAACTGCAGTATATATTACTATGAACAAAGTGAGTATCAAGGGAATCCTGCTTTTCATGGCTCAGGATAATTCCACTCCATGAGATTTTATCCTTCACACGAAGCCATTATCACAGTCAGATGGTGAGGCACGCAGGGAAATACGTGGCTGAGATACAATATATAAGGTGGGGGATGCAGGTCTCCGCTGAAACAGGAGACTGCATCACAATAATAAACGTTGTGCAGGATTGCCTAATGAAAGGTAAGAGGGCCATAGTCCCTGTCGACGGCGCAGAGCAGTCGGAAAGCCGGAAAAGGGAAAAGAAAAAGCCTGTCGGAGAGCGGATAATCGAGCTCGGGCTTTTGCTCTCGTCAACGCTTGAGCTGGATCACCTGCTCAATACGATAGTCAAGGAATCAGCCTCCATCTTCGAGGCCGAGGGGGCCTCCCTGCTTCTCTTCGATGAGGAGAAGTGCTCGCTGTGCTTTGCCCACGTCGTGTCTTTCATGGACAGGGAGCGCCTGAAGGACCTGACCCTCAAGAAAGGCGAAGGGATAGCCGGATATGTGATAGAGCGAGGCGAGGCTGTAATTGTGGACGATGTTCAGACCGACACCCGCTTCTCCAGAAAAGCCGACAAGATTACAGGCTCGAAGACCAGAAACATGATGGCGGTTCCCCTGACTGTAAAGGGCAGGATACTGGGCGTCATGGAGGTCATCAACAGGAAGAGAGGCGCCTTTACAGAGCAGGAGCTTGCAGGGGCCCAGACGCTGGGCGGATTTGCGGCAGTGGCGATAGAAAATGCGCGCCTTCACGGCCAGGTCAAGGAGAGTCTCGACAAGATAACGAGGCTGGAGAGCACGAAGCACGAGCTGATAACGCTGCTTTCTCACGAGCTTCGGACTCCCGTTACGCTCATATTGACATCGTCCATGCTTCTGTGCAACCACCTGAGCAAGCTGGAAAAAGAGATGATCTCCCAGACTGCCGATATGATAGCGACGCGCTCGCTGAGGCTGGCGTCCCTGATAGACGACCTGTTTGTGATAAACGACATCGATGAGATCAGAGACAGGCTCATTATAGAAGAGATACCGATAATGGAGATGATTGAGCTTGCCGCAGTCAAGTTCCGGCGCTCGCTCACGAAGCACAGGATAGATGTCCAGGTTCCGAGGGAAACGAGCCTGCCGCCTCTCCGGGCAGACCGGCTCAAACTGCAGCACTGCATATTCCACCTGATAGAAAACGCCATAAAGTTCTCTCCAGACGGCGGAACGATAAGCATAAGGGTTTACCTTGACAAGGGGAAGCCTCCAGTCTACTATATAGAAGTGGAGGATCCCGGCATCGGCATAGCCGAGGAGCACACCGAAAAGATATTTCAGAAGTTCTATCAGGTCGAGAGCGGATCTACGCGCCGCTTTGGAGGCCTGGGCCTTGGTCTTTTCATATGCAAGAGGGTGGCTGAGGTGCACCAGGGAGATATCAAATGCATCAGCGTTCCAGGCAAGGGCAGCCGCTTCATTCTATCACTTCCTTCCCATCAATAAAGCGCTTCAACGGCTCCGGAGGCTGAGCCCTGTGATCTTAAAGCATGAGAGGAGTCAATGCCATGACTGTAAGGTTTCATGTCTTTCTGTCGATTGTAATCATTCTCACTGCAATGCATGTGATGCCTGTCTGTGCCGAAGAAGCCGCCAGGGCTCAGGAGGGCGCCGGAAGGCAGATGGTTCAGGTTTCCATCAACGCCACTGTGCTGATAGACGACTTCTCCGAGACTACCAGAAAGTTGAACGATATCTGCGCCCAATTCAAGGGAAAGGTGCAGAGCCTCAACTTTGACAGCAATAACACGTCGGGGAGCGTGCAGATACTCGTTCCTCCTGCCAAGGCTCCGCTGTTCATGGCAGAGATCCAGTGCCTCGGCGAGGTTCAGAACCAGTCGCTCTCCACGAGCGATTACGGCCGCAGCTATCGCGATGCAAAGCAGAAGCTTAGGTGCTATGAGCATCTCTCCCAGATCCCGCCTGAGAGGCTGGGTTCGGCAGTCGGCCTTGCAGGAGAGGATAAGGCTGCTTTTCTTGAAGAGTTCTACAGCTCTGTGAGAAATCAGATCACAAACGCCAGGAGCAACATGGAGAACTATGAAAAGAACGGTGAAAACGCCACTGCTGTGATCTATCTTAAAAAGAGGAGCAATCAGAATGCAAATACCACAACCGTTCAGGTCGCAGAGATACCGAGAGATTCCGGCGGTAAGAGCCCTGAAGGCTCGAGGAGCGATTTCATGCTGATGCTGCCTGTCTATCTGCTCATCCTGCTTATTCTGATAATGATATACAGGCTCCACAGGCTGATAAGAAAGACACCTATCGGATCGTGACCGGACCTCGAGTCTGACGGCTCATCTGCCGAGAAGCTTTTTCATCGCAGCCTCGAACTCAGGCTGTATGTATGTTCCTGATTTCTTTGCCATCTCATAATGCTGCAGGGCCATCTCCGGATTCTTCATTCCGTAGTATGCCACGGCGAGGTTGTTATGTGCGGCGCCGAACCGGGGGTTGAGCCTGATCTCCTCTTCAAACTCGGCTATGGCCTCCTTGACCTTTTTCATCCTGATGTAAAGCACTCCGAGCTGATAGTGCGTCTCGAGGCGCTCAGGCTCCAGCTCTATGGCTGTTTTCAGGCATTCCGCCGCCTTCTCGTTCTTGAACTCCTCCATATAGCAGCGCCCCAGATAGTCGTAGGCATCTGCCATGGATGAATCCATTTTTATCGCTTCCACGAACCGCTCGATGGCTTTCTCGTAATCCTGCTGATCCATGAAGAACTTGCCATCTCTGTAATAGACGCGCGCCTTCTCCGGAGCGCTCAGCTCTTTTTCCTTCTTGAACTTTCTGAAGAATGTATCCAATCAAGGTCCCCCCGTTCATCTTTCAGCTGGCATGTTGATCATTATACTCAACAGTTGACTTTATTTCAATGACAGCAGTTCTTTTACCTTCCCGTCCCGCGAGCCCCCACTCTGTCATGCTTTACAATTTGTTTACATTCATGCATTGAAACGTAACCTTTTGATAACAGTTTTTTCACCATCAGATGCCGGGAAAGATGTACAATAACAGAGATGATGACGTTATTCAGTCCGCAGGGAGGTAAGGCGATGATTGGTGAGAAGGCTTATTCGTTCGATGAATTTGCAGGACGGCTTCTGCCGCGGGAGAAGCTCGATTACAGCGGAGTGAAAGCCCTTTCAGACAGGGAGCTGGTAGCGCTGCTGCTCGGGAGGGGGGTAAAGGGCCACCAGGTCATGAAGGTCTCTCAGCAGGTGCTGGCCCTGCTGGACAAGGCAGGGAACGAGCCTTCCGGGCATGAGCTGCAGGCGATTGCCGGTGTTGGAAGGGCAAAGGCCGCTCTGGTGCAGGCGGCCTTCGAGCTCGCCCGACGCAGAATAAGGCCTGAAGGAGTCAAAATATCTGTCCCCGGTGACATACTGCCTCTCGTAGGCCATCTGAGCGACAGGAGGCAGGAGCACTTCGTCTCCATATCCCTGTCAGGAGCCCATGAGGTAATCGCCGTCCGTGTCGTGACCATCGGCCTCGTGGACAGGGCGACCGTCCATCCCAGGGAGGTCTTTGCCGACATAATCACTGACAGGGCATCGGCGCTGATCATAGCGCACAATCATCCTTCAGGCTCTCTGCAGCCCAGCAGAGAAGATGAACAGGTGACAGACCAGATTGCTTCGACAGGAGAGATGCTCGGCATCATGCTTCTCGATCACGTGATATTCTCGAAGAGGGGCTACTACAGCTTTCAGGAGCACGGGAAGCTCGCGGTGAGGGTTGAAGGACATGGAAATATACTCTCGAATTGTTGGCATAGGTAGTATAACAGGGAAGGGCAGCTGCAATGAAGATACGTGAAGCGCGCAGAGAAGATCTGGAAGAGATGATAGCCCTGTACAGACAGAAAGAGCATTTTTTTTCTGTTGTGAGAAACCACTCTGTCGAAGAGTATACAGAGTATTTTGTGGGTAGTTTGAGGCAGTATGCCCATTTTATAGGTACAGACAAGGATTTGAAGGTATTTCTGGCACATGATGATAAAGGAGAGATGACCGGGTATCTCATCCTCTTTCTGAACCTTACCGAGGCAATCACCGGCGAGCGCCAGGCACTCATCTATGATTATGCGCTGAAAGAAGGTGAGGATGCCGGCACGACGTTGAGTGCGCTTCTGTCAAGCGCGTGTGAAGCCGCTGCTCAGGCATCAATCGAATACAACATAGTGGAGATTGACAGTCGGGACATCAGGGGTTCCCAGCTTTTCAGCGAGAGGGGGTTCACCAGAGAGATCAACCGGATCATCAGACGCGCCACAAAGCATACATTCCCGGATCGTGAGAACGATCCATACCGCGTGAGAAAAGCTGTCAACTCAGATCTCTTCTTTTTTCTGGTGTTGAACTCGAAGTGCGGTTTATATACAATGCTTCCGGGAAGAGGAGCCACTAAGGAGGAGGTCGCATCCCGCTATCTGGAGACCTATTCCAGAATTCTGCTTGAAGGTGATGAATTCCTGATCCCTCTTGTAATTGAAGAGAAAGAAACGTACAAATCCATAGGGTACATTATGTACAAGACAAATTCCTGTGATTCTCTTACAGGAGATCCTATCGCCTATATCTACGATCTTGCAGTGGAACCGGCATACTGGGGGAAGCGGGTCACTCAGCGGATAATGAGGGAAGGTGAGAGCCTCCTGGCTGACAGGGGATTCGTCTATATAATCGGAGATATTTCCGAGTCCAATCAGCGGGCCCTTAAAACGGCGATGAAGAGTCTCGGCTATTCACTGGAAAGCGTGCGATGGGTGAAAAAGATCAGGTAAATGAGGAGATGCTATACTATCAATAATATTACATAAATGCACAATGATGTTAATAAAATATTAACATAAAAGACATATATTTTACATTTTTACATCTTTACTTTTAGCTGGTCAAGAGTGATAATATAGACAACGAAGCGAATTATCCGATAAGGAGGATACAATCATGGGAGCAATCGGTGGAATAGCTGGTGGATTAATGGGCGGCGGCGGCATGAGCGGGATAACCGACATGGTCGGCAAGGTGCTGGAGAAGGTTAAAGGCGGCGGCGGTGGAGGCGGTTCCTCATCGGGCATGCTTTCAGGTCTGACCAACATGTTAAAGGGCTAAAGGATGACAGCAAATCGACACGTTTTTCTTAAGGGAGCATCGGCGCAGAGCCTCTGAAGGAAAAACCGTATTGATCAGGGAATACACCCCGGGACAATTTTCCCGGGGTTTTCCATTTAACCGCTCAATGCGGGACACCATTCACAATCTGCAGAAAGGGGATACCAATGACTGACGAGGAAAGAGAAGAAGGCTCAATATGGGACAGAATAAGCAAAGCAAGAGATATCAAATGCAGGAAATGCGGTGAGTCAAGCCCGGCAGGTTCGAATGAATGCCAGTCCTGCCATGCAGCGCTCAAAGTTGATGAGGATGAAGAGGCTTTTTCAGCAGTGGCAGGTGAGGAACGAAAAGTTCATCACCTGCTGGAAAAGATCCCGCTGGAAGAGGCCAAAACGCTGATTGCTCTCAGAAAGGCCCGGGATGAAGTACAGGCCGGTACTATTGATGATGATGGATACAGAATGCTTGTAATGCCTATTCTGAATATGGCTCAGATGGGTGTCGCTGTCTTCGAATCAGAGCCAGGGAAGAAGTTTCTGGCCAAACTGGAAGGTGAAGAAGCTGATCTTGCGAAGAAACAGTACGATTCTTTCGGCCGCTTCCTTGCCGGAGTCACCACGATGGTTCAGTATCTTCAGAGTCATGACGTAAATCATGTTACTGAAGGTTTCGCCAGGGCCGAGAAAGCCCTTGAAGATGCCGACCGGATCCAGGATCGACAGATAGAGATTGCAGCGGAGTTTGTACCGGAAGGAAAATAGACACAGGGAAAAGAGCAGTGCCGCCAGGCTTTCAGGCCGGTGGGCTGCAAAATCATAATTCAGCCATAAAAGAGCGGTTATCCGCTCTTTTGCTTATCTGCAGAGATTCAGGTCATGATATTGCAGTACGGCCGGCATAAAAACGTCATTACGCCTGGTTGCGGAATAGTAACCTTAAATACACTGAGATGTAATATCCATATGAGATAATATAGCAGAAAGGGGTGGTAAAAAAATGGTACGTTACATACAGGCTGTTTTCGACGGATCTCTCAAGTATCTCGGGAAATGGATCTTTCCAATCGGAATCATATCTCTTATCGTTCTTGCCGTCGCCGCACTGCTGGCCTATCTGCTCTACAGGACAAACCGCGAGGCTCTTTCCGCAGTGACGGCAGGGACCGTGAAGGTGCTGAAGAAGTTCTTCGTCTGGGTCCTGCTGATCGCCACAGTGCTGCTGCAGATCAATCTGCTCAAGGCGGTCAGGCAGGGCGTCGTGCACCGGATCGATCAGGCCACTGCGGCGCGGTATACTGCAGAAGGTGATTCAGGAGCCGGCGAGACGATCCAGTACGTCCCTGCTGTCAGCTATAACGAGACGACCTCCAGGACCCAGCGCCTGATCATCCCCAAGTACACGCTGAACTACATCAACGCAAACGGACTCGAGAACCAGAGCGTCCTGAACTCCATGCCCGGCTGGTCGCCTGACGAGCTGACATATGACACGCGCCCGATAGTGGATGTACAGGATCAGCTCGAAAAAGATCAGAACGCAATAGTGATCAACAGGAAGATCACGATAAACAGGTTCCTGCCGCTGAAGCTCAAGAGCTCAGACATAGCGCTGAAGCTCACCTTCAGGGACAGGGGCAACAAGTCCCTTCGCCAGTACTACGAGGCGCTTTTCACAGGGAATTACAGCTTTACGAACACTTTCAGCGAAAAGAAGCAGATCCACTTCAGCTTCCCTCTTCCTTACAGCAGCACGCTTTCCAACTTCAAATTCAAGGTCGACGGCAAAGACTGTCCTGTGCAGGATATCACGCGCGGCTATGAATGGAACGGTGAGGTGGAGCCGGGGAAGACGGTTCCCGTGGAAGTGCAGTACAGCCACAGCGGATCCAAGTCATGGACTTACAAGCTCTCTTCCCGCCGCGAGGCGATATCCGACTTCAAGCTGACCGTGGAGTCGAACAACCCGCATATAAAGTTCCAGCGCGGATCCCTGTCCACAGACGTGCGCTCCAGGGCTCTCGGAGGTGCCACATTGACCTGGAGTCTCTCCAACATAGTAACATCCCAGGACATCAGCCTCTATTTCTCTTCGGTATCGAAGAGCGAAGTCATAACCAGGCTCTTCATCTTCGCCCCGGCAGCGCTGATGTGCCTGATCGTCGTGCTTCTCGGCTGGGCTTATATCAGGAAGCGGAGCCTCACCCCTCTTCAGATCATTCTCATATCATTTGCATATTCAGGAGGCTTCGCGCTTACGGCATATCTGCTGACAGGCCTCCCTCTCGCAGCGGCGCTCATCATTTCATTTGCACTGTCATTTGCGCTGATGCTGCTGATCGCAGGAGGCTTCAGGGATTTTACCATGCTCACTCCGATGCTCGTCTGGTCTGTGATCCCTGTTGCCTTCAACTTCGTGGGAAGCACCGGGCTTCTGCTCTGTGTGGCGGGATTCGTCATGGTGGCGGCCTTCGCGCTCAATATTGAAGGAATAACCGTTTTGAAAAAGGCTGAGCCTGACAGTTCAGCCACAAAGCCAATAAAAGAAGCTGAGAAAGCCGATGCGTAGCCGAAATGCCTGGAGGGCGCTCTGGAAGGATGCGCAGCCTGTTCCGGCAAATAGTAACCATGTTTTAATAATTGTGATGCGGAGGATGCAATGAAGCTTCTTGTTACAGGTGGAGCCGGTTTTATCGGGAGCGCCTTCATAAGAAAGGCGGTCCGGAGCAACTCTCTTGATATCACCGTTGCAGACTCCCTGACCTATTCAGGCGACAGGGAGCGAATCGATGCAGAAGAAGATCACGTCGAGTTCGAGCAGATCGATATCACTGATTACGACGGCATGGCAGCCCTTTTCTCTGAAGTGAGGCCGGAGGCGGTGGTGCACTTTGCCGCAGAGACGCACGTGGACAGGAGTATCCTGTATCCGGAGCGCACCATCGCGACAAACGTGGCAGGCACCACGAACCTTCTGCGCCTGTCGCTGAAGCACAATGTGAAGAAGTTCATCCATATATCCACCGATGAGGTCTATGGCGAGCTTGCCGCAGACAGCAGCGAAAAGTTCACTGAAGAGAGCCCTCTGCGCCCGAACTCGCCGTATTCTGCGAGCAAGGCCTCGGCGGACCTTTTTGTAAGAGCTTTCATGCGCACATACGGCCTCAACGTAATCACCGTCAGGCCCTCAAATACTTACGGCCCCTGGCAGTATCCCGAGAAGCTGATCCCTCTTTCGATAGCCAACGTGCTTCAGGGCAGGAAGATACCTGTATACGGACGAGGGGAGAACATAAGGACGTGGATGCACGTCGATGACTGCGTCGACGCCATTTTCGCGGTCTTCGAGAACGGCAGGGAAGGGGAATGCTACAACGTTGGAAGCGACGAGGAGATAAAGAACAGGGATGTCGTGGCTGCGATACTGTCACTTCTGGGAGCAGGGAGCGAGCTGATGGAGTATGTGGCAGACCGGCCGGGACACGATTTCAGGTATGCGCTGAACACGGGAAAGATACGGAAGGAGCTGGGCTGGAAGGCTTCGATAGGCTTCAGCGACGGTATAGAGCGCACGGTGGCCTGGTTCAGGGAGCACAGGTTCTGGCTTCTGGACAAGAAGTCGCTGATCGACGGATTCATCAGAGAGCTTCGCGCCGAGTTCACCAGGCGTGAAGTTGCGGGAGGTGCAAGATGAGCAGATACCTCGTGCTCGGGGCGACAGGCCTGCTGGGAGGCGAGCTGGCCAGAAGAGCTCCTGCCGACCAGGAGATGATAGCGCTGACTTCAGGCGAGCTGGATATCCGCAACAGAGATGATGTCTTCAAGGCTCTGGATAACATGACGCCTGATCTGGTGATTAACTGCGCGGGATACGCCGGAGTGGACGATGCTGAAAGGGAGGTTGAAAAAGCTTTCCTCGTAAATGCATACGGAGCGAGATATGTAGCGGAGGCCTGCAGCCGATCCGGTGCAACGGTCGTGTATTTCAGCACAGACTATGTATTTGACGGCAGAAAAGCAGGCCAGCCCTATGTCGAAGGCGATAATCCCGCGCCGCTGAACACATACGGGCTCTCGAAGCTCACAGGCGAGTTCTTTGTCAGGAACGCATCGCCGAACTACTATATCGTGAGGACTGCCAGCCTTTTCGGGAAGCCCGGCACAGGCGGCAGGGGCGCCGGCTTCGTGCAGAGAGTTCTCGAAGCAGCGCGAAAAGGGGATCGGTTCACGGCAGTCACGGATCTCGTAATGTCGCCCACATATACGGCCGATCTCGCAGACTTTGCCTGGAAGATGCTGAAGGAGCGGCCTGAATGCGGGATCTATCACATGGTCAACGAGGGTTGGTGCTCATGGCACGATCTGGCCTGCGCCGTAGTGAAGGAAGCCGGGCTTGACGCGGAGATAGCACCGGTGATGCACGCAGATCTGCAGGGAAGAGCAAGGAGGCCTTTGTGGAGCCCTCTTTCCACAGACAGGGGGTATCATATGCGTCCATGGAATGAAGCGCTGAAGGAGTTCCTGAGCAGCAAATAGCGAAGGGATTCACGGGACCGGATTTGATGTGCAGTTCCATTATTTGCGGATGTCGATCAGGCCTGACATGAGCTTGCTGCTGAACGGCTGATATGATTTGGGCTGGTATGCCTTCTCGATTGTGCGCGAGTCCTTCAGCTTTCCGAGGTTGCTCTTGACGACATCCAGCTTTTCGTGCAGGAAGCGCTCGTTCGTGCTGTTCGACTGTCTTATGGCTTCGTGGAGCTCTTCTATTGTCGCCTTGTCTTCGTCGCTGTGGATGACGCTCTGCTCGGACTCCCTTATCGAGTCGATTACCGAGGAGAGCTTCTGATACAACTCGTAAAGGCTGTTGTAGTCATCTTTCTGAATGGCCTCGTTCTGCTTCAGGGTGATGTCGTATATCTCTTTCAGATTGCCGAGCAGCCCATTGTTCTTTTTGCCGTTTGACGGGGTATTCACCTTTGTTCCCACCTTTTCCCAGGGATGTTTTACTGTATCTGAGAAGTCTCAGTCGTGTCGAGCAAATCGACGGATTCGACGCCTTTTTCCAGCCTGTCGGCCAGATCGTCGCGGCCCAGCCGGCGGTAGGTCCTGGCGAGGCATATGCAGGCCGGAAGGTAATCGGACTTCAACGCCAGCACTTTGTTCAGATCGTTTAGCGAGTGCTCGTATTCGCCCTGGTCATACTCGATCATCCCCTTCAGCGTGAGCGCTTCGACGAGATGGCTCTGCCTGGAGATCAGCATGTCGAGATGGAGAAGGGACTCGTTGACATAGTTGAGTGAATATTCCATCTTTGCCAGCTCGAGCCTCACGTCATCGTTGAAGGGATCTATCTGGAGCGCCCTCATTACAAGCGCATGGGCTTTCTGCATGTCGCCCTTCGCCTTGTGAAGCAGTGACAGGTAGTGGAGAGTCGTGGTCTTTCTCGGAATGATCTTTCTTGCCTTCTCGAGGCATACTATGGCGTCGTCGAGCCTGGACAGGGAGCTGAGGCAGAACGCCATGTTCAGGTAGATCTGCTCTATCGGAGTATACGAGCCTTCGTGCAGGAATTTCTGGTAGAACTGGAGGGCCTGGCTGTATTCCTTCACTTCCATGAAACTGTCGGCGGCTGCCAGATACAGTATGCCGCCTTCTTTCCCTCTCTGTGCAATGTAGGCCTGGAGGAAGCGCTGAAGCGCGCCGTAATCACCGTGGGAGCAGTGCCTCTTTACGATCTCGAATTCGGGGCTCGCCTCTTCGATGGAGTGGAGCTTTCGCAGTTTCAGGCAGCATTCTTCGGCTTTCTCAATTTCTCCGGCTTTCAGAGCCCTGTTTATTTCATTGAGAAGATCCTCCGGTCGCTCTCTGCTGCTCAGATCCTTCTGAGACGCTTCGTTCATGGAATCCTCCGAGCTGTCTATAATCAGAATATGGTGAGATTCTATGCTCTGTAGTTGAATGCGACCTGTTTTCTGCCTGCCGCTCCGTATGCGGAAGCCGCCGTTGCTGCCACCGCAGTCGCCGCCGCTGCAGGGACAGTCTCTTCGAAGTGGCGCCGCATCGCCTCATTCCACGTGTCCTTCAGCGGTACGAGCAGCGTGAGGATCTCTTCGAGTATCTCGGGCCTCTTGTCTTCCAGAGCAATCGACAGCTTGTCGATTATGTACAGGTAAAGCTTGTGCAGCGATACGGCTATCTCCCCGCCCTTGTCGTGGTTCAGCGAGCCCACCAGCTCGAGGAGCATCGACTCGGCCTTCAGCACGTTGAGCCTGTATGCCCATACATCTGCGTCCTTGTTTCTAGCGAGGAGGATGAACTTGATGGCGCCTTCGAGGAGCATCGACACCAGCTTTTCCTTCCTGGCCGATTCAATATTCATCTTCTGATAGCTTTGAAGAGAGTTCTGTTCGAACATGTTCATGGTAATATCCATCCTTTCGCTATGAACTGGTGCCCAGCAGAGCAGACAGTGTGCCTGAGATCTGGTTCATCTGGTCTTTCATCGTCGCGAGAGCCGTCTCCAGCTCGGTGAACTGTTTCCTGTATCTTGTCTCAACGCGGCCCAGGTAGTCGGTCTTCTCCTGCATCTTGTCGTCCATTGTGTCTATTTCCACCTGTGTGAGGTCTTCCTCGCTAGCGATGGCGCCGTCTGCACTGGTGAGATCGTTGAGGTATGTTTTCAGCTTTGTGGCTATCCCTGTATTGCTGTCGTTGAAGAGGGACAGCAGATCCTTCGAGTTCGATTTAACCGCATCGTTGAACTTCGTCATGTTTTCGATGGAGAGCTTCCCTGAAGCGTCTGCCTCTATGCCTATCTGGGCCAGGTTGTTCAGTGCGCCGCTCCCCCCTGAGCCAAACAGAATCGTGTTGATACTGTTCTGTATCTGTATCAGAGTCGCGTTTCCCTGCAGTGTTCCCTGCTCGCCTGTCGAGCCGTCATAAAAGAACTGCTGGTCGAAATAGTCGATGAGGTTGTTGTAGTTCGTGATGAAGTTGTTGACCGTAGTCTGTGAAGCCGCTGTATCAGTCGCTGTCTTCAGCTCTAGATATTTGCCTTCATCAGATACCTTTGTCAGGTTCAGCGTGACGCCGGTGAAGATATCCGTGATTGTGTTGGAGCTTCTGGTGATCTCCATGTGGCTCGCGTCATCGCCTATCCAGAGCTTCGCGTCAGAGGCTGCCTGCAGATCCGTAAAGGAAGGCAGCGTGATTCCGGATGTTGTGCTTACATTGATCTCGCCAGCCAGGCCGGTCTGATTGCTGGTAAGCACGAGCTGGTATTGATTGTTTCCAAGAACCATGTACGATGCGCTGACAGCAGCGTCTGACTTGTTTATCGCGCTCGCTATCCCCTCGATGGTGTTGTTGGTTGAGTCGATGCTGATATCCGTTGTTTCACCGTTTACAGTCAGCGAAAGCGTTCCTGTCCCGAAGGTGGAGACGTTGTAATCGCTCTGTGGAGATGATAGCTGGAGCTGGTGAGTTTTGGCCAGCGACTTCACCGAGATTGAATATGTGCCTTCGATGGCCGTAGTCGAAGCAGTGGCGGTGAGCACGTCTTCATCTGATGATGTCGACTTCTTGGAGATGAAGCCGCCTGTCTGCGCAAGCTGCGATGCGCTTGACTGCAGCGCCAGGATATTGGCGTCGAGCTGTTTCCAGGCAGTCATCTGCGTCTCGTATTTGGTTTTCGTCGCCTGCATGTCGATGAGCGGATGGGCCTCGATATCCATCAGCTGCTTGACAGTCGAATCCACATCCAGGCCTGAGATGATGCCGCCTATGTTGAATTTTGATGTGCTTGTCGCGTAGCTCCCTGTGCTGCTCGTGCTGTCCATCTGTTCCTCCTGCAATGTCCGCCTGTCCGTCTGGAAAAAGCTTCAGGGAGAGCCGCAGGGCTCTGCGGCCCTCCCTGGCTGAATTAATCAATAATCAGAAACATACCGGAACTGGTCAGTTAACCTCTGAAGAGTGACATGATCTGCTGCGGTGCCGAATTGGCCTGGGCAAGCATTGCCATACCAGTCTGCTGCAGTATCTGCGCCTTACTGAAGGCAAGCATCTCCTGCGCCATATCTGCATCGCGGATCAGTGATTCTGACGATGCGAGGTTCGTCTTCGCAACGCCGAGGTTGTTGACTGTGGATTCGAGCACGTCCTTCTGGAAGGAGCCGAGCTTTCCTCTCATTGTGCTGATATCCGCTATAGCCTTGTCGAGCACTGCGATTGCGTCATTCGCGCCAGCTGTCGTGTTGACGTTGATGTCATTCACGCTTGAGGTGCTCGTGCCGCTTCCCAGGCCAAGCTGATCGGCCTTCACGCTGTTGATCTCGGTTTCGACTGTCTGGCCTGCAAAGGCGCCGACCTGGAAGGAGAGTGAGCTCTTCGTCACTGTGACGTACGAAGACATGCCTGTTCCCTGTGCGCTGACCTTGAGGCCGTAAGATTCATTGCCGAAAGTGGTATCTTCAAGCGTGTTGCCTTTGCCTGTTGCGGCTACACCGGCGATTGTGCCTGCGATATTCGCACCGGCTACGCCGCCTGATGCGGATATGGTGTTGCCGTTTGCAAGGTTGTACCATGTGCCTGCCACTGTGGCAGCTGCAAGACCGAGATTCGAATCAGTGCCGTCTTTCGACACCTTCATCTCGAGCGTGGTGCTTGTGGAGCTTCCGTACTGCCCGCTCGTGATGGCGATGAGGCCATTTGACGAGTCAAACGATGCCGAAGCGTTTATGCCGTTCGACGAGAGTCCGCTTGACAGGCTCGATACCAGCGATGAAACAGTCTGGCCTGCGGAGATCGAGATTGTGGCCACTTTGGTGCTGGAGGTATCTCTGAAGTACATGCTCTCCGATGTGCCCATCTTCTTCGTTGCCGCGTTGGATGAATCAACTGTGGCCTGGGTCATCGTGGTGGCATCGGCAATTCCGAGATTGGCGCCCATATCCATGCCAGTGCCGTCAGTGATATCCATTCCAATTGTGCCTATCGTGTCAGATTCGATCTTGATGCTTGTCTGGCCTGTTCCTTCGACTCTTGCGGTGATGCCGAGAGCCTTGAGTGTCTCGTTCTGGTTGATCTTGTTGACAACGGTGGCCTGTGTGTCAGTCGTCGCGACATCGAGGGTTACGCTGAGGTTGGCTCCATCCTTCTGGATGTTTGTCGAGGTGAATGCGATGGTGCCAGCAGTCGTTCCGCCTGCTGCCGCGGCTGTCACTGCAGTTCCGCTGTGGTTGGTGTACTTGAGAGCTCCGGTCTTGGTGACTCCCTGAACGGCGGCAGTTGTAACTGCCACTGCATAGGTGCCGGCCTTGGTGTCCGCTGTGGCGCCGACAAATGAGACGTTGGAGTTTGAAGAAGTTCCGCTTACACCCAGTGAGCCGTCAAGCAGGCTCTTTGAGCCGAACTTGGTTCTCTCGGCGATTCTGGTCAGCGATGCGATTTCCGATGAGATCTGATCCTGATCTGCCTGAACAGACGCCGCATCGTTGGGGCCTGCGTTAGCGGCGTGAAGAGCCAGCGTTCTCATGTTGCGGAGCAGCTTTGTGGCTTCGTCGAGCGCGCCTTCTGCTGTCTGCACCATTCCGATTCCGTCTTTCGCGTTGTTGATTGCCTGCTGGAGGCCGTCAACCTGTGCCCTGTACTTTTCAGATATCACGAGACCTGCAGGGTCGTCAGCCGCCCTGTTGATTCTGAGACCTGACGAGAGACGCTCAATCTCCTTGTTGAAGTTGCTCTCGTTGAGCTGCATGTAATAGTGGCCCTGCATGGCCGATATGTTCTGGTTGATTCTCAATGACATTTTTCCGTTCCTCCTTGATTTTTATGGGCTTTCCGCCCTGGTTTCGCATCCTTGCGATTGTTGAGCCCCTGGACTTTTTAAGAATCGTCTTTTCATATCATCTTATAGGCATCACCTCCACATACATGTATCGACAGACGCCGGAAAATTTTAATGGTGTTTTGCAGGATTTCAAAAGAGTTTCGAGGGGGAACAAGAAGAATATCACGGACCTGAATGGCTTTCCGAAGTAACCAGTGAGTCAGAGCCGTGATATTGCAACCCATTGCGATTCCTCCTTGAATCTCTGCGCGATTTTTCTGCATCGCACCTTCTGGCATCCTTGCCCGAGCGCCTCCGGCGGGTTCCCTTCCGCGCTCAATATATACATCGGAAGAATACGTCTTTTTTTAAGGGGTGTACGGGGAATTTTGCTTCAGAAGGATGAGCATGAATTAAGAGGAGGGTTGCAGAGCCCTGCAACCCTCCCCGTATGAGTCGGTTGATATTCAAAACATATCGGTCAATTAGCCTTTGAAGAGTGACATAATCTGCTGTGGCGCCGAGTTCGCCTGGGCGAGCATTGCCATGCCGGTCTGCTGCAGTATCTGCGCCTTACTGAAGGCGAGCATCTCCTGCGCCATATCAGCGTCGCGGATCAGTGATTCTGACGATGCGAGGTTCGTCTTCGCAACGCCAAGGTTGTTGACTGTGGATTCGAGCACGTCCTTCTGGAAGGAGCCGAGCTTTCCTCTCATGGTGCTGAGATCTGATATCGCCTTGTCGAGCACAGAGATTGCGTCATTCGCTCCGGCATTCGTGTTGACGTTGATGTCGGCAACGCTTGCCGTGCTGGTGCCGCTTCCCAGACCAAGCTGATCGGCCTTCACGCTGTTGATCTCAGTTTCGACTGTCTGGCCTGCAAAGGCGCCGACCTGGAAGGAGAGCGAGCTCTTCGTCACCGTGACGTAAGAAGATATACCTGTTCCCTGTGCGCTGACCTTGAGGCCGTACGATTCATTGCCGAAAGTCGTGTCTTCAAGCGTGTTGCCTTTGCCTGTTGCGGCTGTGCCGGCGATTGTGCCTGCGATATCTGCTCCTGCTGTTCCGCCTGCATTGGATATGGTGTTGCCGTTTGCAAGGTTGTACCATGTTCCTGCCACTGTGCCAGCCGAAAAGCCGAGATTCGAATCAGTTCCGTCTTTCGACACCTTCATCTCGAGCGTGGTATTGGCGGCGGTTCCGTACTGCCCGTTCGTGATTGCGATGAGGCCGTTTGACGAGTCAAACGATACCGAAGCGTTGATGCCGTTCGACGAGAGTCCGCTTGACAGGCTCGATACAAGTGACGAAACGGTCTGGCCTGCGGCGATCGAGACTGTGGCCACTTTGGTGCTGGAGGTATCTCTGAAATACATGCTCTCCGACGTGCCCATCTTCTTCGTTGACGCGTTGGATGAGTCAACTGTAGCCTGGGTCATCGTGGCGGCGTCGGCTATGCCGAGATTGGCTGCCATATCCATGCCTGTTCCGTCAGTGATATCCATACCAATTGCGCCTATCGTGTCAGATTCGATCTTGATGCTTGTCTGGCCTGTTCCTTCAATTCTGGCGGTGATGCCGAGAGCCTTGAGCGTTTCGTTCTGGTTGATCTTGTTGACTACGGTGGTCTGCGTGTCAGTCGTCGCGACATCGAGGCTTACGCTGAGATTGGCCCCATCCTTCTGGATGTTTGTCGAGGTGAACTTTATGGTGCCGGCAGTCGTGCCGCCTGCTGCCGCGGCTGTCACTGCAGTTCCGCTGTGGTTGGTGTACTTGAGAGCTCCGGTCTTGGTAACTCCCTGTGCGGCGGCAGTTGTAACTGCTACTGCATAGGTGCCGGCCTTGGTGTCCGATGTGGCGCCGACAAACGAGATGTTTGAGTTGGATGAGGTTCCGGTCACGCCCAGTGATCCGTCAAGCAGGCTCTTTGAGCCGAACTTTGTTCTCTCGGCGATTCTGGTCAGCGATGAGATTTCCGAAGCAATCTGATCCTGATCTGCCTGAACAGACGCCGCGTCGTTGGGACCTGCGTTTGCCGCGTGAAGCGCCAGAGTCCTCATGTTCCGGAGCAGCTTTGTGGCTTCGTCGAGCGCGCCTTCTGCTGTCTGCACCATACCGATTCCATCCTTCGCGTTGTTGATTGCCTGCTGGAGACCGTCGACCTGCGCCCTGTACTTTTCTGAGATTACGAGACCTGCTGGATCGTCGGCCGCCCTGTTGATTCTGAGACCCGACGAGAGCCTTTCAATCTCCTTGTTGAAGTTGCCCTCGTTGAGCTGCATGTAATAGTGGCCCTGCATTGCCGATATGTTCTGATTGATTCTCAATGACATTTTTTATTTTCCTCCTTGATTTATATGGGCTTCCGCCCGTGTATCGCATCCTTGCGTTTTTTTACATTCCAGGATTCGTGAAGACATTCTCGACATATCATCTTATAGGCATCACCTCCATAATAAAAATATCGACAGACAGCGGAAAATTTTAATGGTTCTCTACAGGACCGGTAACCGTTCAGCCTGGTGTAAAAAGTAGGGGAGCGCTGGCAAAAAGGTGCAGAGATTCCAATCACTCTAATTCAAGAAGAAAAAGAAAGCTTTGCAATCAGTGTAACAAAGGAGAGATGTAGATGGAGGAGAGAGGGAGATGAACACAATGTAGAGGTCCAGATTTAAGTAATGTCAACATTCTTTCCATATCCCCTGTTTTACTCATCAGCATCATTAACGCCACCTGTCATGGTTTATCTCTATTGTTACATGTGCTGATTTTTGATATACTGAATGAAATCAGGCTGCACAATGGCAGTCTGGCACCACTCTATGAGGAAAAGCCCATGAATGCTGCTGATGGGTCAAATGTGAAAACCGGCCGAGTTGATCTCAGCGTCTGCTTGATAGTCAGGAATGAAGAGGCAGATATCCACGACTGTATTCTGAGCATAAAGGAAATAGCGGATGAGATAGTGGTTGTCGATACAGGATCTGCAGATAAAACAGTTGAAATAGCCGGCGCGATTGGTGCCCGTGTCTTCTCAGAAAAATGGGAGAATGATTTTTCGAAGGCTCGAAACCAGTGTCTTTCCCGTGCGACAGGCAGATGGGTGCTCTTCATAGATGCAGATGAGAGGCTTACCGCTGAGAGCCTGGAACCGCTCAGGGCCATATTATCGACTGAGCCTGACAGGCCTGTTGTCTACGCGGTCAAGTTTCTGAACATGACTGATACAGGGGCTGTCAACTCTCTTCATTGCGCGCCCCGGCTCTTCACCCGGCTTCCGCAGATATCATTCAGAGAAAGACTTCATGAGCAGATATGGGACAGTGAGAGAGAAGCAGTCATCGATTATTCAATCAGGGAAGATATAGTGCTGGAGCACTATGGCTACAGGAAGTCCATTTTCAAGGCCAGGAACAAAACCGGGAGAAACGAGAGCATTCTTCTCGACATGATCCGGGAAAATCCGGAGAGCTGGTATCCCCGTTATAATTACGGGAGGCAGATTGTCACACCCGAATCATCAGACGAGAGATGCAGGGAAGCTCTGGAGCATCTGGAAAAGGCGATTGTCCTGGCCGGGAGCTCGGGAGACTTCTATGCCCGCTCGAGTATCTATTATTATATGGCAAATGCGCATCTGAATCTCCGTGAGCCTGAAAAAGCAGTCGGGCTGTTGATGAAGGCTCTTGATATGAACGACAGAGGCTGCGACATATACTTTACCCTTGGAAAGGCCTATGCGGATCTGAAACAGTGGGATAAAGCGCTCGAGTTTTTCCGCGAATCCATGAAGGGCGATCAGATAGACAGGCTGAGCCAGTTGAGAGCTCATCCCACAGATATCTTTCAGTGGATGGCACCTCTCGAGAGCGGCACCATCTATGCTCTGCATCTCAGGGATAAAGAAAAGGCCGCCGGCTATTTTGAGACGGCCGAATCTCATTCGGCCTCAACGCCTTTCATAGCTGTCAGGCTTTTCAATGTAAGCCTTCAATGTGATGACCCTCAGAAAGCCGAGTCACATCTGTATGCGCTCCGCGTTCTCCACCCTGAGTTCGATGAGTGCCTGCCTGAGCATGAGCTGTTCGAATACCATCTGGAGCGCGGTGGCATGGAAGATGCTGTCGCATTTGCAAGGCGCTACATGGATAAAATGCAGAAAAACAGCTCGGCTCTCTTCCTCAGGCTTTGTGGTGATTCTCTCATGAAGAGGGAGAACTATGAAGAAGCCCTGAGAGTATATTCGTTTGCATCGGACATATCTGATGTTAAGAATGAGGATCTTTATATCGCGCAGGGCCACTGCTGCCTCAAGATGAACAGACCTGAAGAGGGCATCAGGCGCCTCGAGGCAGGAAGGCAGGCGCTGCCGGGAAATTATGCCATCGATAATGTCATGGCGGCGATTTACATGGAAACAGGTGAATTTGAAAAAGCGCGCTGTTGTGCCTCAGAAGCTCTCCGCAAGAATCCCGGATATCCTGAAGCTGTGTTCAACATGGCAAAGATCGAATACAACCTGAAGCACTTCCGGGAAGCGGTTTCTCATCTGGGAAAGCTGATCTCCGAAAAGCAGTTTTACATAGAAGCGCTTTACCTCTCAGGAGTCATTTACTGTGAGCTGGGTGAGCATCAGCGCTCAATAGAGATACTGAGCAGAGTCATTGATTCTGAGCCGGGGCACCTCGATGCGTACCGCTGGCTCATCAGGAGCTTCCGCGCCACAGGCAATGAGTCCGTCGCGGAAAGCCTCGAGAAGGGGCTCGCCGCGATAGCAGGCATGGCTCCGGGAAGCCCCATGCCGGCCAGTTCAGCCGGAATGGCAGATGAGGGGAATTCGAATTAAGCAGGGAGTCAGCTCTGATCTTCAGGAGATGATGTGCATCGCTGCTGATGAGGACAGCAATGCAGAATAACATAAAGACTGTCGCCTGGGAAACGTGAAATGTCATGAAACTGAATAACGAGGATGAGCTTGCGCAGGCTGTCATACTGGCAGGAGGGAGAGGCGAAAGGCTTTCGCCTCTTACAGACACTCTCCCCAAGCCAATGCTGAGATTCAACGGGCACCCCTTTCTCCATTATCTGATTGAGCAGCTTAAAGAGCAGGGAATAAGGGAGATAATCATGCTGCTCGGCTATCTGCCGGAGACGGTTATTGATTATTTTGGCGACGGCAGCCAGTATGGAATATCGATAAAGTATTCTGTTTCTTCAGTGGACAATGAAACCGGCGCAAGGCTGAGAATAGCCTTCAATCTCCTGTCCTCACACTTCCTGATGCTTTACTGCGATAATTACTGGCCGTTGAGGCTCGCAATGATGTGGGATTCGTTCATCAAATCGGGCAGGCTGTGCCAGATCACGGTATATGGAAATACCGACGGATATACAAGGGATAATGTGGCAGTCGGCAACGATGGCAGAGTGGTGAAGTATGACGGCAGTCGCACTTCACCGGGTCTGTCAGGTGTCGATATCGGTTATGCCGTAATCAACCGCAGCATTATTGAAATGATGCCTGATGAGAATATCAGGTTCGAGCACTATCTCTACCCGAGACTTATCAAAAAAAGCGAGCTTGGAGCTTATGTGACAGACCACCGCTATTACAGTATCGGCTCTCTGGAGAGACTTGCCGTTACTGAAGAGTTCCTGGCCTTCAGGCCCGCCGTATTGCTCGACAGGGACGGAGTATTGAATGCCAAGATGCCGCCTGCTGAATATGTGAGATCATGGTCAGACTGGAGATGGCTGCCTGGCGCAAAAGAGGGGCTTGCTCTCCTGCATCAGTCAGGTTTTAAAGTCATGGTGATAACCAATCAGCCTGGGATTGCAAGAGGATTCATGCAGGAAGATGATCTGAAAGTCATTCATGATCTCATGATGCAGGAAGTAATACAGGCAGGAGGAAGAATAGATAAGATTTACTTCTGTCCCCACGGCTGGGATGCAGACTGCCGATGCCGCAAGCCCAGGCCTGGCATGATCTTTGAGGCGCAGCGCGACTACAATCTCGATCTCAGCAGAACTTTTTTCATAGGGGACGATGAGCGTGACAGAATTGCCGCAGAATCTGCCGGCTGCCCCTTTATCATGGTAGATGAGAACATGTCGCTGTTAAAGGCGGCAGGACAGATTGTCAGGATGCATGCAGATTCCGCGGAGAACCGGAGAGAGTGAGAGCGCATGGCAGACTTTTTCAGGGACTATTTCCTTAAAATAAGCTCTCATATCAATCAGGTCGATCTGACCTTGCTGGAGGAAGCGGTCGCATTGATAAAATCCGTCCATGTAAGGGGCGGGAAGCTGATTCTGGCAGGAAATGGAGGCAGTGCGGCCATTGCCAGCCATGTGGCAGTGGATCTGACCAAAAATACGGGAATCCGTGCCATAAACTTTAACGAATCCGACCTGATAACCTGCTTTGCAAACGATTACGGCTATGAGCGCTGGGTGGAGATGGCACTGAAGTACTATGCTGATGCTGAAGACCTTCTGATTCTGATAAGCAGCAGCGGCCGCTCTCCGAATATCCTGAATGCAGCTGCAAAAGCGGAAGAGATGGAGATGAGACTGGTCACCTTCTCCGGATTTCTGCCAGACAATCCTCTGAGGAAAAAAGGTATCATCAATTTCTGGGTTGACAGCAGCAACTACAACTACGTTGAGATGGCGCATCATGTATGGTTACTGGCCATTACGGACAGGCTGGTTGCCGATCTCAGATGTGAAGTGAAATAAGGAAGAGCATCGTGAATATTCTTGTTACGGGCAACAAGGGATATATAGGATCGGTTCTGTGCCGGATCCTTGCAGAAAAAGGCTATCGCGTAACCGGACTCGATACAGGTTACTACAATGACTGCCTGCTGGACTCAGAGAGTCTTCCGGAACGCCAGATCGTTCAGGATATCAGATCAGTATCGGAATCAGACTTTGAAAACATTGATGCCGTAATTCATCTGGCAGCGCTTTCAAACGACCCTCTTGGAGAGCTTGATTCTGCATTGACTGAAAAGATAAATCTCAATGGCACATTGCAGGCTGCCAGCTGCGCCATGAGGGCAGGAGTAAGGCGCTTCATCTATGCTTCCTCACAGAGCATGTATGGAGTCGCCAGCACAGATGAGGAGCTGGATGAAGACCGGAGCGAAAAGAATCCTGTGACGGCTTATGCGAGAACCAAGTGGGAAGCGGAATGCGCGTTGAAAGAGATGTCGGACAGGAATTTTCATGTCATATGCTTCCGGCCGTCCACTGTTTTCGGAGTCAGCCCGAGGCTGAGGTGTGATATCGTATATAACAGCTTTGTGGCATGTGCCCATACAACAGGCAGGATCGAGATAAAGAGCGATGGGAAGCCCTGGCGGCCTGTTGTTCATATTCGTGACGTATGCATGGCATTTGTCGCCGGGCTGGAAGCTCCCCTTGAGGCAGTATCAGGCGAGTCTTTCAATGTCGGCATCCGCAACGGCAATTATACAGTGAGGGAACTGGCCGAGGCGGCTCAGAACGCAGTTCCGGGCAGCACGCTGGTATACAGCGGGGAGCATGGGAAGGATTCGCGCACCTATAAGGTGAGCTTTGACAAAATCCTGAGTGTTCTCGGGAGATACTATATGCCGGAATGGGATCTGATTCGAGGCGGGAAGGAAATGGTCGAGTTCTTTAACAAGATTGGATTCAATGAGCAGCATTTCAGTGGCCGCATGTGCAACCGTCTGAGGCAGATCGGCCATTTGCGGGCAGAGGGCAGTCTTGATGCAGAGATGAGATGGCAGCAGAAGGCTCACAATGATATCTGATGATCTCCAGATAATCACCTCGTGCCGCAGCTGCTCTTCACGAAGCCTGGTGGAGATCCTGGATCTGGGAGCACAGCCTCTGGCTAATGCTTTTTTCAGCGATCCGGACAGCGTGGAGAAGCTCTACCCATTGAGCATCGCTTTCTGCCTTGACTGCTCACTGCTTCAGCTGAAGCAGACAGTCAGGAAAGAGGTGCTTTTTGACAGATACATCTGGCTGACAGGAACTTCCAGAACATCCAGGGATTATTCCAGGACCTTTTTTAAACGGGTGCTGGAATGTGTCAATGTCAGCCGGAGCGATCTGATAATCGAGATCGCCTCCAACGACGGGACAGTTCTCAAAACCTTTGTTGAAGCCGGTTTCCCTGTACTGGGTGTAGAGCCTGCAGAGAATATCGCGGAGATCGCCGTATCCTCCGGAGTCCCGACTTTATGCGCTTATTGGAACAGGGAGACTGCGCAGTCAGTATCAAAGACTCACGGTCGTGCAAAGATCATCATCGCAAGGAATGTCATTCCCCATGTCAGTGATCTGCATGAAGTCATATCTGCAATCAGTTACGCCCTGGACGAAGACGGAACCGGGGTTATTGAATTCCACTATGGCTGCACGATTCTCGAGGATCTTCACTATGATTCGGTCTATCACGAGCATCTCTGTTACTTCACAATAAAATCCCTGACCGGTTTACTCAACTGTTTCGGGCTCTATCCGTTTCACATCGAAGCGAGCCCTGTCAGTGGCGGCTCAAAGGTGATCTATTTTTCCAGAAAGCCTGATATCTCTGATGAAACATATCTTCAAGCCGCAGCATCGGAGAGAGAATCACTGTGCAACGATCCGGCAGCCTGGCAGGGTTTTGCCGGAAGGTGCGCCCGGCATAAGACAGGAACCAGGGAGCTCCTCTCACAGTTCAAGGGCAGAGTCATTATCGGATTTGGAGCATCAGCCCGCAGCTCCACATATCTTAATTATTGCGCAGTTACTGCCGATACTGTAAGTGCCATAATTGATAACAATCTGTTGAAACAGGGCCTTTACGCTCCAGGCTCCAGAATTCCGATTGTATCTGTTGAAGAGGGATTAAGTCTGAATCCGGAGCTGATTTTAGTTCTGGCCTGGAACTTTAAAGATGAAATCATACAGGAGTGTCAAGATCGGGGATTCAATGGGCATTATCTGATACCCTTCCCTCAATATCCGATTCTGCTTGCAGCGGAGAGCATATGAAGTTCGTTCCACTCGAAATCCCAGGTGCGTTTCTGATAGAACCTGAGCTTCACAAGGACACAAGAGGCTATTTTGTCCGGATCTATGATCAGCATACAATGGAAAAATATGGCATCGCTGCAGAATGGATGCAGGAGAGCCTCTCCTTTTCAGCCGTGAAGGGGACGCTGAGAGGACTGCATTTTCAGAGACCGCCTCATGCAGAGGCCAAAATGGTCCGTGTCTCGCAGGGGGAGGTTTTTATTGTGTTTGTCGACCTTCGAAGGAATTCGGGATTCTTCGGGAAAACCGGCTCAGTTGTCCTCTCCTGCGATGAGCCGCGTCTGCTGTATGTCCCGCAAGGTCTGGCGCTGGGCATGTGCACTTTGACCGACCACTGTTCATTGTATTACAAGATAGACCAGATTTACTCACCTGAAAGCCAGGGAATCATCCGCTGGGATGATCCGGATTTGAATATCAGATGGCCTCTTGAACGGGAGCCTGTTATTTCAGAACGTGACGCGGCTGCGCCCTCTTTCAGGGAGTTCGTTGATTCTGAAGGAGGTCTTGTGCTGTCTTTTGAAAGGAATGCCGGCACATGAAAGTCCTGCTTACCGGCCTTTCAGGTTTTCTTGGCAAAAGCCTGCGCAGACAGCTGCCAGGCAGGCACGAATATGTCTCGATAAGCCGTAAAAAGCAGGACTGGGACAGGGACATGCAGATTCTGCCAGGCGACCTGAACAGGATGGATGACCTCAAGGATGAGCTCTGCAGGCTCAGGCCGGACATCTGCGTTCATCTGGCCTGGGAGGGAATACCTGATTACAGTTTCACGATATCGTACCGGAATCTTTCTGCCGGGATAGAGCTGTTCAGATTTCTCGTCAATGAATGCGGCTGCAGAAAGATAGTATCTGCCGGAAGCTGCTGGGAGTACGGCAAGAGCTTTGGAGTCTGCCGCGAAGACGATCCGGTTGATTCAGGGTCATATTTTGTCTGGGCCAAGCGGGCTTTGTGCGATTTCGGAATGTCTCTGGCCAGGGAGGAGAAGATTGATTTCGTATGGCTGCGGCTCTTCTATCTGTATGGCCCGGGCCAGCATGGAGAGTCTCTGATCCCTTGCATACGGCGCTCGCTTGCGAAAGGCATCTGTCCTGAGCTCAAGACGCCTTTGAACGCCCATGATTTCATATATGTTGATGATGCAGCATCCGCCTTCATTAAATCTGCATTCAATAACATCCCGACTGGAGTTTACAATGTCGGGGCTGGAATCTCCATTCCTGTCTGGCGCCTGTGCGAGATCACAGAGCGTCTCAGCGATAAGGGAACAGCTCATTATGAAGAACTGAGAAAAACGGCATTGCCGCAGACCGCGAATTTCTGGGCAGATACCGGCAGGAGCCGTGCCACTCTTGACTGGGAGGCAGAGAAGGATATCGAGGAGGGAATAAGAGATTTGATTAACCAAGAGGAGCAGTAGCATGATCATTTCCCGGACACCACTGAGAGTGAGCTTTGCCGGAGGCGGCTCCGATCTCGAGGAATACTACAAAACCGGTCACGGCGCCGTTGTGAGCACGGCTATAGATAAATATATCTACATGACTGTAAATGAAAAGTATGACGATTACATCAGAGTCAGCTATTCCAAAACAGAGATGGTCAAGTCCCTTGACGAGGTTGAGCACAATATCATACGCGAGGCGCTCAGGCTCATCGGGATAGAAAAGAAGATAGAAGTAGTCTATATGGGCGATATTCCTCTTGGCTCGGCCGGAGTGGGTCTGGGCTCTTCAAGCGGCCTGGCCGTGGGCGTGCTTAATGCCCTCTGCGCTTTCAGGGGGCTTCATGCAGGAGCGGAAAGACTCGCCGGCGATGCCTGCAGGATTGAAATAGATATTCTCAGACATCCGATCGGGAAGCAGGATCAATATATAAGCGCGTACGGCGGGTTGAACTATATACAGTTCAACCGCGACGGCACAGTATATGTGGACCCCATAATCTTCGAAAGCAGCGCTAAAAACCAGCTGAACAGCCGTCTCATGCTTTTTGATACAGGTATAATAAGACTCTCATCAACCATACTGAAAGACCAGAAAAGCAAGACTTCCATGAATCTGTCATATCTGGACAGGATGGTCGAGCTGGCAGGCTATCTGAGGGAGCAGCTGATCAGGAACAACATCGATGAAGTAGGCAGCATTCTCCATGAGGGATGGATGCTGAAACAGAAGCTCGCCGACGGGATTACAAACCCGTTGATAGATGATTACTATGAGAAAGCGCTCAAAGCAGGCGCCGTGGGAGGGAAGATTCTCGGGGCCGGAGCCGGGGGATTTCTGCTCTTCTACTGCCGTGAGAAGTATCAGCAGAAAGTTCGTGAGGCCCTGAGCGATCTCAAGGAAAGTCCTTTTAAATTCGAGCCGCAGGGCAGTAAGATTATCTATGTGCAGTGAATGTATATGGTATAGATAATAGGGCAGCTTTGCCGGATCCGGGAGCGAATCTTCAAGGCTGCCAGAGAGGCTGAAAATGAGAATCCTGCTCATATATCCACATAATCTGGGCTATGGTGATATTCCGATAGCATTGACTGTATTAGCTGCGGTGCTGAGAAGAGGAGATCATCAGGTCAGGGTCTTTGATTGCTCTTTCTACGCCAACGATGAATATGTGCGGTCAATGAAGGAGCTTTATGGAATGGTAAAACGCTCATCGAAGCCGCCAGTCGAGGCTCCGGAGCGAAAGGATTTCTCAGAGCTCAGGAAAGACCTTATCGAAGCTGTTGCTTCATACAGGCCGGATTTGATCGGCGTAACGGCTACCACAGCCACATATGAGCTCGGCCTCGAATGCTCCAGAATTGCCAAAAGCATCGATCCCGGAATTAAAGCCGTTTTTGGCGGCGTCCATCCGACACTGTGTCCGGATGACGTGATATCGGATAACGCTGTCGATATTGTATGTATCGGAGAAGGTGAGGAGGCTCTTCTCGAGCTCTGTGACGCGCTCGATCGAAAGAGATCGATAAACAGCATTAAAAACCTTTGGATCAAGGATCGTGACAACATTAGACAGATTACCCGAAACGAGCCGAGACCCTTTCTGGATATGGACTCACTGCCTGTGCAGGATTTTCAGGATTTTTCCGAGTACAGCCTGTATCGGCCTTTTGACGGCAGGATGTACAAAATGCTGCATACCGAATTGAGCAGGGGATGTGTATTCGATTGCTCGTACTGTGCAAATCACATCCTCCGGGAGAATCTTAAAGGCTGCGGCCGCTACCATCGTCACAAGACTCCTGAAACAGCAGTGCGGCAGCTGAGAGAATTGAAAGACAGATATGGATTCAACTTCATCAGGTTCTGGGATGAGGATTTCACCGGGCATAATATTAATTATATGAAGAGATTTGCCGAACTGTTCAAGAGAGAGGTGAATCTGCCTTTTCTCATATACGCCGATACCCGTTCCATCAATGAAGAAAAAGTCGACTGCCTGAAGGAGATGGGATGTGTGACAATGGCGATAGGGATAGAAAGCGGCAGCTACTGGATCAGAAAATACATATTGAACAGAAATATCACTGATGATGAGATAATTCGCAAATTTGCGATCGCCAGGGAGAGCGGCATCAGGATATCGTCCTATAATATGATCGGGCTTCCATTTGAAACGAGGGAGATGGTGTTCGAGACAATATCACTGAACCGTAAGGTGAGTGTGGCTGCCTCCACTGTAGGGCCGTTCAAGCCTTTTCCAGGGACGCGTCTCACAGATCTGGCAGAAAAATACGGGATGATCCGGAAAAAGCCGGATTTTCTATCGCTTGAATCAGAGATGTGCACCCCCCATATGAATGGAGAGGAGATTGATGGTTTAGTCCGCACCTTCAATTTTTACATCAGACTGCCGGAGAAATGGTTCCCGATTTTGGAAGCATGTGAAAAGGACGGGAAGATAGCTGATATGATATTGCCGAATCTGACAGCAGAAGGCTGAGATGTTGATTTACAGAGCCAGGCTTTGAAAGATCCGGTTTTCATCCGCTCTGAACCACAAAGCCTGAAAGAATTAAAAGCAGGAGCCGGCATGGATGTCGCAATGCAGGGAAAAATGAAGAAAATGGCGCCTATAATGTCTGATAACTCTATAATTCCTCGAAACGTAATAGTGGAGACCATCTTTGGCTGCAATTCGAGCTGTATCATGTGCCCGATCAACATGCCTACCCATAGAAGCAAGGGATTAATGGATGAAAATACTTTCAGGGCTGCGATTGATGGTCTCGCCCGATATGCCGATCTGATAGCGCAGGTGGACCTTTTCGGCGTGGGAGAGCCATTTTTGGATGTCAATATTCACAACAGGGTTCGTTACGCCAAGGAAAAGGGATTCAGAGATGTTGGATTCGCAACGAATGCGGATCTCATGACTTCCGAGCTGGCCCGGCTGGTCTTTGAAGCAGGTCTTGATACAATTATGATAAGCCTGGACGGAATGACCAGAGAAGTTCATGAGAGCATACGACTGAACACCAGTTTCCCCAGGATCGTCAGCAATGTGAAATCTGCAATAGCATTACGTGACAGGAACAACTACAGGACCAAATTTGTCATGCGGTTCATCCGCCAGCGGAAGAATCTGCATGAATGGGACAGTTATCGCGAATACTGGGCTTCCTTCCTGTCCAGGGAGAAAGGCGATCTGATCATTGGCTATGACATGCATACCTGGGGCGGTGAGATCAGCATCGATAAGAGCCCCGACTGTTCTTCCGTGCCTCACGGGCTTGTCTGCCACCATCTGTTTGACCGTCTGATCATTCTGAATGACGGCTCTGTTCCTGTCTGCTGTTCAGATATGCACAGGGGCAGGAGCATTCTGGGCAATATCAGAGATTCAAACCCAGTCGAGATTTTCAACAATTCCAGGATGCAGAAGATGCGTGAAAAGCATCTCTCCGGAAACAGGCTTGAAATAAAGATGTGCAGCGACTGCACTATCCTTGAGAGTGAATCGACAAGGCAGATTGAATAATATGACCAGAGGCTGGAGCCATATGGCTGAAAGATGCAGTAAAAACCTGCAGCTCTATAGATCTGACAGAAATGAAGTAATCATTCCATCCATTATTCAGATAGAGCCAGTCTTTGGATGCAATGCCTCATGCATCATGTGTGTCATCGATCTGCCGACAGAAAGAAAGAAGATGGCAATGCCGCCGGGACTGTTCAAGAAGGTCGTGGATGATATAGCGCCGTACAGAGACAGGATCACTCAGATTGATCTGTTTGGTCTGGGAGAGCCGCTCATTGACAGGCATATCTTTGAAAGGATCCGCTATTTGAAGAGCAATGGGCTGCGCGGAGTGGGGATATCCACGAATGCGGATCTGCTCGATGAAGAGAAGCAGGAGCAGTTGCTGGAAAGCGGGGTTGATACTGTAATCGTCAGTATAGAGAGCACAATAAAGGAAGTGCACGAACGGATAAGGGTAAACACCGTTTTCGAGAGGGTTGTGGAGAACGCTGAAAGCCTTATAAGGAAAAGAGATTCCGGCAATTATGGAACGAGATTCGTCTTCAGATTCATAAGCCAGCAAACGAATGAAGGCAACTGGAATGAATACAGGGCATACTGGGACGACCGCATAAACAGGCAGAAGGGCGACCAGATAAACTCTTACAACGCGCATAACTGGGTTGGAGAGGCGCCGGTCAAAGTCGGGCCAAGAACCGATGATATGGAAAAACTTGAGTGTTATCAGGTTTTTGATCGGGCATTCATACTGGCTGATGGCACGATGTCCATGTGCAGCTGCGATCTCCATCACCCCTATGTTGCCATCGGCAATGTGGAAGAAGCAGGAGTCATTGGCGTGTATAATAATCAGCGCATCAGGGATATCAGGGAGCTGCACGTATCCGGCAGAAAAAACACCATAGGCATCTGCAGGCAGTGTAACATGCTATACAGCAGAGAGCGCAAAAAGGTATTCTGATTAAAGATTTTCTTTACTGCAGGGAGTCGGTCAATATGGAGAACATGGAGTTTTCACGTGAAATCAGGATGCAGTCTGAATCGGACATGCAGCAGTTTGAGGCAATGGAAGCTGTCTTCAGCATGGGGTCTGAGAAGATCTGCGATAAGATAGATGCTTTTCCCAAATATGCAACAAGGCAGAGCATAGCGAAGTTTCTTACAAAATATGAGATATATAGAAGAATCAGGAATGTAAATGGCTCCATTATTGAATGCGGTGTATTGCACGGTGGAGGATTGATGGCATGGGCAAAGCTTTCGTCAATCCTCGAGCCTGTCAATCACACCAGACGCATTATAGGCTTTGATACTTTTCAGGGTTTTGCTTCAGTCAGTCAGAAAGACACCGATACAGGGGATTCAATTCATTTTGGAGACGGAAGAATGAAAGGCTCTTCCTTCGATGAGCTGAAAAAGGTCATTGAGCTCTATGACCTGAACCGGCCACTGAGTCATATCCCGAAAGTCGAGCTGGTACAGGGTGATATATCAAAGACTGCTCCAGAGTATTTGAAAACCCATCCGCACCTTGTAGTGAGTCTCCTCTATCTCGATGTCGTGATATATGAGCCTACGAAGACAGCCCTGCAGTCATTTCTTCCCAGGATGGTAAAAGGCTCGATAATTGCATTTGATGAGTTGAACGCAGAGCTCTATCCAGGCGAAACCATCGCTGTTGATGAAGTGATTGGATTGAGGAATCTGAAGATCAGGAGATTCGACTTTGATTCATATGTATCGTATGCAGTTCTTGAATAATCAGATTGTAATAAGCTGCAATTCGCCGATTCTGCCCTGAAGGGTTACCAGGCCTTCTGGCAGACGGTGATTGATGAATCGAGGGGAATATGAAAGTAATAATTGAGAAAAGTGAAACAGAAAGAATCGAATTTGACATATATTCGAAGGAAGGATTCAATTATCTCACAGAGCTGTGGCTCAAATCCTCATTCTTCAACAAGATTATGTATGAATCCACCTGGCTTGGCATTCCGATTATCCAGTTTCCTGACGACATGGTAATCATGCAGGAGCTGATCTGGAAGCTGCGCCCTGACATCATCATTGAGACAGGAGTCGCGCACGGCGGCAGCGCTATTCTGTCCGCTTCGATACTGGAGCTCATCGGGAGCGGCAAGGTTATTGGAATTGACATTGAAATCCGTAAGTACAACGATCTGGCGATAAGGGCCCATCCTCTATCACACAGGATTGAGCTCGTAGAGGGCAGCTCTGTCGATCCTGAAACAGTCAGGAAGGTCGGTGAAAAGATACAGGGCTCAAAGAATGCTCTTGTCATACTGGATTCAGATCATTCGTTCAGGCACGTCCTGGCAGAAATGGAGATTTACAGCCGGTTTGTTTCACCTGGCGGCTATATGGTCATAATGGACGGAATTCAGGAGATGCTTTCAGATACTCCTTCAGCAAAGCCGGGATGGGAAAACGACAATCCGCTCAGGGCAATTAGAAAATTTCTTGATGAGCACGGGAACTGGGAGATCGATCCATATTACAACCGTATCCCCATTACATGTAACCCGCAGGGTTTTCTGCGCCGGCTGAGCTGAAGATATGTCACAGATATGCACGTTGTGTTCTGAGAAAGTCAGCAATAAAACGCTGTATAGAAAGCAGAATGTTCCCGTATTGAACAATGTCGTTTATGATTCGGAAAAACTGGCTGCAGAATGCGAGACAGGCTCAATAAGCCTGGTGCAGTGCCGCAGATGCGGTTTGATATTCAACTGTGATTATGATGAAAGCAGAGTCACATATGACTCGAGTTATGACAGCAGCAGGTCCCAGTCTCAGGTGTACTGCGGCTATCTGGATTATCTGGCAGGTATGCTTTCAGAAAGGCTGACATGTGAAAGCCGTGTAATAGAAATTGGATGTGGAAACGGTGATTTTCTGAAAAAGCTGTCTGACCTGAGCGGCTGTCACGCTGAAGGCTATGATGCTTCATACAGCGGGCCGCTTCAATATGGTGAAAAGGTGTTTTTTTCGAGAGATACCTGCGTTCGGAAAAGCAGCGATGAACCGTTCAGCATGTTGATATTGAGGCACGTGCTGGAGCATATCCCGAATCTGAGCCGGTTCTTCAAAGAGATATCACAGTCACTGCCTTTCACAGACGGTTCAGTTTTACTGATTGAAGTTCCTGATTTTGAGTGGATTGTCAGGGAAAAGACATATTTCGACATTACATATGAACACTGTAACTATTTTTTGAAATCGACTCTGGCTGAATGTGCGTCACAAATGGGATTCAGACTTTCCAGGATAATGGGAGGATATCAGAATCAATATATATTACTTGAAGGAGTCAGATCCGGGACAAATCATGCTGCTGAACAATGTACATTGTTCACGGAAAAGGATGTCGGTGCGGAGTTTAAGCATGCGAGAAGGAAGCTCATCGAGAAGCTCTCGTCACACAGAGATATTCTGGTCTGGGGAGCTTCAGGGAAAGGAGCCGTTTTCCTGAGTGACCTGCCCGGTTACATGCGGAAAAGAGTAAGATGCGCGATTGATATCAGTCCTTCTAAACAGGGCAGATTTCTCCCTTATTCAGCAAAAAGGATTGTCAGTCCGGCATTCCTGAAGAGTATTGAGAGCAGGCCGACGATTGTCATAATGAATGAAGTCTATCGGCATGAAATCGAACAGCAGATTGCCGAGATGGGGATCTCTGCTATGTTCATACTGTTCAGTCAGATAGGAGCCTGAGATGACAAGTTTTTTCATGGTAGACAATGTATGCACGCCATATAAGCTCATTCTGCACAGGGTGGACTGTTTCCTCAAAGCCAACGGCTGGTGCAGCGCCTCCACTCAGGCCGGGTCAGATGTAATCATAGTGGGAGCCTGCGGGGCTTTCCACAGTCTTGAGGAAGAAGCGGTGGGACTGATCAGGGAGGCCGGGAAAACCAGGGCGAAGGTTGTCGTTTTCGGCTGTCTGCCTGGAATATCTCCTCAGCTGGTTGAGAAACACAGTCCTGATATGATAATCTCTTCACCTCAATGGGAAAACTTCGAGATGCTGGTGGAAAATGTAACGGTGCCTCTGAAGGAGATCAATGAGATGGACTCCTTTCGCAGAAAAGCGGACTATCGGTTATATGATGAAGGAAAGAGATTTGTCCTGATTCAGACGGGCTGTTCCTCAGATTGCTCATACTGTCCGCACAAGCTCGGCATAGGAGAGCTGAAGAGCAGGCCGCACGGTGAAATCCTCCGTCAGATTGAAGAGCTCGCTCGCCAGGGAGTTCACACAATAGTTCTTCACGGCAATGACACCGGATCTTATGGGACGGATCTTGGTGGGATGAGATATCCTGAGCTGCTGAAATCGGTTCTTGAATTTCCGGTCAATCTGCATCTTGCGCAGATAAATGCTGACCGGGCATATGAATACAGGGCTGTTCTGTTTCCATTACTGAGGAACGGCAAGATAAGGGAATTTCAGCTGCTTATTCAGGCAACGAGTACCAGGCTCCTGGAGCATATGGGAAGAAAGCCGGTCGTCAAGAAGCTTTTTCCGCTTCTGAAGGATCTGCGCAGAGAGCGGCCTGATCTGATCATGAGGACAGATATCATCATCGGCTATCCTTCAGCCACAGAGGAAGAAGAGAAGGAGGCCGTCGATTTTGTGGCAGATCTGTTTGATGAGGTTGCAGTACACGGCTTTGAGTTATTTGAGCATACCCGCATAGCCGGCATGGATGTCGAATTCTACCGGGCACAGGAAATAGAGAGGAGAGTCAACTCTGCCATAGACAGCCTCAAGAAGAATCCTGACATTCTGATACACAGAGGCGGACAGGTATATCAGACGCTGGTGGATATTGAGAAGCCCAAAGATTCCATGCGCAGAAAGCGCGCCACATGATGAACGGGAACAGTGGATCTGCATTTTTCATCTTCAGCCGGCTATGATGATCCTGTTCAATTCCTGTCTGCTATTATGAAGTAGTAATTACAGTTCAGCAGTTCCTTATAATCTGCTGTTGAATCCATGCCCAGATACTGATAGCACTGATCCAGAAAACCTGTTCTTCTCTCCCCGGGGATGATGGAATCCGAATTCGACTTCAGAGTATCCATGAAATAAGCGCACAGCAGATTGTCAAAGTGTTTTTCAAGCTTTCTCTGCAGAGCCTGGAAATCATAAAACCTTATGACGCCGTTTTTATCGGCCTGACTGCCTGTGAGAACAGCGCACAGTGTTTCGATGCAAAAAAAGTTTCCTCCCTTCAGAATCAGTTGGCCCCCTTTAGTCATTCTTCTGCTGATGATCTCCAGAAGTTTGAAAAAATCATCATAATACTCTATGTTCTGATGGACATATACATAATCGAAGCATACGGTGCCAAAAGCGTTCTCAATTTCATAGATATTGTCATTAAAGCCGAAAAAATCGGAAACTGATGAATTCAGGTCTGATGAGAATCTCATATCCGCGGTGAAGTTGTAGATTGCCGCATCAGTGTTTCCTTTCTGTTTGAGAGAAGCTTTTATCTGCAGCGGTGTGCTGCCAAAACCGCTGTCAATTCCCAGAATATTGATCCTGCCTCTTTTATCTGTATTGAGATGGCCCAGAATAACCGGATTATGACAGAAATCGTTATCCCATCCATCGATACCGTATTTCCTGTGGAAAAGATCACGGCCTCTGCCGAGAGAGCCGGAATTTATATGGGCGGTCCCGCTTGTTATGCTTCCATGGTGATGAACAAATGTATCCCTGCAGAGAATCTGTCTGTATCCGGCTCTCCGGCAACGGAGGGAATAATCGTCATCCATAAATTCACCAAGGTAGAAGAATCTGTCAAAAAAGCCTATTTCATTCATCTTCTCGAGTGAAAACAGACATGCAATGGGGAGGAGTCTCGCACGCTCCTCCCACATGAGAGGATTGGATTTGTTGTATTCACCTGCAAAGCTCTGCATCTCCTCAATGCTTTGATACTCTACCGGTATCGTCTGCAGATTGCTGACAGAGTTTGCTACCGGACAGACCGTGCTTATGCTGTCATCGGATCTGATGCAGGTAATAAGGTTGTCGAGCCATTTTTCAGTGACAATCACATCATTTGCCAATACTGCAATATAACGGCCTTCGGCTGCATTCTGGGTCAGCAGTCCCAGAGAAGGCAGGCTGTTCTTTGTTAAATTCAGCTTCTTTGCATGGGGAAGAGATTCGAAGAAACTCTCTGTCTCATCGCTTGAGCCGTTATTTATCGTAATGAGCTCACAGCCCAGGCCCTTCATATCAGTGTTTCTGAAAAGGTAATCCATGCACTGCTTCGTATATTCGACTTTATTGTAGCCGAAAACGACTATGGAGACCTGATATCTGTATCCATTTCCGACATATTCATTTTTTTGATTATGGGCAAATTCACCGGCATAGTACTCGATCATTTTTTTCCTGTCAGGAAAGATAAAATTCCAGAAATGGAGATCTTCCTTTAAATCGCGAATGAGCAGCATTATCTCGAATTTCAGCACGATGAGTGCCCTCTCGATGTCCCGTTTCTGCAGAAAAAGATGGAAGCGCTCAACTGAGGCAAGCAGATTATCACAGATGACTCTGTGGTTGGAATACTCGCAGATCTGCGGCGCGAGCTTTGATAATGCATCCCGAACGCTGACTGTGCCGACTTTGAGGTCGGAGATCAGAGTGTTTGTCTCCTTTTCGCGGCCGTCCTGCAGAGCGGCAATCGCCTGCCGACATAGACCGATGGCAGTTTCCTGCATCTCGATTATTGATCTGAGGATGTCTCTCTGTGCGCTCATCATGTCTACCGCCATTTCTGCCTGAGAATGCATACAGGTATATATAACACATCTGTTGCTTTCTGTCCTTATGCATTACCGCCAGCAGGAAGTTCTATACAGGAAGATGCTGATGCCATATCGTTCAGAAGGTAAAAGGGTTCAGATTCTATTCACTGCCGACGAGGATGTCCTTCAATTTCGTGCGGGCTCTGAAGATCGCGTTTTCCACCTGCTTCTTCGTGAGCTCGAACATGGAGATTATCTCTTCTGTCGAATATCCGGCTATCTTGGCTATCAGGACTTTGTACTCGACTGCCGAGAGGCCTCCTTCAGGCTCGCTCATGAAGTTTTCGAGCACGAGCTTCAGGATCAGCGACGATTCGAAGTTCTCGTCGACGAGCAGCTTCGAGCTTCCGTCTTCCAGCACGTTTTCCTGAATGGAAGCCGACTCGTTCAGGATCTTCTGCCGCTTCTGTGTAGCCTTCTTGAGAGATGCCAGGATCGAGTTCCTGATGCAGAAGCTGGCGTATTTTTCAAAAGACGCGGAGAGGGCGGGATCATACTTGCTCACAGCCTCGTGGAGCCCTATCAGCCCCTCCTGGAATACGTCTTCAGGAGAGCCTCCCGGGAGGAAATATCTTCCGGCGATGGTGTAGATGAAGCCTGAATACTCCTTGAGGATCGAGTCGAAGGCGTTCTGATCGTTCTGCCGCGCCCGCACAATGGCTTCGTACACTTCCCTCTGGTGCACGAGATGTATCGAGCATTCGGCGCAGAGGAGCCCCGGCTCCCGCGAGCAGAGGCATCCCTTCCCCTTGAGCCAGCACTTTGAGCTCCTCTGAAATACAGGGCAGTCATCCGTGATCGTTTAAGAAATTTTTTTCTTTGATTTATATGCACTTTAGAAGGTACTGGCATGATAAATGGCCAATATACTGAG
>Ga0302252_1000320_pt1 | contig 46206 bp, 35 predicted proteins | sample AAG_RA_Leu_MG_FD_193511 | JGI IMG/M metagenome (GOLD analysis project Ga0302252, IMG submission 193511) | Enriched activated sludge microbial communities from anaerobic digester in WTTP, New Holstein, Wisconsin, United States - AAG_RA_Leu | ecosystem: Engineered > Bioreactor > Anaerobic >... | reverse complement strand
TGCTGGGGCCTTCAACGCCCATGTGCGATGTAATGTTCAGCTACCCTCAGGTTAAGGGGCTTTTTGGGTCGGTTTTTGAGCCCCATGACCAAAAAACCATTCAAATTATTGCTGCCGGAGGCGGCACACGCCAATTCAAAACCTGCATGAGGAAGGTTTACAGGTTGAGGCATGAGTAAGCCTGCCAGATTATTTTACAATAAGTGCGCAGCTTAGGGGTTCGACCAGCAGACCTGTAGCTGTCGCTTCAACAGGTTTGATTTTCTAAGTGCCGGGCATCTTCTTTTCTAAATTTAACGTAGATTTGGCCTGTCAAACGAATTGAAATGTTCAGGATTGCAGTTGACTTTGACGGAACAATTGTGGAGAACGCCTACCCAGCTATTGGTAAGCCCATTACTTTTGCCTTTGAAACTCTACGCGAGTTGCAAAAAAGAGGCTTTGCCATCATACTCTGGACAGTGCGTTCAGGTAAACTCCTCGATGAAGCCGTGGAATTTTGTAGGCAAAACGGTGTGGAATTTTATGCGGTAAACCGTAACTACCCCGAAGAATCGTTTGACGGCGAGCAGCCCCGCAAAATTGAGGCCGATGTGTTTATTGATGATAGAAACCTTGGTGGATTTCCTGGATGGGGTAAGGCTTTTGAGATGCTTTGCCCGGAAGAATTAAGCCATGAGCTTGAAAAAAAAGCATTAAGCCGATACAAAAAGAAAGGCTTTCTAAACAGGTTACTCGGACATTAACCCAAGTTAACCAGATTAACACCTAACAGTTTGGCATACGGTAAAGCAAATCACTTCATAACGACATAATTTCCCGACAGCTAAAATGTATAAGTTCATGAAAGCGATCGAATTTGCCACTATTCTCACTATTTTGGCTGGATGCACCAATGGCCAAAAGAATCAGCCACGGGTAGTAAACAGCCACCCGCCCATAGCAGACCTCCGGCTTATCCGGATTGAAGAACCCCAGGATGGTGCTATATTTCCCCTGGGCGATAATATCCATATCTCCATCAAACAAACCGGCAATGTTGCCCCCGATTCGGTGGTGCTATCGGTCAACGGCGCTAGGGTTGAACGGTTGGGAGGTTTAACCTATGAACTTTCAACCGGTGGCTTAAAGATGGGGACACAAAGCATATCACTCGCTGCATGGAAGAGCGGCTCACGCCAAATAGCTGGTGTTTCCGTTAAGCTGAAGTCAAACTTTAAACCCGAGAAGCTAACCTACAGGGTGGTTCGCTCTTACCCCCACGACGGCAGGGCTTACACTCAGGGTCTATTTTACCACGATGGGTATCTTTACGAGGGTACAGGACAGGAAGGAGAATCGAGCTTGCGTAAGGTTGAGCTGGAAACCGGCAAGGTATTAAGAAGTATCAACCTTGGCAGGGAGTACTTTGGTGAGGGAATAGCCCTACTAAAGGGCATGATTTACCAGCTTACATGGACTAGCGGTATTGGTTTTATTTACGATTTTAATACGTTTAATAACCTCGGCTCATTTACCTATGCCACCCAGGGATGGGGGTTAACAACCAACGGTAAAGAGCTAATCATGAGCAACGGCTCAAACATCATCTCATTCATGGAACCTTCGGGATTTTCGGAAGTGAGTAGAATTGAGGTTTTCGACGATGTAGGACCTGTAAAAATGCTCAACGAGCTGGAGTATATTAATGGAAAAATTTACGCCAACGTTTACCTTACCGATAGGATAGTTATTATTAACGCCGAAACAGGCGCAGTTACAGCCGACGTTGATCTTAAGGGGATTCTCAGCCCGTCGGACAAAACCGGAAGTGAAGACGTGCTAAATGGAATCGCCTACGATTTTCAAGGAAATCGACTATTCGTTACTGGTAAGTACTGGCCAAAACTTTTCGAGGTGAAGCTTGTTCCGGTTGGAAAACGCTAGCAGCAGCTTTAAGCCACATTCTTTTAGCTACTATTATTTCATCTAAATTATTTTTTTTGATTTCAGCATTTAAGATGGTTTATGCGTACTAATTTTTTTTACAGGCAGAATCCATGTAACCATCAAAAAAATCTAACATTCAGGTAGATGCGCATAGAAACAGATTACCTTGGCCCAATGCCAATTCCCGACGATGCCCTATATGGAATACACTCGCAGCGGGCAAAGGAGAATTTTCCCGATATTACGCCATTCCATAAGGAATGGTACCAGGCAATGGGGCTTGTGAAGCAGGCCTGTTACTTAACCTATGTTGATTTTGCCAAAGCCGTTAAGAACGAACCGGAACTTTCCGAAAGGCTTATTGACCTTATCCCCGATGATATCCTACATGCAATGATTTCTGCAGCCGTAGAAATACAAAACGGCAGCTACTTTGAGCATTTCATTGTTCCCGCATTTCAGGGTGGTGCAGGCACCAGCATAAACATGAATGTGAACGAGATTATTGCCAACGTTGCCCTTCTAAAAGTTGGTAGAAAGCCTGGTGATTACCAGCTTATCGATCCCATTGAACATGCCAACATCTACCAATCAACCAACGATGTAGTTCCAACCGCTTTACGGGTAGCAGCAACCAGGCTGCTCACCCAGCTCGAGGAAGCAATAAACGGCACCCGTCAGGTTGTCGAAAATCTTGAAAAAAGTTACCGCAACTCGCTTCGCATAGGATACACCCAAATGCAGGCAGCAGTTCCTTCATCATTTGGCCAGCTTTTTAGCACATACAGCGAAGCGCTTTCACGCGACTGGTGGCGGGTGTCCAAATGTTTTGAGCGAATAAAGCAGGTTAACCTTGGCGGAGGAGCCATTGGAACCGGTATAGGCATCCCGCGGTTTTTTATCATGGAAGCTACCCGGCATCTTCAATCCCTCACCCGTTTTCCCTTTGCCCGAGCCGAAAATTTAAACGATGCCACCGCTAACCTCGATGCCTTTGTTGAGGTTCATGCCACCCTTAAAGCCCATGCCGTTAACCTCGAGAAAATGCTATCCGACATTAGGCTACTTGCCTCCGATGTTGGCAGAAACAGCATATCAATCCCCAAGCGTCAGGTTGGCAGCTCCATCATGCCCGGTAAGGTGAATCCGGTTATCACGGAGTTTACCGTTAGCATTGCCCATAGGGTTTATTCGAATGATATGCTGATTTCAGATCTTGCAGGTCAGGGTGTTCTTGACCTCAACGCCTATATTCCCACTATAGGACATGCACTTCTCGACTCCCTTAAGCTGCTGGTTGCCGCAAACCACTCCCTAAGCAACTTTCTGTTAGATGGGCTACAGGTTGATGTTGATAAAACCGAGGCACAGCTGCTGCATAACCCGTCGGTAACTACTGCACTCTTACCCATTATAGGCTTCAATAAGGCTGCCATACTCGCCAACGAAATGAGGCAGAAGGACATTGACATCTTTGAAGCCAACAGGGTTTGCCAGCTTCTACCCGACGAAACTCTTAGGGAAGCGGTTAAACCAGAAAATTTACTCCGTTTGGGTTACTCACTTAAAGACTAGGCCGTTATTCCGGTTATTAATCGCATTAATTCCCCAAATTATTTTGAAGGCTATTGCTTAAAATTTCAACCATTTAATATTTTTGAGAAACCTAACCGAACTTCTATGGACTCAATAACAGCTGTTAACCGAAAGGCTTTACCACCCATATTTATCATTGGTGCGCTATTCTTTGTTTTTGGATTTGTAACATGGCTTAACGGAATACTAATCCCATACTTCAAAATTTCGTGTGAGCTGACTGATTTTGAGGCTACGCTGGTAGCTTTTGCCTTCTACATATCCTACACCATAATGGCCCTTCCCTCCTCATGGATTCTCAAGCGAACGGGTTTTCATAAGGGAATGACCTTAGGGCTGCTGGTAATGTCGGTAGGTACGTTACTTTTTGTTCCAGCAGCGTTAAGTAGAGCTTACTGGATGTTCCTTTCCGGGCTATTTGTAATGGGCGCCGGGTTGGCCATTCTGCAAACTGCAGCAAATCCCTACATAGCCATACTGGGACCTCGTGAAAGTGCAGCCCGACGGATAAGCATCATGGGTATATGCAACAAGCTGGCCGGCGCAGTTGCCCCACTTATCCTGGCCTACTACATTCTTCAGGATGGTGACACATTTGTGCAGTCGCTTAGCGGGCTCGACGAAGTTGCCCGTATGGCAGCACTTGATAGCCTTGCGGCAAGGGTTATTGGCCCCTACCTGGTTATGACCGGAGTGCTAGTTGTTCTGGCCATATTCGTTCGGTACTCCCCTCTCCCCGAGGTAGAAGCTGAACCCGAAGAAGTGGAAGCCGACGTTGCCGAATTGGCCCAAAAGAAAAACATCCTGCAGTTTCCCCATCTGGTTGTTGGCGCTATAGCCCTATTCTTTTACGTAGGCGTTGAAGTAATAGCCGGCGATACTATTATTCGCTACGGAATTTCACAGGGTATTGCAATATCAACCGCAAAAGCATTTACCTCCTACACTCTATTCGCCATGATCGTAGGCTACCTGCTGGGTATAGCACTCATGCCAAAAATTATCTCCCAGCGGACAGCCCTTACCATTTCAGCATCGCTGGGGTTGCTTTTTAGCCTTGGGGTGATTTTGTCAAGGGGCAGTACATCAATCGTGTTTCTGGCCCTGCTTGGCTTTGCCAACGCCCTGATTTGGCCAACAATTTGGCCGCTTGCCATTCACAACCTGGGCCGATTCCTTAAAACCGGCTCGGCAATTCTTATCATGGCCATTGCCGGCGGAGCCATCATCCCGCTTATCTGGGGTAAACTCAGCGATATATATTCCCAAACCCCTCAAGTTGCCTACATGGTACTTATTCCATCTTACCTTATCATCCTCTACTACTCCGTTTGGGGGTATAAACTACGATCATGGCGTAGAAGGTAAAACCATATCACCTGTAACTACCTGTAGTGGAACTACTTATATATACCAAAAATAATTCCTCGCGCCTGACCTACATTGCCCGGTTAATCTTCAATGATATTCTGGCTATAAAGTTTCGTATCACTACCTCGTACGAAGAAGCTGCGGCCTACCATGGCCCACTGTTAGCCTACAATAAAGAGCCTGTAAATGGGGCTATCCAAATTGTTCCACATGGCTTGCTCAACGAAAAGGGGATATCACCCCAAAATTTTGAAGTTCTATCATGGAGAAACTTACCTGTTTTCCCTGTAACCTCACCTAATGGCGATTTCCCATTTGATATTTTTACAGCCTCGTTCTACCTGGTTAGCCGTTATGAGGAGCAGCTGCCGGCTACGTTGGATGAGCATAAACGCTACCGCTCAGAGCAGAGCATTGCCGTTAAAAACAACTTTTTGGAGCTCCCCGTTATTGATTTGTGGGCATTTCAGCTACTTGATATGCTGCAATCAAGGTTTAATGGTGTAGCGGGTTGTTCCCGTAAGTTCAGCACAATGTTCACCTTCGATTTGGATAGCGCCTATGCCTATCGGTACAAAGGGTTCGTTAGGTCTGCCTTGGGTATCACCCGCTCGCTGCTAAACCTCAAATGGAAGGAGCTGCAAAGCCGGGCAAGAGTACTAAGCGGAGCCATTAACGATCCAAATGATGTGTACGCCGAAGTTGCCAGGAAGCTAAAAAGTTTTGATGGTACCACCTGGTTTATCCATGCTGGAAGTTGGGGACAGCACGACAAGCCCATCAGCCTGTTACATCCTGCCATGAAAAAAATTGTTGCAGATTTGTCGAAGGAATTCAAACTTGGCATTCATCCATCATACAAATCATTCAGGAAAAATGACACGCTCAGCAAGGAAATCAACAGGTTGTCGGGGGTTGTAGGAATGAAAATTACCCGCAGCCGGCAGCACTACCTGAGATTTAGACTGCCCGAAACCTACATTGAACTTACAAAAATGGGTATTCATGAGGAATACTCTATGGGGTATCCCGATAGGATAGGCTTTAGAGCCGGGACATGCACCCCGTTTACCTTTTACGATTTGGCAAGCGATGAAACCCTAAACCTCAAAGTTTATCCATTTGCGGTTATGGATTCCACCTTAATTTTTACAAACAATTGCTCCATAGGTGAATCCATACAGACTATAAATGGGTTGATTGACGTTGTAAAGTCGGTAAAGGGTTTGTTCATCAGCGTTTGGCATGTTGATTACCTTTCCGAATCCTACCCCGGCAAAGGATGGTGGAAGGTTTTGGATGCAGTAATCAGCCGATTAAAGGAAGCTAAAGGTGAAAATTAACTTTTTAAACAGGCAGCAGGTTGACGAGGCACGCTGGAATGCCTGCATGGATGCCTCGGTAAACGGGATGATTTATGGCTACAGCTGGTACCTCGACATCGTCTCGCCCGGCTGGTGCGCTTTGGCTGACGAAGACTACCACTATATTTTCCCGTTGCCCCGCCTGAAGTGCAACTTCAACGAAATAATTATCCAGCCGCTCTACACCCAGCAGCTTGGACTGTTTTCGGATAGCCACCTGTCACCCGAAATACTCGATGAGTTTATTTGCGCCATTCCCAGCAGGTATAGGTACATCGGCATTAACCTGAACACGCTTAACCGAACGGAAAGGTATGCCGATAATACCAGCGCACGGGTTACCTACAGACTCGACCTGTTCTCGTCCTACGAAAACATTCAAAAGAAGTACTGCCAGAATACCCGCAGGAACAACCTGAAAGCTTACGCCTTAGGTTGTAGAGTAGAGAGAAGCATTACACCAGCTGAATTCCTAGGATTCTACTCAAAATACGGAGTTCCCCGCCAGCGTATGAGGCACTACGTTAAGGTGAGGCAGCTGGTTGAGAGCCTTATGAAAAGAGATAGGGGTGAATTGGTCGGAGTTTACACCCCCGGAAGCCAGCTATGTGCGGTATCGCTCATCTGTAAAAGCAATGGCAAGCTAATCTACCTCCTTGCTGCCTCATCACCATTGGGCAGGCAAAATAGGGCAATGTTTGCCCTGGTTGATCAGGTAATCAGGTGGTACTCAGAAACTGAGCTGGTATTCGATTTTGAGGGTTCCATGATACCTTCAATTGCACGTTTTTACGGTGGTTTTGGCGCTACTCCTTGCAGCTACTCCAGTATCACAATTAACCACCTGCCCCTATATGCCAGGTTCCTTTTTATAGCAGAAAATGGCATTAGAACCCTGGCAAGAAAGGTGCTGTAGTCCTATTTCAGCATTAAAAATAACACCATTCAAGTTGAAAAAAGGGCGAATCAGGAAAAGATGAAGGTCGTGAACCGTGAGTAGATTATAGTTTCTCCATCCCTGCCGAAGGGAGAATCCGTCAGGAGCCGGACAAGTTCCGCCGGTAGGCGGACAAATTCTTAAATTTTGAATTTTAAATCTTGAATTATCTTATCCTTTACCCTTGTCTTCAGCCCCAACGGGGGAAGGGTATTCTCCGCAATGCTCGGAAAGGCCGGAATCGTTGAACGTTGCTGGTATAAGTAAAACGGCATAAAAGCCTGACCCGCAAATGGGTCGGGGGCGGAACATGGCGTGGGAATGCCCGAGCGGCACTGTTTGAGCCCCGCCTGCGGCGTGGCGAGTTGTGCCGCGTGGCAGTTCCGCCCCCGGGGAACCCATCGGGTCGGGCTTTTCAGCCTTGATTTTCTTTGGTTCTTTCTTGTATCAAGACAAGAAAGAACACTTAATATGCTCTTTAGCAAAATTCTGCCATGACGATGAAAAGAATCCTAACAGCTCTTTGGAAAAGCCGCTACCTGCATCGCCAACACATCCTCAAGGCTCTTTATTTCAAGCCTATTCCGCCCCTTCAGGGCTTGTAAAAATTGTTCGCTCCATACAAGGGGCTGCGCCCCTTGCTACTTATTACGCCCCTTCGGGGCTTAAAACATCGGACAAGTTCTTTAATCCGTAAGCCACTGTAAGGTGGACAAGTCTGAACCCTGAGCAGTTCGACAAATTTTATAGTGAGTAGTTCGACTGGCTCACTATAACACCAGCCGAACTACTCACTGTAACACCTGTCGAAGGAGCCTGCCCTGAGTTTGTCGAAGGGTGAATCCGTCAGGAGCCGGACAAGCTCCGCCGGTAGGCGGACAAGTTTCGTCGTTACCCAGACAATTTTTTTATCCTTTACACTTTATCCTTTATCCTTTCGCCTTTCGCCTTTATCATTTACCCTCGATTTCCCCCTCCACGCTATTTGAAAGTTGAACATAATGGTTACTTTTGCATTCGGTAAATAGAAAACAAAAATGGATTGCAAGCATACGAGATTCATAAATGCCTTTCTTCTGGCCCTACCGCTGTTTATTCTTTCATGCTCCAATGGCAGCAAGGTTACCATAAGGGTTGAGGTGAAGTCACCAGAAAAAAACATGCTTTACATAAGCCGGATTGACTTTGGTAAAACAACCCCAATAGACTCAGCTAAAATATCATCCGGAGAAAGCATTAAAAAATTTAGGTTACCCCAGGGCAGCGAACCCACATTCTACACCATCAGCCTGAAAAAAGGGGGAGCACTTACTCTACTCGCAAGCAGGGATGAAAAGATTTCGGTTAAGTTCGATGTCCAAAACATGGACAGCTACGAGGTGGTAGGCTCAAAGGAATCGTTGAAAGTTAAGGAAATTGCCGAATCATTTAGAAAATCAAAGCAAACCGTTGACAGGCTTAGAAAGGAGTACATCAAAGCCCAAACTGACGCCGAACGTGAGGCTATTGGAAGGCAGTTTCAGGCAGAAATAGACTCGCAAAGAGCCAGCTGCAGCAGGTTCATCTGGGCTAACCCTATGTCGAAAGCCAGCATTATGGCTCTTTACCAGAAATATAACGATGATCTCTACTTGTTTGACCGGGCTGAGGATTTAACCCTGCTCAAAATGGTAGCCTCAGCATGGCGGGCACTCTACCCCGAATCGGACTATACCAGGGGTATGCTTGAGGATATTGGCAGGATTGAGAAAATTATTACCAACTCTAAAATAAACAAGCTGATTTCGGAAGCAGAACCATCTATTCCCGACCTGGACATCCCTGATAAAAATGGTACCTTTGTAAAGCTATCATCACTTAAAGGAAAAGTAATTCTTCTTGACTTTTTCACCGCATCCAACACCTCAAGCCTACTCGACAACCGTGAATTGATGAATATTTATAACACCTTTAAAAATAGGGGTTTTGAGGTTTACCAGGTTTCCATGGATGCCGATAAAAACGAATGGCTTAACTACCTGTCAAATACCCGAGTAACATGGATTTCGGTCAGGGAAGTTGATCCTACACATTCAGCTGCTGCCCTACTTTACAACGTTACACAGCTGCCAACAAACTACCTGATTGACAAGAACTTCAACATTATTGATAAAAACATATACGGTGAAAGACTTAAGGAGAAGCTGAATGTCCTTCTAAGGTAGGCTAAGCCTAAACGCCAAGTAACCATTCAGCATGTAGAGATGTTCAAAAACACTTATTTAAGCCGGTGAATCAGAATCGAAAAATATACTTTGCCTCCGACCTTCACCTTGGGCATCCAAATCTTAGAGATAGCCTCCCCCGTGAGAAGCTTTTCATATCGTGGCTCGATAGTATTGATGCTGATATTGAGGAGCTCTACCTGCTGGGTGACATTTTTGACTTCTGGTTTGAGTACCGCAGGGTGGTTCCAAAGGGATATACCCGTTTCATGGGACGTATAGCTCAGCTCACCGATAGGGGGATACCGGTACATTTCTTCACCGGGAACCACGATGTTTGGATGTTCAACTATTTTAAAGAGGAGCTAGGTGTCGAGATTCACCATAAACCCATAGAGAAGGTGCTTTACGGGCATAAGGTGCTGATGGCGCATGGTGACGGCCTTGGACCGGGAGATATAGGCTACAAGCTGTTGAAACGCATTTTTACCAGCACCACCCTTCAGTGGCTTTTTGCCAGGCTACACCCAAACTTTTCACTTTGGTTTGGGAACCAGTGGAGCGTTAGCAGCCGCTACTCAAAAGAGATAACCCATGTTTTCAGAGGCGACGACGAGCAAATAACCGCTTACGCCCGGCAGGTTTTGGATAGCAAGCATTTTGACATTTTCATGTTTGGTCACTGGCATTCACCAACTATTTTTCCCCTTACGCAGGATTCCAACCTGGTTGTGCTAGGCGACTGGCTGGTTAGCAACACTTATGCCGTGCTCGATGGTGACGATTTTTGGCTTATGAAGTATTTCCCCGATAAACCCGATGTGCCCTTAGGGCATATCAAGCTCAGCCATGTTCCCGAAGCACCAGTTTTGCCGCTTCATGATCAATTTAACAGAATTAATAAATATTAGGTAGATCGGCTTATTCAGCGCTTCCACCAGTGCAATTAACCAAAAGCAAACATCAACCCTGTGAATTTTCTAGCCCATCTCTACCTTTCGGGTTGTAATCCTGAAGTCAGATTGGGCGGCTTCATTGGCGACTATGTAAAAGGTAGTAAATTTACCCACTTCACTCCCGATATTCAAAAGGGTATTAAACTTCATAGGGCAATAGACAGTGTTACCGATAGCCACCCTTCCACCCGAGCCTGTTCGGCAATTTTTAAACCAGTGTATAAGCGCTACTCGGGTGTGGTGAGTGATGTAGTTTTTGACCATGTTTTGGCAAAAGAGTGGAGCCGCTACTCTGAAAGTAACCTGAATGAATTCACACAAATCTTCTACACCCAAATGTTTCAGCGCTACCAGCTTCTCCCCCCTACCGTTCAGCAATTCCTCCCCAACATGATACGCACCAACCGGCTTTCGAGCTACCAGACAAGTGAAGGGGTTCGGGAAGCACTCAACATTATGAGCCTCCGAACCTCACTTCCCAACAACACGGAGTACGCCATTGTGCAGCTGAAAACTCACTACAACCTATTTTTCGATTATTTTCACCCGCTTTTCAACGATTTAATGCAGCTTGCGACCAGGGAGTTCGGCATCAACCTTTAAATGTTCCATACCTGTCGGCATCAAGCCTTAGCAGGATAAAAACCAGGATAGTAAAAGCCCACAACGATGAGCCTCCGTAGCTAAAAAAAGGTAAAGGGATTCCTATAACGGGAAGTAGCCCAACTGCCATCCCAATGTTTACTGCAATATGAAAAAATAGGATGGACACTACCCCGTACCCGTATATCCTAGAAAAACTCTCACGTTGTCGTTCGGCAATCCTGATAAGACGCAAGAGCAGCCATGCGAAAAGCGCAAGAACTACCAAAGAACCTACAAAACCCCACTCCTCACCCACCGTGCAGAAAATAAAATCGGTACTTTGCTCAGGAACAAAGTTGAACTTTGTTTGGGTTCCCGAAAGGTATCCCTTTCCCCAAAACCCACCCGAACCAATGGCAATTTTGGATTGGTTAACATTGTAGCCCCATCCCAGCGGATCGGATTCAATGCCAAGCAAATCATTAATTCGCTTCTGATGGTGAACGTCGAGAACATTCTCAAAAACATACTCGGTGGAAAGCGAAAAACCTACTGTAACGCATAGGAAAAGCACTAACCCGTAAATCATTTTCGTCCTCGAAAAGAAAGCATATAACGTTGCTATGACAATACCCATGCCTACAGGGATAATATAAAAATAATCGGTTTTTACTTGTATGTTGAATGTTTGTGAGGCAAGGTAAAGTAGAAAGCCCAAACCGGTAAGGCCTGCTGTTAGGCTTATTGCAAATTTAAACTTCCCCCGTTGCAGCATGTATATTAAAACGGTAGTAACATACAGCGCAACTATAATAACCGGCGTGCTGAATACCAGGGTTGAAATAAAAAGCGCAACCAGCAAAAAAAGCACTCCCAACACCCACCATGGCAATCCCTCGCGGTAGAGCACAAGCACAAAAGAACCGAAAACCAATGCCGTTCCGGTATCATTCTGTAGCAGAATAATACCGGCAGGAATAGCAATGATTAAACCAACTTTAACGTATGACCAAAATGTATTTAGCTTGAACTCGTATGGGCTCATTAGCCTGGCGAGAGCAAGTGCAGTGGCAAACTTGGCAAACTCCGCAGGCTGTATTCCAAATGATCCGAGTGGAATCCATGATTTTGAGGCGTTAACCACCCTGCCAAACACCAGGGTGGAAAGGAGCAAAAGAATAACCAGCCCGTAGATGATGTAGGCAAAAACGGAATATATCCTTCCGTTGCTTAACAAAACAACGACTCCCAGGAAAAAGGCAAAAGTAATCCAAATCAACTGCTTGCCATAGCGCTGGCTAAAATCGAGTATGCTGTTGTGCTCCTCGCTGTAAACTGCGGCATAGATGTTCATCCACCCCATCAACACAAGGATGACGTAAAGCACGATGGTTCCCCAATCGAGGTTGCTTACCAGGTTACTTTTTCTTTGCACGGCGGTCGAGTAGGTTTGCTTGAAGTATATAGTCTTCGAGATAGGGACGGGATATAGAGTCCCGTAGGTACTTTTCAATCATTAGGCTAGCAATTGGCGCAGCCCAAGTTGCACCAAACCCGGCATTTTCCACGTACACCGAAATGGCAATTTTAGGATCATCTTTGGGAGCAAAGGCAAAAAATACGGAGTGGTCGGCTCCATGTGGATTTTGTGATGTTCCCGTTTTCCCGCAAATGCGAATATCGGGGAGAGCAGCAATTCGGGCGGTACTTCCGCTCCCGGGGGCTCCGTTAACGGCCATATCCATTCCCTCAACTATATAGTCGAACCACTGGGTGTCTATTGTGGTGTAGTGCTTTTCGGGAACATTTGAGTTTCTCACCATGCTGTCACCTACAGCTCTCACCACATGGGGATCAAGGTAAAACCCCCTGTTGGCAATAATGGTTACCAGGTTTGCCATTTGCAAGGGTGTTGCTGCCAGCTCTCCCTGCCCAATGGAAAGCGAGAGTATGGTAAGGGAATTCCAGCCGCCTTTTCTAAAGTACTTGTCGTAGAACGCAACTGTCGGAACAATCCCTTTCTGCTCGTTGGGTAAATCAATATTCAGCTTATTACCGTAACCAAATGATTCGACATGATTTTTCCAGACCGTAAAACCCTTTTCGACTGATCCAAATTCGGGCTTATCGAGTATGTTCCGGAACACATGGCAGAAATAGGTGTTACACGACATCTGGATGGCCTGAGTTAGATTCAATGGAGAGGGGTGAATGTGGCATCCCACACCTCGCCCAACGGTGTATCCTCCATGGCAGCTATAGGTGGTTTGCGGGTAAACGCAACCTTCCTGTAGCCCAATAAGCGCATTCACAACCTTAAAGGTAGAACCCGGTGGGTAAAGGGCCATGATGGAGCGGTTAAAAATTGGTTTGAGCGAATCGTTTTGGAGGGTCCTGAAGTTATCGGCACGCTCGCGGCCAACAAGTAATCCTGGATTATACGTAGGGCTTGAAACCATGGCCAGCACCTCGCCTGTTCTGGGCTCAATAGCCACAATGCTGCCTATCTTATTCTGCATCAACTTTTCGCCATACTCCTGAAGGTCGGCATCCAAAGTGCAAATCAGATTTTGCCCCTCTACGGCAGCAGAATCGTATTTTCCATCCTCATACGAGCCCTTGATGCGGTTGTAAACGTCAACCATGTAAACGCTAACACCCTTTTTCCCACGGAGGTACTCCTCATACGATTTTTCCAAACCGCTGATACCAATATAATCGCCCAGCTGGTAGTAGGGATTTTTTAAAATAATTTCCTCGTCAACCTCGCCAATGTATCCCAGAACATGACTTGCTACTTCCCTGTCGTAAAGCCTAACAGTACGTGGCAGCAGCTCAAATCCCGGAAACAGGTAAAGCTTTTCCTGAAGCATTGCACATGCCTCGGCCGGAAGCTGCTTAAGCAGCACAACCGATTTGCGCGGGGAGTACCCTTTTTGGCGGGAAGCCTGTACAAACGCATCCCTTACATGGTCGGTAGTAATGTTCAACAGGGAGGCAAATGCCATCGTATCAAAGGGTACAACCTGCTTCTTCACCATCATCAGGTCGTAAACCACCTTGTTCGAAACCAGCAGGTTTCCGTTCCGGTCGAATATCAACCCACGAGCCGGATACTTGGTTACATACCTTAACACGTTACTGCTTGCCGAAAGCTGGTACGACCTGTCTATCACCTGAATATAGAATAGCTTCCCCGCTATGATGATAAACACTATGATGATTAGCCCGGTAATGGTGAATCGTTTATCAGCCTGAAAATTGAACCTCATAGCCCATTACTTTTTTCGGGTGAGTAAAACTTCAAGGAAGAAAATAAACACAAACGAAACCAGGCTGCTAAGTAGGATTCTCAGTAGGGTGAGGTGAAAAAAGCGGAAGCTGAAGGTTTCAAGCATGAATAGGGTAGAATGATGAATAACTATTCCCAGTGCTGCATAGCGAATAAACCACTCGGTTCCTGTAAGGCTTATGTTGAGCATGCTCCGCTCGTTGATGTTATTGCTAAACCTTAGACCAGACATTATCGACGGGCGGACAAAAGCAAGTATTAGCGTAGCCGAAGCGTGAAGTCCAAGGGTATTTGAAAAGTAATCGACAACCAATCCCGTAAAAAAGCCTACAAGCAGCAAGACCCAGCGGGGAGTGCCATAGGGTAGCAAAAGTATGAATAACAGGTAAACGTAAGGGTTGATATACCCTCCCAGGTTAATATTATTAAGTACCAGGAGCTGAATCAGAAGCAACAGGATAAAGATCAGAATGTATCGCAAGTAATCCTTGTACATCACCTACTCCCCTCAATTTGGTTAATCTCCGTAATGTTCCTAACCCTAACTGCGTACACGTAGTTAAGCGCCCGAAAATCGGTAAGCAGCTGAACACGAATGTTGTAGAAGCTACCATCCTTCTTGTAAAAATCCTTGATAACACCAATGGGTATATCCTTTGGAAAAATGGATGAGAAACCGCTAGTGGCAATGGTATCGCCAACAGAAATGCCAACATGCAGGGGTATATCGGTTAGCTCAACCTCCTGGTAATTATAACCATTCCATGACAGGGTACCAAAAACACCCGACTTGGCATGCTTGGCAGAAACCTTAAGGGTTGTATTAAGCAGCGATATAACCGTGCTGTAGTTGGGCGATGTTGCCGCTATAACCCCTACGACTCCTCCATCGCAAATCACACCCATGCCCTGATAAGCGCCATCGTTTATACCAATGTTAATTGTTATAAAGTTCTGACGGTGGGATACGGAGTTGTTCACAACCATTGCCCTAATCAGGGTAATGCTGGTGTCGGCAAGGTTGTAGCCTGCCGTGTCGGCACATTTCCCGATGACTTCTCTAAGTCTTTCAACCTCGTTTCGAAGCTCAACATTCTCAAGCGATAGCTTAACATTATCCCTTTTAATATCCATGTAGCTACGAATATTGTGGAGCTTCTCAGAGAAGAAACCTGTAATAACCCCGGTTGCCGCACCAACTTTTGCCTTCTGATAGTAGGAAGTATTGATGTACATTGAAAGCGAAACGGCCAGTAGCACCGCAAAAAGAATGATATACGAAAATCGTTGAAGTAGCCGAATAAAGCTGTTCATCCTCGATACTCTTAATTACCAGCGTCAAATCATCAGGTTGAAAATATTAAAAAACGCTCCAACAACCATTTACAAGGGTGCTATCAGGTGCTTCATTTTTTTGTGTAGCCATCCAGACGAGCTGGATATAGAAATATTTTTCCTAACGGAGCCACACGGGGCTTAATGATTTTTAAACTCTGTTACCCTTTAACGCATCAGGAATGGGAATTTGCCAACATTTTTCAGTGCAATGCTGGTACCCCTAGCTACAGCATGAAGCGGGTCCTCCACAACCCTAAAGGGTATGTTAATTTTTTCGGTAAGCCTTTTATCGAGGCCTCTAAGCAGCGCACCTCCACCTGCCAGGTAAATTCCCTTCTCAACAATATCGGCGTAAAGTTCAGGAGGTGTTAGCTCAAGCACGTTGAATATTGCCGATTCAATTTTTGAAAGCGATTTGTCCAGACAGTAGGCAATTTCCTGATACGAAACCGGAACCTCAATAGGCAGGGCAGTCATAAGGTTGGGGCCTCGGACAATCAGGTCAGCAGGAGGATTCTCCAAGTCGGGAAGTGCAGAACCGACCTTTATTTTAATATCCTCGGCAGTGCGTTCGCCAATCTTAACATTATGCTGGTGCCTCATGTAGGCTTGTATGTCGGATGTAAAACCGTCACCGGCATTCCGAATGGATTTGTTGCAAACAATACCACCCAGGGCAATAACGGCAATCTCGGTTGTTCCCCCACCTATGTCCACCACCATGTTCCCTTCGGGAGCAAGCACATCAAGGCCAATACCCAGGGCGGCAGCCATGGGTTCATAGATAAGGTAAACATCCCTACCGCCTGCATGCTCCGAGGAATCCCTGACAGCACGAATTTCTACTTCGGTGCTGCCGCTTGGAATACCTATTACCATTCTGAGAGAGGGGGTAAAAACCAGGTTTTTTATGTTTATCATGCTTATCATACCCCGAATCATCTGTTCGGCAGCGTTAAAATCGGCAATCACGCCATCACGAAGCGGTCGGATGGTTTTAATGTTCTCATGGGTTTTACCATGCATTGCCCTGGCAGTCTCTCCAATGGCTATCATCTTGCCGGTGCTTTGGTCAATAGCCACAATGGAGGGTTGATCCACCATAATTTTATCGTTGTAAAGGATGATGGTGTTAGCGGTTCCCAGGTCTATGGCAAGCTCCTGGGTTAAAAAAGAAAAAAGTCCCATATTCTATGTCTAGTTATATTATTGCTTAGTGTTTATTGCTTAGTGTTTAAAATGTCTTATGCCTGTAAAAACCATAGCAACTCCATGCCTATTGCAGCAATCTATGCTCTCCTGATCTTTTACGGATCCACCTGGCTGAATAATAGCCTTAATACCAGCAGCAGCAGCTAGCTCAACGTTGTCGGGAAAAGGGAAATAGGCATCCGACGCCAGAACTGCTCCCTGAAGGTCAAAGCCAAAGGTCTTTGCCTTATCAATAGCTTGCCTAACGGCGTCAACCCTTGAAGTTTGACCAACGCCGCTTCCAACCAGCTGTTTATCTTTAACCAGCACAATGGCGTTGGACTTCGAGTGCTTCACCACAACGTTGGCAAAAAGCATGTCCTCAACCTGATGGGTGCTTGGAGCAACTTTTGTTACTATCCGAAGGCCAGCGCTATCATGCTTTATGGAATCACGCTCCTGAACCAACACGCCATTCAGCAACGAGCGAAATGTTATTGCTGGAAGCCGGGTGTCCTTATACCTCAAGAGTATCCTGTTTTTCTTTGACTTTAGTAGGGCAAGTGCATCTTCCTCAAAATCGGGGGCAAGCAGAACCTCCAGAAATATTTTATTAATTGCTTCTGCCGTATCCATGCTGATTGCACGGTTGGCCACAATCACTCCGCCAAAAGCCGAAACCGGATCGCCGGCCAGCGCATCGCTCCATGCCTGCAAAAGGGTATCACGCACGGCTACTCCACATGCGTTGTTGTGCTTCAAAATAGCGATGGCAGGTTGATCGAGCTCTGCAATCAGGTTTACTGCAGCATCAATATCCATTAGGTTGTTGAAGGATATTTCCTTGCCATGGAGTTGTTCAAACATCCCGTCGAAACTACCATAAAAAATTCCCTTTTGATGGGGATTTTCACCGTAGCGTAACTCTTTCACCCCTTGAATGCTCTGCTTGAAAGCCATTTGCGGAAACTGGTTATTGAAATGGTTGAAAATGGCAACATCATAGTGTGATGTAGTTTCAAATGCTTCAGCAGCAAACTGCTTACGCTGCTCCAGGCTAGTAGTGCATCCATTTTCCTCAAGCATTTTACTAAACCTGGCATACTGTTGACGGTTTGAAACAACCAGAACATCCCGGTAATTCTTAGCAGCTGCCCGAATCAACGAAACACCCCCAATATCAATTTTTTCATTAATTTCAGCCTCCGAGGCACCAGAGACTACCGTTTGTTCAAACGGGTACAGGTCAACTACTACCAGGTCAATTTCGGGGATTGCATACTCGGTTAGCTGGAACTGGTCATTCTCATTTTCGCGACGTGCCAGTATTGCACCAAAAACCTTTGGATGAAGGGTTTTAACGCGCCCTCCGAGTATGGCTGGATATCCTGTAAGTTCTTCTACTGGAATGGCTTTTACCCCCAGGCTGTGGATAAAATCTAAGGTTCCACCTGTTGAGTAAATTAAAACGTTGTGGCTATCAAGTGTCCTTACAATATCTTCCAGGTTTTCCTTATGGTAAACAGAAATTAAGGCCTTCCTTATTTGTCTTATGACTTCCATTGCCTGATTTTCCTACTGATACAAATTAAAAGCCCCAAATATTTGGAGTGGTAAAAATGGTTAAATCCTTTGAGAATTCAATGCTGAACAGCAAAAAATATATAAACAAAAATTTCGGGGATGATTGGGGTAAGAGTAACAGGTTAAGAGTAATAAAAAAAGTAAGTTGTAAAACTTTATAAAACACCCATGTTGTGCAGCCAGCGTGAGCACGCATCAACAATCGGTTGTTAGTTGCGAGTTCGGCGAAGCCAAAATATGGGAGATCCATCCCCTCAACCCCAATACTTAAAAGGTATGGGCCAAGGTTTTTGTAATAGAAAACCTAAACATTTTGTACGGATAAAATTATTAAAAGCAAGTGTACGCCAGAATTCATAGTGGTTAAACAAATATACTCCTTCAAAAATTCTGTTTCCACCAGCGCATTCAGAGTAATTAACAAATCCATTTGGCTAGACCATAATTTTTTAAATACCTTTGCTTTGTTTAACATGTATCAGAATGAATGCCCTAAAACCCTTCATCATACTCATCAGGCTTGCCCGAGAAAGCATGCAGTTTGCCTACCAGTCCATAAAGGCCAACAAGCTACGGACATTCCTCTCGCTGTTTGGCATAACCATTGGAATTTTTGCCATCATCTCGGTATTTACTATGGTTGACAGTCTGGAAAAAAACATCCGGAACAGCTTGGAATCGTTAGGAAATAACGTGGTTTACGTGCAAAAGTGGCCGTGGGGTGGCAATGAGGAATACCCCTGGTGGAAGTATCTAAACCGACCAGAGCCCACACTAAATGACATGAGCGAAATTCGTCGCCGGAGTAGCCTGGCTCAAGCCAGCTGTTTCAACGTGTCGTTTAACAAGCAAGTCAAGTTTCAGAACAAAAGCCTGTCAAACGTAACTATTTACGGGACTACCAACGGATACGACGAGATAAGATCGTTTGAGCTTGGCAGCGGCAGGTTTTTCAACCTTTTCGAGCTAAACTCCGGCAAGCCATACGCTGTGATAGGTGCTACAATTTGTGAGGAGCTATTCCAAAATGCTGATCCTATTGGTCAAAGCATACAAATTGGTGGGAAAAAAGCCACGGTTATAGGCGTTTTTGCCAAGGAAGGCAAATCGGCCATTGGCGAAACCAGCTCAGACGATATGGTGGTAATCCCTCTAGGCATGGCCAAGTCTATGGTTGACCTGCGAAATTCTGGCCCATGGATAATGGTCAAAGCTCGCGATAACGTTGTCCCCGAAGACTTGATTGACGAGTTGAGGGGAATACTCCGGTCATACCATCGCCTAAAACCGCTTGACAGCGACGACTTCTCTCTAAACCAGATAGACATGATGAAGGAGAGCCTCGATGCAATTTTCAGCTCCATTAGCTTTGCTGGTGGGTTTATAGCCTTCTTCTCAATAATTGTTGGTGGATTTGGAATTGCCAACATCATGTTTGTTTCGGTTAAGGAGCGAACCAGCCAGATTGGCATTCAAAAGGCGCTTGGGGCAAAGCGCTACTTCATACTCATCCAATTCCTCTACGAGGCCATGCTTCTGGCAATTCTGGGTGGCATTATTGGACTAATCCTTATATTTGCTGGAACGCTGATAGTTACCTACGGGCTTGATTTTACCATATCGCTTACACTCGAGAACATCATCTGGGGGCTTGCCATTTCGGCTATTATAGGAATTGCATCTGGTTTTATCCCGGCGTGGATGGCCTCCAGGTTAAGTCCGGTTGAGGCAATCAACACAAAATCGTAGGCTAACTCACCGCTGTGAGCTGCTGCTCCACCATGTTGGTCAACTCAACAAAATCGGCTACCGAAAGCTGTTCAGCCCTCCTCTCCGAAAAGGGCTTACCAGCTTCAACCCCGGGAAACGCTGAGTGAATCGCATTTCGCAGCATCTTTCGACGTTGGTTAAACGAAGCTTTAACTACCCGTACAAAGAGTTCCGGGTTGCAGTCTAGCTCTGCCACATGGTTACGGGTTAGCCTGATGACCGACGATTTCACCCTGGGTGGTGGGGTAAACGCGCCCTCGCTCACTGTATGCAAATACTCAATGTTGAAGTATGCCTGAAGCAGCACGCTAAGAATGCCGTAGGTTCTGGAACCGGGCTTTTCGGCAATGCGTTGCGCCACCTCGCGTTGCACCATCACCACTGCCTCCACCACCCTTTGGCGCATGGCAAGAATTTTAAAAAATATTTGGGACGAAATGTTGTAGGGCAGGTTACCGATAATGGCAACTCGTCCATTGAAGCAATTTTCAATATCAACATCCAGAAAATCGGCTTCTATAAGATTGCCGCCCAACTCCGGTAAGCGCTGCCTAAGGTACTGCACCGACTCGCCATCAACCTCCACCGCATAAAAAACAGGGCCGAATCGCTGGAGCAAGTCCTCAGTAAGCACGCCCATACCCGGCCCTACCTCAACAACGTAGTCAACACCTTCCGCCTGAAGGCTCGAAACAATCAACCCTGCAATCCTACGATCGTGTAGGAAATGCTGCCCCAAACTCTTTTTAGGCCGAACAACAGGCATTAACTTGCTATTTAGTTTCGGGATTGCTAGTAATTGTGTTTACCTTTACCTCAGGCTTAGAAGTGATCCCGGTTTTTGGATGAACATCGGGCTTTAGCCGACCAGAATTCGCGCCGAGCAAATCATCCAGCTTGCGCACAAGGGTATCGCCAAATAAATTTTTAGCCACCACCCTACCGGATCGATCGATAAGGAAGTTGAATGGAAGGTAAACGACACCAATCGAATCAACCCAGTAGTCTTTCTCCGAGTCGGGTATGGCCACATTTATCCACGGGATGGAGTCCCTCTTAACCCTCTGGTAGAGAGCCTCAGGCTCTAACCCCATACCAACACGAATGATTTTGAACCCTTGGTTGGAGTGCTTTTCGTAGAGTATGCGCAGCTGGTCGGCTGTGCTCACCGACTGTGGGCACCAGTCAGCCCAAAACTCAATAAGAATAGCTTTAGCCCAAAGTCCGGGAATAGATATCGCCTGGCTATCAACAGTTTCAAAACTTATAGCTGGCAAAACATCTCCAGTGGAATACCTATCAGCCTTATGCAATTGTGCAAGTTTTTTTTCCTGCATTTGAATATGCTGGTGAAAAGTTTGCACCAGAGGTTTATCGGGATATGCTAAGCCCAAGCAGGAATCAACTTTCTGGTAAGTATTGCCGAAGAGTTCGTAAGGTAGAAGCTCCTGCCCTCCGTCAAAAGTAGTTAAAATGAAGGGAACTGAGGACAGGCAGTAGGGGTTAGCCCTCACCTCTGAAAGGGTGTATGTCCTAAAGCTGGAAATAAGTGAGTCTCTTTTATGAATAAGTACCGATGCTAACGAGTCGCTCTCGGGAGTGGCTGTGCTGTCTGGAATTAAGCCGCTGAGATGAGCTACCTCAGATAAAAAACTATTATAGCGTTGCTGAAAAGTGTTTATCCTGGCGCTTTCAAATGAACCCTTCACCTGGTATGAACTTGCAGTACCGGTTACCTCCACATTTGAACCTGGTTCAACACATAACAGGATTGGAAAATGAACCCTGTCGAACGAAAGTGCAAGCATTTCGGGTGTTGTGGTTTGTAGAGAAAAGTTACCCCTTCCGCGTGTGCTTACCTTAAAAGAATCGGTTATATCGCTGCCTAATCCGTTCCATCCCCCAACATAAACCCATTGCTCTCCTATGTCACTCAATTTAAGGCTAATGCTTGCTCGTTTATAGGAATTAGTGCAGGAGCTAATTGCAATTGCAGCTGGCAGGACAAAAAGGAACCTAAAAAAAGTTGTTGAATGGTAATATTTTGAAGGGTGCATAAAACTTTTATAAAAATTAACACTGGGTGCAAACGAAATTTTCGATAAATTCAAAAATTTGCTCCTCAAAAGTAGCAAAAAGTTTCCCCAAAGGGGTGATTCAATATGATTTTTTGATAACTTGTAGCAGGAATAAAACCTAAAAATTTTCATAACCTAAATATATTAAAATTAACCTTTGCCATGAAATATCTAGCATTCGACAAGGATCAACTTGTAAATCTAGAGTACTCACTAGAGAGGGAAATACTTAGCACCAACAGGGCTGGTGGATATTTAAGTACCACGATTGTACTCTGCAACACCCGTAAGTACCATGGGCTAATGATCCTGCCTATTGATGAGTTTGATGGTGAAAATCACGTGCTGCTTTCAAACGTTGATGAAACGGTGGTGCAGCACGAAAAGGTATTCAACCTGGGCATTCACCGCTATCCAGGAATTTACGAACCACGTGGACATAAATACATTGTTGATTTTGAGTACGAGCCAACCCCAACGCTCGTTTACCGGGTGGGCGGTGTAATACTAAAAAAAGAGCTGCTTTTTGTTCACAATGAGGAGCAGGTGATGATACGTTACACCCTGCTGGATGCTCATAGCCCAACAAAGTTAAGGATAAAGCCATTCATGGCTTTCAGAAATGTTCATAGCCTCAGCAAGGCGAATATGTGGGCTAACACTAAATACCAAGAATGCAGCAATGGCGTAAGGTATAAACTCTACACCGGCTTTCCGTTCCTCTACATGCAGCTGAACAGGCAAAATGAGTTTGTTGCATCCCCCGACTGGTACTACAATGTGGAGTATATGGAGGAAATCAGAAGAGGATATGAGGGACATGAAGACCTATTTGTGCCCGGATACTTTGAAACCTCCATCAGAAAGGGAGAAAGTATAATTTTTTCGGCTGCCACCAACGAACAGTCAACCCCTGCCCTACTGCGTAAATTCAACTCCGAGCTAACCCGGCGACCACCCAAGGACAGCTTCATGAACTGCATTGCCAACACAGCGCGCCAGTTTATCATCCAACGGGGAAAACGCTACGATATTATTGCCGGCTATCCGTGGTTTAGCAGCTGGAGCCGCGACTCGTTCATTTCACTACCCGGATTAACCCTTGGACTCGATGATGTTAAAACCTGCAAAGCACTGCTCGACTCGCTAAGCACCGATCTAAAAAACGGGTTATTCCCCAACGTCAGAACAGGCAATTCCGAAGCGTTTAACTCCGCCGATGCACCACTTTGGTATTTCTGGGCCATTCAACAATACGCCAGTTATACACAAAACTACACCGAAGTGTGGGACGATTATGGCAAAAAAATGAAGGCTATCCTGAAAGGTTATCGCGAAGGGCTACCCTTTAGCATTAAAATGCAGCCAAATGGCTTGATTTGGGCCGGTGAAAAGGGCTACGCTATCACATGGATGGATGCCGTTATTCAGGCAAAACCGGTTACCCCCCGCATTGGCTACCCGGTTGAAATAAATGCTCTATGGTACAACGCCCTGATGTTTACCCTTGAACTGGCTACCAAAAATAAAGATTTAAGGTTTGTGAAAGAATGGCAACCCATTGCAGATCAGGTAAAAAAATCATTCAACGAGCTATTCTGGATTCCAGAGAAAAACTACCTGGCCGACTACGTTGACGAAAATGGACAAAACTGGGACATCAGGCCCAACCAGCTTTTTGCAGTTTCTTTACCCTACTCGCCAATTGATGATGAGAAAAAAATTGCCGTGCTCAACGTTGTAAGCCATGAGCTTTACACCCCAAAAGGATTAAGAACCCTTTCGCCGAACAACCCAAACTACAAGGGAAGGTATGAGGGCGATCAACCAACACGCGATATGGCCTACCATCAGGGAACAGCGTGGCCTTGGCTTTTAGGAGCCTACGTTGAAGCACAATTTAAACTTCAGGGTAAAGGCGCTTTAGGATTGGCTCAGGAAATAGTTGATTCGCTGCAGGAAGATATTGCACTACACGGAATTTGCTCCGTGGCAGAGGTTTACGACGGCGATCCACCACAACGGCCCAATGGCTGCATATCGCAGGCATGGAGCGTTGCCGAGCTAATCAGAATTGTAAAAATGATTGAGAAGTATAGCGATTAACCAAACGCGTATGAGAGTTTTAATGTTCGGATGGGAATTCCCTCCCCATATAACCGGAGGTTTAGGAACAGCCTGCTTTGGCTTAACGCGTGGACTTACCAAGCAAAAAGTTGACGTCATCTTTGTTGTTCCAAAAGCTTACGGCGATGAGGATAAATCGGCTGTGAGGTTGGTTGCTGCCGAAGATGTTGATGTGGCCTACTCCGCAAAGAACCTGGAGGAGTTCTGGAGGCACCTTAAGTATCTAGAGATCAGCTCCAACATTGTCCCCTATGTTGACCCTGAAGAGTACGCTAAAATTATCGAGCATAACGAGGCAGAAACTGTTGAGTATGAATCCGGCAAGGTAAAAACGCGGTTTAAGTTTTCTGGAAAATACAACCCCAACCTGATGCAGGAGGTTACCCGGTATGCTGTTGTAGCAGCCAACCTGGCTGCAAGGGAAAAGTTCGACGTTATCCACTCGCACGACTGGCTAACCTTTCCGGCAGGTATTGCCGCCAAGATGGTTTCGGGCAAACCCCTGGTAGTGCATGTTCACGCCACCGAATTTGACAGGAGTGGGGAGAACATCAACCAGGCAGTATTCGATGTGGAGCAAAGGGGAATGATGGTTGCCGACAAGGTTATCACCGTGAGTAACTATACCCGCAATATAGTAATTACCCGCTATGGAATACCAGAAGATAAGGTGGTTACAGTGCATAACGCTGTGGACTTCTCCGATGAGCAGGACATGGAATTCGAGCGCGGGGTCTCCGAGCAAATAGTTACCTTCCTGGGCAGGGTAACTTTTCAGAAGGGTCCCGACTACTTCGTTGAAGCTGCCAACAAGGTGCTCAAGCGAACTCATAACGTACGCTTTGTTATGGCTGGAAGCGGTGATATGCTAAACCGGATGATTCGTCGGGTGGCCCAGCTTGGCATTGCCCACAAATTTCACTTTACCGGATTTCTTAAAGGCCCGGATGTGAACAGGATGTTCCACCTCTCCGACGTTTACGTCATGCCCTCCGTTTCAGAGCCTTTCGGAATAAGCCCATTAGAAGCAATGCGTTCCAGCGTACCTGTTATCATTTCCAAGCAGTCGGGTGTATCTGAGGTGCTTAAATACGCCATAAAAGTTGATTTCTGGGATATTGATGCACTCGCCGATAGCATTTATGGCCTGCTGAACTATAATGCATTATCTACGTTTTTTATCAGGCACGGACAGGAAGAGGTGAATAGCTTGAAGTGGGATAATGCCGCCAGCAAGGTAATTGAAGCATATCAAGATGTGCTAAGCAGGAAAAATTCTTAAAAACATATACTCCAGTAGGCATGAATCATCCAGCTGGTCATAAACAACAGTGTAGATACCGCAACTTATTACTATAAAGTTAAAAATTTTGAGCTGATGAAAACAATTTGCTTCTACTTTCAGGTGCATCAACCATATAGGCTCCGAAGGTACCGCTTCTTCGATATTGGGAAAAACCATAGCTACTTCGACGATTTTGCCAACCGCTCCATCATGCGGAAGGTAGCCGAAAAGTGCTACCTACCGACCAACCAGCTTATGCTCGACCTAATCAACGAGTTTGGCACAAGGTTTAAAATTTCCTACTCCATTTCGGGGACTGCGCTCGACCAGTTTGAGCAATACGCACCGGACGTACTGGACAGCTTTCGCAGGTTGGCCAAAACCGGAAGTGTGGAGTTTTTGGCCGAGACCTACTCCCACTCCCTCTCCTCGCTCAAGAGCAAGGAAGAATTCTACCGGCAGGTTGAAGCCCAACAGAATAAAATTGAGAAACTCCTTGGATACAAGCCCAAAACCTTCAGAAACACCGAGCTTATATATTCCGATGAAATTGGCGCCATGGTTGCCGATTTGGGGTTTAAAACCATGCTCACCGAAGGCGCCAAGCATATTCTGGGATGGAAAAGTTCCAACTTCGTGTATGCCAACGCTATAAATCCTAAGTTGAAGCTGCTGCTGAAAAATTTCCAGCTAAGCGATGACATCGCCTTCCGCTTTTCCAACCGCGACTGGAACGAGTGGCCGCTAACCACCGAAAAGTTTGTTTGGTGGCTCAACAACATTGATCCCAAGGAGGAAATTGTTAACCTTTTTATGGATTATGAAACCTTTGGTGAACACCAGTGGGCTGAAACCGGAATATTCGATTTCCTTCGTGCCCTGCCATCTAGGGTTTTCGGTCACTCCAATTTTGAATTCCTTACCCCATCGGAGGCTGCAGAGAAACACCAACCGGTTGCCCTGCTTCACGTTCCCTACCCTATTTCCTGGGCCGACGAGGAAAGAGACCTTACCGCATGGTTGGGCAACGAACTGCAGGATAGCGCTTTCAACCAACTATATGCGCTTACCGATAAGGTTGAAAAAATTGATGACCCCGAGATCAAAAGGGACTGGCTTTACCTCCAAACCAGCGACCACTTCTACTACATGTGCACCAAATGGTTTAGCGATGGCGATGTGCACAAGTACTTCAACCCCTACGGTTCACCCTACGAGGCATTCATCAACTACATGAACATCCTAAGCGACTTTACCCTTAGGGTTAAGGATAAGCTACTCGAAAAAACATTGGTCGATGAATCATCAGCTGAACTAGACAACCCCCAAAAGCTCATTAAACTCTATGAGGATAAAATTAACGAGCTAAAGAATCAGCTAAATGAGCAACAAGCAAAGCCTACCGGCAAAACTGGCAAAGCTAAAGTTGATAATCCTGACGCTGCCAGCACACCAGGTAATAAGGCAAAAACAAGCAGCAAGTCTACAAAGGCTGTTGCTAAACCAAAGAGTAAAACTACGCCTAAAAGCAAGCCTGTTGTAAGCACCAAAACTGAAGAAATAGCGCTAAAGCCATCTTCAAAAAAGAAGAACAGTATCAAAAGTAGCCCAACAACTGCCAAATCCAGTACCAAATCAAGTAATTCAAAGTCAACCACTAAGGGAACAAAAAAGAAAAAAGAGTAGGTTAATCGGTAGAAACTGCCAAATAATGACAAACCTGTAGCAACAAATGAAATGGTTAACCTATTTATTTTGGATTAAACTTGGAAAAAATCAAAATACTACCATAAAAATATTGTGAACGAATGAATGACAAGCTGCTAAAACCCGATTACCTTTTTGAAGTAAGCTGGGAGGTGTGCAACAAGGTTGGTGGGATACACACCGTTATGTCAACAAAGGCATCGATGATTGAAAATGAGCTGAAGAACAACTACATTACTGTTGGCCCCGACCTAATAAAGGGGATTGAGCATAATGCTGAATTCATAGAAGACACCAACCTATTTGCCGCCTGGCGTAGTCATGCCATTGAAAACGGAATGCCCATAAGGGTTGGCCGATGGAATATACCCTGTAAACCGGTAGCTATTCTGGTCAACTTTTCCCAACTTATATCAAAAAAAGATGAGATTTTCAAAGGCTTTTGGGAAAAATTCAAGCTCGATTCCATAACCGGACAATGGGACTATATTGAACCCGCCCTATTTGGCTATGCAGCAGGCAAGGTGATTGAAAGTTTTACCAACTTCAACCTAAGCTTACGACATCGCATAGTAGCCCAGTTTCACGAGTGGATGACCGGAACAGGATTGCTCTACCTAAAAGCAAATGTTCCACAAGTAGGAACGGTATTCACAACCCATGCTACGGTGCTAGGACGAAGTATTGCTGGTAACAACATACCGCTGTATAGCAACATCGAAAAAATTGACCCTGAAAGCAAGGCCAGAGAATTTGGTGTTATCTCCAAGCAATCGTTAGAAAGAATCAGTGCCCAGCAAGCCGACTGCTTCACCACTGTTAGCGATATAACCGCCAGGGAATGCAGCCACTTTCTTAAAAAGGATGTTGACCTACTTACCCCTAACGGTTTCGACGATACCTTTATACCCGAAGCTGAAGAACACAAGCTGCGGAGAGTTGAGGGTAAAATTAAATTTTACGAGGTGGCAGAAGCCATGCTGGCGCACGAAGTTGCGAAGGATAGCATGATTGTTGGTATAAGCGGACGCTACGAATTTAAAAACAAGGGGATAGATGTTTTTTTGGATGCCCTGGGCAAGCTGAATAGGGACAATAACCTTGGCAGGGAGGTGCTGGCATTCCTGCTTATACCTGCCGGACATCATGGCCCCCGAAAGGATGTTTTTCACAACCTACTCGAAAAAGAAAAAGATAGCAACTATAGCATCCTTGACGATACTCACGTTACCCACTACCTAAACGACCCCGATAGCGAACCAATTCTTAAAAAAATAAGGGCGCTTGGCTTAAATAACTCATCATCCGACAAGGTAAAGGTGTTTTGGGTTCCCTGCTACCTGAACGGTAACGACGGAATATTCAACAAAAGCTACTACGACCTGCTAATCGGCATGGACTTCACCGTTTTCCCTTCCTACTACGAGCCTTGGGGCTACACCCCCATGGAAAGCTTAGCTTTCAAAGTTCCAACGATAACCACCTCACTTGCAGGATTTGCCGACTGGGTGATAAACAACTACAAAAAGCCTAAAGACGCAATTACCATCATCAAACGTAACGACGAAAACGATCTGGAGGTAACTGTCCAAATTGCCTCCACCATTGATGCCTTCACCCGGATCACCCATGAGCGCTATAACGAGCTGATGAACAATGCGCAGGAAATTGCATCTATTGCCCTTTGGAAAAACTTTATTGACTACTACTATAAAGCTTACGATAAAGCCCTTTCGCTGGTTGGTAGCCGAACCCATCAGTTCATGGAGCTCGAAAGGCAGGAAATTCTGCCTACAGTTGAGCGCAAATTCCGAACCACCCAACCCTCTTGGACCCGCCTGATTGTTCAGAAGAACCTTCCTGAAAAGCTAAAACCCCTTGACGAGCTTTCACGAAACCTTTGGTGGTCGTGGAATACCGATTCCAAAAAACTATTTGAATCCATCGACAAGGAACTCTGGATAAAATGTGAGAAAAACCCCATACTATTCCTCGAGAGAATTAGCCTACCGCGTTTTCAGGAGCTGGAGCACGATGCTGAATTTGTGGAAAAGCTTCACTCCATATACCTGAATTTTACCGCCTACATGATGCAGCGCTACCAGCGCAAAGGGCCTAAAATAGCCTACTTCAGCATGGAGTTTGGCCTCCACAGCTCACTGAAGCTCTACTCGGGTGGGTTGGGCATCTTGGCCGGCGACTACCTCAAAGAAGCCTCCGACAGGAATATTGACATGGTAGGTGTTGGCCTACTTTACCGTTACGGTTACTTTACCCAGCAGCTATCCACCTCTGGCCAGCAAATAGCCGTATACGACCAGCAAAACTTCACCCAATCGCTGGCCTTACCAGTTCGCGACGAGGATGGCAGATGGGTTACAGTTAGCGTGGCATTCCCTGGAAGGCAGGTGCAGGCACGAATCTGGAAGGTTGATGTGGGTAGAACAGAGCTTTACCTGTTGGACACCGACTTCGAGGAGAACCTCGTAAACGACCGGACAATTACTCACTACCTTTACGGTGGCGACCTGGAAAACAGGTTTATGCAGGAAATGATTCTGGGAATTGGCGGAATCAGAGCGCTAAATGAACTGGGAATAAAGGCCGACATTTACCACCTTAACGAGGGTCATGCAGCATTTACAGGACTGGAAAGGCTTAGAAAGTTTATTCTCGATGAAAAACTTTCATTCTCCGAAGCCATGGAGGTTGTACGGGCTACCAGCCTGTTTACCACCCATACACCCGTTCCGGCCGGTCATGATGCCTTCCCCGAAGAACTTGTGCGAACATACATGTCCCACTACCCCGACAGGCTGATGATTTCATGGGATCAGTTCATGGACCTGGGTCGTATGGTACCCGGTGATTCCACACAAAGATTTTCGATGAGCGTTCTGGCAACAAACCTGGCCCAGGAGGTAAATGGGGTTAGCTGGCTTCACGGTGAGGTGAGCCGAAAAATGTTCGCCGGAATGTGGCCAAGCTACTTCCCCAACGAGCTACATATCAGCTACGTTACCAATGGCGTCCATTTCCCAACATGGACCGCACGGGAGTGGAAATCAATTATGGAAAACGGCCAAGCCACTAACAGCAATGGTTACAAAACTCCTGCCTGGAACGAGTTGGAGAATATTCCAGATTCAAAAATTTGGGAAATTCGTAATACCCTCAGGAAAAGGCTCATCAAACTTATCAACAACAGGTTGAGTAACCCCGAAATGACACGCTTCGAAAGTCCACGGCAGGTAATTGAGATACAGGAAAAACTTAGCGATAGCATCCTCACCATTGGGTTTGCCCGCCGTTTTGCAACCTACAAGCGCGCCAACCTCCTTTTTAAAGATTTGGACCGGTTGGACCAGCTGGTGAATAACCCCGAACATCCTGTTCAATTCCTCTTTGCCGGAAAAGCACACCCTAACGATAAGGCAGGACAAGACCTCATAAAAAGCATCATTGAGATTGCCAAGCAACCGCGCTTCCTTGGACGAATTCTGTTCCTGCAAAACTACGACATGGAGCTCTCCAGGCACATGATTCAAGGTACCGATGTATGGCTCAACACCCCTACCCGACCAATGGAGGCTTCGGGTACCAGCGGCCAAAAAGCAGTAATGAACGGCGTGCTTCACTTCAGTGTCCTGGATGGCTGGTGGGTTGAAGGTTACCGCGAAAATGCCGGATGGGCACTTCCCATGGAGAGCACCTACGCCGAATCCGAGTTTCAGGATGAACTTGATGCCGAAATGATATACACCATTCTGGAAAACGAAATTGTTCCCGCATTCTACCAACGTAACAGCGACGATATACCGGATAAATGGATTTCATTCATCCGTAAATCCATGACCCAGGTAGCATCTAACTTCACCACCCTTAGGATGATAAACGACTACCAGAACAGGTTTTACAATAAGCTCTACTTCCGTTCCTCCGAGCTTATAGAAAACGACTTTGAGGTAGCCAAAAAAATTTCGTCATGGAAACGACGGATTACCCGTAACTGGGATGAAATTGAAATCATTCAGGTCAAACAGTTTGATGTTTCGCGCGAGGCCATTATCATGGGTAAAGAGTACACCGCCGAGGTTATCCTGGACATGGGTTCCCTTGGTCCCGACGAAATCGGGGTTGAGATGGTGCTGGCCGACCTAATTGAAGGAGGCGAAGTAAAGGTTAAACGGGTCCATGAATTTCAAGTTCAAGCAGTTGAAGGCTCCAGGGTTACCTACAGGCTCAACCTCATACCTGTAGAGCCGGGTGCTTTTGAATGCGGAATACGCATATATCCTAAAAACCCCATGCTTCCCCATCGCATGGATTTCCCGTTGGTACGCTGGGCATAGCAAAAACCATGCAGTTCAGCACCCCATACTTGTTTATCCACGTTGTGCGGATAAGCCTTGCTTTGATTGGGCCGAACCTTGATAATAATCCTGTAGCAGTAGCTTAAATATAATACGAAAAACTACAACCAAGCAAATGGACAACCTCGTAGAGCAGCTGGAAGTAAAATTCCTACAAAAGGGCAATCCAGCGGTGGCGCTTCAACAAAAAAAATACATGCGAAATCAGTTTGAGTTTTTCGGCATTCAGTCGGCTGACCGACGAGAGATTCAAAAGCTATTGTTTACACCAGAACACCTGCCTGCTAAAAACGAACTCGGCTCAACCATCAACAGGCTCTGGCTTAAACCCCAACGGGAATTTCAATACTTTGCCCAAGAAATGGCCTACAAATTCCATAAACAACTGGAGCTAGCCGATATAAGCCTATACGAGAACATGGTAACCACCAAATCGTGGTGGGATACGGTTGACTACATTGCCTCACGGCTCATGGGCGAGTACTTTGCCTCATTTCCTGAACAACGGAAACCGTTCATTCAAAAATGGGTTACCTCGGACAACCTTTGGCTTAAACGCTCGGCACTAATCTTCCAGCTTAACTACAAGCAGCAAACCGACGAAGTACTTCTCGCCGCCACAATTCATTCCTTGCTGCCTAGCAGTGAATTTTTTATATGTAAGGCCATAGGATGGGTGCTTAGAAATTATAGCAAAGTCAACCCTGAATGGGTTCTCCAATTTGTAGCCCACACACCCTTGCCTCCCCTCAGCAAAAAAGAAGCTACAAGGTTAATTGTCCAACCTCCACTGCGCCATAAACAGGTTTAGGCTTCAACAAGTTTTCCCTGAACATGAGGGTGCAAACCGCAAACACCTTAAGCCGATGCTATTTATTCTTGAGAATTCTACCCTCTGTGTATTTGGAAGATTTAAAAATTAGCTATAATTTTGCACCCTATTAACTAAAATCATATTTTATGGTGAACCATTACGAAACCGTTTTCATTGCTACTCCCGTTTTGTCTGAGGCCCAGATGAAGGAAACGGTCACTAAATTCAAGGATTTCATCACCCAAGATGGGGGTGAAATTATCCATGAAGAGAGCTGGGGATTAAGAAAGTTGGCCTACCCCATTCAGAAAAAAACAACCGGATTTTACCACCTGTTAGAGTTTAAAGCACCCGGTGAGCTGATTGATAAGCTGGAGACACAGTACCGTCGCGACGAGCGTATTATCCGTTTCCTTACCGTTAAGCTCGATAAGTATGCTGTTGAGTATGCCGAGAAAAAGCGCAGCAACAAGGTAGAAAAGGTGGAACCTAAAACAATGGAGGATTAAGCCATGAGCCAGAATCAATCAGAAATAAGATACCTCACACCCCCAACTGTAGAAGTCAAGAAAAAGAAGTACTGCCGTTTCAAGAAAAACAGGATTAAATATATTGACTACAAGGATCCGGAATTTCTAAAAAAATTTTTAAACGAGCAGGGGAAAATTCTTCCCCGGCGGTTAACCGGAACCTCGCAAAAGTACCAACGAAAGGTATCTACTGCCATTAAGCGGGCTCGGCATTTAGCCCTACTGCCATTTGTAACCGATTTGATGAAATAATTAAAGGTAGGAGATAAGCAAATGGAAATCATACTATTACAGGATATGCCCAGTTTGGGAAGTAAAAACGATATTATAAACGTTCGAAACGGTTACGCTCGAAACTATCTTATTCCTAAAGGCTTTGCCACCATTGCCACAGAATCGGCCAAAAAAGTGCTGGCCGAGAACACCAAGCAGCGAGCCCATAAGGAGGCAAAAATTAAAGCCGATGCCGAAGAGCTGGCTAAAAAGCTTAACGGCCTGAAGCTTACCATTGGAGCTAAAACCAGCTCGACCGGTAAAATTTTTGGTTCGGTGAACACCATTCAGATTTCGGAGGCGCTTGCCGAGAAAGGATTTGAAATTGACCGCAAGCTAATCTTCATTCAGGACGACCAAATTAAAGAGGTTGGCTCCTACACCGCCGAGGTAAAGCTGCATAAGGAGGTGAAGGTCAGCATCGAATTTGATGTAGTATCGGAATAGCACTACTCATCCAGCATAAAAAAACCTGCCGTTGGCAGGTTTTTTTTCTACCTTATGGCTATGCACTCAATCTCCACCAAGGCTCCAAGCGGGAGTTTAACAACCCCAAAGGCAGCCCTTGCCGGCATTTCAGCTGTAAAGTAACGAGCATATACCTCGTTCATGGTGGCAAAATTCTCCATATCGCTAAGCAGGCAGGTAGTTTTCACCACGTTGGCATAGGTAAGGCCGGCCTTCGCCAGAATTGCCCCTATGTTTTTAACTACCTGCTCGGTTTGCTCAGCAATTCCTCCCTCTACAATTTTACCGGTTGATGGATTCACGGGAACCTGCCCCGACACAAAAAGAAACCCATTGGCCTCAACAGCCTGGCTGTATGGGCCAATTGCCCGAGGAGCATCATTTGTGTTGATAATTTTTTTCATGATTAACAAATTTTAGTGTAATAAATATAGATTTCGGCAAAAATTTATCATGCTAGTAAGCAATCAAGAAAATCAGCCCGGTTATTCGCCCAGGTTATCGAGGTAGTGGTCGCGCTTGGTAAGCTTTAAATCCTGAAGTATGGAGGAGCGAACGTTTATCTGAAAGCTGAAGCTTTTGTAGTATCCAATAGGTATAACGGTCAGCCGCATCTCCCAGCAGTGCAGGTCTCTGTAGAAATTGAGGGACGTGGTTGTAAGCTGCCGGCTCTTCAAATCGAACCCGGAGCTAAAGGCAATTTTCCATTTTGGAGTCAGGTTGATATCGCCCGAAAAGGTCAGGGTCTGAACTAAGGAGGATACATAGGCAGGTTTGGAGTAGCTCAGGTTGTAGCTTACCCTGAGGTTCCATGGAACGCTAAAATCGACATAATCCATGCCGTACTGTGTGCCCAGAGACTCACCAAACGACGAGCCATCGGGTGCGGTTCCTAAGGGGGGATTGCTTCCACCCATTCCCTGCGACCTGGACTGATCCCCACCTGAAGAGGCGCTACCCTTGCTGCTATTCAACGCAAAGTCTAGCCCAACGCTGCCCCTGGTAAAACGCGCCAGCTTGCCGCTCCTATCAAGTTCAAACCTGTTGTACCTGCTTCCCTTAGCATCAATTGCATAGGGACTAAATGCACCGGAAAAGTTAATGTTGATGTTGTTGAAAAGATTGGTGCGGCCGCTAACGGAGATATCCGACCAGTTCAGAGAGTCGGCCAGCATGTTATAGGAGGTATTGATGCTGAACCCTTCCAGAATTTTTACCTTTTTAACCGGGTTAGCAGTATCCTTTGGCGAGAGCACCTTCATTTCGACCATGTTACCTAAAGAAAAGTTCACGACCCCCGATTTTCCACCTCCCGGCCCACCGTAAATTCCCCTTTCAAAAATGGAGTACTGTGCCATCCTTCCGGTTGAATCCACCTGAACAGACTTGTAGAATCCAAAACTCTCCTTGGCAAAGTCGGGACGGTAGCTCAGCGAAATACCGGGTGTAATCACATGCCTGATTGCCTGCACCTTTGATTTCTTTCCGAACTGGAATGTCCCATAAATCTTTGTACTCATGGACACGGCGGTGCTGTACTGGTATCCCCGCTTGAAGCCTTTTATGGTATCAACCACAACTACCTGTGAATCGGGATCCCAGTGCTTGTTGATTGTTTGCAAGTACCAGAACTCGTTGTAGCTAGCACTTGGGCTAATGGTTATAAACTTTAGCAGGTTAAATGAGGTTGAAATAGGTATATCGTGCCTCACGCCGTTTTGCATGCTGTCAACCACCGAGCTTTTAAACAGGTTATCCTCCTTCACCTGCACCCTGTTTTCAAGGTTTGTGTTAAGGCTCAACCCAATCTTTTCGTACCACGAGGGTTTCCCAACGCTCAATTTACGCTTGAATGGGTAAATACGGCTCATGTTGAGCGAAACTTTCGGAAAACCTAGATCAACAGACTTGTCTATGCTATTTTGCGAATGGTTAAGCGAAGCCGACATGCTGAAGGGTGAACCCGGCCATATTCTTGAGTACGAAATGCTGGAGTTGAAAGTGTTTGCCAGGGCATTATTTATGTTTCGGGCATTGTACCGGTTATGGTTGGATGAGCCAAAGTTGACGTTGGCCTGAAAGGTGGAGTTGGGGTTTGCCTTAGCATCCTGTGTATGGTTCCACCTTATCCAGTAGGTGTTATCCTTACTATAGTCCGGCAAGCCACGTTCACTGGTTACATATGATGATGCTTCTAGGCTTATAGTGCCGGAAAACCGGTAGCGAACCTTGTAGGTGGTTTGGCTGCGTAACCCCCATGAGCCCTTTGAGTAGTAATCGCCCGTAAGCTTCTCGTCCATGTAGTCGCCCATGCCAAAGTAAACACCCCCACCCCTCAGGAAAATTCCCCTGATATTTTCCTCGCCATACTCTGGGAGAATTACCCCTGCTTGCCGTTTTCGGGTGTTGGGAAAGAACCCAAAGGGAATGCCAATTGGTAGCGGTACATCCTCGATAACCAGGTATGCAGGCCCGGCAATAATTTTTTTATCGGGAATCATTTTTCCCTTGGTTATGGCTATGTAAAAATGTGGATGATCCAAATCACAGGTGGTGTACTTACCATCCTGCAGGTTTACTACCTGGTCTTCAAGCATCTTGGTTACCTTGCTGTGCATGAAACCACCAGACTGCTCGGTAACCACGCCAGTAATCTTAGCCCGCTTAGTATCGAAGTTATAGTGTATTTCATCCATCTCGTAGGTTTGGCCACCCTCTTTAAACACCGGACGACCAACCACTTTCCCCGTGCTATCGGGCAAACCGCAGGCGTAAACCTGCTTGGTTGCCATGTTAAACTCGATGTACTTTGCCTTTAGCTCCAGATTTTGGTAGGTTACCACAGCGTTGCCATAGAGGTAGGCCGTTTGCCCGTCAATAGAGTAAGTAATAGAATCCTCAGCATTACTTATCACAGGGTCTTCCAGCACGCTTTTGCCAGCTGCAGGTTTAATTGTATCGGTAGCGGGCACCGTATCCTGAAGTGGCACCTGCAATACAAAATTGGGCGAAAAAGGTATGGCCTGCCTAGCAAACCCTAATGAGCTATATAAAACAATAAAAAGCGTTGTTACCCTGAATTTCAATTTTAGTCGTATTTTTGTAACAAAATTGAGCTCAAAACTACTAAAAAATTTTTAGGGAATAATGGAGGGGCTGCGCTTAAAACATTTTTTACCAATACCCTTGCTGGTGGTTCTATCCCTCTTGCTGGCGGTTGGAGAAAAAGCTTTGAGCCAAACCAGCAGCTCCTATCAGCTCACCAGGGTGGTAGTTGATGCGGGGCATGGAGGTAAGGACCCAGGAACAGTTGGGCGGGTAAGCAAGGAAAAGGACATTGCCCTTAGCATTGCTCTAAAGGTAGGAAGCTACATTGAAAAGAACTTCCCTGAGGTGAAGGTAATCTACACCAGAAACGACGACACCTTTATACCGTTAGACGAGAGGAGTAGAATTGCCAACGAAGCAAAAGCCGACCTCTTTATCTCCATTCATTGTAATTCCGCCCCAAACAGAACTTCTTTTGGCACCGAAACATACGTGATGGGGTTGCACCGATCGGCCGACAACCTGGACGTTGCCATGCGTGAAAACGCTGTAATTTCGTATGAAGATGACTACTCGACAAGGTATGAGGGTTACGACCCAAGTTCTTCCGAGTCGTACATAATCTTCTCCATGCTTCAGAATGCCTTTCTTGATCAAAGCCTCTCGCTTGCCAACCTGATTCAAACTGACTTTAGAGACAGGGCTAGCCGAAAGGACAGAGGGGTAAAGCAGGCCGGGTTCCTTGTGCTATGGAAAACCTCTATGCCAAGCGTCCTGGTTGAAGTGGGTTACCTCAGCAACGCCAGCGAAGAGAAGTACCTGAATAGCCAGGAGGGTCAGGACTACATTGCCTCCTCAATTTACCGAGCCTTTAAGGAATACAAGAAAAACGTGGATAGCTACAGCAACCAGCTGGCACAAATACAGCTCACTAAGCCAGCCGACAGCAGCGTTGAACAGAAAGGCAACACCCAGGTTCAACCCCCATCCAGCACAAGCCAAAGCCATGATTTCCCAATTTTTAAGGTGCAACTAATGGCCTCAAACAAGCCAATCCCCCTCGATTCACCTAATTTTCAGAATATTAAAACAGTTGAAGAGCTTATCATAAACGATTCCTATAAGTACTGCGTAGGCAGCCTGAGCTCCTACGACGAAGCCCTTAAACTCTGTAGGGAAGTGCGTAAGCAATTTCCCGATGCATTTGTAATTGCCACAAAAAATGGAGTTCCTGTAGCGCTACAGCAAGCCATTAAGGATAACAAAACCAAAAATTGATAGGTGGAAATTTTACTTACCCTTATTCAGGTATAAACTGACTACACGTACAGAACCAGCTAACACTAATCACCATTACAAACAATAGCAATAAATATTTTAAATAGCCGCGGGCAACGTGAAGAGAAAATTACCCCAGATTGATGTGGTTGTGTATCTTTGCCATCTGCCAGCTAGTTAAATGTTAATACTACTTTAGAAATGAAAATAAAACTTACCAAAGAAGCAAAAATAGGGATATTCATGGTGGCCTGCTTGTTTGCCATGTTTTGGGGTATCAACTTTTTAAAGGGGAAAAACGTGTTCAGCTCCAACAATACATACTATGTAGTTTTTACATCGGTTGATGGGCTAAAACCCACCAATGATGTTCTCATCAACGGGTTTAAGGTTGGCCTGATAGAAGAAATTGAGTTCAACGACATCAAATCGGGGAAGTTTAAGGTTAACCTTTTGATTAGCAAGAAGTACAAGTTGCCTCGAAACACCATTGCCAAGCTAATCAGCGCCGATTTAATGGGCGGTAAGGCTATTAAGCTGGAAATTTCGTCCGACACGGCCTACTACCAACCCGGCGATACCCTACCTGGAGTCATTGAGGTAGGCCTGATTGACCAGCTGGGCCACCAGATGACCCCAGTTAAAGAAAAAGCTGAGCAGCTCATGGTTCAGCTGAACAATACGCTGCTGGTAGTTGAAAAAGTTTTCAACGAGGAGAATCGCGACCAGCTATCACAGGGTATAGCTAACCTGAATGCCAGCCTCAACAACATTAGCCAGATAAGCGCAGCACTCGACACCATGCTGAACTCCCCTAAGGGCTCGCTCAAAACCACCTTTAGCAACATCGAATCGGTTAGCAGTAACCTCAAGAAAAGCAACAAGGAGCTTACCAACATTATTCAAAACGTGTCGTCGGTGAGCGACTCATTGGCCGACATCAACCTGGCACAAACCTTCACAAAGCTGGAAACCACCCTGAATGACATCCAGGCTATAATAGCTAAAGTAAACTCCGGAGAGGGCACCCTTGGCAACCTTGTCAGCAACGACAGCCTTTACACCAACCTGCAAAAGGTAACTTTGAGCCTCGACCTGCTTATTAACGACATCAAGAACAACCCCAAAAGGTATGTTAGCTTCTCATTAATCGATCTAAACAGGTCGCAATCCTCCGGCGAGAAGGTTAAAGAATAGCCTGAAACGTAAACATCTTAATATCTGCATGTTAACCCCAACATGCACAGGGTTGAATAGTTACAGTGCAGCTGGGTAAACAACAAGCTTAATATTGTATTAACAAATAGTTAACATTCAAATTTTTACGTTATCAACATGATATCTAATTGTTAATTAGCTAATTAAAAAATTTTTACGAATGAAAAAAAATTATTACCATGATAGCTAACCTGTTGTAATGTTAAAGGGAAATTCAAGCCCTAACCACCTTTTTTTTTAAAAAAATTCATTACAATTTTGTTGAGGAAATAGAAAAGAGTAAAAAAAAATCATAAGGTTTTTTAGCTATGGTAATGAATGTTTTAGATTTTAAAGAGGTATGGCAGAACTGCCTGAATATTATAAGGGACAACGTTCCTCCGATAAGCTTCAAAACATGGTTTGAGCCAATAGTTCCAGTAAGGCTGGAGCAGAATGTGCTCACCATACAGGTTCCCAGCCCATTCTTTTATGAGTATTTGGAAGAGCAGTACATAGACATTCTCCGGAAAACACTGAGAAAAGAGTTGGGATCGGATGCAAAATTGGAGTACAGCGTAGTGATGGAGCATGGCGGGTACAACAACGGCACCCCCTATACGGTAAAGTTCCCCACTCAGAATAAAACCGAAATTAAGAATAAACCGGTATCCATACAGAACCTACAAGAACCGCCAATAAAAAATCCTTTTATAATCCCCGGTATAAAAAAACTCCATGTTGACCCCCAGCTCAACCAGGAATACACCTTTGCAAATTTCCTTGAAGGAGATTGTAACCGGCTGGCACGTTCGGCCGGTATGGCAATTTCCCAAAAACCAGGCAATAACCCCTTCAACCCTTTTTTCATATACGGCAACTCGGGACTGGGTAAAACCCACCTGGCACAGGCTATTGGCATTGAAGTAAAGCAAAAGTTTCCAGAGAAAACCGTCCTTTACGTTAACGCAGCTAAATTTCAAACCCAATTTGTAGATGCCCACATAAAAAATAACAACATTAACGACTTTATCCACTTTTACCAGAGTATTGACGTGCTCATTCTGGACGATGTGCATGAATTTGCCGGAAAGGAAAAAACCCAGGATGCCTTTTTCCACATCTTCAACCACCTGCACCAGACCGGTAAGCAGCTAGTACTCACCTCCGACCAACCCCCCGCTGAGCTACAGGGGCTTGAGCAGCGCCTGCTCTCCCGTTTTAAATGGGGACTCTCGGCCGACCTACAAACACCCGACTTCGCTACCCGTGTAGCAATCCTTAAGCGTAAGGTTTATAACGACGGCATTGTTATCCCTGAAGAGGTAATTGAATACATAGCCTCCAATATTACCCAGAACATCCGCGAGCTGGAGGGAGCGCTCATCTCCATGCTTGCACAGTCAACCCTCAACGGCAGGGAAATTACCATTGAGCTGGCATCAGAAATGATAGAAAAACTGGTTAAAAACCCTGCCAGAAAGGATTTGTCCATAGACTACATACAAAAGGTTGTGTGCGAGTACTTTGGTTTACCAGTAGATGTGCTCCAGGCAAAAACCCGAAAACGAGAAATTGTGCAGGCTCGCCAGATTGCCATGTTTTTTTCCAAAAACCTCACCAAATCCTCCCTCTCAACAATAGGTGCAGTGATCGGCAGTAAAGATCATGCAACAGTTCTCCATGCCTGCAAAACAATTAACAACCTAATGGAGACCGACAAAAGATTCAAAGCCCAGATTGAGGATATTGAGAAACGCATAAAGTATAGCAACCAGTAAAGAAACAACCTAACAAGCAGCCCTATACTACATCGGCTTGATTAAAATTCACCCAGCTGCATTTTAATCCAAATAAGGCTATCTTTGTAAATTGTTGTAGGGTTTACCAGCCGGGAGAAAAGCTTAAGTTAATTTTAAAGCTGATTTCAGCTTGCCATGAAAGCATTAAAAAGGGTTGCTCTACCTGTAATTGTAGGATTTCTGGCTGTGTTGGGCACTGCAGCTGCTCCATTGGCTACCGATAGTTTAGCCCGAATTTTAAACCAGGCCGGACAAGATACTGCTTCATTGAATGCCGTTTTTAAGAAGCTGATTTCCGTTGATTTGCCAAACCCTACTCAAACCGATTCCCTCTTAAACGAATTACTTAGCAGGTTTAAGAAGCTTAACTACAACGATGGCGTAAACCGGGTGCTATCTTTCAGGGGAGATCTATACTACCAGCAGGGTAACTTTCAGCAGGCACTTGAAGTTGAAAAAGAGCTGGCCAGCAAGTACGGTGGGTCAAAGACTAACATGCTGCCGCTGGCCAACGCCTACAAGATGATTGCCGGGTGTTTTTTTAACATGGGTATTCACGATAGCGCCGTTGTGTATGCCGAGAAATCTATTTCACTTTTCAAAAATCTGAACGATAGCCAAAATGTTGCACGAAGCCTCAATCTTCTTGGAGGTATTTACTGGAACATGGGAAACCTCACCAAAGCTTCCGAAAAACTATACGAATCGCTTCGGCTGCGCGAGCAACTCAACGACTCGCTGGGTATGGCTAATGCATACAACAACATTGGCCTAATCTACGACTCACAAGGGAAGCTCACCGAGGCAATGAAAATGTATGAGAGTGCTTTGGAAATTTACAATAAACTCAATAACAGCAAGGGTATTGGTAGGGTATGCAACAACATGGCCATCATCCTAAAAAACCAGAAAAAATTTAGCGAGAGCCTTGAGATGTTCCTAAAATCCCTTGAGGTGGATAAAAAGTTGAACAACATTGACGACCAGGGCAAAACCCTCAACAATATAGGTCAGCTTTACATTGAAATGGGCAACATTCAGGCGGCAATTGGATACTACCAGCAAGCCAGGCAGCTATTCCTTAGGAGCGGAAATGAAAACGGGTTGGCTGCAACGCTCCTAAACATGGGGAAAGCTTCCTATGATCAGAAAAATTACGCTGAATCACGAACCTACTACCTGCAAAGCCTGGAAGTTGCCAAACGAATAAATTCAACCGAATGGATTAGAGACTCCTATCATGGGCTTTACCTGCTTGCCAAGCAAGCTGGACGTGCATCGGAAGCCCTTACTTTATTTGAACGTTACAAATCGCTTGATGACTCCCTGCGCGGGCTGGAAAATATGAATAAGATAGACCAACTCCGAGTTGAATTTGAAACTGAGAAGAAAGAACGTGAAATTACCTTGCTAACCAAGGATAATGAGCTTAAAACTGAAAAGCTAAACCGCCAGAAAACATACAACCTCCTTTTACTCACCATCACAATTGCCGTAGTAGCTTTTCTTGGGCTAACCGCTTTAGCCATAAAACGTTTAAGAGCCGATAAAAAAATATTAGTAGATAAAAACCAGGAAATACAAGCTCAGAAGGAGGAAATAGAATCTCAACGCGACCTGCTTGAGGTTACCAACACAGAGCTAAACCAGCAGAAGGAAGAGCTACAAGCCCAAACCGACCAAATAGAGAGGCAAAACTACATCATAGCATCGGCAAACCAAAGGATGACAGAAGGTTTGGAGTACGCCTCGCTAATACAGAAATCCCTATCCTCTGACATTAATTCGTTTGGTAAGCATTTCAGTGGATACTCCCTGCTCTACATGCCCAAGGACATTGTAAGCGGAGACTTTTTCTGGGTGTGGGATGAAAACCGTGATGATAATTTTACTTTTGCCATTGCCGATTGCACCGGACATGGTGTAGCCGGTGCCTTCATGAGCCTGATGGCTATAAATCTGCTTAGGGATGCCGTTGGGGTGAACAACATTACGGAGCCACAGAAAATCTCTACCTTCCTTTACAACGAGCTAATCAGAAAAAAAGCCTCTATTTTTGACTCCAACCTGATCATCGGACTCGACTTTATTGTTTGCAGCTACTCCCCTAAAAGCCAAGTACTCTGCTACTCAGGAAATCACCTTAACTTCTACCTGGTGCGAGAGGGGGAGGTTAACAAGCTAAAGGTTGAGAGAAATATTGACAGACAATCGGCCACCCTGATTTTTGCCCAGTCATCCATTAAGCTCAAAAAGAATGACAGGCTTTACTTCACTACCGATGGCTTTGCCGACCAGATTAGCGAAACCAAAAGGAAAAAAATTGGAAATTCCGATTTCCAGAATCTTCTACTCTCAGTAGGTAACTATCCCATAAAACAGCATTCTGAGTTACTCGCTGAGTACTTCTCAAAATGGAAGGGTACCTACGAACAGGTTGACGACGTATTAGTTCTGGGGTTAGAGGTTTAAACCTCAAAGCGGGCTGGATTACGAACGATAAACCAGGGATTTATCAGCTCTTCTTTATTGTAGGACATTCTATCTCCCGAATCGAACGAAATTACTTGAAACCCAGCACCCTCAACTATAGCCTGACCAGCAGCAGTATCCCACTCAGAGGAAAGCGATAAACGCGGATAAATATCGGCTATCCCTTCGGCTACCATACACATTTTAAGAGAAGACCCACACGAAATACGGGTAATGCCACCGTACTTTTTATCGAGGTTCGAAATGAATTCCAGCGTTTCGGGCGAGTTGTGCGACCGGCTTTCAACCACAACAATACCGCTATGATTTTGGCTTAGTGGTAGGCGCTTGGCCCCGGAGCACACATCAGAGTAGGTTAAATTCACCTCCATTGTTGGCTTGATACCTGTAACCTTAAACGAACCCTCGGGGTGAATGGAATAGTAAAGGCACTCGGTAACAGGAACATAGATAACGCCCAGGATAGGAAACCCCTCATACATTAAGGCAATATTTACAGTAAACTCTCCGTTGCGCTTGATAAACTCCTTTGTCCCATCCAGAGGATCTACAATCCAAAAGTACTCCCAACCCTTTCGCTCCACATAGTGAATGCTTCTACCCTCCTCGCTAAGAACCGGTATTAAAGTTTTGTACAACGTATTCTTTATTTCTTCGTGAGCCACCCTGTCGGCCAAGGTGAGGGGTGTTCTATCAGACTTGAGGTTAACCTGGAAATCATCGGAGTTATAAACCTCCATGATTTTTGAACCTGCTCTTACGCTGGTATTTATAGCCGTAACCAGCAGGTTTATGATCTCTGGCTGTTCAATCATGACCTAGTTGCTTGCTGCAAAGGTAGCTCACTTTCCTTGAATAATAAAAAATATACCCTTCCCCACCAACCCCATTTAACATTTTTATTCATTAAAAAATAAGCATAAAGAAACTTCCTTCCACCGCTTACCAATTCATGTTTTACAATATGTTTGCTAAGGTTCCTCAAAATTGGAAAAATTGTTATGTTTACCCAAAATTTTAAGACATAACAATACCTAACTTTTAACCCATATCACCATGTTAAGCTCGCTTGAACCCAACAACCTTTGGAAATTCTTTGAGGAAATCTGTAAAATTCCCCGCCCATCAAAAAAGGAAAAGCTGGTCATTGCCTACCTGCAAAATTTTGCCAGGGAGCATGGCCTTAAAGTAAGAACCGACCATGCCGGAAACGTGCTAGTAGAAAAACCTGCCTATCCCGGATTTGAAAAACTCAAGCCCGTAGTGCTGCAGTGCCACATGGACATGGTTTGCGAAAAAAATAGCGATGTGGCGCATAACTTTCAAACCGACCCAATTGTGCCAGGCATTGACGGAGAATGGGTTAAGGCCAATGGAACCACCTTGGGCGCCGACGACGGAATAGGGATAGCCGCCCAGCTTGCCATACTGGAATCAACCGAAATTAAGCATGGACCGCTGGAATGCCTTTTTACTGTTGACGAGGAAACAGGTTTGACAGGAGCCAACGAGCTCGAAAAGAATTTTTTTAGCGGTAAAATTCTGATTAACCTCGACTCGGAGGATGAGGGAGAACTATTTATTGGGTGTGCCGGTGGAGTTGATACTCTGGCTACCTTTGCCTACGACACTGAAAAAGTACCCACCAACTCTACCGCTTTCAGGCTAACCGTGAAGGGGCTAAAGGGAGGGCATTCAGGTGACGACATTGACAAGGGCTTGGGCAACTCTATTAAGATTATCAACCGTTTTCTCTGGCGGGGGGTTAACAGCTACGACCTACGGCTATCCATGCTAGATGGTGGAAACCTTAGAAATGCCATTCCCCGTGAGGCCTATGCAATTTTTACCATACACGAGGAGGATAGGGCTGCCCTACGAAAAGAATTTACACTCATCAAAAATGACATTCTAGCCGAGCTCCATGATGTTGAACCCGATTTATCCATAACCTTTGAAAACGCCGACCTACCTCCCTATGTGGTTGATGAGCCCACCCAATACGACCTGCTAAACGCGCTGTATGCCTGCCCACATGGGGTTATTTCGATGAGTAGGCAGCTTAAAGGGTTGGTTGAAACATCTACCAACCTGGCTTCGGTGAAATTTATACAGGACAACCAGATACTTGTAACCACCAGCCAGCGCAGCTCAGTGGAGTCGGCCAAAAAGGATATTTCCAACATGGTTGAAAGTGTTTTCCGGCTGGCCAATGCCCGAATTCAGCATTCCGATGGCTACCCAGGATGGACTCCCAACACCAACTCTGAAATACTGGGCATTACCCGCAACTCGTACATCAGGCTTTTTGGAGTAGAACCGGTTGTAAGGGCAATCCATGCCGGTCTGGAATGCGGCTTATTTCTTGAGAAATATCCCGAGCTGGATATGATTTCGTTTGGCCCAACCATTAAAGCGGCACACTCTCCCTACGAAAGGCTTAACATTCCTTCAACCATGAAGTTCTGGAAGCTTCTGCTGGATGTGCTTCAAAATATCCCGAGTATTTAGGTAGCCTACCCGCTATGTAACTCGGTACTTCAACGGGAACTACTCGGGAAGCTCATCAAAATACTCTATTGTTGCATAGCAAATAGGGCAATGCCAACTTTCAGG